>ERZ857840.2954-NODE-2954-length-15246-cov-19.599368_pt1 | contig 15246 bp, 10 predicted proteins | sample MGYA00519760_ERZ857840 | MGnify/ENA primary metagenome ERZ857840 (study PRJEB31778, sample SAMEA3449371) | human gut metagenome | biome: human gut; feature: human-associated habitat; material: faeces | place: United Kingdom | collected 2010/2012 ... | reverse complement strand
GACCCAGCCGCCCCGGCGGCGCAGGGCGGCATAGTGGCCCAGCTCGTGGCACAGAGCCGCCAGCAGCACCGCCCCCAGCACCTCCGGCGACGACAGCCACACAAATACCGCCAACAGCGCCGGGGCCCCCGGCGACACCCGGATCCGGGTCCGCTCAGGGGGCCGCATAGTAGTAGATGGGATTCACATACACCCCGTCCTTCATCAGCTCGAAGTGCAGATGGGGCCCGGTGGCGTTGCCAGTGTGGCCCACCTCCGCGATGGGGTCCCCGGGCCGCACCTGCTGGCCGGAGGAGGCGTTGATGCGGCTGCAATGGGCATACAGGGTGACAAAGCCCCCAGGGTGCTGCACCGTCACATAATTGCCCAGCTCCGCGCTGTCCCCCACCGCCGTGACGGTTCCGGCGGCAAAGGCCGTGATCACCGCCCCCTCATCGGCGGCGATGTCCAGGCCGTAGTGGAACTGCTGTCCGCCGCCGTTGGGGTCCTGGCGATAGCCGAACCGGTCCGTCACCGGCCCGGTCAGCGGGTTGGTATAGGCAAAGCCCAGCACCTGCTGGGTCAGACACACGTCCCCGGGGGTGTTCTCCGCCGTATAGGCCGCCGGATCCGCCGCGTCCTGGGGGACCGTGACCCCGGTATCCTGGGGGCCGAACACCGCCGTGTAGGCATCGTTCAGGGCCCTGCCCACGGTTCCCTGGCCGGATACCGCCCGGCCCACGGCGGAAAACGCCGCCCGGAAGTCCGTCTGCCCGGCCATCAGGTTCAGCAGTCTGTCCCGGTACCGGTCCATAGCCGGCGGGGCCGTGATCTTCACCACCACCACTGCCAGCAGCAGCACCGCACTGACGGCCAGCTGGGCCAGGCGGCGGTCCCATGACCGGGAGGCGGGCTGTTCCCGCTTGCCCCGGGGCGGAGGCGGCGGCGTCCGGCGCCGCCGGGCGGGCCGCGGTCTGTCTGTCATAGCGCATTCCCCCTTTTTGGAGCAGTGTATGTCCCCGGCGGCGGGGATAGAACCGAAAAATGCCTGTCCAAAAGGGCATTGCCCTTTTGGAACAGACGAAAAAAACGCGGGCCGAAAGCCCGCGTTTTTGCTGTATCCGGTTGTCGCTTTACGCCTTCACGCTTTCGGCCAGCTGCATGGCCATGCGCTCCAGGTCCTCCTGCTGCCCCTGGCGCAGGGCGGAGCGGAGGGTCACGGTGTCCGCCGCCGTCTCCCAGTTCAGGGGCTCCAGCAGCTTCTGCATCCCCCGGGCGCTGGTGGGGGCCCAGGAGCCGTTTTCGATATACGCCGCCCGGCGGCCCTTGAGGCCGTGGGCCGTCAGGTCGTGCAGCAGGTTCTCCATGGTGACGAACACGCCGCCGTTATAGGTGGGAGCCGCCAGCACCACATGGCTGAACCGGAAGGCCGCCGCCAGGATATAGGACGCCGGGGTGACGGAGGTGTCGAACATCTCCACCTGCACCCCCTGCTCCCGCAGGCGGCAGGCCAGGATGTTGGCGGCGTTCTCCGTGCCGCCGTAGACGGAGGCATAGGCGATGACCACGCCCCGCTGCTCCGGCTCATACCGGCTCCACAGGTCGTATTTGCCCAGGATATACCCCAGATCCTGCCGCCACACGAAGCCGTGAAGGGGCAGCAACATCTGAATATCCAGCCCGGCGGCCTTTTTCAGCACCGCCTGGACCTGGGTCCCGTATTTGCCCACGATGTTGGTGTAATACCGCCGGGCCTCGTCCAGATAGTCCCGGTCGAAGTTCACCTCGTCGGCGAACAGCGCGCCGTTCAAAGCGCCAAAGGTGCCGAAGGCGTCCGCCGTCAGCAGGAGCTTGTCCGTCTCGTCATAGGTCATCAGCACCTCCGGCCAGTGGACCATAGGCGCGGCCACAAAGTGCAGGGTGTGCCGCCCGGTGCAGAGGGTGTCCCCCTCCTTCACCACGTTGACGCGGCCCTCGTATCCGGGGCCGAAGAACTGGGCCAGCATATTCCTGGCGGCGGCGGAGCACACCACGGTGGTCTCCGGGTGCCGGGTCAGCAGGTCCCGGATGTCGGCGGCGTGGTCCGGCTCCATATGCTGCACCACCAGATAGTCCAAAGCCCGGCCTCCCAGCCCGTGGGCCACGTTTTCCAGAAAGCTGCGGCACACGGAGGCGTCGGCGGTGTCGAACAGCACCGTTTTCCCGTCCATCAGCAGATAGCTGTTGAAGGAGATGCCCCGGGGCACGTCATAGACGCCCTCGAACATAGCCAGGCGGCGGCCGTCGGCCCCCACCCAGGTGTAATCGTCATTGACCTTTCTTGTGCAGAACATCAGAAAACCCCTCTTTCCCTATTTTATCCATTCTATTATAGCCCCTTCCCGGCAAAAAATCTGTGTCATATGCAACACTTTTGCAAAAAATGCGCCCCGGTGGGGGCGCATTTTTCAGCTTTCATTTTTCAGCCTTCGTTCAGGTCAATGATGTTGTGACAGGCGGCCTGCAGCGTGTTCTCTATGTACGCCGCGTCCTCCTCCGGCAGGGCCACATTCTCCGGATAGTACAGTTGGATGATGTACTCGCTACCGTCGATATATAGCTGCGCCATATAGAACCCCTGGTTCCGGAACAGGTACACCGGCACATAGCGGTACACGTCCCACGGGGACGGCAGATCCCCCACAACGCCGGTGACTCCCACGGAGACCTCCGCGCTGAAGGCAACGCCGCCGCGCTCCATGGTGCCGGACAGAGCAAAGCCGCTGACCTTGGCCAGCCGGGAGGGGCCGTCCATCCGGAGCTGACGCTCCGTCACCGTCCACGGCAGCAGGTCCTCTCCGGGGACCCGGATGTCCGTTTTCTTTTCCACCGTGTCCCGCAGCTGTTCATAGCTTTCCGCCGGTTTCATCCGGGTGGGATTCACCGGCCAGACCTTAACGGCGTACACGATCCCGCCCACCATGGCCAGCAGCACCGCCAGCAGGACGATTTTTGTGGATTTCTTCATGGCAGGACTCCTTTCCCGTCAGGAATACAGGTCGATGATTTCGCGGCAGGCGGCCTGCAGCAGGCCGTCAAAATAGTCGGTCACATCCTGGGACGCATCCTCCGGGAGGTACACCCGCGCGGAGTATTCATTGCCCCGGATATTGAATATGTACAGCATCGCCTGCTCTCCCGTGGACCGGCAAATGGGTACCGTCCGGTAATTTTCCAGCAGCGGCAGTTCCCCGGAAACAGAGGAGTGGTCCTCCAGGCCCGCCAGCTCCACAAAGCAGGACGCATCGCCCCGGGACACATGGCCGCTGATCAGGAAGCCTCGGGCCTTGCTGGTTCTGTTGCGTCCGTCCAACTCCTCCCCATAGGTCACATCGTGCCAGGGCAGAATGTCCTCCGGCGGCGCCAGTAGCTCGGTCTGCGCCAGGTCCTCCCGCAGCTGCGCGTAGCTATCCACGTTTTTCTGGGGCTGGGGATATATCGGCCAGGTCAGCACAGTATACACGATGCCGCCCACAAGAGCCAGCAGCACCGCCAGCAGGACGATTTTTGCAGCTTTTTTCATGGCAGGACTCCTTTCCCGTCAGGAATACAGGTCGATGATTTCGCGGCAGGCGGCCTGCAACAGGCCGCCGAAATAGTCGGTCACATCCTGGGACAGGGCGCTTTCCGGCGGGGCCATCATGCCCACCTGATAGAGGTGCCCCTCCACTATAAATTGCATCTTCACGCCCCCATCGCCTGACTGGACATAAATGGGGACGGTTTTGTAGTTCTCCCGCAGCGTCGGATAGTCGTCCAGCGCGCCGGTTTCCCGGAAGGCGATGATATACGCCGAGTATACGGTTCCCTCATAGGAGATGTCCCCGGCCATGGTATAGCCGCAGGGCCTGGCAAAGCGCCAGGTGCTGTCCAGCCAGAAATCATACTCCGGCTGGGTCCAGGGAAGCACATCCTCCGGCGGCGCCAGCACGCCCAGGTCCTCCGCCGTCTGCTTCATCTGCTGATAACTCTCCGCCGGCTTCTGACGGTCGGGGTACACCGGCCAGGTCAGGGCGGTGTAGACAATCACGCCCACCACAGCCGCAAGGATCACCAGCAGGATGATTTTTCCGATCTTCTTTCCGGTTTTCTGTTTCATGGCAGTACCTCCTTTCCGATATTCTAACACATCTCCACCCATATTGCAAGGAGTATTCGCAATTCGCCGACACCGTGTCGGTTATCCGGCCATTCTGCCGTTTAGGTCCTGTCAGATTCGCCCAATCTGACGCTTGGTTTGACTTCCCCCGCGGACGATGATATAATAAAGTGTTAAGTTCTTTGGCGGGAGGTGGACATATGCAGGAGGAACGGCAGCCCATGGGCTCGGAGTCCCTGGGGACGCTGCTGCGCAGCTGGCGGGACGGCACATTTTCTGAGATATGGGACGACTGGAAGTGGATCTGGGGCTATACAAAACGTTATCGCCGGGCGGTGTGGATCTACACCATCCTGGGGGTGGCCAGCTCCACGCTGGGCCTGGTGTCCGCCGTGGCCAGCAAATACTCCATCGACATCATCACCGGCTACGACAGCGACCGGCTGTGGTTCGTCATCACGGTGATGGTGGCCTCGGCCCTGGTGGGGCTGCTGCTGCGCAGCGTCACCTCCCGCATATCCACGAAGATATCCCTGCGGGTGAACAACGACATCCAGGCGGAGGTGTTCGACCGGCTGCTGGGGGCCGACTGGAAGTCCCTGAACGATTTCGCCAGCGGCGACCTGCTCAGCCGCCTGTCCACCGACGCCGGGGCCGTGTCCTCCAGCGCCATCCGGTGGCTGCCGGACCTGGTGGTAAGCGTTTATACCTTCATCGCCACCCTGGCGGTGATCCTGCACTATGACTGGATCATGGCCCTGCTGGCCCTGGCCAGCGCCCCCTTCCTGCTGCTGACCTCCCGCCGCCTGATCCGGGGGATGCGCACCCACCAGCAGGAGGTGCGCCAGGTGGGCAGCCGCCTGATGTCCTATGAGACGGAGACGCTGCACAACCTGGACGCCATCAAGGGCTTCGGCATCACCGGTCGCTACGGCGCCGGGCTGCGGCAGCGGCAGGAGGAATTCCGCCGGGCCAGCCTGGATTACAACCTGTTCAGCATCCGCACGGAAATTCTCATGTCCGTGCTGGGCTCCGCTGTGCAGATGGCGGCCTTCGGCTACTGCCTGTATCTGCTGTGGTCGGGGAAGATCCTGTACGGCACCATGACCCTGTTCCTGTCCCAGGGGACCAAGCTCAGCTCCGCCTTCAACGCCCTGGTGCGGACGGTGCCGTCCTTCCTCAGCGCGTCGGTGTCCGCCCGGCGCATCCGGGACCTGTTCGCCCTGGAGCCGGAGCCGGTGCTGCCGGACGACGGCCTGGACCGGCAGGCTTCCCGGGGCTTCACCGTGGCGGCGGAGGGCGTCAGCTATGGCTATGTGCCCCGGCAGCCGGTGCTGACCCGGGCGGACTTCCGGGCCGCGCCCGGCGAGATCGTGGCCCTGGTGGGTCCCTCCGGCGGCGGCAAAACCACCACGATCCGCCTACTGCTGGGGCTGGTCCGGCCCCAGGAGGGCCGGGCCTATCTGCAGGCCGCCGACGGGCGGCAGGTGGAGATGAACGCCGGACTGCGGCGGTATTTCTCCTATGTGCCCCAGGGGAACACCCTGCTCTCCGGCACCATTGCCGACAATCTGCGGATGGTGAAGCCCGACGCCGACGACCGGCAGCTGCAGGAGGCCCTGGAGGCCGCCTGCGCCTGGGACTTCGTCTCCGCCATGGACGGGGGGCTGAACGCCTCCGTGGGGGAGCATGGCCACGGCCTGTCCGAGGGGCAGGCCCAGCGCATCGCCATTGCCCGGGCCCTGCTGCGGGACGCACCGGTGCTGCTGCTGGACGAGGCCACCAGCGCCCTGGACGTGACCACCGAGCGGACCATCCTGCGGAACCTGGCCGCCCGCTACCCCCACAAGACCTGCATCGTCACCACCCACCGGCCCACGGTGATCTCCCTGTGCCGCCGGGTGTATCAGGTGTCCGGCGGCCGGATGGAGCTGCTGGACAATGACCGGGCCCAGCACCTGGCTATGGACTTCTGAAGATTGTCCCGGAACCGGTCAGGTTCCGGGATATTTTTTGACAAAAGGCTTGCCGCCTGCGGGCGGCAAACTCTGCGAGGCTTTTAATATTTTTTTCGTTAGGCTAAGGAAAAGACGGGATTTTGTAACAGTTTCGTTAATAATTGCCCGGCCCTCTTGCGCGCGGCGCTTTAGAATGTTAAAATTCTTTAAAATGTTTTTTACAGTTGTGTAACAACTGGCTTATAACGCGCAAGGAGCGATACGATTATGCCTAAATTCAGCGTAAAGAAGCCGCTGACCGTGTTCGTGGCGGTGCTGGCGATTCTGGTATTGGGGGTGGTGGCCTATCTGAAGATGACCCCCGACCTGATGCCCAACATGGACTTCCCCTATGTGATCCTGGTGACCACCGACCCCGGGGCCAGCCCCGAAACTGTGGAGGCCGACATCACCAAGCCCCTGGAGCAGTCCGTGGCCACCCTGGACCGCATCAAGAACGTCACCTCCAGCTCCATGGACAGCGTGTCCATGGTGGTGCTGGAGTTTGAGGACGGAGTGAATATGGACACCGTCAGCGTGGATATCCAGCAGAAGATCAACCAGCTGAAGGGCTCCTGGTCCGACACCGTGGGCGATCCCTATGTGCTGAAAATGAACCCCTCCATGCTGCCGGTGCAGGTGGCGGCCCTGTCCTATGACGGCAAGGACATCACCCAGCTGTCGGACTTCGTCAACGACACCCTGTCCCCCAAGCTGGAGGGCATCACCGGCGTGGCCAGCGTCACCGTCAGCGGCACGGTGGAGCGTCAGCTCCATGTGATCCTCAGCCAGAAGAAGCTGGATGCTCTGTCCCAGCGGCTGTCCGATGCCATTGCGAAGCATCTGGACGACGCGGCAGGGCAGCTGGCCTCCGCCCGGGGCCAGGTCAACAGCGCCAAGGCTGCTATCCGCAGCGCCGAGGAATCCGCCGTCCGGGACGCCGTGACCCAGGCCCTTACCACCATTCAGGACAGTCTGAAAACCCTGCGCACCAGCCGGGACCAGCTCCAGGACAACCTTCAGGAGCTGGCGGATATTCAGCGGGAGAAGGCCCGGCTGGAGGCGGAAAACGCCCCGTATCAGGCGAAGATCGAGGCCATCCGCCAGAACCCCTCCATGACGGAGGAGGAAAAGCAGGCGGCCATCGCCGAAATCGAAAGTGACCCCGAATACGTCCGCATCCAGGCGGAGCTGGCGGCGCTGGACCTGCGTATGGCGGCCCTGGGCGTCAAGTGGGACGAGGCCGTCCAACGGGCCAAGGAGTGGCAGAAGCAGCTGGAGGAGCTGGAAAAGCAGCTGCGGGACCTGGAGACCGACGAGGGCGTGGCCAAGCTGGCGGACCAGGTGACCGCCGGGACCCTGACCATGGCCGACGCCGTGACCCAGATCATCTCCGCCAACATCCAGCTGGACAGCGCCCTGAGCCAGATCGACCAGGGCCTCCAGACCCTGGAGGAATCCCGTTCCGCCGCCCTGAGCCAGGCGGACCTGTCCTCCAGCCTGAGCCTACCCACCATCACCGCCCTGCTGACGGCCCAGAACTTCTCCATGCCCGCCGGATATCTGAAGGAGGACGGCGTGAACTACATGGTCTCCGTGGGCGACGCCATCGACACCCGGCAGGACCTGGAGGACCTGGTGCTCTTTGACCTGGGGATGGACGGCATCGACCCCATCCGCATGAAGGACGTGGCCGACGTGGCCATCACCGACAACTCCTCGGAGATCTACGACAAACTCAACGGCAAGGACGGCGTCATCGTCTCCCTCAACAAGCAGTCCACCTACGCCACGGCGGAGGTGTCCAACAACATCAACAGCCGCTTCCGGGAGCTGGAGGCGGAGTATGAGGGGCTTTCCTTCGTACCCCTGATGGACCAGGGGGACTACATATACCTTATTATTAACTCCATTCTATCCTCTCTGGGCTGGGGCGCGCTGTTCTCGGTGCTGATCCTGTACCTGTTCCTGCGGGACCTGCGGCCCACGGTGATCACCCTGTGCTCCATCCCCATCAGCGTGATCTTCGCCGTGGTGCTGATGTACTTCTCCGGCGTCACCATCAACATGATCTCCCTGTCGGGCCTGGCCGTGGCGGTGGGCATGCTGGTGGATAACTCCGTGGTGGTCATTGAGAATATCTATCGTCTGCGCTCCAAGGGAGCCACCGTCATCCAGGCGGCGGTATCCGGGGCCCGGCAGGTGCTGGGTGCCATCGTGGCCTCCACCCTGACCACCGTGTGCGTGTTCCTGCCCATCGTATTCGTGGAGGGCATCACCAAGCAGCTGTTCACGGACCTGGCCCTGACCATGACCTATTCCCTGCTGGCCAGCCTCATTGTGGCCCTGACCCTGGTGCCCGCCATGGCCGCCGGTATGCTCCGCAAGGAGAAGCCCCAGAAGCCGGGACTGCTGGATAAGGTCTATCCCGCTTATCGCAAGGCCGTGTCCTGGTCCATCCACCACAAGCTGGTGGTGCTGGGGGTGTCCCTGCTGCTGCTGGTGGGCTCCGCCGGAGCCGCTCTGGCCCGGGGCTTCGCCTTTATGCCCAATATCGACATGAACACCGTGAACCTGACCATCTCCATGCCTGAGGGCTGCACCCGGGAGCAGGCGGTGGCCCTGGCGGACGAGGCCCTGCAGCGCATCGCCGCCGTGGACAACGTGGAAACCGTGGGCGCGATGATGTCCTCCGCCTCCGGCGCCGGGAGCATGGACATGACCAGTATGATGACCGCCGGCGGCGGGGAATACGACGTCACCGCCTACATCACCCTGCCGGAGGGGGCCTCCGGCGCGGAGGCCGGCAAGCAGATGGAGGCCGCCTGCGCGGACCTTGCGTGCACCGTCACCGCCTCCGGCGCCATGGACACCTATATGTCCTACCTGACCGGCAGCGGCATCACCCTGAACGTCTATGGCGACGATATGGAGCAGATGCAGTCCGCCGCCCGTGACCTGGCGGCAAAGCTGGCCACCGTCCCCGGCACGGAAAACGTGTCCGACGGCCTGGAGCAGGCGGCCGCCGCCCTGCACCTGTCCGTGGACCGCAACGCCGCCATGGAGAAGGGCCTCACCGTGGCCCAGGTGTACATGGCCGTGGCCTCCGCTCTGACGGACACCGACAGCTCCCTGTCCCTGACCCTGGACGGGCTGGACGTCAGCGTGTCCATCCAGTCCCCGGAGGAGAGCCGCATGACCCGGGAGAAGCTCCTGGATCTTCAGATTGACCCCTCCTCCGCCTCCGCCATGAGCAGCATGATGAGCAGCGCCTCCTCCGGCAGCTCCATGGGAAGCATGAGCGGTATGAGCAGCATGTCCGGCATGACCAGCGCAAGCGCCTCCGGCAGCAACCAGAGCGGCGAGTCCGTCCGTCTGGGGGACATCGCCCAGCTGGAGGAGACCGTCAGCCTGAACACCATCAACCGGGACCAGCAGCGGCGGTATATCACCGTGTCCGCCGACGTGGCCGACGGCTATAACGTCACCAAGGTCACCTCCGCCGCCGAAAAGGTCATCGGCCAGGCGGAGCTGCCCCAGGGCGTCACCGCCGCCTTCCAGGGGGAGAACGAGGCCATCATGGACGCTATCGGGCAGCTGCTGCTGATGCTGCTGCTGGGCATCGTACTGGTGTATCTGGTGATGGTGGCCCAGTTCCAGTCCCTGCGCTCGCCGCTGATCGTCATGTTCACCATCCCCCTGGCCTTCACCGGCGGCTTCCTGGCCCTGCTGCTGGCAGGGGTGGAGGTCAGCGTCATCTCCCTGATCGGCTTTGTGATGCTGGTGGGCGTCATCGTCAACAACGGCATCGTCCTGGTGGACTACATCAACCAGCTGCGGCTGGAGGGTATGGGCCGCCGGGAGGCCATCATTGAGGCCGGCGTCACCCGCCTGCGGCCCATCCTTATGACGTCTCTGACCACGATTCTGGGCCTGGTGGTCATGGCCTTCGGCAAGGACGTGGGCACGGCCCTGATGCAGCCGGTGGCCCTGGTGTGCATCGGCGGCCTGCTGTATGCCACGCTGATGACCCTGCTGGTGGTGCCGTGTATGTACGACATCCTCAGCCGCCGGGATCTGCGGAAGGTGGACGAGGAAGAGCTGAAGCTCCTGGATATGTGAAAAAAAGCGCAAGAAACAGATCGCCCCTGCCGCAGCGGCAGGGGCGATCTCAGCATCTATTAGAAATATTTCACAAACCCCGACAGCAGCAGGGTGGGGAGCAGCAGCAGAACCAGGAAGGCCAGCATATACAGCGGCGACAGGGCGGCGAAATCGCCGGCGGTGGTCAGATAGTACGACAGCACCAGGCCGCACAGGCCGCCGATCCAGCTGAGGATGGTGGACCAGCGCACCGCCTGACACATCCGCTGGCTGCCGATGACGGTTTCCGCCATAGGCAGCAGGCCGTCCCGATAGATCAGGGCGTTGGGGGTCTCCCCGGGCTGGGCGGTCAGCTCCGCCAGGGCCAGCCGGGTGGCCACGCCCGGATAGATGGGCCGGGCGTTCAGGCGGAATTTCCGCTTCAGCAGATTGGGGGTGATGTTGACGCCCCGGGTGGCCAGCACCGGGGTCACCCGGTTCCGGCGCAGAGCCCGCAGGGCCCACTCCACGTTCCGGGAGGGCAGGTACTTCACCGCGAAGATGGCCGCCAGGCGCCCGTCCACCGTCATAAAGACGCCGGTGTCCATTTTCAGGTCCCGGGGCAGGGCGATGCGGCGCTTTTTCATGAAATAGGCGCTGCCCATGGCCACCGTGGCCCCCCGGACGGTGCAGTCGATGCCGCCGTCCTCGTAATAGTGCAGGTCGTGGGCGTCGTAGCGAAAATGGACCTGGCCGTCCATCAGCTGCTGCAGCAGAGGCGTCAGCTGGCTTCCGGCGGCCCGGCACAGGGCCTCGGCATAGGCCAGGGCCTCGCCGATCTCCTGATCGTATACCTTCAGACCGTTAAGCTCCACCGTACCCAGGGCGGCGGGGGGCTCGTTCTTCTCCTTGCCGCGCAGGGACAGGACACCGACCGGGAACAGGTCCTCGTCCGTGACCACCACCCGGCGGGCGGCGGTAATGGCCCGGGCCCCCTTCCAGCCCGCCACGGCGCAGCCGCTTTTGTGCAGGCGGCGGCACAGCAGGGACAGAGGCAACGTTCCGGACAGGGGCAGGGACAGGGGCACCGTGGCCGACAGCAGCGCCGACCACAGCCAGAGGAACCGGTTCATCTGGTGCCCGCTGAGGGCTGCCACCAGGGCCAGCACCGTGGCCAGGGCCAGGTACAGCGGCGTCAGAATGGGCTGCCACCGGGCGGCGGGGTCCGGGGACTGCCACATGCGGTAAAAGCCCTCCAGCCGCCCCTGCTGCTTGCAGGCTCCGGCGGCGGTGACGGAGGCCACATACGGCGGCGTGCCACCCAGCTGGGCCAGGCGGAAGCTGTCATACCGGGCCCGGGCGGCGCGATATTGGCCGCAGGCGCACAGATACAGCAGCAGGGCCGCCGGGGCCCCGTCCGGCATCACATGCAGGCTGCTGTAAAGCAGCTGGAGGTTCCGGGGAGCAGAGAGCAGAACAGCGCCCTCATCCGCCGTTTCGCTGAGGGTGAGGCACCCGGCGGCCTCGTCGGCATAGATGCGCCGGGCCGGTGCCCGGAAGCTGGCATAGAGCGCAGGCAGGTGGAAAACACCCGCCTTGTCCAGCCCGTGCTGCAGCAGCAGATAGAATTCGGTCAGCGGGTGGTCCGGGTCCGGCTGCGGCATCCCGAAGTCCGGCCGGGAAAGATGTCCTCCGCCCATAGTCTCCCTCCTTTTCCAGTGCATTACCCTTTTAGTATATGGGTTTTGCAACGGATTTTCAACTGTAATTGCAACGCTTTCGGAGAATGGGAAATTTTCCCGCGCGGCCAGGACCCTTTGCGGGGGAGCCTTCGGCAGACCAAAACGGGAGACAGAAACAAAAAGCCCGATCGTTCGGGAACGACCGGGCCTGTGCATATTGTGCTGAGAGAGACGCGGTTACTTCTGATAACCCAGCGTAGCCGCCATCACGGCTTTGATGGTGTGCATCCGGTTTTCGGCCTCGTCAAAGACGATGCTCTGGGGGCCCTCGAATACCTCATCGGTCACCTCCATGGCATCGCGGCCAAAGCGCTCGCCCATCTCTTTGCCCACAGCGGTCTTGTGGTCGTGGTAGGCGGGCAGGCAGTGCATAAACACGGCCTTGGAGCCTGCAATATTCATCAACTCCTGATTGATCTGATAGGGGGCCAGGTCGTGGATGCGCTCGGCCCAGACCTCGATGGGCTCGCCCATGGAGACCCACACATCGGTGTAAAGGACATCGGCACCCTGGGCAGCCTTGGCGGGATCCTCCTCAAAGGTCAGGGTGGCACCGGTCTCGGCGGCAATGGCCTGGCACTGTGCAATCAGGGCGGCATCCGGCTGATACTTTTTGGGGGCGCAGGCGGTGAAGTGCAGGCCCATCTTGGCACAGCCCACCATCAGGCTGTTGCCCATGTTGTAGCGGGCATCGCCGAAGTAGACGAAATGGATGCCCTTCAGGTTGCCGAAGTGCTCCCGGATGGTCAGGAAGTCGGCAAGGATCTGGGTGGGATGGAACTCGTTGGTCAGGCCGTTCCAGACCGGAACACCGGCGTAATGGGCCAGGTCTTCCACGATCTCCTGCCCATAGCCGCGGTACTCGATGCCGTCAAACATCCGGCCCAGCACCCGGGCGGTGTCGGCAATGGATTCCTTTTTGCCAATCTGGCTGCCCGACGGGTCAAGGTAGGTGACCTCCATGCCCAGATCGTGAGCGGCGACCTCAAAGCTGCAGCGGGTGCGGGTGGAGGTCTTTTCAAAGATCAGGGCGATGTTCTTGCCTGCCAGCTGCTCATTGTGGCGGATGCCGGCCTTTTTCTTGGCCTTCAGGTCAGCGGCCAGATCGAGCAGCTCCTCGATCTCGGCAGGGGTGTAGTCCAGAAGCTTCAGAAAACTGCGATTTTTCAGGCTCATTGTATACTTTCCTCTCTATGCAATGCAAAATGTATATTTATTCGATAAGATGGTTCTATTATATAACGAATAAACTGTATTTTCAAGGGAAAGTTTTGGGAGAGGTTTCGCTCCCTTTACAGCTCCAGCAGTTCCTTCCGCCCGCTGGGGGTGTAGGCGGTCAGCCGCACGCCTGCCTTTTTGAACATGAACCGCGCTGCCACGCTGGAATCGGAATCGTGGTACTTGTCGCCGTAGTACACCACCTCGGAGATGCCGGACTGGATGATGGCCTTGGCGCACTCGTTGCAGGGGAAGAGGGTCACGTAGACCCGGGCACCCTTCAGGTTGTTGTGGGCGCTGTTCAGGATGGCGTTGAGCTCCGCATGGCAGACATACATATACTTCGTGTCCAGCGGGTCGCCCTCGCGCTCCCACGGCATGGCATCGTCATCGCATCCAATGGGCATTCCGTTGTAGCCCAGGGAGAGGATCTTGTTCTCCGGGCTGACGATGCAGGCTCCCACCTGGCTGCTGGGGTCCTTGGAGCGCATGGCGGTGAGCAGGGCGATGCCCATAAAGTATTCATCCCAGTTGATGTAATCGGTGCGTTTCATGGCAAAGTGCCTCCCTCTATCTTTCATTGGGTCTATTGTACCATGCCAACCCACGTCCTGCAATCGATTTTGCGCGCATCCGGTCAAAATGCACAAAAGAATCCCGGGAAGTTTGGCGGGCAGATGAAAGAAAATTTCGGACAATCTATTTGAAAATCATTTTGAGTGTGGTATTATCTTTGTAAAATATGCCACAAAAACGGAGAGACTGCTCCGTGCGGCGGAAATGAGGGAAAAACCGATATGAAATACGCAAGCAACAACATCCGTAATATCTTGATTGCAGGCCATGCCGGCAGCGGCAAAACGACGCTGACTGAGGCACTGGTCTATTTTTCGGGCGCAGCAGAGCGTATGGGCCGTGTTGAGGACGGCACCACGATTTCGGACTTTGACCCTGAGGAAGCAAAGCGGAAGGCAAGTCTGTCGGCATCCGTGGTGCCGGTGGAGTACGAAGGCATCAAGTACAACCTGATTGATGCGCCGGGCCTGTTCGACTTTGAGGCAGGTGAGTATGAGGGTATCCGCGCTGCCGAGAGCGTGCTGGTGTGTGTTTCCGGCCGCAGCGGCGTGACCGTGGGCGCGGAGAAAGCCTTCCAGCTGGCCCGCAAGAACGGCAAGGCCACCATGGTGTTCATCTCCAAGTGCGACCTGGAAAATGCCAACTACTTCAAGATCCTGGAGGAGATGAAGATCAAGTTCGGCTCCACCGTCTGCCCCTGTGTTGTGCCCGCCAAGCTGGACGACGGCACCCCTGTCTACATCAACCTGTTCAGCCAGAAGGCCTTCAAGTATGAGAGCGGCAAGCAGATCCAGGTGGAGCTGCCCGATATCGGCCACCGCTTCCAGGGCCTGATCGAGGCCATGAGCGAGGCCATTGCAGAGACCGACGATGAGCTGATGGAAAAGTTCTTCGGCGGCGAGCCCTTTACGACCGAGGAGATCGTTGAGGGAATGCGCAAGGGCGTTAAGGACGGCCTGATCACCCCCGTGTTCTGCGGCAGCGCCGTCAACCAGCAGGCATTGGATATGCTGCTGTTCAATATGCACAAGCTCCTGCCCAGCCCGCAGCACGATGCCGCCATCCTGGCCGAGAATGCCAGCGGCGAGCCTGTGGAACTGCATTGTGATGAGACCGAGCCCACCGCAGCCTATGTCTTTAAGACCGTGGCTGACCCGTTCGTGGGCAAGCTGAGCTACCTGCGCGTGATCAGCGGCAAGGTGACCGGCGGCGCTGCTCTGGTCAACGCCCGCACCGGCGAGACCGAGAAGATCGGCAAGCCCCTGACCGTCATCGGCAAGAAGCAGGTCGAGACCGACGGCATCGGTGCCGGTGATATCGGCGCTGTGGCAAAGCTGGTCAGCGCAAAGACCGGCGATACCCTGTGCGATGCTTCCCGCGTGGTCAAGCTGCCTGCCGCTGCCTTCCCGCTGCCCAGCCTGTTCATGGCAGTCACCGTGGCCAAAAAGGGCGATGAGGGCAAGATATCCAGCGCACTGGCCCGCCTGATCGAAGAAGATCCGACCCTGAGCTA
>ERZ857840.2946-NODE-2946-length-15269-cov-3.681675_pt1 | contig 15269 bp, 14 predicted proteins | sample MGYA00519760_ERZ857840 | MGnify/ENA primary metagenome ERZ857840 (study PRJEB31778, sample SAMEA3449371) | human gut metagenome | biome: human gut; feature: human-associated habitat; material: faeces | place: United Kingdom | collected 2010/2012 ... | reverse complement strand
CCCGTATTCCGTCGACTGAATAAAGCCTCCAGACACACTTTTTGTCCTATAAGCCCCAAGTTTCAGTTCATTCCGGTGTGTTTGAGTTCCCGAAAGAAGCCCCCCTTGCTTTCAGGTTCATTCGCTTTGTTGCATGCTGCGCATTGTTTCTTACGAGTTGCTGTCTTATGGAGAGACTGATACCCCTTTTACACTTTGCGTTTTCTTTTTAGCCCGTGCTCTGTTGTCATTTAGGTATTATTGACCTATAGACGTTATGAAGCCTCTATGAGGGGCGGAAAGGGGAAATCATGACGATGAACGACATTTCTGATATCGCTTGCAATGATCAAGGCTTTGATGTTGCGGTAGATTTGGGACCCGGCTGGCGCATCGATGCCGGCGCTGAGCCTTCAATGGACGCATGGCTCAATAAGGCGAAGCAAGATCCGAATGCTTCCATGGTGGGTATGTATTTCACCCATAATGGCATCGTTCGAGAGACGCCGCGTGCTCAGGTGCGTGCGGCGAATGCCGCCGAAGCAGCCGAGGGTGCGGCTCTTGGCAAGGTTGCGACAATCGACTTCTCGTACAATACCGATGGCTTGATCGAGGCTGTGAAAGCCGCTCGTAAGCTTCCTGGCGTTTTCTATATTCGCGTGTGGCTTAACGAAGGCACGCTGAAAGTCGGCGACTCTATTATGTATGTTCTTATCGGTGCGGATATTCGCCCGCACGCTGTTGATGCTTTGCAGCAGCTTGTTGGCGTTATCAAGAATGACCTTGTTGTTGAACACGAGAATTATGAATAAAGTTTCATTGGGCGCAGCTTCGGGCGAATCGTCTGAGGAGTGCGCGAAGCGCGATGGGCGCATTCATCGTCCAAGTCCAGCTGTTGCTTTCGTCGGTCGTCATAACTCGGGTAAAACAACATTGCTTGTTCGGGTGATTGCCGAGCTTGTTTCGCGGGGGTTTGATATCGGGTCGATTAAGCATCACGGCCATTGTGATTTCGATATCGACGTGCCAGGAAAGGATTCGTATCGACACCGCGAAGCCGGTTCTCGAGACGTGGTTGTGGTTTCCCCGACGCGCATGGCTCGTATCACTGAACTCAACCATGAAATTGAATGCGACGATATCGTTTCGAGCATGCCTGACCATGATTTGGTGATCGTCGAGGGTTTTCGCCAAAGCGGCCTTGATGTGATTGAAGTGCTGCGTTCGGGAAACGATCGCGACCTTCCTGCCGCCGAGGAATACTGCGAAATCGGCACGGTGCGTGGCGTGACTCCGGTCGCCGTTGTGAGCAATATGGAAAGCGTGCACGCAGCGGCGAAAAGAAGGGGCACGCCCTCGTTTTCGTTAGAGGATATTGAAGGAATTGCCGATTTCTTGCAGGCTGTCTATGTTCGTCCGAAACTTACCGTCGCCATTCAGGCGGGTGGAGAATCTCGTCGCATGGGACAAAGCAAGGCGACGGTTCCCTTCTTGGGAGAGCCGCTTCTCACGCGCATTGTTGAGAGGATTGCCTGCGCGGCTGACGAGTTGGTTGTTACGACGAATGAGGCATCGCGTCTTGGATTCTTGGGCGATTTGGACATCCCGTGTCCTTTGAAGCTCGTTCCCGATTCGTTCGAGAAGCGTGGGTCTCTTCAAGGGTTGGCCACGGCGTTTGGAGCGGCGTCCCACTCGCTTGTTGCCGTCATTGCATGCGATATGGTGTTCGCTTCGCCGCAATTGGCGATTGCCGAGGCGGCCGTGGCGCATTCCGAACGCGTTGATGCCGTGGTTCCATGCAATAAATTTGGATATGAGCCATTTCATGCGGTGTATCGTACGAACTCCTGCTTGGAGGCAACGCATGAAGCGCTCAGCCGCGGTTGCGTTCGTGCAAAGGACTTTTTCGATTTGGTGAACTTGCGGCCGTTTATGTCGGCCGAGGTAACTGAAGCGGTTCCTGAACGTGGATGCTTCATCAATGTGAATACCCCAGAAGAACTTGCCCATATTGAGGCGACCATCATGGCCGAAGGGGATAGGTAGTCGCGCTATTGTCGCGTAGGTGACAGCGGTCGTCCGAATGGATGGCCTGCTTGGGAAGAACGGCGGCCTGAATGAGGCGCTTGATTCTGCGTAAGTAGGCAACGGGATTACGTCTTCTTGGCGTGGGCGTTGCGAGCGGGCGTCGATTTGGGCGATCTCGCCCCTTGGCTGAGTTGGTGTAATACATATAAAGAAACGAGAGGGGAGGCGATTGTAGCGCCTCCCCTCTCGTCGTGTTCAAGGGAATCGTGCTCGGTCGCTAGAGCGTTTTAAAGATTTCGGGCAAATGACGTTCGGCGTAGGTGTTGACATCGCGTTCAAGTTGCTCGAATGCGGAAAGGAGAAGCGTTCCTTCCTTTGTGAGCGTCGACCCGTGTGCGCCGTCGCGATTGATGAGGTTGAAGCCGAAAGCTTCCTCGGTTTGCTTCATGATTCGCCAGGCTTTGCTATAGGCCATGCCCATGTTCTTGGCGGCTTTGTTGAGCGAGCCATCATCGCGTACGCCACGGCAAAGCATGGCGACGCCTCGACCGAAAACGGCATTGGCCTCATCGTTGCCAATACTGAGTTTGACGTGGGGAGAAATATCATCGAGCGTAACCATGGTGGCCCTTTCGACGGTGCGGTGTTGTTGGACAGGGCAGCTTGTGGGTGCGAAATGCGCGTTGGCGCGTACGCCTGCTTGGACGTATTGTACGCCTTTGCGCAGGTCCGAAAGAGGGGAAGACTATTCTTCGGCTGAATAATCGAGGTGCGGTCGATGGGGCTTTGCGGCTTGCGGCCGTGCGGCGCATGCGACGCGGTTGCCAGGTGGAGCCTTTATTTCGCTTTGAAAATAATATTTCAAACTGTGGATAACTTCTTGACATTAGAATATACTCGATAGAGAATAAACTGCATGAAATACGTCACGTTATGTATCATTTCGTACCAATGGGGTATTTCTGAAGAAGGGCCCACTAAGGGACGGGTGGACCCATGTCTATCGAGGGAAGGGAATTTCATGGCTAAGGCATGGAAGAAACTCTCCATTCTCGCGCTTGCTGCCGCCCTTGCGGCCATGGTCGCGATGGTGGGCTGCTCGTCTGAGCAGAAATCTGAAGAAGCGACCGACGAGAAGGCAACAACTGAAACCACGGCCGAACCGGTAGAGCTGCAGGTTTTTGCGGCGAATTCGCTCTCCAAGGCGATGGAAGAAGTTCAGGCTGCCTACATCGAGGATGGCCACAGCAATGTCACGTTTGCCGACACGCAATACAAGTCCTCGGGCGAGCTGAATGAAATGCTCGGCGCTGGCTCCTATGCCGACCTGCTGATTTCCGCTTCGAAGGGCTCCATGGACACCGCGGTCAAAGAGGGCTACGTTGACGAGGGCACGCGCGTCGACATGTTCAAGAACGACCTCGTGATTGTCTCCAAGGAAGGCAGCGGCCTTAAGGACGTCACGCTGCAGGATATCGCCGATGGCAAGTACACGTTCTGCGTCGGTGACGAATCTGTTCCTGCTGGCAACTATGCCGATCAGGCTCTTTCCACGGTTGGTGTGTACATTCCTTCTGGCGATGATGAGGGCAAGACCGGCAAAGACATTTCTGGCAAGAAGGGCGCGTTCGCCGAGGGCTACAATCCTGTTCTTGATACTTCCGTAGGCAACGTGTGCAAGCACGCCCAGTCTGGGGATGTCGACGTGGCGTTTGTGTACACTTCTGATGTGTACCGTTTTGGTGGCGTTGAAATCGTTGGTACCGTTCCTGCCGATACTCACAAGAACATTGTGTACCCTGGCGCCATCACCTCTCAGAGCAAGAACGTTGAAGCAACCCAGGAATTCCTGGATTGGTGCCAGAACAGCGAGAAGGCTCAGGAGATTTGGCAGAAGTGGGGCTTCGAGCTGGCCTAATAACCGCTTGAAAGCTTACGTGCCAGAAAAGCATGTGATGAGGATGGGCGCATTATGTGCCCATCCTCTTTCGTAGTGGGGAATGGATATGCATAAAGCAAAGACGCTTCTCGCAAGGCTTGCTGCGGCGGCAATCGCGCTTTCGGTCGCGATTCCGTTTGGCGTCGCATTTGCCGACGACGCGCTTGGCGACGTGGATACGCCGAATGTCTCGAGTGCGGCTTCGAACGCCGCTGCGTCCGATTCTTCGGTGGATACATCGGGCGTGACTATTTCGAAGAACGGCGACGCGGCTGAATCGGAAAACAGCAGTTTTGCGATAGGCGATTTTTCCCGAGCCCAAAAAGGCACGAATCGAGATGTCGATGGCGAATACCATGGATACTCGTATTTGGTCGGGCGCGATGCGGGAACGTGCGCGCAGCTCGTTGCAGCCGACGAATATGTGGTCGCCTATGTGCCTGAAAAAAATGCGAGGGATTTGGGCATCGATTTGACGTCGTCTGCCGATCAGGCGTCGCTCAAGGCGATGTTTGTGGCCCTCGATGCGGGACAAGCGGCCGGATCGAAGACTCTCTCCAGTTTCGATACGTGGTATTTCACGAGCGATAAGGTATTTGAGAAAGGCGCCGTTCGCTTCGAATTCGACCAAGAGGTTTCCGGTAAAACGTACGTGTTCGTTATCGGAGTTGACGGAAGCGATTTGACCGACAGCGAGAACGAAAATTATTTCAAGCCTTCATTCGCCGATTTTGGTTGCCCCGCTCAGAAGGGTGACGTTGTTATTGAAGAGCGGGCGACGGGCTTCGCGGCTATTGGCGAATTCCTGTCCAACTTGGACTGGAGCCCTTTGTGGGTGTCGCTTCGCACGACGGGTATCGCGATCGTGTTCATCTTCGTTTTGGGCCTGCTCGCAGCCTATTTCTGCCTTAATATTTCGCCGCGGGCGAAAAACATCTGCGATGTGATTTTCACGATTCCCATGGTACTGCCTCCCACGGTATGCGGCTTTTTGCTTCTGTACCTCTGCGGTCGCAATACGGCGTTTGGCCAGTTCTGGATCGATGTCGGCTTCCCTCTGATTTTCAGCCCCACGGCATGCGTTATTGCGGCTGTGGTGGTGGCGTTTCCGCTCATGTATCGAAACGCTTTGGGTGCATTCGAGAGCTTGGACGCGAATATGCTCGACGCGGCGCGCACATTGGGGTGGAGCAACGCGAAGATTTTCGTTCGCTTGATGCTGCCGCTCTCATGGAGCAGCATTGCCGCGGGCGCCGTACTTTCGTTCGCACGTGCGCTCGGAGAATTCGGCGCTACTCTGTTCCTCGCTGGCAATTATCTGGGCGTTACGCGTACGATTCCTATCGCCATTTACTTTGAGTGGATGAATGGCAACGATTCCGTTGCGTGGTTCTGGACCGCCGTTATTATCGCCTTCAGCTTCGTGGTGATTTTGTTCATCAACTTATGGAGCAGCCGAACTACGAAATACCGTAAACGCGAGGGGAATTAAGCGCGGTGTTTTGATACGGCGGCGTGCGGCGTCGCATCTGCGGTAATTGTGGGGCATGGTATGAGTGCGAGAAAGGCTTGGCTTTGAGTCTTGAGGTGGATATCGAGAAGAAGTTCAGGGGTTTTCATTTAAACCAGCAGTTTTCTGCCGGCGATGAAACGCTTGGCCTTTTGGGCGCATCGGGGTGCGGTAAGTCGCTCACGATGCGATCGATTGCAGGAATCGAAAAGCCCGATGCGGGCAAGATCGTAGTGAACGACACGGTGTTTTTCGACAAGGCGCCTGGCAAAAAGGCCAAGGTCGACCTTTCTCCCCAGCAGAGAAAAACGGCGTTGCTGTTTCAGAATTACATGCTGTTTCCGAATTTGACCATTGAGCAGAACGTGGCGGCGGGCCTGCCGAAGGGCGTCACCGCGGCCGAGCGTGCAGAGGCGATTCGCGAGCAGATGCAGCGTTTTGGCCTTTTGGGAATGGAGAAGCGCTATCCCGTGCAGCTTTCGGGCGGGCAGCAGCAGCGTGTGGCGCTTGCTCGCATGCTTGCGGCGCGGCCGGGGATTCTAATGCTCGATGAGCCGTTTTCGGCGCTTGATTCGCATTTGAAAAGCTCGCTTGAGCAGAATCTCATCGGTTTGTTCGAGCAATTCAAGGGGACGATTCTCTATGTGAGCCATGATATCGACGAGGCGTTCCGCTTCTGCGATCGCATTGCGGTCGTCGAGGCCGGACATATTATGGAAATCGGGCCCAAAGAAAACGTCGTCAATGACCCGCAGAGCCTTGCCGCGATTAAGCTATCGGGCTGCAAGAATACGACGCCTGCCGAGTATGTCGACGATGCGCACGTGCACCTGCCCGATTGGGGTATCACGCTCGCTTCAACGAAGCCCGTGCCTCGCGATGTGCGGTGGTTCGGTGTGCGCGCATTCTTCCTGAAGCGTGCGAGCAGCTTGGGCGAAAACGTCTTTCGCATGCGCGCCGACCGCGTAAGCGATTCGCGCTTCGAGCGATCGGTCATGCTCTCGTTCCTCGATCACGATCACAATGAGCAAATCGAGCGTGACATTGCCGAAGAAGACGAGTCGATGAAATTCTTGAAGCTCCATTTGCAATGGAAGGTCGATAAGTTGGCCGTTGCTGCGAGTGAGCTTCCTGAAGAGGGCGATGAGCTGCTTATCGAGATACCGACGGAAAGCATGTACCTCGTATCGCGATAGCGCAGCAGAACGCATTTCGTGACATATGAGTTTGTTTCATGCTGAAACGTCGACCGAATTAAGTCGCGGCGGCGTTTCTTTGTTCTTGCGAGGGTATAATTTCAGGAAAGATAGCCTGGGTGGCGCGTGGGGGCGCGCGATCCGTCGAAGGGGGCCTTCATGAAAGATTCGCACGGGCGCGTGATCGACTATATGCGCATCTCGCTGACGGACAGATGCAATTACCGCTGTATCTATTGCATGCCGGCTGATGGCGTGACGTCGCTGTGCCATTCCGATATTTTGAGCCTTGAAGAAATTGAGCGTGTGGTTCGCGTTGCGGCGACCATGGGCATTAAACGGTTCCGTTTGACGGGCGGCGAGCCCTTGGTGCGCAAGGGTGCGGTTGACTTGGTTCGCGCCATTCATGAGACCCCCGGTGTCGATGACGTTTCCCTCACCACCAATGGCGTGCTTCTGCCGAAGTACGCAGAAGAGCTCGCGTCGGCGGGCCTTTCGCGCGTGAATATTTCGCTTGATACGCTTGACCCTGAGCAGTTTCGTTATATCACGCGTCGAGGCGAGCTGCACGAGGCGCTCGACGGAATCGAAGCCGCGCTCGCTGTGGGGTTTGACCCCGTGAAGGTGAACGCCGTAACGGTTCGCAGCCTGGGACAGGATTTTCTGGCGTTTGCGAAGATGACGATCGATCGCCCTTTGCATATGCGCTTTATCGAATATATGCCAGTAGGCGAAAGCGCTGGTTCACATGGGTGCGGATGGGGCCGCGAGGACGTGATTCCGAGCGAAGAGCTGTTCGACGTTATTAATGAGCGGGCTAAGGCCGAAGGTTTGCCGACACTTGTGGCGGCGGGCGATGAGAAGCCGAAAGGGTGGGGTCCCGCGCGCTACTTCATGTTCCCGGGCGCCCGAGGAACGGTTGGATTCATTAGCCCGCTTTCGCGCCATTTTTGCAGCGAGTGCAATCGTTTGCGTATGACGGCCGATGGGAAGATTCGTCCGTGCCTGTTCTCGGATGTTGAATACGATATGCGTGCAGCGCTTCGCGGCGACGGTGGCGACGATGCGATTCGCGCGGTGCTTATGGAAGCGTTGGGTGCTAAGCCCGACGACCATCACGACAAAGTCGGAACCGAGCGCGGCATGTCGCAAATTGGCGGATAGACCTTGCCGTTCTCGGAGGAAGCCGAGGGCCCGCGAAGACCACGGTCGGCTACCGTTCGCTTCGCTCACTATGCGCCGAATGCCGGCTCGCTTCGCGAGCTCGGCGCGGCCGCTCGGCCGCCTAGTGAGGTATTGAACATGACATTAAGTCATGTTCAAGGCGGTGTTTCATTTTAGAATGAAGGGCATGAATGAACACCGACGGTCTTCGCGGGGCCCTCGGCTCTCTTCGAGAACTCCGTTTCTTTTGTTTGATGCTGCAAATTAATCGTTGGGGTTTAGGTCAAAGGGACTGTCCCTTTGACCCGTTGGTTTGGAGGAAAGCGATATGACGGAAGAGAAGCTTACGCATATTGATGAAAAGGGCGACGTTCGCATGGTGGACGTTTCTCAGAAGGCCGACACCGAGCGCATTGCCGTTGCGGAAGGCTTTATTTCGATGAAGCCCGAGACTCTCGAGCTTATTACGTCGGGCACGGCGGCGAAAGGCGATGTTCTGGCGTGCGCACGCGTGGCGGGTGTAATGGCGGCGAAGAAGACGAGCGAGCTTATTCCGATGTGCCACCCGCTTATGATTACGAAGGCGAAGGTGAGTTGCGAACCCGTTTTGGCTGGTGAACGTGAAGGTGGGCGCGTGGGCATTCATATTACGACGACATGCGGCGTTACAGGCAAGACGGGCATTGAGATGGAGGCGCTGACTGCTGCAAGCGTGGCGTGTCTTACCGTATATGACATGTGCAAGGCGGTCGATCGCGGCATGGAAATCATGGACGTGCGTCTGCTGAAGAAAGATGGCGGCAAGACGGGCTTGTGGGAACGCAAATAGTGCTCCAGAAACCTGCTAAATGCCTAGAGCATTTAGCAGGTTGGTCGCCATGCGTTGAAGGCGTCGGGCCCTTATTTATCGTGACCTTCGCCGGCCATCATGTGGCCCGCATGGCCAAGTGCGCTCACGATGCCTTCCCAATTTTCGCGCGCGGCTTTTTCGCTGCCCGGAAGATTGATGACGAGCGTGTTGCCGCGCTGTGCGGCGATGGCGCGCGACAGCATTGCGTAAGGCGTGATTTGCAGGCTGTGATAGCGCATGGCCTCGGCAATGCCGGGAACCTCGCGGTTGCACACGTCGCGCGTGGCTTCAGGCGTTACATCGCGCGGCGAAAGGCCGCTTCCGCCGCAGGTGAGTACGATGTCGGCACCAATTTCATCGCAGGCTTCGAGAATGCTGCCTGCGATAAGCACGCGGTCGTCTTGGACGACAATGTGGCTGGCAACCTCCCAGCCTTCTTTCTTAATAAGCTCTTCGAGGGCCGCGCCAGCGGTGTCTTCCTTCATGGAGCGCGTGTCGGAGCATGTGATAATGGCAAATTTAAGAGTCATGAGATTGCCTTTCTTGAGAGGGTCGGATAGCCAGTCGAATGGATTCTTGCTTTGCGCTGCCACGGTGGGCGGCGTTGCGCGCCAGGGAGCATAATCGGCGAATCTGTGATGTCTGCTTGAGACTTTTGCGTTAAAGAGGAAGAGGTTGTCTCGTCTGAGGAGGGTTCGTCTCGAGTGGGTCCGACAACATCGTCAAGTGGCTGGTTGTCGGGCCCCGCGGAATTAGATAACGGTTCCTTCGGCGATATCCAAAAGCACGCAGGAAATCTCGTCGCCTGCGTGGGCGTCTTGCGCCCCTTCGGGCAAAACGGCCATGCAGTTCGTTTTCTGGATAGGGCCGAAAAGACCCGAGCTCTGATTCTTTGCGGGCGTTACGAGAAGCTCGCCTGATTCGCCATGGGAAAGCGTGGCGCGTATGAAGAGTCGGCGGGGATCCTTCTTTTTCTTATCGCAGGTGAGCTTCGCGACGACCGTGGGGTGCTCGAACGCGGTGCGGCCCTGCATTTTGAGCAGGCCCGCGCGAATGATGAGCTCGAAGCCCATATAGGCGGCAGCTGGGTTGCCGGGCAGACCGAACACCGGCGTGCCGTCGACGATGCCGAATGTTTGGGCTTTGCCAGGGCGCATGTTCACGGTGGTCATGAGCAATTCGCCCGCGCGTTCCACGACGGGCTTGATGAAGTCGAAGTCGCCGTTTGAGGCGCCGCCCGAAGTGACCACGAAATCATGCGTTGCCGCCGCTTCGCGAACGGCGGCTTCGAGGGCGGCTTCGTCGTCGGGCACGATGTCGAACATATCCGCTTCGCAACCGGCCGCTTTGGCGCATGCCGCGAGGGCGTAGCTGTTCGAATTGCGAATATGGCCAGGGCCAGGATTCTCGCTCGGCGGCACGAGCTCGCTGCCAATGGGGACGATGGCCACGCGCGGTTTGCGATAGACCGGCACCCGCAGCACTCCGCAGCCGGCCAAAAAGCCGACGCCTGCGGTCGTGATTGCTTCGCCCTTGTTCACGACGATTTCGCCTGCGCGAGCCTCTTCGCCTGCTTCGCGCACGTTGTCGCGTTCTTTGGGCTGCGCGGAAAATGCCACGCGACCGCCGGGCTTTCCGTCGCCTTCCACCATGCTCACGATTTCGTACTTCACTACGGCATCAAAGTAGCCCGGAAGGGCAGCACCCGTCATGATGCGCACGCACTGGCCAGCCTGCGGGGTGCCCTCGAATACGCCGCCCGCAGGTACCTCGTCGATAACTTCGAGCGTTATGGGCGATTCGGCCGTAGCTCCCGCAAGGTCGCATCGGCGCACAGCGTAGCCATCCATGGCCGCATGGGCGAACGGGCTTACGTCGATGTCGCTTTTCAAATCGGCGGCGGCAACGCGCCCTGCAGCGTCGAGTAGGTCAACGGTTTCCGCCTCGAGCGGCGTCACGCGCGAGAGCACGAGCTCGCGCGCCTCCTCCAAAGAAATCATTTTTGTCATGGACAGTCCCTTCCTTGTGCGACGCGGGCGCCGTAGCGCTCGCGATATTTCTTGATGCGCGGCTACAGTTGGCCGTCTTTCGCGTTCCATGAGATGAACGCCCATGGGACGATGCGCTGATAATCGAGCGTGAGAGGCCCCTGTGGATAACCCTTTTTATCGGGCATGCCAGCTTCGGGGTTGTCGACGAGGTGCTCCGCAAGCCATTCGCGAAGGTTGGCTTGCGCCTGAAGCCGCTCGGCTTCGCTCAGGGTTGGTGCGCCGATGTCGATCATCTGCGAGAAGTCTCCGAAAGCGTCGCCCTCCGATTCAAATGAATCTTTTCGAGAAGAATGGATATATCGCACTTCGGGCTCGAATCCCGCTTGGGCGAGCATACCGAACGCGTAGATGTAATCACGATTGAGCTCGGCGCCAACGCCGAGTTCGGCAAGCACGCGGGCGTCGACGCGTGGGGATGTGCCGGTGGTCATGGTGATACAGCAGCGACGTCGCGCGATAGAGGAAAGCTTGCGCAGCGCGCTTCGCAGGTCGGCAACCGCGATGGAGCGCGATGCGAATGCGACATCGGCCATGTTCTCGCGAAGGCCGAATTGGCTCCAGTCGTCTTCCCAGCTCATGCGCAAAGGGAAAACGCTGCCTGGCGTGAGCGCATCAAGGCTCTCGGCGACCTTGATGTCGCGAAGGGCCATGTTCTCGCGCAGTTTTGCGAGCATTCCGCTGCTGAAATCGCCCACGATGACCTTATGGCCGCGTGTGGCCATTTCTGCGGCGAGCGTTCCCGTTCCGCAGCCCATGTCGAATATCGTTTCGCCAGGTTGCACGCCTGCGAGCTCGACGAATGCTTCGGCGTAGAGGTTTTTCGCATCGCGGGAATCGTAGCGTGCGGCCTTTTTGTTCCATCGCTGGCAGTCGTCGGGCGCCTTGGTCGTTTGTTGCAAATGGCGCCATGCCGCGTCGAAATCGATCACGCGATTCCCCCTGCCTGAACTGATTGTTCTTATTCGTGGATACATGATAGCCGTTCGCGCTGCTGTCATGCGATTGAATTGTCTTTTTTGGGTGCCGCGTAGCGGGCGGGGAAGCGTCTTGAGGGTCAAAAAGGCGTCGAGTTCTGCCGCTCTCGCGAATTCGCCGCACTCGGAAGGTTTTCATATTTGACGTGCTACAATGATTAAGCTTATATACAAATCCAGGCGATCGAGGCTTCCGTGCGCGCACGCTCTATGCTGCGCCGCGGCGAAAGCCGGATGCAAAAGGGAGCGGTTTCCGCTTCGTAGACGAAAAGGAAGGCATCAATGCAACCACGCGAAGAATTGACTCAGCTTCTTACCAAGGCGTTTGAAGCTGCCCGCGAATCTGGCGCTCTGCCGATTGAGAACATTCCCGAAATTGCGCTCGAGCGTCCGCGCGACGAGGGCCATGGCGATTGGGCCTGCACCGCTGCGCTGCGTTGCGCCAAGGAAGCCAAGAAGAACCCGCGTGAAATCGCGCAGGCGATCGTTGACGGCATTCCCGCGAATGACCTTATTGAGAACATCGAAATCGCAGGCCCGGGCTTCATCAACTTCCGCCTGAAGAACGTTGCCATGCAGGACGTCGTCTCTCAGGTTCGCGAGCAGGGCGCCGATTATGGCAAGGGCACGCAGCCCGAAGGCAAGCGCAAGGTGAACATCGAGTACATCTCGGCAAACCCCACGGGCCCCATGCACGTTGGCCATGGCCGCTGGGCCGCTTTGGGCTCTGCAACCGCAAACCTTATGCGCCATGCTGGCTATGAGGTCTTCGAAGAGTTCTACATCAACGACCACGGCGTTCAGATGGACAAGTTTGGCCTGTCCATTGCCGCTCGCTACCTGCAGCAGCTCGGCCATGAAGATGCCGCTGTTCCCGAGGGCGGCTACAACGGCCTGTACGTGAACGACATCGCAAAAGAAATCATCGATCGCGATGGCAACAAGTGGGAAGACGCCGACGAGCATGAGCGCATGGTCGAGTTCCGTGAGTTCGGCTACGCCTACATCATGAAGATGTTCCACGACATCACCGATCGCTTCGGTAACCACTTCGAGCGTTGGCAGTCCGAGCGTGAAATGTATCTGCCTTCCGATGAGTTCGGCGGCAAGAGCCCGTTTGAATACTGCATCGGCAACCTGAAGGACAAGGGCGACATCTACGAGAAAGATGGCGCTGTGTGGTTCAAGTCGTCCGAGTACGGCGACGAGAAAGACCGCGTTGTGCGCAAGGCCGACGGCGACTACACCTACTTCGCGTCTGACGTTGCGTACCACTATTGGAAGAAAGAGCGTGGCTTCGACATTCTGATCGATATCTGGGGCGCCGACCATCATGGCTACATCGCTCGCGTTGCTGCCGTTTTGGCCGCCATGGGCTTCCCGGGCGCGCTCGAAGTTATGCTCGGCCAGCTGGTCAACCTTTTCCGCGACGGCAAGCCCGTTCGTATGTCCAAGCGTACTGGCGAAATGATCACCTTCGAAGAGCTCATCGACGAAGTTGGCATCGACGCTACGCGCTACTACATGCTGAGCCGCTCCACCGAGCAGCCGATTGACTTCGATATCGATGTTGCCAAGAAGCAGGACTCTTCCAACCCCGTGTACTACGTGCAGTACGCACATGCTCGCATCTGCAAGCTGCTGCGCGACGAGGCTGGCCATTCTGGCGAGGACAATCTCGACATGGCCGCCGTTGCCACCGAGGCTATTCCTGCCGACGTTGACCTCTCGGTGCTCACCGCTCCCGAGGAACTGGCCCTTATGCGCAAGATGAGCGAGTTCGGCGACCTTATCGCCCTTGCCGCTCGCGACCGTGCGCCGTTCCGTCTGACGCACTACGCTCAGGACCTCGCCAGCCTCTTCCATCAGTTCTATACGAACTGCAAGATCCTGAAGACCGACGACGAAGGCCTGAAGAAGGCTCGCCTCGCTCTGTGCGACGCGGTTCGCGTTGTGCTCGAGCAGACGCTTGGCATTCTCGGCATTTCCGCTCCGCAGCGCATGTAGCCGCGGCGAACATACAACAAAGTACAAGGAAGGGACCCTGCAGGGTCCCTTCCTTTATGGGCGCGACTTCTTTGAATCAAGTGGTTGCAGCGACGGATGCTCTCAATACCGAAATGGACAGGATATATGCCATGGGCGGAGTTCCCCGCAATCACCCAAGGTAACTATAGTTACCAAAATCTAACTTTCGCATTGTCCCAGATAGAATGCGCATAATGGAAAATCCCAGGTAAGTTAGCCACTGGAAAAATTTCTTTAAATTGTCTCTTCACAAAGAGTTGCCTTTATGCAACAATGCGCCCCGCAAGTTCACCTAAGCGTACATTTTCGCTTGGGCTTGCTGGCGTAGTCGCTCTGAAGGGCTTGCGCCGCGTGAAATTCGTTGTTTTCGGCGGGTAGGAAACCGCCGATACGTTGGGCGTATGTCCAGAAGGGAATTTACACTATGGAAAACTTCAATGAGGTAAACCTGTCGCGTCGCAATTTCATGAAAGGGGCGCTCGCTGCCGGTGGCGCCGTCGCGCTTGCTGCCGCCACGCCTGCCGTGAAGCCGTTTGAGGCTTTCGCGGCGGGTTCTGCCGTTGCCACTGGCGATATGGTGCCTGGTACAAAATATGCCGTTACGGTGAATCCTATCGTTCCCGCTACTGTGCATAATTTGATTTCATTCGATGCCGTTATTACTGACACTACGACGCCAAGCATTATCCCTTATCGTCGCCCGACCACTCGTCAGTCCAACAACGGCACGATTGTGAAGAACGGCGACGGAAGCTTCACGGTTTCCGTCGCCACATTCAACAACACGTTCGGCTTATTGACCATCGCCGACGATTCTAACGATGGCGGTGCCCATGTTACTGACCGGACCCCTTATGCCTGGAATGTGGGCGGTAACGCTTCGCGCATTGATGGCCTGACGGTGAAAATCGACTCAGCTGTTAGCGGTATGGGCAAATACGTGTTCTCCGCGACTGAGTACGCGAATTTCATGAACGTTGGTGCCCAGTCTTGGCCTGTAACCCTCGAGGTTAGCTTCAACGAAATCACCACTCTGTAAGTGAATAACCGGGCAATTGGTTTCGCAATCGCCCGGTTTTGCTTGCCCATTTGGTCGTATTGGCCAGATGGGCTTTGCTGATAAATAGGAAGGGGGAAGTCTTGAAAAAAAACTTAGCAAGCGTAAAGCCGAAGCTACGAGCATTGGGAAATTGCCTGCTCTCGATGATGCTCGTGATTTCACTGGCTCCTTCGACTGCTGCGTATGGCGACACGAACGGCTCTTCCCAAAACAATGAAGCCTCGGTTGTAGCCGTCGACGAAGGAGATTCGCTATCTAATGACGAGGCGGATGAGGTTGCGGCGAATTCCTCTACTGAAGCCATTGCTAAGTCTGAGGATGATTCGACCAGCGGTGATTCCGCCAACATTTTATCGGATAGTGCAAAGGACGAAGATTCTGGCACCACCGGCCTGTCCGAGAAGAAGGCCGAGGCCAAGGACTACGTCTACGCCACGGCCGACTGGTCGTGGCTGGTCGAGGTGAGCACGGCCTCCGACATGCCCGCCGA
>ERZ857840.2933-NODE-2933-length-15311-cov-4.357564_pt1 | contig 15311 bp, 18 predicted proteins | sample MGYA00519760_ERZ857840 | MGnify/ENA primary metagenome ERZ857840 (study PRJEB31778, sample SAMEA3449371) | human gut metagenome | biome: human gut; feature: human-associated habitat; material: faeces | place: United Kingdom | collected 2010/2012 ... | reverse complement strand
AAGGGAATATTGGGAGGTACGGCATTTGAGTAGAAAAACAAGAGTCCTCCAGAAGAGGTTTGCAGTATTCTGTGAGGGAGATACAGAATATAATTATATAGACAAGATGAGAAAGAATCAGGGTGTAGAACTGGTTTTAAAACCCATCAATATGCATGGTGGAGGCTATTCAAACTTCCTTCAGAAGATAAAAACGGAGTCACAGAGTAACTATCTGGCAAAATTTATTATTATGGATGCAGATAGAATAGCTACTGTCCCGGGAGAACTGGATGGATTTAAAAAACTGTTGGAGTACTGCAGGATTCAGAATGCAAAGGGAAATACACCACATTTTATTATTATGGACAATCCGGATTTTGAGTATGTTGCATGCTTGCACAGTCCTCAGTATAGAGGACAGGATCCACATAAATTTATTGAATCTGTTCTGGGAGCAAAAAGTATTGCGGCTTTTAAAGGAAATGCAGATGTTTATAACTTCCTTAATTCAGGAGAATTGTCATATCAGACAATGATGGAATCATTAAGAGGAAAAGAAAAGCTGCTGTATAATCGATATGAGATAAAAAAGAAAAATTTCGATATTGTGATTAAAGATACTTTTTTTGATGTTGATTTTATTAACGAAAAAAGCAGCAATATAGAAGAGTTTTTTGATGTGATTGACTGGTAATAATGGATTGTTGTTTTTCTGCTAACAGCAAATCAAAAAATGAGCATTTTTGCTAACAGAAAATGCAAATTGCTAACAGTAAAATTATTGTAGATTTGCTAACAGAAATGAAAAGCTATAATGCAACTGGTGTAAAAGGTTGTAAATTCTTGTAGCTAACAAAAGGGTAATGATTAAAAATATTTCTGCTTGGAAAATATCAAGCCTGAATGTGTATTCCGTTCAGATTAGATTAGGTTCTAATCTGGGCGGATTTTTTGCGTGTGCAATGAGCAGAGAACTGATACTTAAATCTATGGTAGAGAAGTTGAGAGATTTTTATGATTTCATAATCATTGAATGTATGCCGTCTCTTGGAATGATGACAATTAACGCATTGGCATGTGCAGATTCTGTATTGATACCGGTGCAGGCTGCATATCTTCCGGTCAAAGGATTACAGCAGCTGATCAAAACAATAGGAAGAGTAAAAAAACAGCTCAATCCTAAACTTAAAATAGAAGGAATTCTTTTGACAATGGTAGATAACAGGACAAATTATGCCAGAGATATTTCATTGATGGTATATGATACCTATTCAGCGTCTATCAAGGTATTCGGAACAGAGATTCCAATGTCAGTCAGGGCATCGGAAGTCAGTGTCGAGGGCGGAAGTATCTATTCCTATGATCCAAAGGGAAAAGCAGCATTTGCATATATGGCATTAACAAAGGAAGTATTGAAGGAGGCATAAAGCATGGCAAGCAGAGTAGCAGGTAAGATTAAATTACAATCAGTAGATGAATTATTGGGAGTACCGGAGATTGCCGGTACGCAGGAAATAGAAATAGGAAGAATTCATTCATTTCCTAATCATCCGTTCAAGGTTCTTGATGATGAAAAGATGGATACTCTGGTTGATAGTATCAGAGAAAATGGCATATTGAACCCAGTGATCGTAAGACCGGATCAGAGTGGAAATTATGAAATGATTTCTGGTCACAGGCGTTTACATGCGGCTGGGATCGTAGGATTACAAAAGATTCCGGCAATCGTGAAGGAAATGTCTGATGATGAAGCCATTATAAAAATGGTGGATGCAAATATTCAAAGGGAAGAGATACTTCCGAGTGAAAGAGCGTTTAGCTTTAAGATGAAAATGGAAGCTATGAAGAGAAGAGGATATCGTTCGGATTTAGATGCTAATGATTCAACTTCGGGAACTGAGTTCCCAAAGTCAGATAAATGGAGTAGAGATATAGTTGGTTCAGAAGCTGGAATGACAGGAAGACAGGTAACAAAATATATAAGACTTACAGAACTTATTCCAGAGCTTTTGGATTATGTGGATATAAAAAAGATTACCATTGCTATGGCAGTTGATCTTTCATACCTTGATGAACAGGTACAGAAATGGGTATATGAATATTTTAAGGAAAATGGATTTTTGAAGCCGGTACAGGTTGAAGCATTGAAGAATTATCCTAACTTATCCAATGTAACACAATTCAGTGTCATTTCTATAATGAATGATGCCTTACCGAAAAAGAGCAAGGAATCAAAGTTATCTTTTTCAGCAAAGAAACTGGATAAATATTTTCCACCGCAGTATTCAACGAAAGAACGTGAAAATATAATCATTCAGCTATTGGAACAGTGGAGTGCAGATCAGGTATAGTCAGAGTAGAAATATAATTATGATGTTTCAGAAGTGTAGAAACGGCACTTCTGGAACAGGAAGGAGATTCAAATGGAAGAAAGAATAAGACTATCCTATTTCTATGGAAAGGAAGCGGATCAGTTTTCATTTTATAAGATACCGAAGTTATTATTTACAGAAGAGTATTTCAAAAAAATATCAGTGGAGGCAAAGGTGTTGTACGGGCTGATGCTGGATAGGATGTCACTATCCATGAAAAATCAGTGGATGGACGATGAAGGGAGAGCTTACATATATTATTCGCTTGAAGATATCATGGAGGCTCTGGGATGCAGTAACAAAAAAGCAATATCCATAATGAAGGAATTGGACACGGATGCTGGTATAGGTTTGATTGAAAAGAAGCGTCAGGGGCAGGGAAAACCGACCATGATTTATCTAAAACAGTTTATGGTACATGATGTTCAGAAGTGTAGAAATTTCACTTCTGAGCAAAAAGCGGCAGTTTCAGAAGTGAAGAATTTACATGTCTTGAAGTGTAAAAATGCCATGTCTAGAAGTGAAGAAATTACACTTCCAGAAGTGAAAAATATTCACACTAATAAGAATAATATAAATAATACTGAGTTAAGTAATACTGAATCTTATCTTATCGTATCCGGAAATGATGAGATAGGATCAGACGTACAGGCATATGCAGAACTTATCAGAGATAATATTGATCTGGATATTCTGTTAGAGAGATATCCGTTTGACAAAGAGTTACTTAATGGCATCTTTGATCTGATTTTGGAAACGGTGTTATGCAGGAACAATGAAATTGTAGTGGCGTCCAATAAATATCCGGCGGAGCTGGTCAGAAGTAAATTTCTGAAACTGACGAGTTCGCATATTGAATATGCAATGGGATGTATGAAATCAAATACCACAAAAGTGCATAACATCAAGAAATATCTGCTGGCAACATTGTTCAATGCACCAAGTACAATCAGCGGTTATTATCAGGCAGAGGTTAACCATGATTATCCCCAGTTTGCTGTAAGTGGCAAATAATGACTTGACGTATACGGATTTCGTGTATATAATCAAATTAACAAATAGACACGAATTCCGTATATGGAGGCAGATATGAGCAATTTTGAAAATTATGATTTTATATTACCTGATGGAGTGGTAATTGAAAATGAAAAGGCTGATAAAGAAGGAAGGAAGAAAAGAATGTCTGCTATGTGTGTAAAAGTCCGTGAACAGACAAATATGAACAGAAAAGAATTTGCTGAATGGCTTGGAATTCCGTATAGAACGATGCAGGACTGGGAGCGGGGAGTAAGTGAAGTTCCCGATTACGTATTAAAACTGATAGATTACAAGGTAAAAAATGAGAAGAAGGAAGGGAGATTAGAATAATGTTTGTGATGAAATTACTAGGAAAAATTATTGCGTTACCGATGATCCTTGTATTGACTATTTTATTTTATGTGGTGACGATTTTATCGAGAATATATGGATTGGCGGCAATAGCGTTTAATCTAGCTATTATGTTATGTGCAATTATCGCATTAGTGTTACAGCAATGGAATAACTTTGGGATAGCAGTTGCTATTCTGGTGATAAGCTATTTAATAATGGGTGCATGGGATGTTATTGCAAGTATGTTTGTATGTGCAAGAGATTTTTTCGCCAGGGTACTATTTGGATAATGCAGAATCTGATGAAAAATTACAGAAAAACACCGTTATAATGATATGTTTTGCAGTTACTGTGATACTAGGTCTGATATCGAGGAAAGGAATAAAAGCTAAGGAATCTGAATAACCGCGACGAACGACTACGGTTTGACTACTATTTTATTACAAACGACTACGGTTTGACTACTATTTTGACTCTTTTTTTCTGAATAGGGGTGTGATAATATTATCATAGACAAATGAGACATGAAACGCGAGAGCGGTCAGGCATTTGTTTCTCTTTTGCAAAAGAATATGGATCAAGAATGAAGCGTCAGCTCATTACCGGTTCGGTGATGGGTATGGCGCTTTTTTGATGCCAAAATCAGGTGACGATCTGAATAATAAAATCAGGAGGAAATTGCATGGCATATGAATATGACCATGACTGTCCGTTTGAAGCCTTCATCACCAATCTTGGAAAATACAACGAGGGTGAGCTGGTCGGCGAATGGGTGAAGTTTCCCACCACATCAGAAGAACTGCAAAAAGTATTTGAACGAATTGGAATCGGCTCAAAAGATGATTTCGGTAATCCTTATGAAGAATGGTTCATTAGTGATTATGACTGTTATGTTGATGGGTTGTATGAAAAGCTGGGAGAATATGAAAACCTGGATGAACTCAATTATCTGGCTTCCAAGCTCGATGAGCTGGATGATCATGATTATAACCATTTTCAGGTGGCAATGCAGATCAGTGATTATACAGGCAGCATTAAAGATGTGATCAATCTTATTGATAACCTGGATAAGTATGAAATCTATCCGGGAGTAGAAAGCAATGCTGATCTGGGACATTACTATATCGAAGAACTCGGTATGATGGAAGTTCCGGATTATCTTGCTGATTACATTGATTATGAGGCCTACGGCAGAGATGTGGCTATTAACGAAATGGGACAGTTTACAGATTATGGATATGTGAGAGATACACAGGAATCTTTTACAGAATATTACGATGGAGACCGTGAGAACATCCCGGATGAATACAGGGTTATGGATTTTATGGTTTCTGGTGAGAAAGAGAGGAAAACTATGAATTACGAAACATTCAAGCAGGAATTTGCAGAGGATATCAAAGAAAAGCTCTATGAGAGAGGCTATGATGATGTAAGGATTAGCTTCAATAATGTGGAGAAGACAAATCAGAATTATGAAGCTATGACGGTTGTTCCGGAAGGCAGCAATGTGGGTGTCAATTTCAATATTGAGAATGCCTTTGCAAGCTATGAGCACACGGATGATTATGCCGGAGTGCTTGCCAGTGCAACAATGGTCATTGCTGATGGTCTTGACAGAGCCCCTGCTATTGATGTAAGTGCTCTTATGGATTATGAGAACATGAAAGAGAAGCTTTCTGTGGAAGTCATTTCAGCGGATGCAAACGCTGATCTGCTTGCCAACGTACCGCATGACAGAATGGAAGATCTGGCAGTTGTATATCGTTTTGTGATGGAGAGCAGTGAAGATGGACGTGCATCTATTCTGGTCACAAACAATCTGATGGATCGTATGGAAGTTTCCCATGAACAGCTTAGAGCTGATGCATTGGAAAATTCCCCTGAGATCAGACCAGCGGTAATTCAGGGAATGAATGAAGTTATGAAGGAAATGATGGGACCAGAAGCCTATGAAATGTTTGGAATTCCTGATGATACGGAAGAAATGATGTTCATTGCAACAGTCCCTGATAAGAATTCCGGTGCCGGGGTGCTTGCATATCAGGATTTTATGGATCAGGCAGCTGAAAAGATCGGAGGAGATTTCTTTATTCTTCCTTCATCAATTCATGAGATTTTGTTAGTGCCTGATGATGGACAAAAGGGAGCAGATGAACTGAAAGCAATGGTTATGGATGTCAATGCTACTCAGGTAAGTCCGGAGGAAAGGCTTTCTGATAATGTATACCATTATGATTCCAAGGAGCATATCTTTGAGCTTGCAGAAAAGTTCGAGGCAAGACAGCAGGAAAAAGGGGCTGTTATTGATGAAAAGGCTGAGGAAAGGGAATCTGTATTAAAGAATCTCAAGGATAAGCAGAAAGAAACAGCTACAAAGGCTCCGGCAAAGGACGCGGTAGAAAAAGCAGAAAAATCAAAGGGCGGAGAAGCACTTTAAGAATAATGTCGGATTGTGTCAGCCTGTGGCGATTGCCACGGGACTGGCATTTTTTTTGACAGGAAATATCGGAGGTAAGCGAAATGTCAGCTAATTATAATGCAACGAGAACAACAGGAGTGACAGGACAGTATTGTGGATCAGCAGTAGGAGCGAAGGAGCCGATAGCACATCCGGTCAACTGTGACCATGAGTGTCCTTATGGATATGGAAGATCATTCTGTTTTCCATGCTATAAAAACATCATAGAAAATCACAGACAGAAGAAAAATGCAGACTATCAGGGAGCCTGATATGGAATTCGGTTATTTTTATCAGAATGAGCCGGAGCAGTTTGCATTTTACAGAATACCGAGAGTGCTTTTTACGGATGACAGATTTAAGAATCTGACAACGGAAGGAAAAGTACTGTATGGACTGCTTCTGGACCGGGTATCGCTTTCAAGGGAAAATGGCTGGATTGATGAGCATGGAAGAATCTATATCATTTTTACGCTTTCGTCTATCAGAAAATCAATGAACTGTGCTGAAAAAACAGCAATCAAGTATCTGACAGAGCTTGAGGTTTTCGGACTTATTAAAAGAATCAGACAGGGAATGTGCAAGCCATCACTGATCTATGTGAAGAATTTTACAGACCAGCAGAAATTACAGTTCATGACCTGTAATAATTCCAGCTCACCGTCAGTAGAAACTACAGTTCATGACCTGAAAAAACTACAGGCTAATTATACTAATAACAATAATACTGAATTTAATAATACTAATCCTATCTTATCAGCGGATGAGGAGAGGATGAGATATGAAGCATATCTGGATGAACAGCTTGGAATAGAGGTACTGAAAAGTGATTATCCGTATGATACCAGCATCCTGGAAGGAATAAAGAACCTGATTCTGGATATAGTCTGCTCAAAAAGAAAGACCATATTGATTGCCGGGGATGAAAAGCCGGTGGATGTTGTGAAGAGCAGATTTATGAAGCTGGACATGGAGCACATTCGGTATGTGATGAACTGTATGCAGGGAAGTACTGCAAAAATAAGGAACATCAAACAGTATCTGCTGGCGGCACTTTATAATGCTCCGGCAACGATCGACAGCTATTATCGTGCAGAAGTCAGTCACGATATGGCAACAGGGAAAATATAGGAGGAGAAAAAATTGGATAACAACATGAAATATATTATGGAGCATCTGGATAATGCGGTGACAGAACTGGAGAAGGTCATGCAGGTGATGCTTCCACCGGAGTATGCCATCTATGTAGATAAGGAGCAGGAGGTGCATTATATCACCATTCAGGACGCAGTTTCAATGATTGACCGATTCGGAAATAACTGCATGTCAGAGATGATCGGAAAGTCTGATTACATTCTGGTATATGATGAGAGAAAGAGAATTGTAGCAGACGGAAACTCATATCTTCTTGGAGAATTCCTTGTATTGAGATCTGATTATGGCCTCAAAGGTCTTGATAAGGCTGATATTGATAATGTGATAACTGAAATGGCTGGCAGGATGACATCCTTTGCAATGGGACCATACAGAATTCAGGCATATCAGCTGGGATAGGAGGAAACACATGAATAACAAACCATGGGCTTATGTAACATCTGCATGGAGTGCAGACAGGAGCAGGGCCAGAAGATCTGCAAAGAGATACTGCAGAAAATTATATGAGGCAGGCTACACGCCGATCTGCCCGCTGTTATCACTTCCGGAGGTAATTGATGTCAGCAATGCAGATGAATATAAGGATTATATGGATATGTCAGAAGATATGTTGAGGCGTTCCAGAATCCTTGTGGTCTGTGGTTCTGCTGTAGATGAAACGGTGCTGACAGATATTGCAATCGCCAACCGTTTCCATGTAGCATCATCCACAATGAGGGGAGTTCTCGGTGTGGATAAAAATAAAAAAGAACAGTAACTTTGTGGATACAGCCTTCGGGTTGTTTTTTTGATGGAAAGGAGTGAGAAAACTGGTTCATGAAGAAATAGACAGGGAAATTTCAGATAAGGCAGTGCATCTGGCATATCGATTTGCTGGAAAGCCAACGGCAAAGGCCTTTTTCAAGGCGCTAAGCGTTTTTCCTGGAATGCCGGTAAAGGCTGCCGGGAGAAAAGTAATCCATGATATTGGACAAAAGATACATCCAACGGAAGGAAAGCAGTCAGTAAAAACGCTGATTCGCCAGGGACAGGGAGTATCAAGCATACCGCTGGCTGATGAAGGAATGAAGGACTTTCAGAAAATTGCAAGAAAATATGGGGTTGATTTTGCAATCGTTAAGGATAAAAATCAGGATCCACCTATTTATACTGTTTTCTTCAAGGCAAAAGATACAGATGCCATCACAAGGATTTTACAGGATTATTCTGCAAAACAGGTTAAGAAGCCTTCTGTAGAAAAGACCAGTGTTATGGAGAAACTGAAAAAGTTCAAGGAGATTGTGGCAGCAATTCCAAAGAAGGTAGCGGAGAAGAAAAAGGAGAGGTCGCGATGAATACGAAAAAGTTGAAAAAGCAGCTGATCCTTAATATTCCCTATATCATTCTGGGACTGGCTGCGACAAATCTGGGAGAGGCATGGAGACTGGCTGCCGGAGTGAATGCATCACAAAAGGTTCAGAGTCTGGTTCTGGATGGTGTATTTGCTGTGGCATTTTCCAATCCATTGCCAAGCCTTCATCCTATGGATCTGCTGGTGGGCGCTGCCTGTGGTGCGGCACTCAGGCTTGCAGTATATCTGAAAGGCAAGAATGCGAAGAAGTTCAGGCACAATGAGGAGTATGGTTCTGCCAGGTGGGGAAAGCACTCAGATATCGAACCTTTTGAAAATCCGGTATTTGCAAATAATGTGATTCTGTCTCAGACAGAGCGGATTACAATGAGCAGCAGGCCGAAGATTCCGAAGTATGCCAGAAATAAGAATGTTCTGGTAGTCGGAGGATCTGGTTCAGGTAAGACGAGATTCTTCATAAAGCCTAATCTTTTGCAGATGCATTCATCCTATGTGGTGACAGATCCGAAGGGTTAGATTTTAAGAATACAGAGAAAATAGGTCATTAAAAAATGAAGTGTTTTCTGTGTGTTCTTATTTTTTAGCATTATGAAAGGAGCTGAGAAAATGGCTAAAGATAACAGAATAACAGCACTTTACGAGCGTCTGTCCCGTGATGATGAGATGCAGGGCGAATCCAACTCCATAACAAACCAGAAGAAGTATCTGGAAGATTATGCAGTGCAACATGGCTTTGGTAATATTCAGCATTTCAGTGATGATGGATATTCAGGAACGAACTTCAACAGACCGGCATTCAATTCTTTGCTGACAGAGATTGAAGCCGGCAGAGTGGGAACAGTGATCGTCAAAGATATGTCCCGATTTGGCAGAAACTATCTGCAAGTAGGTTTCTATACGGAAATGATGTTCCCTAAGAAAAATGTCCGTTTTATTGCAGTAAATAACGGAGTTGACAGTGCCAATCCGGCAGATAATGATTTTACACCATTTCTGAATATCATGAATGAGTGGTATGCAAAAGATACCAGTAAGAAAATCAAGGCAGTGTTCAAGGCAAAAATGCGAGACGGAAAACGTGTCAGCGGTGCAGTGCCTTATGGATATTACAGAAAGCCTGAGGATAAGCAGACATTGTATGTTGATGAAGCTTCTGCTTCGGTTGTCAGACGCATTTTTCAGCTTGCTTGTGATGGAATGGGTGCAACCGCAATAGCAGATACCTTGTCAGAGGATAAAATCCTTATTCCTTCGGCTTATGCGAGACAGAATCATCCTGAGGATTGCCAGTGTACGAATTACCATGACCCTTATACATGGAATGCTACAACAGTGGGCTATATTTTGAACAGACGTGAGTATTTGGGGCATACCGTTCTTGGGAAGACAACGAGGGATAATTTTAAGACAAAACGGAAAAGAATTGCAAATGAGGACGAACTGCTTGTCTTTTACAATACACATGAAGCTATCATTGATCAGGAAACATATGATAAAGCGCAGAGAATGAGAAAAAGGGTATCTCCAAGGCGAAACAGTGAAAAGCCTGCGCACAGGCTGTCAGGACTGCTTTATTGTGCGGATTGTGGAAGCAGACTGGCATATATCAATTCAAAGCCAAAAGATGGGAAAATATATGACAGCAATCAGGCATTCCGGTGTAGCCGGTACCACAATAAATATCATTCATGTACTGGTCACTATATCAAGGCAAGCACAATAGAAATGCTGATTTATCAGGCAACTAAGAGAGTGTCACAGTATGTCCTTAAAGATGAAAAAGAGTTTGTAGAACAGTTGAAAGCACAGTATGAATTGCAGTGTGAAAAGGATAATACAGATGATAAAAAGGAGTTGTTAGAAGCAAAACGTCGTATGATGGATTTGGATGATCTGATAAAAGGTCTGTATGAGAATTTCACACTGGGGCGATTGCCGGAGAGACAGTTTAACCGCCTTATGACAGAATATGACACCGAACAAAGCAGCCTAGAGCAGAGAATTTCAGAACTTGAAACTGCTACAGAACGTATATCCACTAAGGCAGTGCAGATTGATAAATTTGTGCGACTGGTTAAGAAATACCGAGATTTTGAGGAACTGACAACACCTATGCTTAATGATTTCATTGAAAAGGTTGTAATTCATGAAGCAGAGGGTGGCAGAACAAAAGACCGTACTCAGCAAGTGGATATTTATTTCAATTTCATTGGAAATTTTGTTCTTCCACTCAGTGAGGATGAAGTGGAAGCCTTGCAGTCAGAGGAAGCACGCAGAGCGGAAGAGATTGCTGAAAGAAAGAGAAAATCTTCTAAGAAATCTACGCAGAAAAGAAATCAGAAGCGTGCAGAGATCAAGGCAAAAGCAGAAGCAGAAGCTGGAGATCCTGAAGCTATGGCAGAATATAAAGCAATCCTTGAAAAAGGCAGACAGAACAACCGTAAGAGATCTGAAAAAATGCGAGAATTGAGAATGTCTGACCCTGAATATCGGGCGAAGATGGAAGAGAAAGAACGCTTGGCATTGGAAAGGGAAAAGAAACGTCAGGAGCGTGCTACAAAGAAGAAAAAGATTGCTTTGGCAGAATTAAAGGAGCAGGCAGAAAAAGGCAATCAGGAAGCCGTCAGAGAGCTTGAGGAGAGTAGAGCTATTGCAAGAGAACGTTCAAGGAAATCAGCAGAAAAGCGTAAGCAGAGAGCAGAAAATGACCCTGAATATGCAAAATATTTGGAAGAGAGAAATGCAGAATACAACAGACGGCATACCGCAAGAAGAAAGGAGCAGATGGAAGCCTTGAGAGCCAGGGCGGAAGCCGGAGATCAGGAAGCAAAGAGTCAGCTTGCAGAGCGTAAACAGTATCAGGTTAGAGCCACAGTGAAGAGCTACAGAAAAATGCGTGAAGATGCATTGAATGGAGACCCTATTGCAAAAGAGAGATATGAAAAAACACTGGCTATGAGACGTGAAGCGTATCACGCAAAGAAAAGTGAACAGACAGCCTAAGAGTAAGCATAATATCACAATATAATAGTTGCCGGATATGGAACGATTGAAAAGATTAGAGTGCAATTATGTCCTTAAAGTGTTAGAACAAAAAGATTTTGCAGATTTGTATCTTCCAATGTGGGGGAATGCATTGTGTGCAGATAGAAAAGAGTTAGATGTTCTGGGAGTTGGAGCATATGATGGTGAGAAGCTTGTAGGTCTCGCAGCGTGTTCAGCGGATTGTGATAATATGTGGCAGATAGGTGTCGATGTTTTGCCTGAATATCGAAGAATGGGAATTGCTTCATCACTAACAAGTAATCTTGCAATTGAAATAATTGAAAGAGGCAAAGTACCATTTTACTGCTGTGCGTGGTCAAATCTTAAATCGGTAAAAAATGCATTGCGCAGTGGTTTTGTGCCTGGATGGGTGGAAATGACGGTAAAAGCAGCAAGCTTAGTTGATGAAATGAATAAGTAATAAATTCCGATTTTCAGAACAATAATAAATCTTTATTGCTATTTAGTGAGGTGTAAATATGTCAACTGGAATTATGATAATTGGTCCATCTGGAAGTGGAAAGACAACACTTGGAAAAATAGTTGCACAGAAACTGGGATATCTATATTTTGATGTGGATGATTATATTTGGAAACAGAATACAGATAGTCCATATACACAAATGTATACGAGGGAAGAAAAGATTAGCAGACTGAACACTGATATTGCTCCATATGAACATTTTGTTATGGCTGGTTCGATGAGTTCCTTTCATTATGCATTTGATGATATGTTTAAAATGATGGTATTTCTTTATGTTGAACCAGATATTCGAATACAACGAGTTCATAAAAGAGCAATAGAGCGATTTGGAAGAAGAGTACTTGAAGGTGGAGATATGTATGAATCCCATATGAAATTTTTGAAAGATAATCGAAGTTATGAAGAAGATGGATCACCAAATATGAGAGAACAGAAAGAATGGATGACAAATATGTCGTGTGTAAAAATTGAATTGGACGGTGCTACGGACCTTGAAAGTAACGCAGATATTATTGTAAACAATTGGAGTGGGATAGTGGAATAAATTTTAGTTTATTCTCTCAATGGGGATAGCTTTGAAAATTGAAATTTTATCTATGTAAAGAACCCACAAATTTCAGGTTGTCGGATTGTAAAGGCAGAGCCTTACGCAAGGTGCAGGAGAAAGACTCCGCTCGGGTTAAGGGCGAAGCGCCTTAGCCGGTCAAGGGTGCAACCATTGCCCAGTTAGTGGCGTTTCGCCACTAAGTACTGGGTATTGCTTGTAGCAAAGCTTCACAAGATTAAGCAACTTTGTTGCAATTCCCTTCGGGAAAAGAACTAAATATTGTTACGATAAACAGACTGAGTAGAGAGATTTACTTGGTCTTTTTTTATGGAAAGAAAGGAAAGATTAGCATGAAAGCAACTAGGCACAATGGACGGTCAGGCAAGCATGGAACCTATGACGCAAAGCACAATGACCGCAGATTTGATGTAGAAAATAGTGAGCATATTGACGCAGAGAGAACGAAGATGAATGTGTACTGGGATTGTTATCAGGGGTACAGCCTGCCGAATGATAAGGACGAGCGGGCGAGATTCACTTTTACGGAAATAGAAAAAGCATATTATGTTGAGAAATATTCAGACCATGTGGACGGTCAGAATGAGAGAAACCGGAAAGCAAGACACTATGACCGAGTAAAAACGATTGATGCTATTCTTGAAAATAATAAAACGTGTCCGGAAGAAACTTTATTACAGCTTGGAAACATGGACGGTGCGGTGTCTGCTGATGTGCTTGCACAGGTCAGTGCAGAATATTTCGAGGAATTTAACAGACGGTATGGTTCCCATGTTCATATACTGGACTGGGCTTTGCATCTTGATGAAGCAACACCACATATTCATGAACGGCATGTATTTGATGCTGTGAATCAGTATGGAGAATTATGTCCCCAACAGGATAAGGCATTGGAAGAACTTGGCTTTGAACTTCCGAAGCCGAATGAGAAAAAGGGAAAGTACAATAACCGGAAGATGGTTTTTGATGAAGAGTGCAGAAAACTATTTATCAGCATCTGTCAGAATCATGGACTGACGATTGATGTTGAGCCGGTGTATGGCGGTGCAAGCTATCTGGAGAAGCAGGATTTTATCATCATGAATCAGAAGAAACGCATTGAGGAAAAACAGGCTGTTCTTGATGGTCTTGTGATGAAGATAGAGGACGTAAACGCAGTCATTGAAGAAGCAGTAGACCTTGCTTATGAAAAGGCTTGTGAGGTTGTCACAAAGCGTGTGAAAGAGGAAACAGTGAAGCATGATGTTGATGTTGTAAAGGACTATGGAGAACTTTTACAGCAACAGCCGAAAGACAAACTCAGTGATAAATCAAAGTCGGTGGCTTCCAAGGTCGTAAATGCGATTGTTGCCAAACTGGAAAAAGCATCACAGGCACTTTTGGGAAATATCATCTCTGCCCTGAATGAGCCGAAAAATAAGGTTAAGGCAAAGGAACAGATTAAGGAACAGGCAAGGGTTTCCATTCAGGCAAAACTGAAAGAGAAACAGAAGCAGGTTATGGAATATGAGAAAAAACAAGATGTGCATATCAGAAAAAAGAATATGGAACTTTAGGAAGCATTTGTAATCCATTAGTGGAAATACAGATGCTTTTTTATTGTCCGGAAAGGATTGTATGGGAGTATTTGATGAAGTAAAGGAAAGAGTGACCGCAAGGGAAGTCATGGAGAGAGCAGGCATTGTTTTCAATCGAAATAACATGTGCAGATGTCCGTTTCATCAGGACAAAACAGCGAGCATGAAAGTAAAACCGACAGATAAAAAATATTTTTGTTTTGGTTGTGGGGAAAAGGGAGATGCGATTGATTTTGTCGCTAAATATTATAACCGGTCACCAAGAGAAGCAGCCATGCAGATAGCTGACGAGTTTGGGATTATCTATGACAGTTCGGTGCGATCACCGCCCAAGCCGGTAAGAAGAGAGAAATCTCCAATGCAGATTCTTGAAGAAACGAAAACAAAGACATATCGGGTGCTGTCCGACTATCTTCATCTGCTGAAAGAATGGGAGCGGAATTTCAGACCGGAAAGCATGGAAAAGATTGATGAAAGATATGTGGAAGCTGTGCAGAATCGGGAAAAGGTTGAGTTTCAGCTTGATACCCTGCTGTGGGGTACGGAAGATGAAAAGGAAGCAGTGATACACGATTTAGGAAAGGGGGTGGAAGATATTGAGAGAAGAGTCAGGGAATATCGCAGGAATCAGGGAACAGTTAATCACAACAGACAAAGGAGCTGTGAAGCAGTGCATTAGAAATGTGGTTACAGTCCTTGAGAACGACCCGAAGTTCAAGGGAGCCATTCGTTATAACATGATGACTGACAGAAACGACATTGTTAAGGGGTTAGGGTGGTATCGTGAGAGTACGGCACTTACAGATTCTGATATAGACCATATCATGTTGTATCTTGAAGAACATTACAGCCTTACAACGGAAAAGAAGATAAAATCGGCTATCAATGTGGTTGCTATGGAAAATAAGTATCATCCGATTCGTGAAAAACTAGGTTCTCTGGTCTGGGATG
>ERZ857840.2921-NODE-2921-length-15367-cov-6.975575_pt1 | contig 15367 bp, 10 predicted proteins | sample MGYA00519760_ERZ857840 | MGnify/ENA primary metagenome ERZ857840 (study PRJEB31778, sample SAMEA3449371) | human gut metagenome | biome: human gut; feature: human-associated habitat; material: faeces | place: United Kingdom | collected 2010/2012 ... | reverse complement strand
CGAAGATAGTTGGCTGGAAACGGCCTGTGAAAATAGGTAGATGCCGGCTTCTCTTAAAAAGCAAGCAGCCCACGGGCCGAGCGGAAAGCCCGGTTCGTGGGTTTGCTTTATTAAGCACCATTAGCTCAGTTGGTAGAGCAACTGACTCTTAATCAGTGGGTCCTGGGTTCGAGTCCCCGATGGTGCACCAAAGTACGCGTTGCAAGAAATTGCAGCGCGTTTTTTATTGCAATCTTTCAAAGAAGGTTCAATCTGGTGCACCATCGGGTGACGAGAACAGCTCGGGCCCGCCGCCGGTCCGGCGGGCAAAAACGCCCCAGTGGGGCGTTTTTAGAGCGCGGGAGAGTCCCCGATGGTGCACCAAGAAAAGCCGCAACGAATGTTGCGGCTTTTTTGTTGCACCATTCCCTCCGGGACGGACTCACACTTCGCGCAAGCGCTCGTGTTCGTCTCGCGGGGACTGGTCGCTAAAAATGGTTGCGGGTTTGTGAGCAGGGGCCACGATATTCTTAACGCGCCCACTGATGGTGCACCAGAAAGCGCCTTGCTGCAAAGCAGGGCGCTTTTCTTATGTTGATCTATATTGGGAGAATCGACACTTAGTGTCGGGCCTCCTTTTTTTAGTTTATACCAGCGAATATAGTATATCAGGGCTTCGAATGTGTCTACAAAATGGAGGCAGCGCTGTATCATGAAAATCGGAACTAAAATCCGCCAAGCTGGACGGTGTTTTGCAGGCTGCCGAGAAGGGAAAACTGTGACAGCCAGGAAAATACAATGAACCAGCGCCGGAAATTGTGTGGTGTGCACAACTTCCGGCGCTGGTTATGGTGGTTGCAATAAAACGTTGGAGCGTGAAAAACGGCAAATAAAACCGGCTAGGGAGAAAAGAGTGGTCAGATGGTTGTCAAGAGGCATAGCACACATAGAACGCGTCAAAAAACACGCGCGCGTTAAGAATCGTACGCGTGCGTGTTTGTGATGTGTTATACTCTGTCCATGGGAATATACTTTGCCCTTGCGCCTTTTCCAGTTATTTCAGCACCTAGAATGATGAATCAAAACACAAGCTGTTACAAGAACTTTTGAAAATCGTAGATGGCTTCGATGTTTCTCCTTACGACGACGAAAAGACCGAAGTAATTCTTGACTTCAAAAACTTGTACTTAATCTACATCAAGTAAACTGCTAAAATAAAAACGCAAAGGCAGGTTATTTGTGTAAAGGTGTTGGTGTAGACTTGTTGCATGCTAATATGCAGTTGTAAAGGGAAGGCGCAAGCCTTCTCTTTTTTGTTTCAAAACAATTTGACCCAGAACGAAAAACCTGGCTGCCTAGCAGTTGGGAGCTTTATTGTGGGCCAAAGCGTAGCCTAAAAGAAGTGATTTCTGGTGTTGGTTCGTACCAAATCATCAATGCTCAATAATGCTGTCGGGGTCAGAAGTCAAGGGTGAAATGAACTATATTTTCCCCCCTTGACATCCACCCCCCTCGGTGTTATGATGCCAACGAGACGGCAGCCGGACAAGCTTGATGCCGCCTCGAATAATTTTTGCTCTATTTGCACCCTGAATGTGGATCACACAGAGTTTGGGATTGATCCGAGGATTACGCCATGAACAAGACAAAAGATATGACCGTAGGCAGCCCCACCAAAACCATCTTCTTTTTCTCCGTACCCGTCTTGCTTGGAACCCTATTCCAGCAAATATATAACATGGCCGATACGATCATTGTCGGGCAATTTTTGGGTGAAGACGCCCTTGCTGCCGTGGGGGCGACCGGAAGCACTGTATATCTTGTAATTGGCTTTGCTTCCGGCCTTACCCAGGGCTGCGGTATTTTAGTCTCACAGGCATTTGGCGGGCACCGTCTGAACGAACTAAAGAAGGTAGTTGGCACAGCGCTCTTGCTCACAGTGGTGTTTTCAGTTATCCTCACGATTCCTACCGTTTCTTTTAGCCGCCAGATTCTGTTAGCGTTGCACACTCCTTCGAACGTACTCCTCTACGCACACGAATATCTTCGCGTCATCTTTGGCGGTATCCTGTGTACGATGGCCTACAATATTGCAGCCAGTATCCTTCGCTCTTTGGGTGACAGCCGCACACCTTTATATTTCCTCATTTTGTCGTCATTCTTGAATATTGTTTTGGATATATTTTTTATCGCGACACTACATATGGGAACTGCAGGCGCCGCTTGGGCAACGGTGTTGTCACAGGGAATTTCTGCACTGCTATGCTTTTGGTACATGTTTCACAACTACAACAATCTACGTCTCAGTATCCGCGATCTGTACCCCGATCCTTATCGGATTCTGTGTATGATACAAAGCGGCATTCCCATGGCTTTAAACCAAACCGTTACTGCGTTTGGAATTATGATTCTGCAGAGCGGCATCAATCAATTCGGTTCTTCCGTAATGGCGGCCTATACTGCCGCTTCTAAGCTTGAATCCTTGGTGATGCAACCTATGATCGCACTGGGCTCGGGCATTTCTACGTATTGCGCACAAAACATAGGAGCCAGGAAAACAAAACGCATTTTTGTTGGTGTACGCAGCACGATGCTCCTTTCCCTTGGTGCTGCAATTCTGGGTATGGCTTTGTATGGAATTGCCTCCAAAGCCATTCTGCGGATATTTTTGAGTGATCCCTCGCCCGAAATGGTACATTATGCACTGCAATATCTCTACACAAGCGTGTGGTTCCTTTTATTTTTGGCATGGATTTTTCTGTTCCGCAATGCTTTGGTTGGGCTCGGGAACGGCCTTATCACCATAATTGGTGGCGTGGCCGAGCTTCTTTGCCGTTTTTTGTGCATTCATTTTCTGCTTCAACCTTTCGGTTTCTGGTGTATTTGTCTAACCAATCCTATTACCTGGATCGTTGCGTGCAGCCTTTTCTGCGGATTTTATTTTCGTTGGGAACACCAGCAAAAACATTGCTTAAAAAGTGCGAGATGATCCATCTCAGAAGATTATCGGGGTCTCTGCCAGTGGATTCTGTCTGAAGGAACGTCTTGGCAATCTCCGCAATGTCATCGACCAGAATTCCGACGAAATGCGAATCGCCATGATCGCCATGCAGGATGAACAGTTTGCCCATCAGACGTTTATGTCTGAACTGTGTAACCATAAACACTTCTTCTCGAATCAATTCCGGCCATGCCACAGGATCGATTTTAAGGCACCATACAGCACGTTTCAGTGCCAGATGACAAGGGGGCTTACAAGAAGCAAAAACGACGTTACACAGCCCTCCAGGCATCACGCAATGCATCGTATTCCCATGCAAGGTATATTGGATTGACCGGAGAAAATACCGACGTCTCTGTACAACTTTGAAAAAGATGAGTTGAAAACTATAAGCCTATTGTGTTGCGGAGCAATCAAGCGTTTCGTTTTGTAAATGAATCGTGCATACAAAAAGCAGACCCGTGAGTCCACGGGTCTGCTTTTTGTATTTGCGATAGGGAAGAGTATGGACGGGTTACGCAGGTATCGATCCGGGAAATTCGGTTTCCAAACACCCACGTCCGCTGGGCTTTTCGCGGATTCGTATGGCTTTTTATTTGTGGGCGGGCTCCTCGCCGGCTGGACATTCTCTCCCCATTTGGCAGCCGCTACCGAATGATTCGTGAAGGATTAATTGGTGGGAAGTTCGCGATAGGTCATTCTTTCAAAATCAGAATAACCACCAGCGTCCTCTCCATTGCCGGAAGCGTATAACCCCAGTGTACAGCCGACAAAACCGCCGGCATGTTCCGTGCTTAAAGAGCGCAGATCAATGTCGGAGATAACCGGTTTCCATTCACTATTGCTTTGGTAAAGAACACTGGCCACAAGCCCTTCTACGCGCAACTTCAGTTTAATGGGGAGTGCAGCCGGCAGATCCATTTGCGCCAAACAGCTGTCTTTACCATCTTTGCAAAGAGAAACAACAAGTTTGACCCCCGAATCCTGGGGATAGCACTCTGCCCGCAGATGGTTTTCGTTGCTTTGAACCATGGCAATACCGGCGCAATCACTCTCTTTGCAGAAATGCGGGATAAAGCTGGTTTCAAATTCGCAATTCCAGTGTTGCTGACGCAGCGCGAGGTATGCAGGCTCACCGCAATCCTTCAAGCTGTCGCAACGATGGAAAAGACGAACAATATGCTCTTCTGCGTGCAGTTCCAGTTCGTGATCGCGGTGATTGCGCAAAGTCAGCAATTCCAGCGGCAGAGAAGGTGTATCAAACGTATAGGTTTTACATTGGGGTACGTCGTCAGAAGGCTGCCCCTCGTAAGGCAGCGTGACTACTTCTTCAAGATGACCGACCCCCGCATTTACAACCGGCCAACCATCTTCCCAGGTGACCTTTGCCAAAAAGGTTTCACGCCCCAACAACGTGTACCCTTGGTTCGGCCGGCAAGCCAATACAACCATATACCAGTTGCCGTTTCCGTCATCCACTAAGTCGGCATGACCGACGCAGGTAACAGGATATTGGGCTCCCAAATGGCGATGCGTCAGAATGGGGTTGCAGGGGCAGTACTCGTAGGGACCAAACACATTTTTGCTGCGCGCGATCATGACGCTGTGGTGGATGGAAGTACCGCTTTCCGCATGCAAAATGTAATAGTAACCGTCCTTTTTGTACAGGTGAGGTCCCTCCGGCCAAATGGCTTTGCGCTGGAATCCGGTAAGTACAATGGTGGCATCGGGCTTTAACTTCATCGTGTCCAGATCCAGAGTTTGAATCCAAATTTCGCAGTCGCCATTGTAGCGGTACCCGGCAGAACGCGGCCGTTGGCCGATATAATAGCAGGTACCGTCATCGTCAAAAAAGAGACTGGGATCAATGCCGCCGGTAGACTCACCCAAATAGTAAGGCTCGGACCAAGGGCCGCGCGGATCTTTTGCAGTGACGATAAAATTTCCTTGGTCGGACACGTTGGTGGTAATCATATACCAGGTGCCCTTATGGTAACGAATGGTAGGGGCAAAAATCCCCTGGGAATGCTGACAGCCGGACAAAGGAACCTGAGAATCACGATCGAGCACATTGCTGATCAAATTCCAGTGGACGAGATCTTCGCTCTCAAAAACCGGCACGCCGGGAAAATACGCAAATGTCGAATGAACCGTATAGAATTTGTTCCCTACCCGGCAAATCGAAGGGTCGGGAAAGAAGCCTGTCATGATAGGATTTTTAACGGAAAGCATAGAAAACCTCCAGGTATAAAGGGGTGATATTCTGCATGCAAAAATATAGAGTTATGGCCGCTGCATCCAAGAGGAAAAACAGACGCAGCGGCCATAGCTATTAGAGGGTGCCGCCGAACTGACTTTTCGGATTACAGGCACTGGAAAACAGGGGCGGATGGCAGGAAAAGAATTTTACTCTTTTACACTGCCAATGGTCATGCCGGATACAAAGTATCTTTGCAGGAAGGGATAAAGCAGAATGATGGGAAGCATTGTCACCACAGTAGCGGCGGAACGCACGGTAACCGGCGTGACGACTGCGGTAGCGGTGTTGCCGCCGGTGGTGGCACTGCCGCTTTGCTGCATGACAGAGGAAAGAAGCTTCATCAACTCATATTGCAGGGTCGTATACTGGGTGTTCATCCGGTTGTACAACATAGCATCGAACCAGGAGTTCCACTGTCCGACAGCTACGAACAGGGCGACGGTGGCATACACCGGCTTGCACAGGGGCGAGATGATACGGGTAAAGATGGTGAAATCGTTGGCACCGTCAATCATGGCGGATTCTTCCAGCGCGCTGGGCAGACCTTCCATGAAAGTGCGCATAACCAGAACGTTAAATGCGCTGACCATGCCCGGAATGACGTATACCCAGAAAGAGTTGGTCAGGTTCATGTTGCGGTACAAAACCAAGGTGGGGATCATACCGCCGTTCACGTACATGGTGATGACCCAGAACAAAGACAGCTGGGAACGGAACAAAAAGCGTTTGCGGCTGATGATGTAGGCCAAAAGTGCGTTCGTTACCAGGGCGAAGATGGTTCCCAACACAGTTCTGGCCACCGAAACCACTGCACCGGTGAGGATGTTCTGCTGATGCAGAACCGTTTTATAGTTCGAGAGCGTAAAGATGCGCGGCCACAGATGGATGCCACCGCGTACGGCGTCGATACCGTCGTTGAAAGAAAGCGCCACCGTGTTCAGAACAGGATACAGCGTAATGGTGACGAACAAAACCAGGAAAATGGTATTGAAGGTAACAAAGACTTTGTCCATGGTGGATGATTTGATTTTCATGTGTACCCTCCCCTTAGAACAATCTGTCTTCACCGGCACGTTTGGCAATCCAGTTTGCGCCGAGAATCAGAATAATTGCAACGACGCTCTTGAAGATACCGGCTGCAGTACCCAAAGAATAATCGTTCTGGCTGATGCCCCAAGTCAAGGTGTAGATATCAATGGTTTCCGAAACACTCTTGACCAGGCCGTTGCCAAGCAGATACTGGACTTCAAAGCCTGCATTCAATACGTTGCCAATATTCATGATCAGCAGAATCATAATGGTGGACTTGATGCCAGGAAGCGTGACGTGCCAGATTTTGCCCCACCGGCCGGCACCATCCAAAGTGGCTGCCTCATACAGGCTGGGATCGATGGAGGTAATGGCGGCCAGGTAGACAATGGCATTCCAGCCGGTTTCCTTCCAAACATTGGCAAATGCAACGATTGGCCAAAAATAACCCGGATTGGCGAAGAAGTTGATGGGCGAATTCAGAATGCCCAGGTTCACCAGCATCTCATTGATGATACCGGTGGAAGACAGCGCATCGTGCAGAATACCGGTGACAACGATCCAGGAAAGGAAGTGGGGCAGATAGGAAACCGTTTGAACAAGCTTTTTGCCGAACATGTTGCGTACTTCGTTCAGCAGGATGGCGAAGATAATGGCCATTAAAAAGGTGGTCACCAGATTGAGAACGCCCATGGCCAGAGTGTTACGGATATCACGCAAAAAGACGTCGTCAGAGAACAGGAATTTAAACTTTGCCAGTCCTACGAATTTAGATCCGAAGAGGCCGTCTTTGGGTTTGTAGTCCTGAAAGGCCATTACCCAGCCTGCCAGTGGAACATAATAAAATACGATGCCGTATACAAAAAAGATAGCCGCACAGACCATCAGAAATTTCTGGCGTGAAATCTCTTTCCATGTAATACGCTTTGATGGATTTTTCATTGGAGAGTCCTCCTAAGGAACGTGTATGGCGAATCATGTGTTGCAAACTAACGTTTAAGGAGCTTGCGGGTTGAATGCATTTCATAAAAAAGTGGCCACAGCTACACCGTGCAACCGTGGCCACTTGTATGTGTCAACGTCTATGTCGCCTGCAATAACGGGCATCAAAGACCGGCACGGCGCTCAAGCTCAGTTTGCATTTCTGCCAAGAAATCCTGCGGATTGGCTGCGTTGTACGCAGTCATGTATTGATTCCAGGTGCTTTCAAAATCAGGCGCCATAACAACTTTGGGCAGCCATTCGTGTTTGACTTCGCCCATCTTGACCCAGGCAACACCACCGGGGGTTGCGGTAGTCATTGAACCGGAGTAAGAATACATCGGGAACCAGGGGCCCTCTTCTTCTTTCACAGAACCGATCATATCGACGTAGCTGTCTACGCCGTAGGCAGCAAACACTTTCTGCAGGGGGGCGGACAGGCCGTCCATGAATTCGCTTGTCTGCTGCTCGGGCTTCATGGCGTTCTTGCCGTCCCGGCTGGTGCCCAGCCACTGCGGCATGTAGGAATAGCTGCACAGGTGTGAGGCCTTGTAAGTGGGATCCGCGCATTTCGTCCGCATTTCATCGGTGCGGTAATACAGGCCGTTTTCATCAACCAGGTAATCCTCACCTTCAACGCCCCAGAAGCGAAGATCGTGGATTTCCTGATCCAGCAGATCGTTCATAAACTTAAATGCAGCGTCAATATCGGAGCAGCTGGTGGTAACGGCCACGCCGCTGGAATTGTTCAGGGTATCGGCGTAGGTGTGCCAGCGGTTTTCCATTCCTTCGTCAATGGTCAGGCCCAGCGGAACGTAGTTGCAGCCCTGCTCGTCCAAACCCTGCTGTTTGAAAACATCATTGACATTGTTCGCGAAGTCCCACCACTGGTCGCACATGCCCAGCACAGCGCCGGTGGAAAGCTTGGCGATGTATTCATCGTAGGTCTGGGTGGCGAATTCTACGTCCACGTAGCCTTTCTGGTATTCTTCGTTCAATTTCTGGAAATACCTCTTGGCAGTAGGCGTGGTATTGTAGTCAACCACCTGCATCGTATCCTTGTCTACAATGACAGAGCCGTCGTTGGGATACCCATCAAGGAACTGGGGTGCATTCTCGATGCAGAAATAGCGCCAGTCTTCGCAAAGTGCCGTGTAGGGAATGTTCTTGGTACCGTTTGCCATGGTGGGGTTGGCATCGGCATAGCTTTCCAGCAGATCGAAATACTGGTCCAGGGTTTTGATTTCGGGGTAACCGGCCCATTCCAGAACACGCGCCTGAATCCAGAAGGCTTCATCGTTATGGGTGGTGGCACGATCTTCGCCATAGGTGTTCTGGAATACGTTGGCCCAATAGATTTTGCCGTCCTCCTGGCGGAAGTTGTCCCACTCTTTGTCGGTGTACATCTCTTTCAGGTTGGGATACTTTTCCAGGTAATCATCCCAAGGCACCAGGACGCCTGCATCGTAAAGAGACATCATGGCATCGCCGCCATTGATGAAGTCCGGATACTCACCGCCCGCGATGATTGTGCCGATGGCTTCTGCGTCGGTCTGGCCGGTCAGCCAGGTCTCTTTCAGTTTGGCACCGGTCTTTTCGGCAATGATGTTCATAACATCGTTGTCATCATTGATTTCGGAACCGGGCATTGCGGTAAACATCGTAAATGTTTTGATCCCATCGGACGATTCATTAGAGCCGCCACATGCCGTTAAGCCCAGCAGCATGACCGCGGACATACTTGCCGCAAATGCGCGCCGCCACAATTTTACTTTCATAATTGGCCTCCTGTAGATAGATTTTCCGCCCTTGCGGGTTTCCCTGATTTAAGTATATATACCAAAAATGTTTTACACAACCGACAAATTCCAGTAAAAACCCCTGAAAATTATAGCTTTGCAAATTCAACGGAAGAGGAAATCGCGCTAAACAGCGAAACAATGATACAAAAAAGACAGGCAGTCCCCCATCCTTGAAGTATTTTGGAAGGCAACATGCCTGCACTTTTGTTTGGCTTATCGTTGTTTTTTAAGAATGCAAAAAACGAAAAGCAAGTGTATGATTATTCTGGTGTGAATTATTTCCCGGGAAATTCAGAATGTGGTTTCTCGGTTTTGCTCTTCCGAAAATGGGAAGGCGTACAGCCTTTCAGCTCGATAAATTTGCAAAGGAAATAATCCACATCTTTATAGCCCACATCTTCGGCAATGCGGCCGATCTGCTTGTTTGTGTACAATAGCTGGCGGCACGCTTCGTTAATACGGTAAGAACACAAATAGTTTTTAAAGGACTGTCCGTATTTTTTGCGGAAGATTTGCCCTAAGTATGCACTGTTGATATAGTATTTTTTGCCCAAGCCCTGCAACGTCAGGTTTTCCGAGTAGTGTTCCTGGATTTCCTTGTCGATAGAATCCAAAATATCGATGGAAATATTTTTTCGCAGAAGGGAAAGGTAGTCTGCATACTCGCGTGCAAAGCGGAACAGATGCTGTCGGCTCCCGCGGGAAATTCCTTCCCGGAAAGACTGCGCGCTGATAAATTGCAGCATTTCCTTCTGGTTGGCTTCGTTGTCCAAATTGGATGCAAGATGCATAAGCCGGAACAAAAGATAATTTAAGTTCAGGTTGATATCTTTGTCATGTACGCCACGCTGCTGCATTTCGGCAAACAAATCGTCTATTTCGGAGCCGATGCGTTCCTGCTCATTCAGTTCAATGGCGGTAATCAACTGATCCAGGGTATCTTTGCACAAAACGGCTCTTTCTTGCGGAACCGATAACTCTTCCTCGTAATAATAGATCGATTTTGGCTGGCGGAAGGCGCAAAGGTTTTTCAGCCCGCAGACGGTATCATACGATTCAGAAACAGTGGTGATATCGTCCACTTTTTTGCCAACCAGAAATCGCAATTCGTGTTGTGTCGAAACACCCAATTTCTTATAAAAATCCTGGATATACTGTGTTTCGGAACAGCCGGCATTTCGGGCAAGCGCACCGCTGTAAACAAAAGCAATCCCATACCCAACGCGATCCAACGAAGCGTCATAGAAACACCGGCTCCGGTCCTCGCCTAAAATTTGCACACAGCTTTGGTACAGGTCACGCTGCACCATACGGAAGTGGTTCTCATCATCGTCATCTTCGTTGTCCGAAGAATGGCAAGCGGAAATTTCAATGTAACGAACGCCGTCCGAAAAATCCAGATGCTTATGCAGATAATTCACGCCGTTGGGATCATATTTGCCGAACAGCAACGAGATCAAACACCGGGCCTGATAGGCCAGTTCGTACTGCTCCTCCATTTTGCTGTTTTGCGAGATGTTATTGTATTTGCTGAGAATGGATAACAGATCTTGCTTTTCCACCGGTTTGAGCAGATAGTCGATACACCCGTAGCGCAGCGCTTTTTGAGCATAGGAAAACTCACTGTATCCGCTCAGAATCACGAAACCGGCGTTGGAAAGATTCTCCCGGCGAACAGTTTCCAGTAATTCAAGTCCGGTCATTTTTGGCATCATAACGTCGGTGATGACAAGGTCAACGGGTAACTTTTTTATGTACTCCAAAGCCTCCTGTCCGTCAGACAAAACGGCAGCCACTTCATAGCCTGCGGCGTTCCAGTCAATCAACGCCTGCAAACCTTGCGCAATAAACTGCTCATCATCTACGATAATAACTTTTAACATGTCACTCCGCCCTTATTGCTTTGTTTAGAGGAAACCGAATCGAAACAAGTGTTCCAATGCCCGGCTCGCTTTCCACCGAGAACTGTGCGGTATCCTCCGTCATCATGCGGATGCGCAGGCAGGTGTTCACCATGCCTACGCGTCCTTTTTCTTTTAACATTTTCAGGCTGGCGTTGCGCATCCGGTCTTGAATACGTTCTACCTCGGCCTCGTCCATACCGCCACCGGTATCTTCAATTTCCATGCAAAGCGCATCGTTTTCTGTATACACGCGCACAAAAATCCAACCGGGAAAAGATTTTGCTTCAATACCGTGCACACAGGCATTTTCCACAAAGGTGGTAATGGTCAATTTCGGAACCAGGATGTTCTGGCAATCTTCCTGCGCATTGATTTGATACGAAAGGCGCTCCCCGAAGCGATATTTTTGCAAGGACAGGTACGCTTCAACAAACGCCAGCTCACGCTTAATGGTATTGGAATCCGAGGACCAATCCACGTTTTGGCGCACCATTATGGCCAATTTCTGTATCATATCGGCGGTTTCTTCTTCTTTTTTCAGGATGCTGTGCATACGGATGCTTTCCAGTGCGTTGAACAGAAAATGGGGATTGATTTGGCTGTATAAAGCCATCAGCTCTGCGTTCTGCCGGGCAATATCCATCTTCTGCTCTTTCAGTCGGCATCGGTAGGCAGTGTCAATCAGGCTGTTCATCCGGTCAGCCATGCGGTTGTAGTTGTCCATCAGACTGCCGATCTCATCTTGACCGCTTGGCCCGGAAATCTTGATCAACACGTCGCTGTCTATCTGGTTGAAGACTTTTTCCAGACGGGAAAGACGAGAAGTAATGGAATTCTCCAGCAGATTCATCAAAAGCTGCGGGGGAATAATGTTCAGGATCAGCAGCAGGATCAGGATATGGATGTTTTGGCGAATCAGGGCTAAAACGTTGCCGCTTGGTTCCATCACATAGATGTCCAGATCTTCCCCGTAAAGGGTAAAATGCTGGGACAAGCCTACCGAATCAGACGGGGAGAATGTGTCATAAGGCTGCCAACGATAATTGGGCATTGCGTTCGTAAGCAAAATCCGGTTACCGCTGCATACATAAACTGAATCGTTATACCCCATGTTCTGAAAATCGCGGTCCAGCGTGCTGTAATTGATTTCAATACACAAAAGGCGCTCCGCCTTATTGCTGTAAAGGCCATTCATCCCACGTAAAAACAACACCTGGCGCCCATCTGTTTCATCATAAGAAAAAAGAAGCCGCGGGCTGTAGCCATCCGCAGTATACTGCTGATACCAGGGCTCCTGCGAAACGGTGGATAACCGTGCAAATTCACTGCCGTTTATCAGGGTTTCATTGTCTGCATACACCCGTATGACAGAATTTGTGATCCGGGAAACACCCTGCAGCAAAGAATTGTGGATGTATTCTCGGTAACTTGAAAAATAGTCCTGGGGACTGGCATATTGCCGGCTCACAAAATCCTGAAGGGAGTTATCCATATACAGGCTGGTAGAAATCAGCGCGGAATCTTCTGTGGCGGCGGAAAGCATCGACTGCACGGATTTGGCTATTTTTTCCATCTGGTGCAGCTGCTCGGCATGCTCGTTCTTGGTTAATGCATGTAAAATTACAATATCGGTCAAAAATATGGGGATCAGAATACATAAAAAATAAAGATATCTAAGTTTTTTCTTCAGGCTTAAGTTATTGAGAAAACTTTCCAGCTTGATTCTGACATGATGAAACCGGTTCATACAAAGCTCCTTACCGGTGAATGTTGCAAAATGACCTTGCTATTTTTAGCGGTGCAAAGTATAATGCCAATATTAGTATAATTCAGCCGCAGAACCATTGTCAATCAAATAGTAGTGTACAATCTGAATCGCTGTTTTTGGTGAATATTTACATCCTGAAAAAAAAGGAGGAGAACTCATTGAGAGGCGTTTTTAATCCGGACAGCCCCCTGATGCGCGCCCTGGGCGTTGTGTGGGATCTTATTGTCCTGAATCTGCTGTTCCTGGTTTGCTGCATTCCGGTGGTCACCATTGGCCCTGCCATCACGGCTTTACATTATGTCACCACAAAAATGGCGGGTGAAAAAGACGGCACTCCGGTGGTCGGCAATTTTTTCAAGTCATTCCGGGCAAATTTCCGCCAGGGCGTACTGATGGGAATTCTTTTTGGGGCCGCAGGGGGATTTCTGGGCTATGATATCTATCTTCTATGGCATTCCGGGAATTTCCAAAACAGCATCTTTAAGATTTTGATTCCCGTGGCAGCAATCGCTTATATGATGACCTTCGTATATGCTTTCCCGCTGCTTGCAAGATTCAACAATACGGTTTTAGGTACCATACGGAATGCGTTTATCATGTCTGTGACCTCTTTGCCCAAAACCTTTTCCATGTTGTTGTTGATAGGAGCAAGTGTAGCATTGACCCTGTATACACAGACCACATTGCGCTATGGATTGTTTTTGTGGTTTGCGCTGGGGTTCTCTTCAATCGCTTATGCAAATGCATTTGTTTTAAATGACGTTTTCATGAAGTGCTCAGAGCAGTACTCTTCTCAGATAAATCAGGAGCAGTCTCAGGATACTACGGAGAATTCAGACGGCAAAAAGTAACCGTTTGACGGCATAGAAAAAAGCAAAAGAGCGCGGAAGTCATCTCCGGCGCTCTTTTGCTTTGGTCTGGAAATCAGGCTTTCAGCGTAAAGGCAGCAACGCTGCATGCGGGCAAGAGGGAAGTAAAGCTGTTGGTACCAACAGTTATGTTTGTCAACGACTTCGGCTCGACTTGATGGGGATTATCGAACGTATTGTAGGCAGCCGCGCCGGCACCATCACCGCTAAGCACCTGACCGGTGATGGAAGTAAACTTGCTCAGGCCATCCCAGTGAATTTCAACAGGCACAAGGGTACATTATACCGTTGCTTCTTGCGGAAACCAGATGCGGTAATGCCCGCTTAAAGCAAGCAGCGCAAAAAGATACAGGCAATTGTCATAATAACGCCGCGGTCCGGAACGGAGCGGAGTGCTAAAGAACCGGCGGAGCCATTCATCCGCGCAGGCGTCATCCAGAATCAGGGAACCCTGCGCAATGGTAGCCAGAAGCCCTACAGGATGCAGAGCATTTCCTTCAACGGGTGTGCCGTCGATCAGATAGATGCCGTTTGTTTGCCCGTGTTCCTTTTCTTCAAAAAAATGCTGAATATGTGCAGCTGTTTCTTGGGCCCAACCGTCTTTGTCCCCGAACCATTGGGCATCCAAAGCAATGTTGCCCAACGTGCGGTATGCATCGCTGAAGAACCAGTCGTGACGGTCCGGCTGATCACCCCGATGCGGGCGGCCGTCGTACTCGGCATATTCGGCACTCAAACCGGTACGGGCGTGGCAGGCTTTGCGCAGGTACTGGCGGCTGGCCGCTGCGGCTGCATGCCAGAAAGGACGGTCGCATTCGTCGCTCCACAGAGCAAAAAGTTCATAGAAATGCGGCAAATGATAAGAAGGATCGGTAAATTCACAGTTGGGAATGAATTTGATGAGATGGTTTTCGGGGTTCCACATGGGAAATCCGGAACCGGCTTCTTCGCCTTTGTGTACACATGCGTGCAAGATGCGCCGTGCCCAGGAAGCGTAATCCAGTACCCCTTCGCCGGAACCCCAGCGGTTGGCCGCAAAAAACAGGGACATGGCAAAAAATTCTTCGCCGTCAGGGGCGGGTCCATCGGAATTTTTGCTGCCGTCAGTATGACAGGACCAGGCAAAATAGCCGGCGTTTTCCCCTTCGGTGAGGTACATGTGGGTCACGACCCATCGCCACAGGCAGTCGAATTCCTTCTGGCGATTCATTTGTACGCAGAACATCATTGCGTAGGACATGCCCTCGGTACGGACGTCATGGTTCCCCGTATCCTCTATGTACATCATGTCAGGTCCGGCACAATGGCAAAGGCGAACCCCCTCCGGACCATAGAACATCTCCTCAAATGTGCTTTCCAGCTTGTTGTCAATTTCGGCCTGCGAATATCCAAGCCGTTCCAGTCTGTTCAAATATTGCCCGTTATAGTAGGCACCTTCCATAATAATTTCAGCTCCTTTTGAATCGTGTAAGGCGCAACCGATTTACTCGGTCTGCTGTTCTTGTAACTCACTATAGCAGTTTTTCGATTGCATGGCAAGCGCAAAAATGGAACGGGTATGGCGAAAAGCTGTCAGCCATTTGAAAACTCTCTGGAATACAGCAATAAATGAGGAAGACTGTTTCATCCTACATCTTTTTCAAGAATCAGAGGAACAAACAGAAACCGCAACATTCGCCTATCCTTATTTTTCATCATGGCTCTCTAAGGCAATACCGCACAATTCCTGCCTGACGGCTTAAGCACCGCTCCGGCGGCTGCAGCACGGCATCTG
>ERZ857840.2909-NODE-2909-length-15402-cov-4.412263_pt1 | contig 15402 bp, 19 predicted proteins | sample MGYA00519760_ERZ857840 | MGnify/ENA primary metagenome ERZ857840 (study PRJEB31778, sample SAMEA3449371) | human gut metagenome | biome: human gut; feature: human-associated habitat; material: faeces | place: United Kingdom | collected 2010/2012 ... | reverse complement strand
AGGAAAGAAAAATAAAACAATTATGAAAATATCCCCACTAAATTTCTACTGAGCCCCTATATTTTGACAGTCATCTTTCGGTCAATTTCTGCTACACTTACTGCTACACAAAAATTGCAGTAGCAAAAAATGTAGCAGTGACGGGATTTTGAATACCATATTGACGGCATCAACTCTTTCTTTTTCAAGGTATTAAGTATTAACTTTGCAGCCGAGTGCTACACAAAAGAATGATGCATTATGAGAACAAATTTCAAGGTGTCCTTCTACCTACGCTCAAACTATGAGAACAAAGAAGGAAAGTCGCCTGTAATGCTCCGAGTATTCCTTAACGGAGAGATGGCTAATTTCGGATCTACGAAAATATTCGTGGACAAGTCGCTGTGGAATAACACGACCAGCAGGCTCAAAGGTCGGACGGCAGAAGCCTTATCCGCTAATGCCGCATTGGACTCCATTTCCACAATGCTGAATAACATTTACCACAAATTCGAGGATGATGAATCCTTGTCATTGGATAAAATCCGCTCATTCTTTGTCGGGAAAGACAGGGAGTACACGACCTTTCTCCCTATATTCGACAAGTTCAACGAAGATATCAGACAGCGTGTCGGACACACCATCAGCAAGGACAGCCTGCAAAAGTACAGCGTTTTAAGAAGGCATTTCGCAGAATTCCTTATCTATAAGTATGGGAAGAAAGATATTGGACTGGCAGAGTTCACGCCATCCGTAGTACAGGACTTTGAGCTGTACCTGAGTACGGCGGCTGGGTGTGCCTATAACACATCAGTCAAGAAACTGAAGGCACTGAAAACCGTGACCATCTATGCACAAAAGCGTGGCTATCTTCTTCACGACCCATTCCTCAATCATCGTTTTCACTTGGAGCCTGTCAATCGAGGTTTTCTCACGGATGAGGAAATCATGAAGATTGCCAACAAAGAACTGGATATCCACCGCTTAGAACTAGTAAGGGATGTTTTCATCTTTTCATGTTTCACAGGTCTAGCATATATTGATGTTTCCAATCTCACACCAGACAATATCGTAACACTTGATGATAAGCAGTGGATTATGACCAAGAGACAGAAAACAAATGTGGAGACAAATGTTTTATTGCTTGACATTCCCAAGAGTATCATCGCCAAGTACAGTCATAAGACCTATCGGGACGGCAAACTTTTTCCCATCCTAACGAATCAGAAAACCAACGCATATTTGAAAGAAATTGCCGACATTTGTGGCATCAAGAAGAATCTGACCTTCCATCTTGCCCGACATACGTTTGCAACCATGTCGCTCAGCAAGGGTGTTCCTATGGAAAGTGTATCGAAGATGTTGGGGCATACCAACATTAAAACCACACAAATTTATGCCCGTATAACCAATAAGAAGATAGAACACGATATGGAACAGTTGGCTGGCAAGTTAGACAAGTTCAATGTTGCTATGGGCATCAACTCAAAATAATGTACAACCCTAAACCAAGAAGATTATGACAACAACCAAGAAAGAACTATCTTACTTCCGTCTGAAGTTGGAGAACTATTTGAGTGAGCATTTTCCAGAACTGCTGGGTGACAAACCATTCATAACGGCAAGAGCCGATGAAGCACTTTCCACCTACTGCGATGCAGTGGCACAGGGCTTCTCGCATCCCGAAGCAGAGACGATGGCAAGCGAGGTGCTGTACCACGACTTGCACTTCTCAAAGTATAACACCCTTGTTTCCGTGTTGGAGCAGGAGTTTGAGAAGGAACTGCCAAGTCCGCTCCCCGAAAGACTAACACCAATGCTTCTGAAGAATAAGGCTGTGCAAAGCGTTTTCGACAAATATGAACTGACAGACGACTTTGGCGCAACTCCAGAGTATGAGAAACTCTACACCGAACTGACAGGGACTATCGTTCTGTTCATAGAGGTCAATGGTCTGCCAACGATAGGCGGTGAGAACATGACTTGATGTAGCACCATCTGGAGCTTTTGTAGTGTCAAGAGCCAAGATAAACGCTCCACTCCACACGCCAAGAGTTTTTTCAAACACTTGTCTTTGTGTAGTCTGCGCATCTTGTAACTGCTCTTGAAACTATAAAAAGCTCCGATATGAATACAATCATCATGAATCAAGACGTTCACACACCTGCCTTCATCAAGGCAGACGCATCGAACAAAACCGATAAGAACAAGCAGCAGCCGACTTCTCCCAAGCAAGTCCGCCGCTTCGGTTGGACACGCTTCATCGAACTAGGCTTTCTGCTTTCCATCGTTATCGGTGCCATTTGGCTGATCTCAAAGATAGTAACGCCACAAGTCGTAACTGTCGTGTCAGTTATTGCAGGTTTTCTGATACTACGCTTTATAGTCAGGGTAATTCTGAAAGTGGCATTTACGCTGCTGAGCATTCTCTTCTGGCTGGCGATTCTCTGTGCCATCCTGCTCTGCGTGCTTTGAGAAGCACAGCTCTGTAAAACCTTCGTTTTATTTCATCAGGTGGTTATCTCGCATTTTGAGATAGCCACCTTTTCTTTATTCTACTACGAGCGTTGCACTTTTGCTTCTTTTCCGATGCTCCACGATATGCGATAACAAGAAGACGGATGCTGCTCCCTTTTTATCCGCAAAGGTAGTACGGGGCTTGTGGCTTTCAAAAGGTCTATGCCGCTTGGTTTGTCTGGAAAATCTCCACACCTACGGGTAGTATTTTCCGCCAAAACCTTGTGCAAGCCTGCCCAGCTACCTCTATTTTGCTACAAAAAGGAATCAGCATACTCCGATCTTTGGACGCATAAAAAAAATGTCGCTATGGATAAGCAAAAAGTAAATACAACATCTTCGATGAACAGCAAAGGATATAGCTCCTCCTCTCATTACCGCATTAACCCTGTGGCTGAAAAAAGTGAGCAAGTGTTGGCAATTAAGTTTGTACAATGGGACGTTCCCCCTTTGGAGAGCCTTTGTAACAGCAAAGTATATCTCCTGCGTGTGAAACTCTATCGTGGAGAGCGTATGAGCCGTGAAGAAAAGAATTGGCTATGTGAAGCGGTGAACTCAAACACCTACTTCCGCACAGCCGTTCCACTGCAAGGCTATCGCTTTGACTTCTTTGATGTACTGAAGAAATATCTTGTCAATCAGTACGGACAATGGACAGAGTATTACGCACCCGACAGAACAAGCCTAAGAGCCTACCTATATGGGCGCATCAATCAAATAGTAGAAATTCCCAAGTATTAACAACATCAAAACATATACGACAATGAAAGGAACAGAACATTTCACACGGACAATAGCCGAGTATCTCAATCAGCGTGCTATGACAGACCCCTTGTTTGCCCCTAACTTGATGAAACCTAACAAGAATATCGAGGAGTGCATCACCTACATTCTTAATGAAGTGCAGAAAAGCGGTTGCAACGGCTTTGATGATGATGAAATCTTCTCTATGGCTGTTCACTACTATGATGAGGACAATTTAGAGATTGGCAAGCCTACCAATTGCCAAGTAATGGTCAATCACATGGTAGAACTCACAGAGGAAGAAAAAGCCGAAGCAAGGCAGGAAGCCATTAAGCAATATCAGCGTGAGGAACTTGCCAAGTTACAGAGCCGTAACGCACGAGTGAAAAAGACCGAGAACATAGCAACCCAAGTACAACCATCACTATTTGATTTTTAAGCCTATGAAACCGAGAAACAAATTTGAAAAGGCAGTTTTGGAACAAAGCAAGTATCTTTGCCCGATAACCAAGACACAAAGTAAGTGGGCATTCCGTGAGTGCATAGACCACTTCGCCTACCGCTTGCCAAAAGGTCGCACCACTTGTATGGATTGTGGGCATAGTTGGGTAATGAACAAACATAGAGAAACTTGCACTTGCCCTCATTGCAGGGCAAAGTTGCAGGTCAAGGAAACATTCCAAAGGAAATTGCAGCAGAAGCACTATTTCACAACACTTACCGCTTGCGGAGAATACCAAGTGTTGCGGATGTTCCTCCTCGTGGCTGAAATGGAGAAAGGCTGCAAGGCTGGACACTATGTGCTTGAAATCGGTCAGTATTGGTGGAACGCACAAGGACGAAAGACGATTGTTGCCGTTCAGAGAGTATTGGGAAGATACGTTGATACATTCTCCTATTGTGCACCTATGGCAATCCGCAACGACAACGAAGCCTACCGATACGCAGCCTATTCGCAGATATATCCGAAGTTCAAGGTATCAGACACACTTCGCAGAAATGGTTTCAAGGATGACTTTCACAATATACCCCCGACAACACTCATTCCTGCCTTGCTTTCCGACAGCCGTGCAGAAACATTGATGAAAGCAGAACGGTTTGAACATTTACGCTATTTTCTCAATACTCCCCGAAACTTCGACAATTATTGGCAGTCCTACAAGATAGCAGTCCGTAACGGCTATGAGATAGCAGACATTTCTCTTTGGAATGATTATGTAGATACACTTAAAAGATTAGGTAAGGATATTCATAATCCAAAATATTTATGCCCTGCAGACCTTAAAGGCGAACACGACCGCAGACACCATGAACTTCTTAGACAGCGTGAACAGGAGGAGATAGAACAGAAGCAGCAGAAGGCAATGGAAGATGAAAAGCGTTTCAAGGAACTCAAATCTAAGTTCTTTGGTATCACTTTCACGGACGGCACAATTCAAGTCCACGTTTTAGAGAGCGTACAGGAGCATTTGGAAGAAGGTGTATCAATGCACCATTGTGTATTCTCTAATGCATATTACCTCAAGGAGGACTCCCTCATCCTTTCGGCTACCATTGAAGGCAAGCGAATAGAAACAATAGAGGTATCACTGAAATCATTTGAGGTGGTGCAAAGTCGTGGAGTGTGCAACAAGAATACGGAGTATCACGAACAGATAGTGAACCTTGTCAATGCCAACCGCAGGCTAATCAGCCAACGAATGAAGGCAACGGCATAAAGTATAAATCATTAAATTATCAGAGATATGAAAACAGAGATAGAGAACGTCATTTTTAATTGGTCGGATGAGATACCTCCCATTCTTGTTCGGGTTATCAATGCGATAACCCTATCCGGCAACGAGGAAGAGTTAAGGACGGCAATAGGCAAAATAGCCGAAGAAACGGAACTTGACAAGTTCTTTGCATACGGTTATGGTGCACATCATTTTTGGCTCAAACACCGCAAATTATCCAATGGAGAGCCAAGGGAGTACAGATTATTAAAGGTTGAATTTTAAGATTATGAAGAAGAAAGTTTACAGAGTTCGGACGCAATATGTCTTTGAAGGAGTGTTCGATGTGGTTGCGGAGAGCAAAGAAGACGCACGGCAGAAAGTCCTGCAAAATTGCGGATTGGTAATGGGTGGAAGTATTCACAGCACTTTGCCCGATGATGAGATAAACTGGGCATTTGACAGGCACCCCAATAAAAGAATAGATAGAATAACGAAAGTGTAGAAATAGCATCTTGAATAAGAACAAGAGCCACGCAAACTGAAAAATTGCGTGGCTTCTTTTCTTTGTCTTTGAACGAGCAGGCGACCAAAGAAAAGAAGCAAAAGAAAGTCGCAATAATTGCATTATAATTTAATTACGTACAAAAAGTCTGACAATTTCCATTTTTTGCAAAGTTACTCAATCATAACGAAGAAGGCGACTAAAACGACAAGAAAACGCCCCTTGCGGAGCATAAAAATGTCGCAAGGGGTGTATTTGATAATCAGGGTATATAAAACAGGGCAAACTCCACATTTCGTCGTTTGACAAGTCCTCGTAGCACCTTTCCTTTGTATCGGCAGAAAGAGACAAATTCACGATAATAGTTCCTGTCGCCCGACTCTATCTTTCGTATTAGTCGGCTTTTGGGATGATTACCATAACCGATCAAACGACCTACTCCTACATTGTAGGCAAGCAAAGTAAGTAGTAGTGCATCCTTACCATATCCTTTGAAGTGTTCAAAGCATTTCCAAAGGTCGGCACGCAGGAGAGAGTCTGCCTGCCGCTCTGACATATTAGGAGAAAAATGCTCGTGTGGCTGCAACCGATGACCGTATCCTACATAGGGATAACAATCCTTTCTATGTAGTCCCTCGAAGTATTTTACGACCACTACGACACGCTCAAAAGGTGATAAGTCTGCCAATCGCACCCCACGCTGAGCCGGGAGTGATTGACAGAACAAACATATTATACAGAATAAAGCAAAGCGTTTAGCTGTTCGCATCGTTCAAGGCTTTGGTTACTACTGCGCCGGACTTTCCTTTGTCCTCCGCCTTCTCATTGTTGAAGTTGAACGACAGTTTGGCGATTTGCTTGAAGTTGTCCTCCACATACACATCAATGGTTTGTCGGTCTGTCGAAGCGGAGGTGTAGTAGAGTCGAAACACATCTTTTGTGAGTGGATAGCGGTCGTTGGGCTTAAAGACTAATCCATTATCCATTCTTAGCGTTCCTTTCCCGTCCAGCTGGAAATATCTGATGGTGTAGCGAGTGTCGGCAAAGTAGCCTTCACGTTTGAGTGTACACCTGATTTCTGCCGTCTGTCCCTTGACGATGTCCTTCTGAACGGGCATCGTCTCGACAGAGAACGGATAACACTGCTGAACATCCAACTCCCTATCACAAGCAGATAAACAAAACACGGCAAGGGTTAGCACTCCCATTACCCATATACTATTAAAAATTTTCTTTTTCATTGTTCCCTACATTTATAGATTAAACCTGATTCCTGCCGATACAGCAGGGCGAAAATGATGAACATCCGTACCAAAGAGTATGCGTCCCTGTCCTTTGAGTAGCAACAGCACATTGTCCGATAAGAAACATTCTATGGAAAGATGCAGCGCACCGCCATAAACGAAGCGTGAGCGGTCGAGCAGTTTTGCCCCATCGGGCAGGAACTGCCTATCCTTGTTAATTTCCTCATAGCCACCCAAAGCGGATATTCCAGCATAGGCAAATACATTTTTACCATTGTCAGAAACAATAGGCTGCATATAGCCCAAATGCACGAAGGCATCTTTGAGTTTCACATCATAACTGCGATACGGCATATTTTGTTGCTCATATTCCATACCCATAAAGGCATAGTTCTCACGCTTCAAGTAGCGAGTGAGCGATAAACCCAGACCGAAGTTATCCTTGGCAAAAAGTTTTTCGCCCTTGATAATCGGCAGACTGCCTACTACTTCTATTCCTTTCTGCTTCGGAATCAGTCTTTGCGCTTGTGCCGGCAGCATCATCGCCACCGCACAAGCCAATAAAAAGAGATACTTCTTCATCACCATTTGAGTTTTAGGTTATCAATCTTTTCTGCCAAGACCAAGTCCTGCGGCTCGACATAGAAGGTAAGCGTTCGTCCACCATTATGCTCATAAAGCGTCACTTCAAGCTGCTTATCTTCTGAAAGCGAGAACTGCTCCAAGGCGAACACCGAACTTTCTGTGTGCTTTCCTTTGACATACATCGCCTGGTGATACGCACGCAAGGGTTGTAGCACTCTCTCCTGAATGGCAGTGCGTTTGGCTACTTTCTTATCCACGACCTTGAAGGTGATAAAGTCCACCGAATACGGCATATTGGTCATATTGTCTATTCGGGTATGAAAATATAGCAAGCCATTGTGCGCATACAATCCCCTAAGCAGGAATTTCATACCGAATATTTGGGCACCGATATGCTTGATATAGCGTTTGTCATTCTGATAAATGGTCTTCATTATCAGCTTGACGAGTACGGGCGACTCGTTACCCAGTTCCTTGAAGTAGATGTTCGCACGGTTGCTCGGTGGAAAAGCCACACTAATTTGACCCACGCTGGCAAAGTATTTTAGACCCAGTAAAACGATTTATTATTGACCCACTAAATGCCCTGGTCGGGTGGGTCATTTTATTTCGCTATTACCTACCAATATTCTTTGCTTTTATCTTTCTAAGACTCTCTCCAGTTAGTTCTATTTGATATGAGCTATGCACGATTCTATCTAGTACAGCATCTGCCACGGTAGGGTCGCCTATTGCATCGTACCAGTTGTCCACAGGAAGTTGAGAAGATATGATAATCGACTTCCTTTCATGCCTATCTTCTATAATATCAAGTAATATAGGACGCTCTTTTGCATCTACAGGTACAAGGAAGGCATCGTCGAGGATTAACAAGCGACATCGCTCTATCTTCTTTAGCTCTGTTTCTAACGTTCCTTTATTCTTGGCGACTTTAAGTATCCCTAGTAATTTTGACATATTAGCATACATCGTTCTAATACCATTTTTACAAGCATGATAGCCTATAGCTGTAGCGATAAAACTTTTACCAGTTCCTGATGAACCAGTAATAAATATATTGCGTCCTTGCTTGATAAAATCAAGTGAGAGTATTCTCTCCATTTTGTTTTGGCTAAGGTTGCGATTGATATTATAATCTATTTGCTCAGGATAGGCTTTATATCTAAACCCTGCTGATTTTATGAGTCTTTCAATAGCAGCTGCGGAACGATAGTCCCATTCTCGAGATAAGAGCCATGATAAAAAGGCATCTGGTGTCATCGTATCTGCAATTGTAGTTGTTAGACTTTCTTCAAAGGCAGTTGCCATACCCGTAAGCCTCATTCTATGCATTAAATCAAGAGATAACTGATTCTTATCCATTTCTTGCACAATAGGTGCTGTCTTATTATTATTTAGTTCCATAGTTGTTTACTTTAATTGTTTGCTATTATTGTTATTATTGGATAATTGCTTTGAGAAATAATCCTTGCCTCGTATGTTCTTATGCGTTTTTGATTTATATTCAGGAGATAGCTCCATATTATCTTCATCCATAGATATATAGGAAGCATCATCACCCTTCTGTAGTATATCCTTTATCTCATTATAGCCATAGCGTCGTCCTTCCGAAGCACAGTTACAAGCTGCTACTAGACGAGCCATGCCATACTTCTTCTCCAGCGACATGATACCACGGCAAGAGCGGAAGGCTTTTGGTGGATATTTCATCTGCGTAGCGACTTCCTTGAGATAAAGCAGAAGGATGTTGTCTATTTGCCCTGCCCGTTGATATATTTCCTCCAAATCCTTTTCAAAGCTACCATGATGACCAGGAAGATTATGTGCATCTTTCTGTGAGTAGGTATAGGGAGTATCATCTCGCTGATGGATGGTAACTAACTTTAACCCATAGTAGATTTGAACATTGTCATTATCGTAAATAAGCTCCATACGTTTGCCGATATACTCTGTTGGAACACTATAACTATGCTTTCTTAGCATAACGAAGCTATTAGCCATGACAGTAGCAGACTTTCTAGACTTCATCTGATAGCGAGCGGTAGGAAGAGGACGAAGAAAATCTTTTTCCATTTCCTCAAATAGTTCTTGGCGGGATTCCTTACGTCCACTCAATCTACGGCTATTAAATGCTTCTAAAGATGTGCGTATAGCAATATTAAGTGATTCTAGATTATGGAAAATTTGCCCTTCAATATCTACATATACCGACCGATACATTAGCTTTACAGCATTCTCAACCAGTGCCTTGTCCTTGGGACGGCGCACCCTAGCTGGATAAACAGCCATGTCATAAAATTCAGCCATAGCAGCGAAGTCGTCATTGATAACAGGCTCATTACGATCACTGCGGATAACGGCTGATTTTAAGTTGTCAGGCACAACAGCCTTGGGTACACCACCAAAGAAATGAAGAGCATTCTCGCAAGCAACGATAAGGTCTTCCTTCTTCTGCGACCACACTGCCTCGCAATAGGTGTAATGACTGCATGGAAGGGTAGCCACAAAAACCTCTACCTTCCGCACCTCACCCGTCTGTTCTTCGACTATCTCTAGTTTATCACCCGCATAATCAATATACATCTGATCGCCAGCAAGGTGCTCTACATGTCCTACGGCTCGTGTTTGACATCTGTAGGCATGGATTGCGTGTTTGAAAGTAGAATACTGGTAACCATTAGGATGAGTTTTGAGATACTCCGTGTGAAGAGATAAGATAGAAACACCCTTCTTGCTAAGCCGTTTCACATAATCAGGAACAAGTGCCTCTAACTCCAACTTACGAGCAGAAGGCGGACGGTTACGAGAATGCCCATCTGAAAACAAGTCCGCTAGCTTATCATCTGAAAGCGACAGAATTTGCTCCATAGACAAGCCACTTTCTTGGAATTTACGGACATACTTGCGGAGGGTGTTACGAGATATATGGAAAGTACTAGAAATACTTCTTATTCCCATACCAGATGCGTAACAGCGCAATAAATTCTTTAATTTTGTCATATAAATAATAGTTTTATGTTTTTAATGCCGACCAGGACAGTAACACAAAACTACAAAATGACCCTAAAAAACTAGCGTTTCAAAGGGTCATTCTTATTTTGGCAAGGTGGGGCTGGTTATTTTAACCTTACTGGGTCTAAAATACTTGCCAGCGTGGGTCAAATTAGTGTGGCTTTTCCAACGTGTTCAATACCGAAAATGAGAGTTTTATGCAGGAAACAAGGCTGATGGAAAACGAATACTCGGTCAATCTTCCTACACGCTTCTATTATAAGAAAAGGTGGAACAAAGGCTGGATTAACGTGGTCAATCCGTTTCGTGCCTCGATGGTACTCGGCACACCGGGTTCGGGTAAGTCATACGCCATTGTGAATAACTACATCAAACAGCAGATTGAAAAAGGCTTTGCCATGTATATATATGACTATAAGTTTCCCGATCTTTCGGAAATAGCCTATAACCATTTGCTCAACCACCTTGATGCTTACAAGGTAAAGCCACAATTCTATGTGATTAACTTCGACGACCCAAGAAAGTCGCACCGCTGCAATCCCATCAATCCGTCCTTTATGACGGATATTTCGGATGCCTATGAGAGTGCCTACACCATCATGCTCAATCTCAACCGCTCGTGGATTCAGAAGCAGGGAGACTTCTTTGTGGAGTCGCCTATTATCCTTTTGGCTGCCATCATTTGGTTTCTGAAGATATATGAGAACGGAAAATACTGCACATTCCCTCATGCCATTGAGTTTCTGAACCGACCATACGCACAGATATTTCCGATACTAACTGCCTACGATGAGCTTGCCAACTACCTTTCTCCCTTTATGGATGCTTGGGAGGGAGGAGCACAAGACCAATTGCAGGGACAGATTGCCAGTGCCAAGATACCGCTTTCACGTATGATTTCGCCGGCTCTCTATTGGGTAATGACAGGTGATGATTTCTCGCTCGACATCAATAACCCCAACGAGCCGAAGGTGTTGGTCGTAGGAAATAATCCCGACCGTCAGAATATCTATTCGGCTGCACTCGGACTTTATAACAGCCGTATTGTGAAACTCATTAACAAGAAAAAGCAACTCAAATCATCGGTGATTATCGACGAGTTGCCGACTATCTACTTCCGTGGGCTTGACAACCTCATTGCCACAGCACGAAGCAATAAGGTCGCTGTTTGCTTGGGCTTTCAAGACTTCTCGCAGCTTACTCGCGATTATGGGGATAAGGAGAGCAAGGTGATACAGAACACAGTGGGCAATGTGTTTAGTGGTCAAGTTGTAGGTGAAACCGCCAAGACCCTTTCTGAGCGATTTGGAAAGGTTCTCCAGCAACGGCAGTCTATGACCATCAACCGTAATGACAAATCCACCTCTATCTCCACACAGATGGATAGCCTTATCCCTGCATCAAAAATCAGCAACCTTACCCAAGGTATGTTCGTGGGAGCAGTATCCGACAACTTTGACGAGCGCATTGACCAAAAGATTTTTCACGCAGAGATTGTAGTAGATAGTACCATAGTCTCTGCCGAAATGAAAGCCTATCGTCCCATTCCTGTCATAGCCGACTTCAAAAACGAAGATGGCTCCGATAATCTCAAAGAAACTATTGAAGCCAACTATCGTAAAGTGAAACAAGAGATTCGATCGCTTGTCGATTCAGAAATTCAACGGATAAAGGATACGCCCAGCCTTGCACATTTAGCAAAAGATTAGCAGCCTTATTCTAATACTGCCGTATAAATATGAGCAATCGTTTGCAGTTTGCATTTTTCATTATTTTTCCTGAAATTGCTTGTAGTTTTGGAAAAAAATACTTAAATTTGCACGCTATTTCTCAAATAGAACAATAGCGCTCCCATATTAGACATATTCAGGAGCATCAGGAGCAACAAAAATGAAGGTAATAACTACTTTTGATGATGTATGTATAAATATGCGACACACAGTTTCGGCTGCCTGCCAGCACTTTCTTCCGCCTTTGCAATAAAGTGCGATAAAATGCTGTATGCCATATATTTATTAACATCTTTTATTACCCCCCCCGAGTATTTAACACTTTTTATTAGTACGTCGAACACTACTCTCTGTCCGTCTTTTTTCATTGTAAGGAAAGGCATGAGAGGAGTGTCGCCATTCCCATGAGTGCCGTGCGTCTTGCGCATAGTACTCAAAACGACCTGTATTATGTAGCGCTGATAGAGATGAAGAAAATAGAAGATTATGTAACTGAATAATCAAATTGAAAAATATGGGAAAAACCGATGAGAAGCTTATAGTAGCCAATGAAACCTTAACTAACGGCAATATTGAAGAAAGTCAGGAACTTAAGATGAAAGAAATCGTTAAGAAGAAACCATACATTCCACCCTACTGTAAGGTGATAAAGATTGAAAGTGAGAACAATCTATTGGAGGGTTGGGGATTACAAGCCAGCATACAGGAATCTGAAGACGGTGGCGAGATAACGGATGCTAAATGGCATAGTTTCTCCGCCGAAGAGTTCGAAATGAGCACTGACTGGGACAACTGACAACTCACTAATATGCCTGCCGTCGAGTCGAGAAGCCAATGGTTAAAGAAAAAGGATAGGTAGTATAAAACACGATGCATAGACTATCATTCGTTCTGCAACAATATGGTGAAACACACCACCTAATAAAGACAGAAGATGAAACATTATAGATAATATAAATTTTAAGAATTATGAAAAAGAAGAAACTGAAGCCATATATGTCGCCACAATGTACAATAATCAGCTTGGACAACGTGCCAATGCTTATGAGTGGAAGCGGACATAAGCCAGGTGCGAATATAGATACAGATAAATGGGGAAACGGAACTTCTGACACACCAGACTCTAATACAAACCCCGACCCTACCGATGAAGATTGGGACTGGTTAAACCAACCTTAAATCCATATAACGGTATTAAATTTAAATCAAAAAAATGATGAGAGTATGGAAAAATCATTAGTAAAATTCACACACATGTCTTTTCTCCTCATGGGAATGATGGCATGTCTGACCATGTCTTGCTCGCAGGATATGGAGAGCAATATAGAGAAGAAAACAACCCTCGGTGGTGAGGTGTCGCTCAATTTCAGCGCAAACGAGCATGGCACGCATGGCACACGTGGCACGATGTACGATGCCATAACCTTCATACCCAACGATGACCAGTTCGGTGTGCAGGGCTATACCAATGATGAAGGATTTGAGAAAATGGGTAACGATCCAAACTTCATCGACAACGGACATACTACCAAGAACGGAAAGGTGGTGGCAAAAAATGCTGCTGTATGGAGTAACGCAAAGAAGTATGTGCAGATGGTGGGTACATACCCATTCCTTAAGGGCGACAACTCTATAGTAAAAATGGGAAAGGACACCTACAAGGTAACTTTTACGCCCGAAACAGATGTGCGCAAGGAGAAGGACTTGATGTTAGGTAAGAGCGACATTAAGGTAGAACTTGTGGATGGCGACCGTGAACCAGTGAATATTAAGTTGCATCATGCGCTTACCGCCGTAAACTTCACGCTTGGCGACAAACGCACTACGGGACTAAAAATCGTAGGCATCAAGCTGAGTGGCGTAGCAGGAAAGAGTGAGTGCAAAGCCAACTTGGCAACCAACACCTTTGATTGGGAGGTGATAGAGAAAGAAAAGACCTACTCCTTAAAGGTGGGCGGTGCTGGCATAAGGACTACTGTGCAAAACATGACGCAAGTTACAGGTATCAAAGACAGCGAAGGAAAGTACGACAACTTCTCATTCCTCATGATACCACAGAAGCTCGGTCCTAACGCCAAGGCAACCATTTATTTGGAGACAGACACTAACCCTAACGAGGAGGACGACGAGTATAAGAAATATCCTACGATTTCAGATACCAGAAAGAACAGAAAAATAGTTACTCTTAACCTTGCTGGCAAGGAGTGGAAAGCAAACGAACCGACTAACTACATCATAGAGGACAAGCAGTACAATGACGATGCCCAAGCCCAGTATCATTTCGGAGTAGGCTCATACAAAAGATATGTATCAAAAGACATGAAGGTTACTATTGCGGGTTATTACAAAAAAGATGCAGATGGCAAGTTGATTAAGGTCAGCCCTAAACAAAGAAAAGATGAAGGTGTGCAAAGATATTACGACATAACGAAATGTACGCATGGTGTTTTTAAGGTGGAAGGGTTCAAAAGCTATGCCACTGGCATTGAATACTGGGAAGGGAAGAGATATGTAGAAATCTTTCCAGCAAAACAAACATGGGAAATTACTAAGTATGAATGGAAATGCGATGACAATACCACAGGAATCGCAACTACCCAGCCAAACTGGCTGAAGTATGAATTCAAAGAGAATGGTGACCCTCGTAGATTTTCAGGAAACTTCACTTTTACGATTGACCCCCAAACATGTCCGAAAAATATAGTTACAGTTGACATAACGTTTCATCAAGCTGGGAACGACAAAGAGTTTATGGTAACATTAGCTTTTTTACTTCCATTCCCATATACAGAAGCTGATACCAAATCACGTATACCTGAGGATAAAGTAAAGAGGTATAAGAAACTAAGCAGCGAGTAATAAAATACTGTTTTTTGTACAACAGCCTTTAATGATACAACGAGGAGGGGGTATGGGTGCTCCAAGAGGTGTCTATGCCTCCTCCCACTTTTTTATAAGTGCCAAACCACAACATCGGTTGCTGTACAGAAGAAACACAATAGCTTTACTCTTTTATTGCACTTCGTTTTGCAACTTGCACATCGTTCCCTTATCGGGCTTGCTCCATGGACGATGGAATACGGATGACAATAATCACTCTTAACCAGTATATGTACAAAACTACGACATACAACCTCGGCTACCTGCCCAAAGCTTCGTCTGCCGCATTTGCGATGGGCGGAAAGGCGAAAGAGTACACCTCTTTCGTTAATGTGTGTTATTACCCCCCCCCGAAATTTAACATTTTTTATCTATACATCATCGGTCGTGCGCTTCTTATTGGTCTTCACTGTAAGGCTGATGAGTGGCGCATTTTTGCGCTCGTATCTGCCACGCCAGCCCTAACTTCGCCCCCGTGCCTACGAGCGAAG
>ERZ857840.2887-NODE-2887-length-15488-cov-6.585304_pt1 | contig 15488 bp, 18 predicted proteins | sample MGYA00519760_ERZ857840 | MGnify/ENA primary metagenome ERZ857840 (study PRJEB31778, sample SAMEA3449371) | human gut metagenome | biome: human gut; feature: human-associated habitat; material: faeces | place: United Kingdom | collected 2010/2012 ... | reverse complement strand
CAGGGTACTTGTTCCCTTCATCGCCATTAACAATGTCTACTCTATCACAAGACCGTCGCCTTGTCAAGAGTTGCCTTTTTGCAAAAGCGCATTCCGCTAAATCAGCCGCCGTGCTTGTGTTCCTGCAGCATCTCCCGTGCATTGGCACGGGAAAGTTCGGTAACGTGGTCACCGGAAATCAGGCGTGCCAACGCCTCTACGCGGCCATTTTCGTCCAGCGGGTGGATCTCGGTATAGGTGCGCTCGTTGGACACGTTTTTCTGGATGAGCAGATGGCAGTCGGCCAGTGCTGCGATCTGCGCTGTATGGGTGATGCACAGGATCTGATGTCCCTGGGCGCTCTGACGCAGTACCTCGCCAATGCGTCCGGCTGCCTTGCCGGACACACCGCTGTCGATCTCATCATAGATCACAGTAGGCACAGCGTCCTTATCGGCCATTGCATTCTTGATGGCAAGGGTGATACGGCTCAGCTCGCCGCCGGATGCGATTTTTGCCAGCGGCTTGGGCGCTTCACCGGGGTTTGTTGAGATGTAGAACTCGATGCTGTCCTGCCCATGGCTGGCCAGCGGGCCGCGGGTATGCCGCAAGGTCATACGCACACCCGGCATATTCAAAAAGTCCAGCGTGCCGGAAATGCGGGTGTTCAGTTCCTCAAAGGCTTTCAGCCGGGTCTGGGTCAGCATCTCTGCCTTTTCCCGCGCTTTTGCGTAAAGACGCAGCTTTTCGGCCTGCAATGCATCGTGGCGCTGCTGGGAATGCTGGATGTTATCCAGCTCCTCCCGGGCCTTCTGCCCGAAAGCGATCACGTCCTCCACCGTGCTGCCGTACTTGCGCTTCAGCCGGTATAAGAGATCCAGCCGCTGTTCTACTTCGTCCAGCTCTGCATCGTTGGTGTCGTAGGCATCCAGCCGCCCGATCAGATCTGCAGCCACATCCTTGGCGTTATAGTATAAGTCCAGCAGCTGCCCGGCGGCGGCTGTAAGCGCGGGGTCCAACTGCGCAGCGGCATCTACTGCGTTGGAGGCTTCCCCCAGCAGATCCACTGCGCCTGCGGCATCATCACTGCCGGAAAGCAGCGCATAGCTTTGTGCCAGACGATCCCGGATGGCAGAAGCATTGGACAGCACCTTCCGGCGGTTTTCCAGCGTCTGCTCCTCACCGGAAGTCAGTCCGGCGTCCTCGATCTCCTGCACCTGATATTGCAACAGGTCGATCTTGCGCTGTTTTTCGGCCTCATCCGTGATCAGGGCATCCAGCTCCCGCTTGACCCGCACCAGCTCCCGGTACAGGGTATAGTACTCCTGAAAAACAGTGCGGTTCTGCGCATAATCATCCAGAATGCCCAGATGATGCGCCGGATTGAGCAGACCTACAGAATCGTGCTGGCCGTTGATGTTGATCAGACCGCCGCACAGCTCCCGCAGAACGGCTGCCGTGGCCGGCATCCCGTTGATGCGGCAGCTGCTTTTACCTTCGGCGGTGATTTCGCGGCTGAGCAGCAGTGCTTCCGAGCGCTCGTAGCCGGACTGTTCAAGCTTATCCAGCACGGCAGGCGGCACCTGCTCAAAGGCGGCGCGGATCACCGCCTTTGCAGCCCCGGTGCGCACCAAGTCCTTAGAGGTGCGGTTGCCAAGGATCGCATTGATGGAATCGATCAGGATGGATTTGCCCGCACCGGTCTCGCCGGTCAGCACATTCAGCCCCGGTTCAAAGTGCACCTCCGCCTTCTGGATCACGGCAACATTTTCAATTTGCAGGCTGCTCAGCATGGCTTCGTTCTCCTACTGTCATCTCTGCCCCACATAGCGGGTCAGCTCCGAACAAATGGTCTTTGCATCGCGCTCCGAGCGCGCAACAATTAAGAAGGTGTCGTCACCGGAAAGAGTACCGACAACGTTTTTCCACTGCAAGGCGTCAAAAACCTCACAGGCAGCATTTGCCATGCCGGAATAGCATTTTACCAGCACAACATGCCCTGCATAATCCACCCCCAAAACGGACTCATGAAAGATGGTCTCAAAGCGCCCTTGGGTCTTGGGGTTGAAGCTTTCGTTCCGGCTGGAAACATAGCGGTAACCCTCGGTGGTGGCTGCCTTTACAAGGCACAGCTCTCGGATATCGCGGGAAACGGTGGCCTGCGTTACCTCAAAGCCTTCGTTCCGCAGGTGTTCCAGCAGCACCTCCTGTCGGCTGATGGGATGCTCCTGCACAAGACGCAGAATCGTCTGCAAGCGTTCCGCTTTTGTTTTTGTATCTTCTTTGCGGCTGCGTGCCATCTTAAAAATCGCCTCCCGTGTTATTGTCTTTTGCGCAGTTTCTGGTCAATGGCCTGAAACTGGTCTGCCCGTCCAAAGGTGATAAGCTTGACGTTTTGATCGGACAGACGAATCTCTGCGGTGGCACCCGCCTTGAGGGGGTAGCCCGTACCGCCGTCACAGCTGATAAATACTTCATCATCTGCTACCTGTCCCACGCAGACGTTCAGCTTGCGCTCCTGCGCAAACACCATGGCCGGGCTGGCCAGACTGTGAGGGCAGATGGGAGTCACCACGACGCCCTTGGTCTGCGAGTCCAGAATCGGGCCTCCGGCTGCCAGCGAGTAGGCCGTAGAGCCGGTGGGAGTCGCCACAATAACGCCATCGCCCCGGTAGTGCTCTACCAGAATATCATCGCAGTAAATGCTGAAGTCGATGGCCTGCTGCAAGCGCCCTTTGGTCACCACCACATCGTTGAGGGCGTGGCCCTCCCAGCCGTCCTGACCAAGCACCCGGGCATATAAAAGCATCCGGTTATCCAGCTGGAACTCGCCCCGTGCCACGGCAGACAGCTTTGTTTCCATTTCGCCGATCTCGCAAGTAGCCAAAAAGCCGCAGCGTCCCAGATTGATGCCGAGGATGGGTTTTGCATACCGGAGCGAAAGATTCGCTTCGTGCAGGATGGTACCGTCCCCGCCGATGGTCAGGATCACGTCAGCGCGCTCCAGACACTGCTCCAGCGGCAGATAAACGACCCCTGCCGTGCTGTTTTCTTGCAAAACATCGTTCATCAGCACGGCTGCGCCGTGGGTCAGCAGGATCTGCGCCGCACGCAGCGCAATCTCGCTGGCGGAGGTCTTGCCCGGGTTGGGCGAAATGTAGATCGTCATGCCGGCTTCTCCTTTGCTGAAGGCTGGGTCTTAACGATCCAGCGTGGTGTGGCTTGCTGCCACCACCTGTGCGGCGGCTTCATCGTCCAACACTGCGGGCTGGTCACTCTTCTGCACAAACATCAGGTACTCGATATTGCCCTCCGGCCCCTTGACCGGGCTGTAATCCAGCCCGCGCACTACAAAGCCGTTTTCTGCAGCATAAGACATGGCATTGTGCAGCACCTCACGGTGCACGGCGGGGTCGCGCACCACACCGTTTTTGCCCACCTTCTCGCGGCCTGCCTCGAACTGCGGCTTTACCAGACAGACACCCATGGCATCCGGGGTGGTGATGCGCTGCGCCACCGGGAAGATGTGATGCAGAGAAATAAAGGAAACATCCACACTGAAAAACTCAATAGGCTCTGCCAGTTCCTCCGGCGTGACATAGCGGATGTTCGTGCGTTCCATGTTCACCACACGCGCATCCGTCCGCAGGCTCCATGCCAGCTGACCATAGCCAACGTCTACGGCATACACTTTCACTGCACCATTTTGCAGCATGCAGTCGGTAAAGCCGCCGGTGGACGCACCGATGTCCATGCAGACCTTGCCGTTAGGGGTAAGCGGGAAGCACTTCATGGCCTTTTCCAGCTTCAGACCGCCGCGGCTGACGTAACCGATATCGTGGCCGCGAACCTCGACCACAGCATCCTCCTTGATCATTTCGCCGGCCTTGTCCACCTTTTGCTGATTGACAAAAACCACGCCGGCCATAATCAGAGCTTTGGCACGTTCCCGGCTCTGCACAAGGCCGTTCTGCACAAGATATTGATCCAACCGAATTTTCACAGCTCGTTTTCTCCTTTCATAAGGGCAGCCCGGACTGCCTGCACAAGATCTGCAGCATCCAGACCGGTGCACTGCTTGATCTGCGGAACAGTCGCGTGCGGCAGGCAGGCCGTGCGGACAGCACAGTGCAAAAAGCGGCCGTTCCAGCCCTTTTGCTGCAAAGCATAAGCTAGATGCTCACCAATGCCACCGGCTGCAACACATTCCTCTGCAAACAGTACGACTTTATATTTTGACACATTATCGATAAGTTTATCTGTAAAGGGATACAACTTTACAAGTTTCAGAACGTCCGTATTCTGCGATGCATCGTTCAATTGGTCGGCAGCTTCCAGCAGATCCTCCAACTCATCCGCATAGCTGACCAGAAGGATCTTTGCTCCGGGCGTCTCGCGCAAAAAGTCGTATTCCTGCTTTGTACAAGGATACTGCGCCAGCTTTGCACTCTCGCCGCCACGGGGATAGCGGATAGCCCGCGGGCCAGAGACTGTATCCTGCAGTAAATAGTGCAACCAGTATTGCAGTTCCTCGTAGTTAGAGGGCGCATAGACCGGAATGCCAATCTGGCTGAGGAAGGCTGCATCGTAGATGCCCTGATGGGTCTCGCCATCTGCGGGAACAAAGCCTGCACGGTCGATGGCAAAGACCACGTTTTCCTTTAAAAGGTTGACATCATGGATGATCTGGTCGTAGGAGCGCTGTAGGAAGGTAGAGTAGATGCACACCACCGGTAGCATTCCCTGACTGGCAAGACCTGCTGCAAAGGTGACAGCGTGTTGCTCTGCCATGCCCACATCAAAAAAGCGCTGCGGGTGACGATGGGCAAAGAATTGCAATCCGGTACCGTACTTCATGGCAGCGGTGATCGCGCAGAGCTTCGGGTTTTGGATTCCCTCCTGCACCAGCATCTTGCCGAAAACGGTGGAGAAGGACTCCTTCGGCGCAACCTCCGGGTCCGGCATTCCATCCGGGTCAAAGGCGGATACACCGTGATAGTTGCCCGGGTTCATCTCTGCCGGCTGATAGCCCTTACCTTTTTTAGTCACAACATGCAAAAAGTGCGGGCCCGGCCGCTGATAGATCGAGCGCAGAGTGCGCTCCAGTTCCTCCACATTATGACCGTCCACCGGGCCGATGTACTCAAAGCCCATATCCTCGAACATGGTGGAGTGGTACATGGCGCGGCGCACCAGCGTTTTTGCGCCCATCAGCGACTTTTTCATCGGCGTACCGATCAATGGCACGCCGTCCAGAAAGCTGCGCACATTATCCTTGGCATCATAATAGGCCGTAGTCGTGCGCAGATGGGTCAAATACCGCGCCAGCGCACCAACATTTTTAGAAATGGACATCTTGTTATCGTTCAGGATCACAAGCAGATTATCCAGCCCGCCGATGTTGTTCATGCCCTCGTATACCATGCCGCCGGTAAAAGCACCATCGCCGATCACTGCCACCACAAGCCCGGGCTCTCGCTTGATTTTTTTTGCCCAAGCCATGCCAATGGCCAGCGAAAGTGCCGTATTGCCATGTCCGGCAATAAAGGCATCGTGCACACTTTCATGGGGGTTCGGGAAACCGGAAATACCATCCAGCTGCCGCAAATGGTCAAACTGCTTCCGGCGTCCGGTGAGCAGCTTGTGGGTGTAGCACTGATGCCCCACATCAAAAACGATCTTATCCTTGGGCGTTTCCAGCACACGGTGCAGCGCCACGGTCAGCTCTACGGTGCCAAGATTAGAGGCCAGATGGCCACCTGTCTTGGAGATATTTTCCAGCATAAAATGCCGTATCTCTGCGCAAAGTTTTTCCACCTGCTGCGCATTCAGCTTTTTAAGATCGCTGGGCTGATCGATCTTGTCCAGCAACAACGATTCCATATTCACACGTCCTTTATGCGTTTGTACTTTGGGCGTTTCTGTCGCTTTTTACACGACCGGGAACAAAAAGCCCACCAGAGAGCCGAGCAGCACGCCTGCTACGACCTGCAGCGGCGTGTGACCGACCATTTCCTTCAGGTGCATATTCTGTAAAAAGGGAGCGTTTTTCTCACTTACATCGATCCACTGGGCGATCATCTGGTTCAGCACCTTTGCCTGCTCGCCGGTCTCGTGCCGGACACCCATAGCATCGTGCATGGTGATGATTGCTACAACGCAGGCCACCGCGAAAATGGGCGAAGAAATCCCGGCACTGCGCCCGGTAACAATGGCCATGGCGCAGACGGTCGCGCTGTGTGCGCTGGGCATACCGCCATCGCCCCACATCCGCTCTAGCTGGAACTTGCCCAGCAGAACAAAGTTGATGATGGTCTTTAACACCTGCGCAATGAACCAGCTGAGGAGCGATGCCGTCAAGATCTGATTGGCTGATAAGATGTTTTGAATAAACTGCATATCCGTATTCTCTTTTCTTTAGTTTTTGCGCACCAGAAGTTGCTGTGCCAACTGCTGCAAAAAAGCCGCTTTTACGCCAAAATGCTGTTGCAGATCCTCGCAGATCTGCTCGTTCAGTTTTTGCGCCAGCGCCATTGCACCGTCTACCCCGTACAGGGTGACGAAAGTTGTCTTGCCGTTTTCACTGTCGCTGCCAATGGGCTTGCCCAGCTGCTCCGGGGTGCTGGTAACGTCCAGCACATCGTCCACGATCTGGAACACCAGCCCCAGCCCGTATGCGTAGGAGGCCAGGATCTCGCACTGCTGCGGTGTTGCACCGGCTGCGGCAGCGCCCATCTGGACGGCGGCGTTGATCAGTGCACCGGTCTTGTTGCGGTGGATGAGACGCAACTGCTCCTCCGTAGCAGCCAATGCTTCATATTTCAGATCCAGTTCCTGTCCGTAGACCATGCCGCGGCTGCCTGCACCTGCACCCAGCGCACGGGCGGCTGCCACGCAGACTTGCGGTGCAGCGGGTGCGTTGGCGATCACCTCAAAGGCCTCGGTCAGCAGCACATCACCGGCCAGCATCGCCGTGGACTCGCTGAAAGCCTTGTGGCAGGAGGGTCGGCCCCGGCGCAGATCATCATTGTCCATGCAGGGCAGATCATCGTGGATCAGCGAGTAGCAATGCAGCATCTCCACAGCTGCCGCAAACTGTGCAGCAGTCTGCATCTCGCCGCCCAGCATATCACAGACGCTGAGTGTCAGAATCGCGCGGATGCGCTTTCCGCCACCCAGCAGGCTATAACGGGCGGCTCTGCATACCTCCGATTCCTCGGGCAGAAAACGGGCGCTGGCAGCATCCAGCGCAGCCGTGGCTTGCAGCAGATATTCCTGATATTGCGCCTTGTATTCCATTATTCTTCCTCCTGCTCCTGCGGGGCTTCTACGGTCTCAGCGATCTTTGCACTGATCTCCTCGATCTGCAACGAGGTTTTTTCCAACGTTGCATGGCAGTACTGCATCAGGGAGGCCGCTTCCGCATACAGCTTGACGGAATCTGCCAGCGAGGTGTCCTCCTGCTGCATCTGTGCAAGGATCGCGTTCAGCCGATCCATTCCTTCTTCAAAGCTTTTGGGTGCTCTCATTGATCTCCTCCACCGTTTCCACACGGCATCGTGCCTGATATTGTCGGCTGCGCACGCAGATGGTCTGCTCCGGTTGCAGCTGCTCCACGGTACAGACCTTTCCTTTTGTATCGGTTACAAGGGCATAGCCACGGGCCAGCACGCGGTATGGATCCAGCGATGCCGCCAGTGCAGCTGCGTGTTGAAGCTGCATATTTTTGTCATTCATACGCGCTTTTTGCTGCGCCTGAATGACCTGTCGCATCTGTTGCAGACGGCCCGAATACTGCTGTAAGATTTTGCTCGGCGCGCTTTGCTCCAACAAAAAGTTGTATTGCTCCAGACCATTATAGCACAATGCGAGCCGTTTTTGTATATTTTTGTGAATATTTTCTTCAATATTTTCAAAAATGCGCTGCTGCTCCTCCCGATCCGGCACCGCAAGCTCTGCGGCGGCGGACGGCGTAGGCGCACGCTGGTCGGCTACAAAGTCCAGAAGGGTGTAGTCGATCTCGTGACCAATGGCGCTGATCAGCGGCGTTTTGCAGCGAAATGCTGCCCGGGCGATCTCCTCGGCGTTGAACACCCACAGATCCTCCCTGCTGCCGCCGCCCCGGGCCACGATGATCTCGTCCACCTTCCCGCTCTGATCCAGCGTGCGGATGGCAGCAGCGATCTGCCGGGCGGCTTCAAAGCCCTGCACAGTGACCGGGCATAGCAACAACCGGACAGACGGCCAGCGGCGGCTGATCACGTTGCGGATATCCTGCAATGCCGCCCCTGTTTTGCTGGTGACGACACCGATACATTTGGGGTATGCGGGCAGCGGCTTTTTTTGCGCCGGGTCGAACAGACCTTCCTTTTCCAGCCGGGCCTTCAGCTGCTCCAGCGCAAGCTGTGCTGCGCCCAGACCATCCGGGAACATCTCGTTCACATAGACCTGAAACGCGCCGTCCCGCTCGTAGAGGGTCACACGGCAGCGTACCACCACCTTCATGCCCTCTTCGGGCTGGAAGCCCAGCCGCCGCGCATCGGAGCGGAACATCACAGCCCTGACGCTGGCGGCTTCGTCCCGCAGGGAAAAGTAGCAGTGCCCGCTCCGGGCGTTCTGCACAAAGTTGGCAATCTCGCCCCGCAGGGCCAGATCGAACAGAACATCATTCACGTCCAGCAGATTCTTGACATACCGGTTCAGGGCCGAGACTGAGATCACTTCAGCCATAATCCAGCCCCCTGTGCGGCAAGAATGGACACACCGATGGCGTTGTCACTGGAATACTGCCCGGGCACGAAATACACCTGCGGAAGGCGCTGCTGCACCCAGGCGCGGATGATATCACTGCTCATCACACCGCCCGCACAAACCACCGGCAGGCCGGGGTATTCCTTCTGGGCGGCTTTTGTCATCTTGACCACGGTGTCTGCCACACAGAGCAGGCAGTATTTGCAGACATACTCCGGGGTTTTGCCCTCATTCAGCAGGGCATTGCACTGATTCTCCAGTCCCGAAAGACTGCACTGCATCCCCTTCACGCTGGATCTGGGCTTAATGGGTTCCTCACACAAGGCAGCCAAGCGGGAAACTTCCACACCTGCCGGGAAGCCAAACCCCAGCTTGACCCCCACACGATCCACCGCCTGCCCAGCGTATAGGTCAGTGCTGGTGCCCAGTGTAGTGATCTCCTTAACCTCATTGCAGAGCAGAAGATCCGTTGTACCGCCTGAGATGTGGAAGAGCAGCACTTTCTGGCGGAAGAGCTCTTCCCCTTTTGCTGCAAACAGCGCTGCCGCTGCATGTCCCTGCTGATGGGTGGTATGAATCAGCGGGATGCCCCGGGCCTGCGCAAAGGCTGTGGCCGCGCTGACACCCGCCAGGAAGCAGGGCATGTAGCTTCCCTCCACGGGGCGCGGCTTCTGGGAAACGCCCACTGCCGAGATCCGGGTCAGATCAAACTCCCGGCCAAGCTCCTCCAGCATCTCGGGCAGAGCCGCGGTATGGTGGAAGAGCGCATCACTCTGCCGCAGGCCCAGCTGGCCCTCCTTGACCGGCAGAAAACGTTTCTTTGCGCAAACAACCTCTCCGGCTGTGTGAAAAACCGCCAGAGAGGTTGCATAGTTGCTTGTGTCGATGCCCAGCGTATAGTGGCTCACTGTTCTTCCGACTCCACCGGCTCCGTATCCAGACCCTGCTCACGGGCAACAGCACCCAGCAGACCATTCACGAACTGATAGTCCTCATCTGCGCCATATTTCTTGGTCAGCTCCACAGCCTCATTGATGACAACACCGGGCTTACGCTCGTCGCCATACAGCATCTCAGCCAGAGCCAGACGCAGGACAGTCAGGCTGACGCGGGGCAGGCGCTCCATGGTCCAGTTGCGCAGATGGTCACGGATGAGGTCGTCCACCTCTGCAGAGTGGCTGTAATAGGCACTCAGCAGGCGCTGGCCGAACACATCCACAGGGCGCTCTTCCCCACACTCGTTGTTCGTATCCAGTGCTTCCTGCAGGGGCACATCACCAAAGGTCTGGGAAAAAGCCAGCAGGAACGCATTCTCACGGGCTTCACGACGGGGCAAAATATTTTCCATAATCTTCCTCTTCTACTTTTTATTCCTGTTCCTCGGCCGCAAGGCCGGCAATGACAAGGTTCACACGGCTTACCGTGACATTGGTCATGTTCTGAACAGCAGACTTGACATTCTCCTGTACCTTTTCGGCCACAGCAGGGATCTTTGCACCAAACTTGACCACCAGATTCAGGGTCAGTTCCGCAGTACCGTCCCGCATCTCCACGGTAACAGGGGGCTGGATGCTGGCAGCAGCCAGCAGCTCCTTGACCTTTTTGTTCTGCTTGCCGCAGGAGACCTCGGACACACCGTCCACTTCCAGTGCAGCACAGCGTGCGATCTTGCCGATGACCTCGGTGGAAATTTGCAGGCTCCCGCCCTTAAGATCCATATTCTGTAAATCCATTCTATGGTCCTCCATCTAAAATAAGCGTGTGCTCATTTATTTTATTTCCATCTGTTCAGGGAAGCTTCCCTGTCATTGAATGCTTACGTCTTATTATAGCAAAGTTTTGGAATTTATACAACACCCACCTGCATTTCTTGCCATCTGTTTCTGTTCAACTTGACGGATTCCACTGCGCAAAGTGCAGGCTGCCATACAACACACTGCAAAAACGAGCAGGGCACAATCCGGCGGCACCCGCCGCATCAAAAGGACCCGGGCAGGCAGAGTGCTGAACACATCCGCCTCCCCGCCCGGCAGCAGCAGATAGAACAGGGCCAATGAAAGCGGCAGATGGAGCAACCTGGACCGGTAGAGCGGGCGCAGGGTCATTTCCGGCGGGCAGATGGTGCGCACCTGCAGCAACACGGAAAGCCCCTGCACGCTCAGTGCTGCACAGCAGAGCAGGCTCCCCCATCGTCCGGTGCGGGAGGCCAGGTCACAGCCGGAGCAGACTTCCAGCAGAACGGCACAGAGTGTGCCCGCACCGGCAGGCAAAAGTGCCCCTGCCCCGGCAGCCAGCATCCGGAAAAAGAGGATAAACCCGCAGAGCTTGCAGTACGTTATGGCGGCATCGGCCAGGATTTCATCCAGCCGCGGCGGTGCAGGGGATGCTGGCGCTGCAGATTCCGGTTTGACCGAACGCACTCCTGCAAACCGGTTCAGCAGGGCGGCAGTCAGATAGTTTGCGGTGATCTGTGACGCAAACAGCAGCACGCCAAGCTCTGCACTGCCCAGCAGGCTCTGCCCCACCGTCAGCACCACAAAGGATGGACCGGAACAGATACAGGCAGGCAGCAGGGCATCCGCTTCCTCAGCCGTAAGCTGACCGGTCCTGACTGCCTGCGCCGCCGCACTGGCCGCTGGTGCGAAGCCACCCAGGAACCCGATGCAGAGCACCCGTGCCGCACAGGGTGTGCGGATGCCGATGCCCCACGCCGCCAGACGGAACGGCAGGGCCAGCAGGTCGCTTTCCGGACATTGGACGAGCAGGCGCGATACCACGAGAAACGGGAACAGAGAGAGCAGCAGCGGCCCGCAACAAAGGGCCAGCCCTTCCCGCAGAGCAGCGGCACAAACCTCCGGCACTGCAAACGGCAGAATCCCTGCCGCCAGTGCCAGCAAAAATACGCCTGTCTGTTTCCATCCAAAAAGCCGATTCATACACACACCCTCCGGTTCCATATATATGTGATACGGGGCGCAGTTTTGCCCGGCGGGGAGGGAGCGGGTGTGAAACAGCAGAAAACCGGGCGGCTCTCCCTGCGCGGCTGGTTTGGCCGGATGCTGCGCCAGCCTCCCCGGGGCTTTTATGGGCAGCCGTCTGTCTATCTGAGCGGCGGTGTGATGGAGATCGAGCACTTCCGCAGGGTGCGCACCTATGAGGAGGGCAGGCTCTGTCTGGAATTTGCGGGCGGGCTGTTCACCGTGTATGGGGACGGGCTTAGAATCGAAACGCTGGCCGCTCACCGCATTACCCTGCGGGGGCAGTTCCTGCGCACGGATTTTTCCAGCAGTTAGGGGGGATGCAGCATCTTACAGCTTTGGGCCGGGGCAGCATTTTCTGCCCGGAACGGTGATACCGATGGCCTGCTCTCCGAAGCTGCACGGACAGGCCTGCATCTCACTGACATCTTGCCTGCTCCCGGCGGCTTTACAGCCCGATGTGCGGCATGGCGTTACCTCCGGCTGGCAAAACTTGCCCGCAAGCGGCGGGTGCATCTGCGCATCCGCAAAAAGACAGGGCTGTTTTTTCTCCTGCGGCCCTACCTCCGGCGGCGGGGACTGTGGGCCGGGCTTTTGCTGTTTGTGCCGCTTTTGCTTTGGTCCCAGGGCCTTGTCTGGGCTGTGGATGCTTCCGGCCTGACGACCGGCCAGCAGGCGCGGGCAGCTTCCGTTCTGCGGGAAACCGTTTTCTTGATGCCGGGCAGTATCGTCACGCAGGAAAAACTTGCCGCCGGGGAATATGCGCTGCTCCAGAGTGGTGAATTCTCGTGGGTCAGCCTGAATTTTCAGGACGGGCGGCTGGAACTGGAAGCGGCAGAAGCCAAACCGGTGCCGGAGATCGCCGCCGGAACGCTCCACGGCCTGCGGGCAAAGGCTGCGGGCACGGTGGTCAGCACAAACCTTGTCAGCGGGACGATGCTGGTGGTTCCCGGGCAGTCAGTGGAAAAAGGCCAGGGACTCATCGGCACTGCCCGGACTGAACGGGACGGCACGCTGATCTTTCAGCCTGCCGCTGGAAGCGTCCGGGCGCAGTTCGAGTGGGAGTTTGCGGAAGAGCTTCCGCTGATGGCTGCCACATACCAGCTGACCGGAAACACTGTCGTTCAGCGAAGGCTTTTCCTTGCCGAGCGGGTGTTCCCATTGCCTTCCCTTTTCTCTCCTGCGGACGATTCCACGGCGGTCACACGGCATCTTCAGCCGGAACTTCTGGGGCTGACGCTCCCGCTTTCCGTCGAGGAAACCACCTATTACGAACAGGCAGAAAATGAAGTTCATTCCTCAGAGGATGAAGCCAGCGCACTGACCCGTCTGCATGGCTTACAGGCCTTACAAAATGATTACCCGGACGCAGAATTTGTAGCGCAGAAAGTGGATGTCACAACCGAGAACGATACGCTGCATTACCGGGTAGTCTACACCATCATTGCTGATATCTGCACCTGAAAACGGCCCGGAGTTTTTCGCTCCGGGCTGTTTTGCTTATTTAATCTTTTTAATTTTTTCAAGTGCTTCCTTTTGTCGTTGACTTGCCGCCCGAACATACCACCGTTCTGCCCATTTCAAATCCTTCGGCACAACAATTCCATTTTCATAGAACCAGCCAAGATTGAACTGTGCATCACGGTCGCCATGTTGTGCGGCGCGTTCCGTCCAATAAAAAGCTTTTTCTAAATTTTTCTGGACACCGATGCCTTCCAAGTAAAAATATCCTACTTGGCATTCTGCCAGCGGATACCCCTTCTCTGCAAGTTGTAAATGCCCTCGAAAACATTGTTCATACTGACCCGTTTTCCAGTAGCGCTCAATCAGTTCATTGCAGGCATCAAATTCTTTGCAAGGCGTGTAATAACTTTCCATCTCAGGCTTCCGGTTCCTGCGTTTCGGCCTTTTCCTTTTTGTAGGCGGCCTTTTCTACCAACTTATTCAAGTCAAAGTGGTACTTGGTGTGGCAGAAATGGCAGACGACCTCGCAGTCAGGATCCTCATCCCGGAGCTTTTCCAGCTCCTTGCGGCCCAGGCTCAGCAGCATTTCCTCGGTACGCTCTTCACTGCAGTCACACTTGTACTGCACCTCGCGCTCATCCAGAACATTGGGGTTGAAGCCTGCCAGAGCAAGGTTCATCATATCCTCGGGGGTCTTGCCTTCCCGAAGCAGTTCAGTGACGGAAGGCATTGCGGCGATGTTCTGCTCCAGCTGGGTGATCTCGGCATCGGTGGCACCAGGCAGCAGCTGCAGCAGGAAGCCGCCCGCGCAGGCAATGGTCAGGTCAGTATCCACCAGCACCCCCAGAGCGCAGACGGTGGGCACCTGCTCGCTGTAAGCATAGTAGCTGGTCAGGTCCTCGGCAATCTCGCCGGAGACCAGCGGCACCTGGCCCACATACGGCTCTTTCATTCCAAGGTCTTTCACAACGCTCAGCGTGCCATCACGGCCTACAGCGCCGCCTACATCCAGTTTGCCGTCTGCCCGAGGCGGCAGCTCCACCACAGGCTGCTCTACATAACCGCGTACATTGCCCGCCCCGTCCGAAACTGCCAGAACGGTACCCGACGGACCGCCGCCTTTGATACGCAGCGTCAGAGAATCCTTTTCGCTCTTGAGCATTACACCCATCATCGACGCGGCTGTAAGCAGCCGCCCCAGAGCTGCCGAGGTCACCGCGGACGTCTTATGGATGCGCTCGGCTTCACGGACGATATCTGTGGAATCCACGGCGCAAAAAAGCACCCCGCCATTTTCGGAAATGGCGCGTATCAATCTTGACATCATTCATTCTCCCCTGCGGCCTGTTTCACCGCCGTAATAAAATAGCGCACGCTGTCCGGGCGCAGCGGGCCGAAATCCTCGCCGTCCGCCACATGCTCCACGCGCAGCCCCGCCTGCCTGCAGGCACGGGTTATCTCTTCCAGAGAATAGGCATACTCCGTGAAGGCCTCCTTGTCGCATTCATCCATATCGGGATAAGTGATCTCCACCGCGATATGCGTGCAGCACGCAGCCGCGTCATAACGGTTGCGCCAGACACAATACGCGTCGTCCGCCTCAATCTCATAGACATTGTCGCTCAAAATATGTGCGTGCTTGTAAGGCGTGTTCATATCAAAAAGCACCAGTCCGCCCGGCTCCACAAACAGAGCAGCGCGGCACAAGGCCCGCCGGAATTTTTCGGCAGGCCCGATGTGATTGAACGTATCGAATGTGGACACGGCAGCGCGCACCGTACCGTAAAGGTCCAGCTCTGCAATGTCCTGGCACAGCAGCAACAGGCCTTCCTGCCCCGTTTCCCAAGCCTTCTCCCTCAGGACGCTGAGCATCTCCGGCGAGAGGTCTACGCCGATCATATCATATCCCGCGGCCGCCAGGCGGAGCGTCAGTTCTCCCGTACCGCACCCCAGGTCCGCCACGATGCCGTCCTCCACACCGTGAGCGCGGAGCACGCCGCATACGTACCGGAACAGGGAGTCATAGTCCGCGTCCTCGTTGAACGCGTCATATACCCCTGCAAATGCTTCGTAAGCCATTATACGTCGTTGCGCACGAGGTCCTCGTACGTTTCGCGCCGGACGGCAAGGCTGTCCTCTCCGCCGCGCACCATCACCACGGGCAGACGGGGCACACGGTTATAATTGGACGCCATGGAATAATTGTACGCGCCCGTGGACAGCACAGCCAGGATATCTCCCACAGCAGGCGTCTGGAGCTGCGTGTTTTCCTGAATCAGGTCGCCGCTCTCTCAGCAGCGCCCTGCGATCGTCGCT
>ERZ857840.2885-NODE-2885-length-15496-cov-2.675410_pt1 | contig 15496 bp, 19 predicted proteins | sample MGYA00519760_ERZ857840 | MGnify/ENA primary metagenome ERZ857840 (study PRJEB31778, sample SAMEA3449371) | human gut metagenome | biome: human gut; feature: human-associated habitat; material: faeces | place: United Kingdom | collected 2010/2012 ... | reverse complement strand
CAAATGTCGGTTTTCTATGGTATACCATTTTTTAATGGTAAAAGCATTTGGCCTAAAATTGAAGATTGGCCAATTATACAGAAACTTCAAGGAAATGATTGGATGTTAACATGTATTATGCGGCAGCAAGATGCTGTTGCATCACTGGCGGTAGCAGGAGGTATTATTCTTTCACTCGACAGCAATTCACTGAACCTAAACCGAATTTGCGAATGGATTGTGTCAACACACAGCAAAATGTCAATCAATAATCTTGAGCATGTCTTTAATGAAACATTTGGAACGAGAATTCCAGCTTCGAAGTTTGCGGAAAAATTGAAAGCAAGCGGATTGTGGGATAAGATTGTAACTGATTCTATGGATGTATATATTGATAGTTTGGTGGATGCAGGTCTAGCTGATATTAATGTGGATGATCTTCTGCAGGAGGAGTTCTTTTAACATATTTGAAGCTGTTGGGAAATGCCTAGCACTTGCAGATTCATACACCATCGAATTTACAAAGGAATTATCAAAATGCTTAGGATTTGCGAGTATCCGACTTTGAAACTCTTAAGGAGATACCATGATGGAACATAATTCAGAACTTACTAATACCGTGTCTGCGGATTTATCGACTGAGCCATTGTGTACGCTTTGCCAGCGGGCGATTGCACTGATTAATCGAGCGAGAACGGTTGCTGTCCGCCAAGTTAACATGGTGCAGCTTCTGACCTATTACACGTTGGGCGAATGGATTGTTGAAGTGCAGCAAAAAGGGGCAGGTAGAGCTAAATATGGCAAAAAGGTGTTGGAAACGCTATCTGATGTCTTAACCAAAGAATTTGGTAAGGGGTACTCTGTATCTACACTGACAAATATACGAAAATTTTACGAGACCTACAAAGGACGAATTTCGGAACCGCTGGTTACGAAATTTTCAAATCAAAAATCACAACCACTGGTTACGAATTTCGGTGAAGAAGCTCCGTTCCGTCTGTCCTGGACTCATTACCTGATCCTGATGCGTATTCAAAATGCAGAGGAACGAACCTTCTATGAGCGAATGGCCATTCAGGAAAATTGGGGGAAACGGGAACTGAGCCGCCAATATAGCAGTTCTCTTTATGAACGTCTGCTGATTGGGAAGGACAAACAGCAAATATTAAACCTGTCTAAAAAGGGACGGCTGGCAGAGAGACCATCTGATCTTGTAAAAGATCCTTATGTTCTGGAATTTCTGGGGATTCCGGAACGGGCAGATTTTTCAGAAACAGAGTTGGAAAGCAAACTGATTGATCATTTGCAGGATTTTCTGCTGGAACTGGGAACCGGATTTGCGTTTGTCGCGCGGCAAAAGCGGTTTACCTTTGAAGAAGACCATTTTCGGGTAGACCTCGTGTTTTACAACCGCCTGTTGCAGTGCTTCGTGCTTTTTGATTTGAAAACTGAAAAGTTGAAGCATCAGGATTTGGGACAAATGCAGATGTATGTGAACTATTACGATCGATTTGAGAAAAAGGATTTTGAAAATCCAACAATTGGCATCCTGCTCTGTCCACAGAAAAATGACGCTGTTGTGGAACTGACACTCCCCGAAAACTCAAACATTTTCGCATCACAATATCAGTTGTATTTGCCGGATAAAAAGCTTTTGCAAGCCAAACTTCAGGAATGGCTGGATGAAGAAACTGGGGGTGATTGAAGCTACGGTGTACCAGAGTGTACCATTTGACCACAACCCTGACCACAATCACAATGCAAACACGGTAAAAGGAATGGACAGAATATCACAAAAACATCCATTTATTAAAATAGAATAGACTATTTGAACCTTAAAAAATTATAATATACACCCCTAACAAAATTCGAATCCACCTTCCCCCACCAACAAGAAAGAGGACATCCGATGGATGTCCTCTTTCTTGTTGATAAAGGGAGAAGATGGATTCGAACCCAATTAAATCCAACAGGCCAGTGGCCTGTTGGAAAAACCAGTTCGCAAACTGGTTTTATCCTTATTGCTTTGCCCTGCAAAGCAAGCCATCGAATCCACCTTTCGTCGCTGGAAAGCTGAACATTTCAGCGACAGATCCTGCTTGACCACAACTATATTCCGGGCGTTGCGTGGGTATAGATAAAAAATTAAGGGAATTATCGCCGCCAGTTCTTATCCTGATAGGGCGTATTTTCAACTCCCTGACTGTTCAGTCGATGAACCATTTTGTCCAGAACGCCGCGCCATATATGTTTGAACCATTGGGTCCCGCCGAACCATTTTACGATGGTGGGGCTGACGGCATAGTAAGTGCGGATAAAGCCCCGGCCGAAGATGCTCTTCCCGAGGGTATTGTCCCGGAACCGCCGCAGGGTCCAGACCTGGGGACAGTCGTAGGAACCGTACACACAGGTGGCGACATAGCAGCCGTCCGCAACATGGGGGCTGTTGTCCGTGTGGTAATAGGGGCTTTGGGAAAACCCTTTTATTTCCCGTTCCGTGATGTTCCCATCGTTATCATAGCGAACCAGGCTGTCTCCAATTTCAGAGGTATGGCCTGTAACATTTCCTCTGGTGTCGTGATCTACATAGCCGCCGAACACACCGGGGCTGCTGTAGCCGGTATAGTTGCCGTCATCATCGTAGTGGTAAATTGTACCGCCGGCGCCTTTTCTGCTCGTTGCCATTGTTTTTACCTCCCAAGTCTGTACTGTATTGCCTCATATAAGAAGATTGTAAACATATTATAGCATGCCGGGAATAGAATGAAAATGGTCTGAAGCGCAAAATAGAAAGGGCTATTTGGAGCGCTGCTATATGGAAAATGGTTCTTTGCTGTTTTAAAATCCTGTGCTATACTATATTAAACAAACGGAGGGGTTTGCCTGACCGTGGGAATTGACCTTGCGAAAGAAAGAGGGAAAAAGTATGAAAGACAAAGCGGTGATTGTGACCGGCGGCAGCTCCGGGATCGGGCGGTGCGCGGCAGCGGCTTTGCGGGACTGCGCGGATATACTGTGTATGAGTTCAGCCGCAGAGATATTCCCCAGGCCGGTGTCAAGCACATAACGGTGGACGTTACGGATGAGAAAGCGGTGGAAGCGGCGACAGCCCAGGTGGCGGAGGAAGCCGCAATATATGCCGTGGTCAATTGTGCCGGCTTTGGTATTTCCGGTGCGGTTGAGTTTACGCAGACGGAACAGGCCCGGCGGCAGTTTGATGTCAATTTTTTCGGAACGGTTAATGTCAATAAGACGGTTCTGCCGATCCTGCGCCGACAGGGCGGCGGACGGATTATCAATATCAGTTCTGTGGCGGCGGCCGCGCATATTCCGTTTCAGGCTTTTTATTCCGCCAGTAAGGCGGCAATATCCTCCTATTCCTGTGCCCTGTACAACGAGGTGAAGCCATATGGTATCCGGGTAACGGTAGTGGAGCTGGGGGACATCCATACCGGATTTACAGACGCGAGACAGAAGAGTATTTTTGGCGATGAGGAATACGGCGGAAGAATATCCGAAAGTGTCAGCAGAATGGAAAAGGACGAGCAAAACGGCATGGATCCGCAGGATATCGGCAAGAGTATAGCGCATATTGTCGGGAAAAAGAATCCACCTGCGGTGTATGTGGCAGGTGCGCGGTACCGATTTCTGAGCGTTTTGTGCAGAGTTCTGCCTACGGCGCTTCGCCAGAGAATCGTCGGCAGCCTGTACGGCTGAAACCATGGTGCGCCTGCGGCACATTTCGCTCTTCCGGGAGCTGGCATTTTCCGCAAGAGAATTAACAGGTGCGCACAAGAAGCGGAAGTCACGCAGAAATATCCACGGACGAATGACGCCCGTGGATATTTTTATGTCTGACCGAATAAGTGCTGTTTATTGGACCTTTTCTTTTCTATCATAGAAGCAGATAGAAAAAAGACACATTTCTTGAATGGAGGCAGTACAATGGCATTTTTAATCAGCGGTTTCGGAAGAGCGCAGGCGGGCGGCCAGGAAACGGTTCCGGCGCAGGATAGCAAAACAATTGTACCGAGGAAGTCTGTGGTACAGGTCCAATTCCCCTGCTTTGGCCACAGTCTTGCCTATTACAATGACCAATTTGACCTGCATCAGGGAGACCGGGTCTATGTGGATGGCAAGCTGGAAGGAGAGATCGGTATTGTCACCTCGGTGGCCTACAACTTCAAAATCAAGCTCTCTGACTACAAGCGGGTCATTGCCGTGGTGGATACCTGCGTTCACGGGCGATTCTATATGGCAGGTTCCCATTTCGTGACCTTTGACCCGCATACCCTTCCGTCAGCTCAGGCGACCCTCTGGTTCAGGGCACCCTCCGGAGAGGATGATGTCTACGAAAGCGGCAACGATGACACCGCTTTTCAACTGGACGATTTGCAGGGCATGGGCGCTGCCGGCGCAATTGCGGAACGCGGACAGAACTACTATATGGAAAACCGGGTACGTTACCTTTGCCTGAACGGCACCAAAGGTTATGCCATTGTGGAGGGCACCCGGGCGTACACGGTGGAATTTGAATATCAGAACGGCACGGTCCGAAATCTCCTGTGCGACTGTTATTGCAGCTATCCCTGCAAGCATGAGGTTGCCGCCATGCTTCAGCTTCGGGAAACTCTGGGATTGATCGAAAAGCAGTACGCCGGGGAATACGCTGCGTCCGGCTACTTCGCCGCCATCGCGAAGGGGACGCTGTTCGATTTCGCCATAGCGGGAAAGGAGAAGGGGAGCTTTACGCTGTAAGCAAATCAGCCGATGCCAGATTATCAGAAAACTGTTTGCTGTTTTCCAATCGTATGCTATACTATTTATACAGATTCGATCCAATATGGAACCAGGTACTTTTGCAATGAAGCCGATGAATGGCTATGAATGCCTTTCAGCATAATGAACTGATGAGTGAATAGAAGAAAACAGAGTATCGTCCAGAAATGCAGCTGCATGAAGAACACCTTCCCTGTTTAAGAATGAGAGAGGAGAATTCGATGCCATTTGAAATTGTCCGCAGCGACATCACGAAGATTCAGGCGGATGCCATTGTGAATCCCACAGACAGCCGTTTTTCCGGCTCCGGCGGGGCGGACTATGCCATTCACAAAGCGGCAGGCCCTCTTTTGAGACAAGCATGCGAAAAGGCCGGAACACTGCACCAGAGTGAAATTGTGGTGACGGATGGGTATGACCTGCCTTGTCGATATGTATTTCACACCATGGGGCCAATCTGGACCGGCGGAAGAAAAAATGAGGCGGCGCTGCTGCGGGCGTGCTATTTGAATGCTCTGCTGAAGGCGGGGGAAATGGGGCTTTCCTCCGTTGCCTTTCCGCTGATTTCCTCCGGAACATTTGGCTTCCCAAAGGATCAGGTGCTTTCCATTGCCACTATGGCCATTCGGGACTATCTGACTGTGATGGACGGGGAACTGCGGGTATTGCTCTGCGTCTATGACAAGACCGCCTATGAGATCAGCCAACGGCTGGAACTGGAACGGTTTCTGTGTTTTGCACGAGAGACACGATTGAATGTTCAGGTCCCGATCAGCCGCCGCTTCAAAGGGGTGGCAATGTCGGAAATGGCGGCGCCCACCTGCCATGAGGCCATGCCCTGTGAAGCGCCCCAAAGTTTGAACGATTGGCTGAAGCAGCAGGACGACACCTTTGCGGTGACGCTTTTGAAGCTCATTGACCGGAAACATATGACGGAGGTCCAGTGCTACAAGCGGGCCAACGTCAGCAAAAAGACGTTCTGGAAAATCAACAACGACCCCAAATACAAGCCCAGCAAGCCTACTGTGCTTGCCTTCGCCATTGCGCTGGAGCTCAATTTGCAGGAAACAGAAGATTTGCTGCGAACGGTTGGATTTTCCCTGTCCCACAGCAGCACCTTTGATATGATCATCGAGTTTTACATCCGCCAGGGCATCTACGATATTTACGAGATCAACGCCGCGCTCTATCAATTTGACCAGGTCTGCCTGGGCTGCTAAGGTCTCCCGCCGGGAGACCAAAGTGGAGAGACGATACAGTATAATGAGGCCACAAGGTTGCAAAACACCTGCGGCCTCATTATTTATGTATGGAGGAATTGAAAATGAAACAGAACTTAACAGAGATCGTATTTATACTCGGCCGCAGCGGCTCTATGGCGGGGCTGGAAAAGGACACCATCGGCGGCTTCAATGCCATGATGGAAAAGCTGAAGAAAGAGCCCGGCGAAGCGCTTATTTCCACGGTGCTTTTTGACAACAACACTCAGGTGATCCACGACCGTGTGCCGCTGGAACGGATGGAGCCGCTGACGGAAAAGGAATACTTTGTCCGGGGCTCCACGGCCCTGCTGGACGCGGTAGGCGGCGCCATTCACCACATCGGCAACGTTCACAAGTATGCCCGGGAAGAGGACCGGCCGGAAAAGACCCTTTTCGTCATCACCACCGACGGCATGGAAAATGCCAGCCGCCTTTACAGCTATGACCGGGTCAGGGCTATGATCCGGCGCCAGCAGGAGAAATACGGCTGGGAGTTCCTGTTTCTGGGAGCCAATATCGACGCCGCTGAGGAGGCCGGACGGTTTGGCATCCGCCCCGAGTGCGCTGCCGACTACCGCGCCGACAGCCAGGGCACGGAAGTGATCTATGCGTCCATTTGTGAGGCTGTCCACCAGGTCCGCGGCAGCGCGGCGCCCCTGGAGGCCGGATGGAAGCGGAAAATCGACCGGGATTTCAAAGAGAGGAGCAAGTAATATGTACGGCGCGATTTTAGGCGACATAATCGGCAGCCCCTATGAATTCGACATGGGGGAGAAAACCAAAGAATTTCCGCTGTTTTCGCCGCAATCCCAATTTACAGATGACAGCGTAATGACTTTGGCTGTGGCGGACGCGTTGATGGACAGCACCCCGGAAGATGAGAACCAGATAATTTGCGAAAGACTTGTAAAGTCTATGCAGTGCTTCGGAAGAAGGTATCCTGATGCCGGATATGGCGGAATGTTTCAGCGCTGGCTGTGGGAAACGGCAGCTGCGGCAACGGCTCGGCCATGCGTGCATCTGCGGCAGGGTGGCTGTACGATGATTTGGAAACTACCTGCCGGATGGCAAGACTGACCGCCAGAGTTACCCACGACCACCCGGAGGGCGTCAAGGGTGCGGAGGCTGTGGCGGCGGTCATTTATCTGGCAAGAACCGGCAGCGGGAAAGAAGAAATCAGGGCCTATGTGCGCGCACACTTCGGCTATGATCTCAGCCGAACCTGTGACGAAATTCGCCCTGACTACCATCATGTGGAGACTTGCCAGGAAACTGTCCCGGAGGCCATTACCGCATTTCTGGAGGGCGAGGATTTTGAGGACGTCATCCGCAATGCTGTCTCTCTGGGCGGGGACTGTGACACATTGACTTGTATCGCAGGTTCTATGGCAGAAGCCTTCTACGGTATTCCGAAAAATCTCAAGCAGGAAGTCTTAACCAGACTGCCGGAGGACCTGCGGGTGGTGTTGGAACGGTTTGAAAGAAAACGGCCATCTGCGGATTAGAACCGCAGGAACAGAAACACGGATACGTCTTTCTTCTTCACATGGCGGCGGATTGCCAAAGATTAGCATTAAAGTTTGGCAGCAGGAGCGGACAGAGCGCTCCTGCTGTTTTGCACGGTTCTGATAAACGCGAATACGACGGCTTGCCTTGCGTCCCTTACAGACAGGCACTTCCCGGAAATTCAGCCTGTCCCGTCGGAATATCCGTGGGAAATGGGGAATAGGGTAGCAGCGAGGTGAAGAGTATGATTACAAGCGTCTGGCTGCTGCTGAGCAGTCTGTTTTATTCCTTGCAGCTTCACTCCGGCAGCTTTCCCAAGCCATTGAGTGCCGAGGAAGAACGACATTATCTGGAATTATCCGCTCAGGGAGATCTGGAGGCGAGAAATATACTGGTGGAGCGAAATCTGCGGCTGGTTGCCCATGTGATGAAAAAGTATTATAGTCAGTCCGCAGATCAGGAGGATCTGATTTCCATCGGCACCATCGGACTGATCAAAGGGATTACCACCTTTGATACCTCCAAGGGAGCACGGCTGGCCACCTATGCGGCCCGGTGTGTGGAGAATGCAACCCTATCGCCAAGGACTTTAAGAAACAGGAACAGGTGACAATTCAAAAGAAGCGCAAAGATTGGAATGTAATGTCGCAAATTTCGGAAGACATGTACGTTTACTGTAATTCTAAGGAAGAGTGCCTCCGGTATGTGCTGCTCTACGTCCATCACTTCAGACTGTACACGCCACATAAGATTTTGGAGGCTACGATGATGAATCAAACCTACCACAGCTATGGGGAAATCGTAGCGATTCCGGACAGGCTGCGGTGGTGCAGACATCATCTTGGGCTGATGCAAAGAGAAGTGGCAGCGATTGCTGGCCTGAATAGGAGCGTGTACAACAATATTGAGTGTGGGACGACTCAGCATATTCCATTGGAGGCTGCCAGAAGGTTGGCAGAATACTATGGTGTGTCGGCTGATGATTTTATTGATGAGTATACCCGATTCCACTTGGATGGCCAGGTCCAGCGTATTTCTGCCTACCGTAGCCGACTGAAGATGAAAAAGAAGCCCTTTTGTAAATACACAGGCATTCCATTGACCAGCTTGCGGGAATGGGAAAAGGGGAATAAGACCGTCAGCTATAAATGCTGGGAGAAATATTTCAAAGGAAGGGCATGATAGCAAGCGGACACTACAACAATGTTCGGAAATTATACTTGAAATTATAATAATTTTGGATATAATAGTTGTTATGAAGTGAGGTGGATTTTATGAGACGCTTTGTTGACAGAGAGCAGGAGATGGCTACTCTGCAAAGTGAATATGAGAGAGACGGCAGTGCGCTGGTGGTGTTATATGGGCGGCGGAGAGTCGGGAAAACCACATTGATCTCTGAGTTCATTAAGAATAAGAAAGCTCTGTTTTTTCTTGCCAGCGAGGAATCGGAATCTCAAAACCGGCTGGCATTTCAGGAAAAGGCAGCAGACTTCTTGAACAGTGACCTTTTGAAAAATGTGGAAGTCAAGAGCTGGGATGTGCTTTTCAGAGCCATTATGGATACCCACTTTGACAGCAAGCCTGTGATCGTCCTGGATGAGTTTCAGTATTTGGGAAAGTCGAATCCTGCGTTCCCGTCTGTTTTTCAGAGGATATGGGAAGAAATTCTAAAAGACAGACAGGTGATGGTCATTCTCTGCGGCTCTCTGATTTCCATGATGCAGTCTCAGACCTTGGCCTATGACAGCCCCCTTTACGGCAGAAGAACAGCGCAGATTCGGTTGAAGCAGATCCCCTTTGCATATTATCATCAGTTCTTTCCGGATAAAAGCCGCAAAGAGTTGATTGAAATGTATGCTGTCACAGGTGGCGTTCCCAAATACATTGAGTTGTTTTCTCAGAGCAAGGACATTTACAGTGCCATTGAAAAGTGCGTTTTGAATCGCTCCGGCTACCTGTATGATGAGCCGTATTTCCTGCTTCAGCAGGAGGTCAGCGAGGTAGGCAGCTATTTTTCAATCATCAAGGCGATTGCGGCAGGGAATACGAAATTGTCTTCCATTGCCGGTGTGCTGGAAGTCAAGTCCACCAGCCTGACCAAGTATTTGAAAACGCTGATCGATCTGGATATTCTGGAGCGGGAGGTACCGGTGACGGAGGATAGCCCGGAAAAGAGCAAAAAGGGGCTATATAAAATCAAGGACAATTATCTGCGTTTCTGGTTTGCCTTTGTGTATCCTAATATGAGCTTTATCGAAAGTGGACACGGGCGCATCGTCATGGACAAGATTCGCAAGAGCCTCGTGCGGAACCACATTGCCTTTGTTTACGAAGACATTTGCAGGGAGCGGATGTGGGAGATAAATGCGGAGGGCGTATGGCCGTTCTATTTCTCAAAACTGGGGAGGTACTGGGATTCCAAAGAGGAAATTGATATTGCGGCCATTGACCCAGATGGGAAGAATCTGATTCTGGGCGAGTGCAAATACTGGCAGGAGCCGGTAGGAGTCAGTGTCTTGCGGGAGCTGGAAGCCAAGGCCAAAACGGTTTCCTGGGAGAAAGAGAAACGAAAGACTTGGTTTGTGCTGTTCAGCGTGAATGGATTTACAGAAGACTTAAGGGCAGAGGCAGCGGCAAGAACGGATTTGCGGCTGTATGCGGAGTAGAAATTAAGGGGATCGGCAAATGTCACGGATGACATGCACCGGTCCCCTTAAAAGGTAAGATTTCTATGTGCTGATATCAGGTTCTGTAGGAGAAAGCAGCGTTTTTGGCGTATGAGCACGTTCTTTTACTGTAAGTATAACTGCATCCAGAAGTTCAAGCTTTTGATAGTTGGGACATGTAAGTGATTTTAACCTCTGATTGACACAGGCGGCATGTACATCGGCAACACGCACAGCTAGTTCTTCTTTCCCGGCTTCACTTGTGGGATAATGAAAAACGACATTGATTGGGGCTGGTTTCCTTGCGATTTTGGACACCTCCCTGATTCTTTACTGTATGCCCGAGCGGGGGCAATATGACGATTCGTTACCGCATTCAATGTCGGAAATTAAGAAATCAAATCCCAGTCGTGTGTTACAAAACATGCAGATCTCTCTTTCTGCCTGCCATAGGTCTGTTCGTTTGATGAAGTGTGATTTAGAACTGTAAAACTGTCTGGCACATGTGGTGCATAACGTCAGTTCAATTGTTTTTTTGCTTGAAGATAAGAAACACTTGACAGCCATTTTCATACCCTCCTTAAGCACAGCGCAGTTGCCGCTTCAGCCGATTAACACGTTGATTGACGGCCTGCTTGGATATTCCAAACTTCTTGCCGATTTCCTCGTAGGTGTATCTTTCAAAAACATACAGAGTAATAAGCTCAATATCATCAGGGCGAAGATCCGAAAGTAATTCGTACAGGCGATTATTCCCGATTTGACCCAACCAGGCATAGCGCTGGGGTATAAAAACGTAACTGTCTTGGTAGGAAAGCTGATCCTTAAATTTTTCAAAGAGGGTGGATTTATCCTCGTTGTCTCCAGACATGTCAGGGGTAATCGGCTGCTCGTGTTTGGCAATTGCCCTGTTGTCATTGAAAATCTCAAGGTCAAAAGCATACATTTCATTGATAGCATTTTCATCCATACCAGCCTTACGATATTGCTGCCGTAATTTATTCCATTCACGCTCAAAGCGTTTCCGTTCTAGTCCATAATTAAATTCCATAATGATCTCCTTTGAATTTTGAGTTTTGGGTTGGCCAAAATTCCGGAGATCAGGGATACCTGGCTAGGCTCTCCTGCCATTGGGATAAAAACATAAGAAGTCCTTTCCGCAGAGCAATCCGGGAAAGGACTTCTTTTCATCGTACAAAGCGCAGCGGGCAGCAAAAAAGCACCGTAAAAGTGGAATCAAAATGGGTATGGTTATCCCATTGATTCCGACTTTGTACGGTGCTAGGGCAGTCTCGATCATAGATCGGCTCCGCATACGCGAATGTAAGTCGTGTTATTCAGTTAATAGTATTTCTCTTTCAGGCGGGCAATACCCTTCTGCTTACGGAAGTAGGCAAGGTTGATTGGGTCCTGGGCTTTGCATTTGGGACACTTGGGGCGAACGTGACCAACTGCATCCGAATAAACTTTCATAATTGGAAAGTTACAACGAGGACAACGAATTTCTCGAAGTGTCAGGCAGGATGCTTCATCGGCAGATTTATCCAGCTTTTCTTGTTTCTCGGGAACTGGGAGAGAGGGCCTGCGGTATGGTGAATATTCGCTCATGTTGCTTCCCTCATTTTCAGAAAGTATTCCTGCATATCCCGTCGGTCTACCAGGTTGTACTTTTTCAGCTGAATCAGCAATGAGGAAAAAGAAACGCACAGCTCGTCAGCAATTGCATGGATCGCCGGTTTGGTACTGGGCAGCAGTACACAATCTCCGTATATCGGGATGCGGTTGCGGTGCATGTGGCGGCGCAAGGTGTTTTCTACCAGAGGTTTGGGCATCAGAAGCATGGCGGCCATGGAGTTTGCTTGGCATTCGCCCAGATTCAGACGCTCCTGAAACTCCTGCAAACTATAGCAGCGTTCCAGGTCATATTCCCGGTCAAAACAGGTGGGATTGTGCAATGGATCAGCACGGTTGATAAGGACATGGCTGATTTCATGGGCCAGAACAAACCGTCTGCGGCAGTTTTCGGTGGGACGTTGGAGAAACGTGTCCAAAATGATTGTCTCCTTCGGGAAAACGATGCCGACCTTTTGATTTTGGCGCATGACGCACAACGGATAAGAGCCGTTGGAGACAAATCCGATTTTGTCCCGGTCGTCTTCGGAAATTCTTTCGTAATGTACTTGCAGTCCCAGAAATCGTGCGATACCGTCAATGTCGATGGGGCCGGATGCCAGGGAGCCACAGGCTACTTGAATCAGGCCGTAAGCAATTTCTTCAATCTCCTTGTTCGAAATAAATACTTTCATCGGGGAACCTCCTCAAGCGAAAAACCGCATTCTCCGAGAGGACGAGAATGTTTCATACGGACGGTGTTCCGACTGCCGAGGCTACAGAAGATGGCGGCTTCCCAACTCCTGGTAAGTGGAATGCCCCGGACATTTGGAACGGTTACTTCGGATGTCCTTATTATAGCCGGATACACAAACAGTGTCAAGAACAAATGTTTGCATAAAATAAAAGAGTCACAGAACTGCGACTCTTTTATAATCAGGCTCCCTGGGAGGGCAGCCAGACGGGATGTTCGGTTTGACAACGGTAACGGCGCACACTATAATGGAAGCAACTTATAAATCAGAAAAGTGGGAAAAGTATGGAAATCAGTACACCCCAAAAGATCAAGTTGCTCAAGCTTATGGAATTGCTGCGTGAAAACAGCGATGAGGACCATCCGCTGAAAACGAATGTGCTTTGTACAATGCTGAAAAATGCAGGAATTTCCTGCGACAGACGAACGCTCAGCAGGGATATTGCCACATTGAACGAGTGCGGCTATGAGATTTTTTCAACCATGCAGAGCCATGACAAGGCATATTACATCGTGGAGCGAAGTTTTTCCCTGCCGGAATTAAAAATCCTGATTGATGCGGTTCAGGCGGCTTCCTTTATAACAGAATCCAAAACGGAGAACTTGATTCAAAAGATTGCGGCGCTGGGAAATGCCCACCGTGCGGAGCTATTGCAGGGTGGGATGGTTTGCTTCAATTCCCGGAAACACAGCAACGAGCAAATCTACTACTCCGTGGAAACTTTGGAGGGGGCATTGCGCCGGCACCAAAAGGTTTCTTTCTGCTATTTTGATTTGGATGAAAAGCACCGGAAGGTATACCGTCGAGAAAAGCAACGCTATATCGTTGACCCGGTGGCGTTGGTTTATAACGAGGACAATTACTATCTGATGTGTTTTTCAGCAAAGCACAACGATATTGTGAATTACCGAGTGGATCGGATGGCGCATGTACAACTGGAGAATGCACCCGCCGATGAGCGGGCTGTGATCCATGCGGTGGATGTTGCGGATTATACGGAGCAGGCATTCAAAATGTACAATGGAAAGATAGAATCGATTACGGTGAGCTTCAGCAGGGATTTGATTGGTGTCATCTATGACAAGTTTGGAGAGGATACAGAAATATGGCAAGAGGACGGCAGGTACGCCGCCAATGTCAAAGTTCAAATCAGCCCAACGTTCTGGGGCTGGCTATTCCAGTTTGGGGGGAGGATGCGCATTCAAGGGCCTGCGGTCTTGCAGGAAGAAATGGGGCGGCAGTTGAGTCTCCTTGCGGACAAAACCAAAGACTGAGTAGTGAATGGGATTAAAAGTAAAGAATACGGTCACACTTTCCTTTAAGAATGGTGTGGCCGTATTTATTTAGGCCCCTTTTGTGTATAAATTGATGACAACTTTTCCTTGCGCCTTTGCAAAGTCAAATGCGAGTTGCGTTCCGCCCTTGGGCTGATAGTTTGTCAGAACCTTTTTAGATGCCTTGCGCATATCAGGCAGATAGTTTTCATTATAGTAGCTTTGATTAAATCAGAGGTTCCCTAATCTACAACATAGAGAAGGGGCTGTCTCAAAATAGAATTATCTAAAAATTAGCCCAACAAATAAGTCGTGAGAATCCATTAAAAACCGGATTCTCACGACTTTGTCTAACTTTTGGCGGGGGCTATTCTCTTGCAATTTGCATTTTGAGACAGCCTCTTCTTATTTCATTTGGTAATGATTCAATCACCATTCTCGGCCAATAGATCATATATGTAAGTCCGCAGAGCAGGACAGCTGCCCTGCGGTGTTTTTGGTGCGCCCAGCGGCAAAGGGTGAAAATCCCTAATCCGCCCGACAGCGGGAAGGATATAGCCAAGAGCAAGGGGGTCCTGGGTAACTGGGAATCTGAAGGAAGCTGGAGGAAAATCACTGGCCTGACGAACAGAAATCATGAAGGCTGAATATGTGGGTAAGATTGCCGAATATGTCAAAGCCCAATAGCTGTACGGAAGCATATTCAGTAACCATGGCAGGTATATGGTGAGAAGGAACATGCGAGTACCTGGGAGGTCCTGCGGACATACGAATTTTTTTACGAGGTATGAGCTGGAACGCAGAGGGCACCGCTCTGTTCGATACGCAGATGATATGGTAATTTTCTGCGGAAGCAAAGCCAGTGCGGAACAAACCCTGGAACACATTGTCCCATTCATTGAAAAGAAACTGTACCTGAAAGTGAATCGGGAGAAGACAGTGGTGGCATATGCCGGGAAGATAAAGTCTCTGGGCTATGGCTTCTACAAAGGAAGGAAAGGGTTTTCCCTGCGAGTTCATGCCAAATCCAAGGCGAAGATGGAAGCAAGGGTCAGGGAGCTCACCGGCAGAAGAACGGTAAACGACTACGAAAAGTGGAAGGCAGACCTGAAGCAGTGTGTGGTTGGCTGGCCAACTAACTAATGGTTGGCTGGGTGAACTACTACAAGCTGGCAGATATGGGAGCGTACCTCCAGAGCATTGACGAGTGGATGCGCAGACGTATCCGCATGGTGTTTTGGAAGAAGTGGAAAAGAGTTCGCACAAGATGGAGAAACCTGCTGAAACTGGGAATCTCCAACAGAAATGCGGGCATCCTTGCCAATTCCAGAAAGGGGTACTGGCGGATAGCATCCAGCCCTATACTGCAAACAGCCCTCTCAAAGAAGGCTGAATTCCAGTTCTTTTATACTTACTACCGCAAGTTTTGTAGCGGCATAAACAGGGGAGGAGCCGTGTACCAGACCGGTACGCACGGTTCTGTGGGAGGTCGGCTGGCCAACTGATGGTCAGCCTTCTACCCTATTGGGAATAAACAGATTATTCCGCTTCCAATGCCAGGTCGTAAACGGTGTTTTTGGGCAGCCCCAGTTCTGTGGCGGTTTGCTTTACCGCATCCTTACGGGATAGACCCTGGGAAAGAAGTTCTTTTACCCGGGCGGCGG
>ERZ857840.2884-NODE-2884-length-15508-cov-6.800039_pt1 | contig 15508 bp, 13 predicted proteins | sample MGYA00519760_ERZ857840 | MGnify/ENA primary metagenome ERZ857840 (study PRJEB31778, sample SAMEA3449371) | human gut metagenome | biome: human gut; feature: human-associated habitat; material: faeces | place: United Kingdom | collected 2010/2012 ... | reverse complement strand
GTCCGCGGATTTGCATAATTGCTTCATCTGCCGCCAAATACTGCTGCGGTCCAGTGGTTTGCCGTTTCTCCCCAAAAGAATCGGCCCAGCCGTGATGTGATTCTGTCTGGCGTAGTTCAACAAAAGCGTTTTCAGCTTGCCCGGAACAAGAATTGTCCGGGTTTTGCTCTTACAGCTTACTGTAATCCTGCCATGCTGCACTGCTTCCACCGTAAAATAGCGCAGTTCTGAAACCCGGATGCCGGTGCCGCAAATGGTTTGCAGTACAATGCTGAGCTGTGTGTTCTTCCCGGACGCCTCCAAAAGCCGCAGATATTCCGCTTTGCTCAGCTCCTTTTCCTCCGCACAGTAAGTCTGCCGCTGAACCCGAAGATTTTTTACCTTGCAGTCACCCCAGCCCAGAAAAGACAGCAGACTGTTGACAGATGCCAGCATGGAGTTGACGGAGCAGGCAGCATAACCCGCTCCCACCAAAGCTTTTTTATAGTCCATCACCAATTCCTTTGTTACAGGTTTTTCCCCAGCAAAGCGAAAAAAAGCACAGACATCCCGGAGATACTTTTCCGTGGTGTATGTGCTTTTTTCTTCCAGAATCAGGTTGTCCCGAAAGGCAAGGATGCTTTCTTCTGATAATTTTGGGCCTGCCATTTGTGTTTCCTCCCAATTGCTGCAATTGATATTGACAGTCATATTGTATCCAATTCTGCCACATTCTTGCAAAGGTGTGAGAACACGAAGAGCAGGCCATAGCGTCCCTACAGTGAAAAGTGTCTGCTTTTTATCGTAGGCTATGCCTATAGGCTAAAATATACCATAGACGTCGAAATGCCCTGAGAAATCCCAACTTCTCAGGGCTGTAAAAATGTGGTACTCCTCCACCCACTCACACATGAGCGAGCAGCCCGGCGCACAGGGGCTTCTTTATATTGTTCGGCTGTTCTGCGGCCATAGGAAAACCTCCCTTTGGGTCAATACTGCTCGTATTGTACCACAAAGGGAGGCAATCGTCGAGAGGTTTCTTTTGCCTTACGTGATATCGAGGTCAACCGTGACCTGATAGTAGTCGCAGGCGTGGGCGGTGTAGTTTTTGACGTTTTCCTTGGAGATCATGTTCATTTGCAGGAAGGAGCAGAAGACGTAGGCGTTGTCGTCCAGAATCATCTGCTGAAGCGTCACCGCCAGCTCCCCCCGTTTGGCGGGGTCAAATTCCCGGGACAGCTGCTCGATCAGCGCCGTGACCTCGGGGTTATCATAGGCGCCGAAGTTGTAGCTCATGCCCGGAACGCAGGAGGTGGTGAAGAAATACTGGGGGTCGCCGGAGGGGGCTGTCACCAGCGCGGAGGCGTAAATATCCCAGCTGCCCATGTCCGCCAGAAACTCCCGGCGGTTTGCGGTGCAGTTGATGTCCACGTCCATGCCGATCTCTTTGAGGGACGCCTGGGCGGACTCGGCCAGCAAGGGCAGCTCCTGACGGGATGGGTAGGTCAGCCAGCGGACGGTCAGCTTCACGCCGTCCTTCTCCCGGATGCCGTCGCCGTCGGTGTCCCGCCACCCGGCGGCCTCCAGCACCTGCCGTGCGCCCTCCGGGTCATAGCTCTCGGTGGTCACGTGCTCGCCGCCGAAGCTGGAAAAGCCGTCCGGGAAAGCGCCGGTACCCACGACCCCGTGGCCGTCCAGCAGAGCCGTCACGAAGCCCTGCTTGTCAATGCCCATGGCGATGGCCTTGCGGACGGCGGGGTCCTGCATCACGGGGCTGGCCATGTTCATGGAGGCGAAGAAGGCCCGGGAGGTCTGGATGGCCGAGAACTGATAGTCGTCGTTTTCGAAGTTGGGATAGGCCTCATAGGCCATGCCGTAGGCCGCGTCGATGTTCCCGGCCTGCAGGGCCGCTGACAGGGTGTCGCCGTCGGAGATGGTGCGGATGGTCAGCTTGTCCAGCTTGGGACTGCCGTTCCAGTAATTGGTATTTTTCGTCAGGGTCAGGTGGTCGTCCGTGACCAGCTCCTGCACCACATAGGGGCCGGTACCGGCCACGATGCCCTTCTCAAAGTCGCTGGCGTCCACGTCGATGATGCAGCCGTAGGGGTCCCCCAGATAGTTCATCAGGGCGGGATTGGGCTGGCTGGTGACGATGGTCAGGGTCTGGCCCTCCGCCTGCATATCGGCGATCTTGGTATCGCCGGGGGCCCGGTCGTGATTTTCCAGCAGGTGCTCCAGGCACTGCTTCACCGCCGCCGCGTCCATCTTCCGGCCGCTGGAGAAGGTGACGTTGTCCTGCAGAACGATGGTCCAGGTCCGGTCGCCGTCGTTGCTCCAGGACTTGGCCAGCCACGGCTCCAGCTCCATGGAGTCCGTATACCGCACCAGGGTCTCGCCGATGCCGTAGCGGATGCAGGCCCAGCCGTTATAGGTCCGGTGGGGGTCCACGGTCTCCTCCCAGTTTTCGGAGTTGAAGGTGGTGTCGCCGATGACCATGGTTTTCTCCCCGGTCTCCTGCGCGGTATTCCCGCAGCCGCCCAGAAGCGTCAGCACCAGGCTCAGGGCCGTCAGCAGCAGAAGCGCTCTTTTTCCTCTCATCTCTCTTGTTTCCTTTCTGTTTTTCTATATCACAGCACGCTGTCGATCAGGTGCCGGGTATACGCGTGCTGCGGGCGGCAGATCACCTCGTCCGGCGTCCCCTGCTCCACGATTTCGCCCCGGTGCATCACCAGCACCCGGTGGCAGAACTGCTGCACCAGGGAGATGTCGTGGCAGATAAACAGGATGGCCAGGTCTCCCTCCAGGCCGCGCAGCAGGTCCAGGATCTCCTTCTGAACGGTGACGTCCAGGGCCGAGGTGGCCTCGTCGCAGATCAGCACCTTCGGCCCCATGGCCAGGGCCCGGGCGATGGCCGCCCGCTGGCACTGCCCGCCGCTGACCTGATGGGGATAGCGGCCGGCATATTCCGGGGGCAGGCCGCAGTCTTTCAGAAGAGCTTCTACCCGTTCCCGGGTTTCCTTTCTGGAAAGTCCGGCGTTTCGCAGGCTTTCGCCGATACCGTCGCCCAGAGTGCGGCGGGGGTCAAAGGAGTCCGCCGGGGTCTGGAAAACCATCTGCATGGTTTTGTAAACCTCCCGCAGCGGCTTGCCTTTCAGGTGAGTGATGTCCTCGCCGTCCAGAAAAACGGAGCCGGAGGAGGACTCCACCAGCCGGGCGATCATATTGACGGCGGTGGTTTTTCCGCTGCCGCTTTCCCCGATGATGGCAAGGCACTCGCCGGGGAACAGGTCAAAGCCGATATTTTGAACGGCGGTAAAATCCGCCTGCCCCTGCCGGGAGAAGGTCTTGGTCAGGCCGTTGACTTTCAGAATCGGTTCCATGTCTTCACCTCCGGAGCCGGGGTACGGCCGCAAGAAGCGCCTTGGTATAGTCTGCCTGGGGATTTGTCAGGATATCCCCGGTTTTTCCGTATTCCACGGTCTTTCCGTCCTTCAGCACCAGCACGTTGTCGGCCATGGCGCCGATGACGCCCAGATTGTGGGCAACGAGGACGATGGCGGTGCCGAAGGTGTCCCGCACCATCCGCATTTCCTCCACCACCTGCTTCTGCAGGGTCACGTCCAGCGCGGAGGTCGGCTCATCTGCAAGCAGAACGCTTGGCTTTAACAGCATGGCGGCGGCAATGCCCACCCGCTGCTGCATCCCGCCGGAAAGCTCGAAGGGGTAGCTTGTGAGAATCCGCTTCCCGTCTTCAAAGCCCAGCTTGGCGAGCATTTCCAGCGCGCGCTCTTCAAACGCCGCTTTGGAAATTCTGCCATGCTCCCGCATGGCCTCATACAGCTGCGCTCCCACCGTGCGGATGGGGCAGAAGGCGCTGCCCGCATTCTGGAAGATATAACCCAGCGCCGGGCCGCAGAGCTTGCGCAATTCCTTTTGGGGAAGTGCGGTGAGATTTTGCCCTTTGTACCAGATGCTGCCCCCGGTGACCCGGCCTTCGCTGCCGAGTAAGCCCATGGCCGCCTTGATCAGGGTGGATTTGCCGCTGCCGCTTTCTCCCACAATGCCTAAGATTTTGCCGGGGGACAGATGAAAGCTCACGTCCTCCACGGCGGGCTGCCCCAGATAGGCGATGTCCACATGCTCGTATCTCAGTAAGGTTTCCATGTTCTACCTCCGGCTTTTGGGGTCTGCGTAGTCCCGGATGGTGTCGCCCAGAAGGTTGAAGATCATCACCGAAAGGAAAATGGCAATGCCGGGGCTGAAGGTGATCCACGGGGAGGTGGTCATGAGGCTTCTGGTGTCGCTCATCATGCTGCCCCATTCGGGAATCGGCGGCTTCGCGCCCAGCCCCAGAAAGCTCAGCGCCGCCAGCTCCATCATCATAGTCCCGATGTCCAGCATGGCCGTGACCAGAACGGGGCCGATGATGTTGGGCAGAATGTGCCTGAAAATGATCTTTGCCGCGCCGCTGCCGGACAGCCGGACGGCCTTCATCCACTGGGTTTCTTTTTGCGCCAATGTCTGGCTTCGGGCGATCCGGGCATACTTCGGCCAGGAGATCGCCGCCAATGCGATAATGGCGTTTTGCAGTCCGCCCCCCAGAACCCCCGCCACCGCCAGGGCAAACACCAGGCCGGGGAACGCCAGGAACACGTCGGAAACGCGCATCAGCACCGTATCGGTCAGGCCGCCGACCCAGCCGCAGGTCACGCCCACGGCCGTACCCAGGGTCGTGATGACGGCCACCAGCAAAAGCGTGGAAAAAATACTCGCCCGGCTTCCGGCAATCACCCGGGACAGCATGTCCCGTCCGTACCGGTCTGTCCCCAGAGGATGGGCTTTGGTAGGCGCCTGTTTGGCGATGTCCAGATTCTGGAGGTACGGGTCATAGGGCGTCAGGTACTCCGAAAAGAAGGAGCAAACAATCAGGGCGATTGCCAGGACGGAAAAAAGAATCAGGCGGGCTTTCACCGTGTTTCGCCTGACTGCGCCGATGGAGGTTTTTCCGGTCTTCATCCCGCCTGCACCCCCAGTCGGATTCTCGGGTCGAGGACGTGGTAGAGAATGTCCGTGACCAGATTCACCATCACGTAAATGATCGCCATCCAGACCACATAAGCCTGAATGAGGGGGTAGTCCCGCATGGTGATGGCGTCCACCGCCAGCTTCCCCACGCCGTCCCACATAAAGATGCTTTCAATGATGGCCGTGCCGCCGAGCAGGCTGCCGATGGACAGCGCCAGCAGGGTCAGAATGGTGAGCATGGCGGATTTCAGCACGCTTTTCCACAGGATTACTCTTCCGCGCACGCCTCTTGCCGCTGCGCCGAGAACGTAGTCCTTGTTCAGTTCCTCCAGCACCGCGGCTCTGACCTGCCGCATATACTTGGCGGACATGGCAATGGCCAGGGTCAGGGTGGGGAGAATGGCGCTCTGCAATGTTGTCCCGCCGGAAATCACGGGCAGCAGCTTCCATTTTATGGAAAATAGCTGCATCAGCAGCAGCGCCACAAAAAAGTTCGGCAGGCTGTTGCCGATGAAGCTGAAAAACCGCAGAACATAGTCTGTAAACTTGTCGTGCTTCACCGCCGCCCAAATGCCCAGCGGAATGGAAATGACCACGGTCGCCCCGATGGAGAGCGCCGTCAGCAGCAGCGTCGCCGGGAGCTTGGACACAAACGTCCCGAAGACGTCCTTCCCGGAAACGTAGCTGACGCCCATATCGCCGGTGAGCAGCCCCTTCAGCCAGGAGCCGTACTGCACGAGGAAGGGCTGGTCAAGCCCCAGCTCCGCCCGCTTGGCGTCGATGATCTCCTGGGCTACCGCGCCCTTGTCGCCGTACAGCTCGATAATGGCGTCGCTGCCTGCGGCGCGCATCATGGCAAAGGACAGGAAGGTAATGCCCAGCAGCACCGGGATCAGCTGCAAAAAGCGCTTGCCGATATATTTGTTCAAAATGGATATCCCCTTTAGGAAGCCAGTGCTTCCTCAGCTTTCCAGCAGTCCCGCTTTCCGCCCCTCGATGAGGAACATGGGCGTGGAGGCGTTGTTGATGCGCTCCTCCTTCGTCCAGACCCGCTGCCAGATAGCTTCGTCGGCGCTCGCCTGAATGCCGAAGCGGCTCAGGACACGCAGATCCCACTGGGGACGGTGCTGCCGGGACAGGGGGGTCTTCCGGGCAATGGCCTCCATGGCGTCCACGTCCGTGCCGGCGTTCTCGTCCCGCACGTCGGAGACGGCCAGATTCTCCCGATCCCGCCTGTGACCCAGCTCCGCCTCCTCGTCCCACAGATACCGGTACCAGTTGGCGTCAAAGTTCAGCAGCAGCCCGCCGGGAGCGAGAACCCGCGTCCAGTGGCCGTAAGCCTTCTCCGGGTCGTGGAGATTCCAGGTCACGTTCCGGGTGACCAGCACGTCAAAGCTGTGATCCGCGAATATCAGCTCCTCCGCGTTCATCTGGAGAAAGTCGATCTTGTCCGCGAGGGCGCCCGCGTTGCGCCGGGCTTCCTCCAGCATGGAGGCGGTATAGTCTACGGCGGTCACCTGATAGCCCATTCTCGCCAAGATGATGGCGAAAAAGCCCGGCCCCGTACCCACGTCCAGCACCCGGATGGAGCCGGGTTTTCTTCCCGGAAAACGGGCGGCGATCCGCTCCTGAATGGTGCGTCCCCAGACGCGCTTCTGATCCGTCGCCAGCTCCTCCTGATTCACGCCGGAGTATCCGGGGGCGCGGTGCGTCCAGTAGTGGATATTTTCTTCCTCATAAGTAGCAAACCGGTTCATATGGAATCCTCCTGTACCCGGCCAACTGTCAGGACAGCGGCGGGAATTTTGGGAACTTGTATATTTGTATGACATATACTAGCACACGAAAAAGGTCGGCGGAAGCCCCCCTGGGGGTTGCAAATCGATAAAAATTTATGGAAAAACTGCAAAACAACGCCGCGCAGGCTTTTCAGCCCCGCGGCGTCCGGAATCATATTTATTTCTGCGCAAACACGCCGAACATGGGCGCGTGGACAAGGTCAGCCGCCCCCAGCACCCGCCGGCCTACCGTCAAGTCCGTCCGGCAGTGGGAAAACCCGACCTTTTTCAGCACGGCTTCGTCCCACGCAGGCCGCTTCTGTCCCACATCCAGCGCCAAAGTGATGGCGTTGTTTTCCTCCACCAGCGCTTCCGTCATGCCCACATGGCCGTAGGGGCTGTCCGGCGCTACGGAGCAGTTCTGGGTGCTTTCGCTGCGCACGTTGGCCGCGTAGTCCGCGTCAAAGTTCAGCAGCAGTCCGCCCGGCTTCAGCACCCGGTACCACTGGGCATAGGCTTTCTCCGGCTCCGGCAGCGTCCAGGTCAGATTCCGGCTGAGGACAACGTCGAAGGTGCCCTCCGGAAAATCCGGCTCCTGGGCGTCCATATGCCGGAAGGCAATGTCCAGCCCAAGGCTTGCCGCCATGGCGGCGGCCTCCTCCAGCATGGCGGGGGTCAGGTCGATGCCCGTCACCCTGTGCCCCAGCCGCGCCATGAGGATGGCAAAGAATCCGGTGCCGGTACCCACGTCCAGAATGTTCAGGGGCGTCTTTGCTGGCAGTCGGGCTTCCAGCTCCTCCTGCCAGCGCCGCCCCATGATGCTTCCCAGTTCGTTTTTCCGCACGACTCCAAAGTCGCGGGAACGTATCGTCCAATAGCGTACAACTCTGTCTTCAATGGCGCAATCTTCCATGGTTTTCTCTCCCGGATTGGTTTTCCCATATTGTATCCCCCTTTCGTCAATTTGAGAAGCCCCCCGGGGGGATACCGGGCGTTCGTTTTTCTCCCCGGCAGTGCAGTTCCGGCGGCGATTTTGAATTTTATCATTTATTCCAAAAAATAAGGGTTGATTTTTTCCCCATTTGTGTGTATCATATAAAAATTCAACAGGAGTGGTTCGCGGCACGTGTGCCGAAAGCCCTCCACACTTATCATATTAGAAGGGAGCGTTGTCCTTTGCTGACTCCATTTTACGAAAAGCTGCACATTACGGATACCGTCTCCGTGATTATCGTTTCCATCGCGCTCATGCTGATCTGCGGCTTCGCGGCTACCCGTGTCACCAAGCGGCTGCGGCTGCCCAACGTCACGGCGTACATCGTGGCGGGCATCCTCATCGGCCCCTACTGCCTGAATCTGGTGCCGGGAAACGTGATCGGCGGCATGGATTTCATCGCCGATATCGCGCTGGCCTTTATCGCCTTCAGCACCGGCGAATTCTTCAAATTCGACACGCTGAAAAAAAGCGGCGCAAAGGTCATGATCATCACGGTGTTTGAAGCGATCCTCGCCTCGGTGCTGGTGTTTATCATCACCTTTTTCGTGCTGGGACTGGAGCTGAATTTCTCCATCGTCCTTGCCGCCCTGGCTTCGGCTACCGCACCGGCCTCCACCGTTATGACCATCCGCCAGACCCACGCCAAGGGGGACTTTGTGGACACCCTTTTGCAGGTGGTGGCGCTGGACGACGTGGTGGGGTTGGTTGCCTACAGCATCGCCATTTCCGTGGCGCTGGCCTCGGCCACCGGCGCGTTCCATGCCGGTGCCGTGCTGAAACCCCTGGCTGTCAACGCGCTGGTGCTTCTGCTGGGCGGGGGCTTCGGCTTCTTCCTGAAGCTGCTGCTCCACAAGCGCTCCACGGATAACCGGCTCATCGTCTCCATCGCCCTGCTGTTCGCCTTCTGCGGCATCTGCGCCATGCTGGACGTTTCCCCGCTGCTGGGGTGCATGTCCATGGGCATGGTCTACATGAACCTCACCGACGACAAGCGGCTGTTCCAGCAGCTCAACTATTTCAGCCCCCCCATTCTGCTGCTGTTCTTCGTGCGTTCCGGTCTGAACTTTGACCTGGATGCCCTGGTGGACAACTCCGAGAGCATCGGTACAACGCCGCTGGTGGTGGTCGGCATCCTCTATTTTCTGGTGCGTATCGTGGGCAAATATGCCGGTGCGTTCCTGGGCTGCCTTATGACGAAAAAGGACAAAAAGGTTCGCAATTTCCTGGGGCTTGCCCTGATTCCCCAGGCGGGCGTGGCCATCGGTCTGGCGGCCACCGGCGCCCGGACGCTGGGCGGCGAGGTGGGCAACGCCCTGGAAACCATCATTCTGGCGTCCAGCGTGCTTTACGAGCTGATCGGCCCCGCCTGCGCCAAGCTGTCGCTGTACCTGTCCGGCTCCTACTCCAACAAGCTGGAAGACCTTGCGCCCATTCCGGCTACGGAGCCGGGGCAGCCGCCAAAGTCTGAGGTGGAGCTGCTGATTGCCCGGATTCAGGCCATTCAGCAGGAGCTGCCCAAGCACAACAACCCCTATTACGAGGACGAACAGGCATTCACCGAAGCCGCGGCGGAGCATTCCGCCCAGATGGAGGCGTTCTTCGGGACGCCGGGGAAAGCCAACACCGCCATGCCGGGGAGGAAACGGAAATGAAGGAACTACTGTCCATAGAGGATCCCATTGCGGGTCTGCTTGGTGCCTGGAGCGCGGGTCTGAATCTCGGCTCGGCACTCCTGCGCATCGCGCTGATCGTGGCGCTGGCGGCCTCCATCGGCTGTGAGCGCTCCAGCAAGCGGCACAGCGCCGGCCTGCGCACCTTCGTGCTTGCGGCCTTCTCCGCCACCGTGTCCATGCTGCTGGATCAATACGTATACGTGCTTCTGGGCTGCAAGCTGCCGCTGCTGTCGGCGGCGACGCTGCTGGCCGTCACCTCCGTCAGCGCCAATTCCATTCTCTATTCCTCCCGGGGGCAGATCAAGGGACTGACCACCTCGGCGGGACTGGTGAGCTGCTGCATTCTGGGCTTCGCCACCGGCGCGGGGCTGTATGCCCTGACGCTGATCGTGTACGTTTTCCTGCTCTGTATCCTCGCGGGCTTCCCTGCCTTTGAAGCGTACCTGAAAAACCGCTCCAACCATTTTGAAGTCCACATGGAGCTGAAAAGCAGCTCCTATCTCCGGGATTTCGTCACGGTGAGCCGCCGCTTAGGTCTGCGCATCGACGACATCGAAGCCAACCAGGCCTACGCCGGTTCCGGGCTGAGCGTGTATTCCATTTCCCTGACCATCTGCTCCCAGGAGCTGAAAAAATACAAGACCCACGTGGAGATCATCGAGGCGCTGTCCTCGTTGGATTACATCTACCATATCGAAGAAATGCACTAAATGAAACACGGTGCAGCCCCTTTTACCGGGACTGCACCGTGCTTTTTTCTACTGTTTCCCCGTCTCCCGGCACAGCGCGATGAAGCGCTGCATACTCTCGGAGAGGTATTTCCGCTTGTGGTACACGATATTCAGGGTTCGCCGCAGCGGCTCCTGCAGCGTCAGCGGCACCACGTTGCCGCTCACAACATCCTGCTGAATCAGGAGTTTCGGCAGCACCGCCACCCCAAGCCCCTCCACGACCGCCTTGATCAGCGCCTGGGTGCTGACGCTTTCCCAGGCGGGCTGCACCGAGAGCCGGTGCAGCGCGAGATACCCGTCCAGCGCCTTTCTTCCGGCACTCCCCGGCTCCCGCATCAGAAAGGGAAACTGCGCCAGCTCCTGAATGGTCACTTCCCCCCGCCCCGCGAGCGGGGAGCTTGGCGGCACGATGGCCTGCAATTCGTCCCGGGAAAAGGGGACGGCTACCAGCTCCTCATGCTCCGGCTGGGTCTCGATCAGCCCAAGGTCAATGCGGTTGTCCAGAACCAGCTGTTCCACCTGACTGGCGCGGCAAACCTGCACGTCTACATGCAGCGCCGGAAATTCCGCCTGATACCGCCGCACCAGCTCCGGCAGAAGATAGGTGCCGATGGTGACCGTCGCCCCGATGCGGACGGTGCCGATGGCGTCCCAGTTGCGCATCCGGGTTTCCAGCTCATCCATCAGCGACACCACATGGACGGCGTAGCCGTAAAATTCCCGGCCGCACTCCGTGGGGGATATCCGGCGTCCCACCCGCTCGAACAGCGTCACGCCGTAGTAATCCTCCAATTCCCGCAGCGCCAGACTCACCGAGGGCTGGGACAGATGCAGCGCCTGCGCCGCCTTCGTCACGCTGTTCTGGCGGTAGACCTCCACCAGAATCTTCATATGCCGCAGCGTCATAGCCGTCCCCCATTCATATCGTTTTTTATATGTATTTCATATAATAATTCTATTTTACAAATAAGTCAAGTGCTGGTAAACTGGGGGCATGAGGAGGTAGAAGTATGACTGACAAAAAGAAAATTCTGGCGAAATTGTTTTTCTCCACGCTGTATTTAAGCGCGTTTACCTTCGGCGGCGGCTACGTCATTGTCACGCTGATGAAGCAGAAATTTGTGGATGAGCTGCACTGGATTCAGGAGGATGAGATGCTGGATCTCATTGCCATTGCTCAGTCCGCCCCCGGAGCCATCGCCGTCAACGGGGCGATCGTGGTGGGCTTCAAGCTGGCGGGTGTCCTCGGCGCTGTTACCGCCATTGTTGCGACCATCATCCCGCCGTTTCTCATTATTACGGTGATCTCCTTTTTTTATGAGCTGTTCCGGGACAACTACATCGTCAGCAACGTCCTTTCCGGTATGCAGGCCGGTGTGGGCGCAGTCATCGCGTCCGTGGTGCTGGACATGGGCGGCGGCGTCCTGAAACAGAAATCCGTCCTCTCTACGGTTGTTATGTTAACCGCATTCATAGCGACCTACGTTTACAAGGTCAACGCGGTGTATATCATTCTGGCCTGTATCGCCATCGGCGTCGTCCGAACGGTCGTCCAGCAAAGGAGGAACGCCCAATGATCTATTTACAGCTGTTCCTCAGCTTCCTGCAAATCGGCGCGCTGAGCTTCGGCGGCGGCTACGCCGCCATGCCGCTCATTCAGGCACAGATCGTCACCGAGCACCAGTGGCTGTCCATGAGCGAGTTTACCGATCTCGTGACCATCGCGGAAATGACCCCCGGCCCCATCGCCGTCAACTCCGCAACCTTCGTGGGAACGAAAATTGCCGGGATTCCGGGGGCGCTGGTGGCTACCGCGGGCTGCATTCTCCCCGCCTGCATTCTGGTGACGCTGATTGCAAAGCTCTACCTAAAGTACCGCAACATTGCGGTTTTGCAGAGCGTTCTCGGCTCCCTGCGTCCGGCGGTGGTGGCCATGATCGCTTCGGCGGGGATGCTGATCCTGCACAACGCCTTTTGGAGCGGCGTGATCCGCCTTTCCGGAACGAACTGGAATATGGTCGCCCTGTTCGCCGTGGCGTTTCTGCTTCTGCGGAAGACGAAGCTCAGCCCCATTCTGATCATGCTGATGGCGGGGGCGGCCAATCTGGTCATCTCTCTGCTTATATCGTAAAAAATCTCGAAAAAACCACTTCCGCCGCCGACAATATGCCCATATTGGGGGTATCCGCCACCGGGAAAATACGGGTCTCATTTCTGTCCCGGTACAGCGCTTTTCCGCCGATCTCCCGCCGGAGACGCTCGGCCAGAAGCTCGTGCCGGCAGCAGATGTCCCCGGCCAGGTAGATGCTGTCCACGGGGATCAGATTCAGCAGGTTGATTAAGCCCGCCGACAGGTAGACCGCCTCCTGGTCGAGAAGGCGCCAGGCTTCCGGCTCGTCCGCATGGTCGACGAGGTCGAACCAATCCCGGAAGCCGGAACCCTCCAGCAGCGCCGGGATGGACGCATAGGTTTCCAGACACCCCCGGTTGCCGCACTCGCACAGCCGCCCGTCGAAACGGATGGTGGTGTGACCCAGCTCGCCGGTAAAATTCCCCAGCAGCTCCCCGTCGGACACGATGGCCGCGCCGATGCCGATGTCGATGAACAGCAGCATAAAGTTCCGGCTGCGCCCTGTGTTTCGCTGATGCAGCGCCATGGCGCACACGTCGTGTTCCAGATAGGCGGGCAGCCCCAGAGCACTCGACAGACGCTTGCCGATGTCCACGCCGTGCCAGCGCTCAAACCGGGGCGGATTGAGGATGCGCCCGCTTTCGCTGTCCAGCGGCCCAGGGGCGCTGATGCCGATTCCCAGAACCTTGCTTTTGTCCACGGTTTCCAGCAGGGACGCAAGCGCCCCAATAATGGCGGCCACCATGTCGCCCTGCTCCGGAAGCTCCCGGCATTGCAGCAGATTGCCGCCGATGTCGCACAGACCCACGGTGCAGCCTTTTCTCGCCAAGTCCACCGCGAGGGCGTAATAGCTGTCCGGCCGCAGTGCCAGGGGCGTTGCGCTGCGTCCCCGTCCGGCGGACTGGGGGGCAAGCTCCGTCACCACGCCCGCGTTCAGAAGCTCCTCCACGATCAAAGACGCCGCCGCCCGGGTCAGACCCGTGGCTCGCGCCAGCTCTGCCCGGCTCATGGCCTGACGGCGGAGAATGCAGAGAACTGCCTTGCGGTTGTATTCTCTTGTATAGTCGGCATTGCGCGGCTTCTGCGTCATTTGAATCCCCTCAATCCCATAGCGATCATGACCCGGGACGTGTCGCCCCGGGTCAAGATTTTATCCCATTGTCTTCAGAACTGCGTCCATTTCCGGAATACTGGGAATGCCGCCGGAGGCTTCCGTGGACAGGCTGGCCGCCGTGGCGGCGAAGCTGCCGATGAATTTCAGGTCGTCTTCCGTCAGCTCACCGACCTGCTTGTCCAGCTCCAGCAGCCTTGCCATGGCGCTGCCGCCGAAGATGTCCCCTGCGCCGGTGGTGTCCACGGGATGCACCTTGGGGCAGGCGGCGCGGAAAGAAGCCCTCTTCGTTTTCAGCAGGCAGCCGTCAGGCCCCAGCGTCACCATGGCGAGGGACACGCCGAATTCCGTCAGCAGCTTGTCCGCCCCCTCTTCCGGGGTGCAGTTCCAGAGGAATTCCACCTCGTTGTCGCTGATCTTTACCACATCCGCCTGATGCAGGCTCCAGAGCATCTGCTCCTTTGCGGCGTCCTCGTCCGGCCACAGGGGAAGCCGCAGATTGGGGTCGCAGCTGATAAGCTTACCCTGCATCTTTGCGTAGGACACCGCCTTCTGAGTTGCCGTGCGGACAGGCTCGTCCGTCAGGCTCAGGGTGCCGAAGTGGAACACCTTGGCCGCGTCAATGAGGGATTTGTCCACCTCGTCCCACCGCAGCTGGGTGTCCGCGCCGGGCTTCCGGGCGAAGGAGAAGGCGCGGTCGCCGCTTTCGTCGAAGGTCACGAAGGCCAGGGTGGTAAACACGCTGTCGTCCACCCGGATTCCCCTGGTTTCGATCCCGGCACCCTTCAGCGTCCCCAGCAGCAGATTGCCGAAGGCATCGTTTCCCACCTTGCCCAGAAATGCGGTCTTTCTGCCGTAGGCGTTCAGCGCGGCCAGAAAATTGCCGGGGGCGCCGCCGGGATTGGCGGCCATGGTGGGGTATCCGGCGCTGTCCGTGGACTTTGCCGCAAAATCAATGAGCAGTTCGCCCAGTGCTACTACGTCGATCATCCCGTGTCCTCCTCAATCCATGGCCGCGGGGTACTCGGTGCAGAGCAGGCGGTAAGGCGCTTCGTCCTCCTCAATGGCCGGGAAGCGACCCATGGGCGGGTTGAAGCGGTTGTCCTTGGCGTCGTCGTTGCACTGGCTGACCTCCCCCAGCAGCACGTCCCCCGTATCCGGCTCCACCTCGAAGTCGTGGTACAGGTACTGCTGGATGTAGATGCTTTCACCGGGAGTCAGGCGGATCTGGGTTCCGGCGGGGACGGTGTAGGTTCTGCCGTCGGTATGGACGGTGACGTCGCTTTCGTAGTCAATGGACTCATCGGGGTGGGAATTGTACACCCGGATCAGCACGTTTCCGCCGCCCCGGTTGATGATATCCTCGGTCTTGTACCAGTGGAAGTGGTTGGGGGAATACTGTCCCTCCTTCAGGAACAGCAGCTTCTCGGCGTAGACCTTGGGGTATTTTTCCCGCATGGTCTGGCTGCCGTTGCGGATGGTGATGAGGGAGAAGCCGATCTTGTCGAAATTTCCCTGGCCGTAGTCCGTAATATCCCAGCCCAGGCAGCAGTCCCGGACTTCGTCGTATTCGTGACCCTTGGTTTTCCACTCCTCCGGGGTAAAATGGCAGAAGGGGGGCAGGTAGCAGCGGTATTTCTGGCACATGGCCTCCAGCTCCCGCAGCGCTTTGTTGACTTCGGAACGCTTCATGGCAGTCTCTCCTTTTATTAAACAGGAATCCGGGAAACCCGGTTTCGCTTTGATTTTACTGTACCATTCGTCCGGCATTTTGTCAAGTGAATTGACAATTAAGAGACTGATTTTCTGCGAAGGAATCCCGCTTTTATAGCATATTTACAAATTTTAATATACTTTTTCGTGCATAATTACTACTGCTGCATGTGAAAGCCCCTGACACAGTCATGATGCCTGTGTCAGGGGCGTATTTGCGTCCGTCACCCGAGGCAGCTTCCGCAGGGCGTATAGCCCGCATTGACCGCTTCCTCGTAGGTGTCGAAGATGATCCGGTTTTTTCCCGTCGGGAGGTTCGCGCAGTCGGGGGCGTGGAATTTGTGGGAGTTGACGTTGCCGATGAACTGCA
>ERZ857840.2879-NODE-2879-length-15532-cov-4.894682_pt1 | contig 15532 bp, 15 predicted proteins | sample MGYA00519760_ERZ857840 | MGnify/ENA primary metagenome ERZ857840 (study PRJEB31778, sample SAMEA3449371) | human gut metagenome | biome: human gut; feature: human-associated habitat; material: faeces | place: United Kingdom | collected 2010/2012 ... | reverse complement strand
GGGACGCGCGCGCTCAATTGGGTGCAACAATCGCGTCAAAACTTATTATAGCACGCTCTGGACACAATTGCCATACCAAATTTTTAAATTTTGTCGTTTTTGCCCTTTTATACCGCCGTTAATTGATGCGGTAGGGGCAAAAACGCAGGCCGTCGGCACTTACCAGCTTGTACCGGATGCCGTCCACCTCGCCCTGTACGGCAAACCGGATGGCATTGCCGTGCAGATGCCCGTAGAAGCAGGTCTTGATGCCGTACTCCTTCAGGGTGGCTACGATCTCCGGGGCGCTGGTACCAGTGTAGACCGGTGGATAGTGCAGGAACACCAGCTTTTCCAGCCCGGGCTCCGCAGCCTGCAAGCTCATGCGCAGGCGTCCGATCTCGCGGTTCATCACCTTTTCATCGTGGGGCTCACCCACATCGAACAGCCAGCCGCGGGTGCCGCAGATGGCGTACCCTTCCACGCTGTAAGAATTGTTATGCAGGATATGCAGGGTATCGAAGCCCTCGGCCTTGAGGTAGGCATTCATCTTGTTGGCGGTGGACCACCAGTAATCGTGGTTGCCCTTCATGATGATCTTCTGCCCGGGCAGCTGCTGCAAAAAGGCAAAGTCCTTGCGGGTATCGGTCAGGCGCATAGCCCAGCTGATATCCCCCGCCAGCACGATGGTATCCTGCGGGGTGATGAGCTTGCGCCAGTTTTTCTCCAGCCGGTCCACATAATCGTTCCAGCCGGGAAAGATATCCATCGGCTTGGATGCGCCCAGAGAAAGATGGGGGTCGCCAAGCACAAAAAGTGCCATAGTCTGTTTACTCCTGTTCTGTCTGTCCGCAGAAGCTTATGCCTGATAGCCCAGCGCCACCTCGGCGATCTGTGCCGGAGCAATGACGGTATCAAAGCGCTCCGGCTTGCTGCGCAGAGCGGCAAGGCTTGCCGGTGCGGCGTGGCCGGTGGCAGCCTCCAGCTGCTGCATGGCTTCAAAATCGTTTTCCGGGGCAGCTTTGCCCAGTGCACTCAGCACGCTGCGGGGGAACTTGAAGGGCGATGCGGTGGAAAGCACAACCATGGGCACGCCCTGCCGCTTTTTCTGTGCAGCCACATGGAAGGCCACAGCGGTGTGGGTATCACACAGGTAGCCGTCCTTTTCGTAGCGGGAACGGATCTCCCCTGCCACCTCATCCTCGCTGCTCCAGCCGCAGGAGAAGGTCTCCTGAATAGCTGCCAGCGTCTCGGGACGGACGGTGTAACTGCCGGTGGCAGCCAGCTGCTGCATAAAGCCCGCCACCTCGGCATCGCTGCCGGTCACATGGTACAGCAGGCGCTCCAGATTGGAGGACACCAGAATGTCCATGCTGGGCGAGGTGGTCTTGAAAAACTCCCGCTTTGCGGTGTAGGTTCCGGTGGTAAGGAAGTCGGTCAGCACATTGTTCTCGTTGGAGGCGCAGACCAGCTTGCCCACGGGCAGACCCATCTGCTTTGCGTAATAACCGGCGAGGATATCGCCGAAGTTGCCGGTGGGCACGCAGAAGTCCACCTCGTCACCGAAGGTGATCTTACCGGCCTTGAGCAGCTGGGCGTAGGCGGCAAAGTAGTAGACGATCTGCGGCACAAGACGGCCCCAGTTGATGGAATTTGCGCTGGAAAGACGGATGTTCCGCTTTTCCAGTTCGGCAGCGATGGCCTTATCGCCGAACATCTTCTTTACACCGGTCTGGGCATCGTCAAAGTTGCCGCGCACGGCATAAACCGCCACATTAGCGCCCTCCTGCGTTGCCATCTGCAAACGCTGGATCTCGCTGGTGCCGCCGGTGGGGTAGAACACAGCGATCTCCACACCGGGGATATCATGGTAGCCGTCCAGCGCAGCCTTGCCGGTATCACCGCTGGTAGCCACAAGGATCAGGGTTTTTTCGGTGCGGCCCAGATTCTTTTTGGCCTCCACCAGCAGCTTGGGCATCAGCTGCAGGGCGTAATCTTTAAAGGCACAGGTAGGGCCGTGCCACAGCTCCAGAGCATAGGTGTCCCCTTCCACCGGGGCAAGATAGCCTGCCTTGCCGCCAAAAGCAGCCCCGTAGGTGCTGCGGGTGGCCTCGGTCAGGAAGGCGGGGTCGTAATCGGTCAGGTACTCCCGCACAACAGCGGCTGCCAGCGCGGGATAGTCCAACCCGCACAGGGCTTTTACATCCACCTGCGGAAAACTTTCCGGCACAAACAGACCGCCCTCATCGGACAGCCCCTGTGCAATTGCCTGAGAAGAAGTTACTTTGCGGTTCTGATCTCTGGTACTGAAAAACTGCATGGTCATCGCTCCTTTTCGCCACGGAACGTGCCGGGCACGTTCCCGGTTGTACGGCAAAACCCTCGTTCTGCCGCATACTTCCCACCGGTGCCACGGTTTCTGCCTAAGGTTCGCAGAGAAAGGCACCCTTTATAATATGTACCATCCAGCGCCCGCTGTCAAGAGGAACTACCTCTGCAACGTCAAAACGCACCGGTTCTTCGCTTTGGCCGGTCTGCTGCAAATACCCTTGTGCAGCACAGATCAGCCGGTGCTGCTTGGCCGGGTCTACGGCGGCAGCGGGGCGCTGCAGCATCCCTTGGCTGCGGGTCTTTACCTCGCAGATGACGATGGTGCCGTCCGACTCCCGCAGCACAAGATCCAGCTCTCCCATGCGGGTATGATAGTTATGCGCCAGCAGCTGCGCGCCCTGCTTCTGATACCAGCGGGCAGCGGCAGCTTCTCCCCTGCGGCCGGTCTCGGCGCGGTTCATTTGCCGCTCTCCGGCCAGTAGCCCTGCTTTTTAAGGAAGCTGCGGCGGTAGAACGGCTGGATGCCGTACTGCGCGATCAGCTCGTAATGCAGCTTTGTGGGGTAGCCCTTGTGCTTTGCCAGCTGATACTGCGGGTACTGCTTGTCCAGCTCCAGCATATAGCGGTCACGGCTGACCTTGGCCAGCACTGAGGCCGCGCCGATGCTGGCGCTGGTGGCATCGCCCTTGACCACCGGCTGTGCCGGGATCTGCAAGCCTGCGGGGATGCGGTTGCCGTCCACCAGCACCAGATTCGGTACGATGTCCAATTCCTCCACCGCCTGCTGCATCCCGCCCATGGTGGCGTTCAGGATGTTTTCCCGGTCGATGACCTCCGGCCCCACAAAGACGATGCGGTAGGCCAGCGCCTTTTCGCAGATCTCGTCAAACAGTGCTTCGCGCTTTTTCTCGGTCAGCTTTTTGGAATCGTTGATGCCGTACACCGGGTTTTCCGGGTCCAGAATGCAGGCCGCTACGCACACAGGGCCGCACAGCGGGCCGCGCCCGGCCTCATCTACACCGGCAAAGCAGCCGTACTGGCTGCGCACCTCGGCATCAAAGGCGTACAGCGGAGCCGAGATCTCCTCATCCGAGCGGCGCTTCATTCCTCGTTCTCCTCGGCAAAGTCGGCCAGATCATCCCGCTGCGGCGGGCGCTCCAAAGAGATGCGACCCCACTTGCAGGCGCGGAACTCGTCCACCAGCATGATGGCGCAGCGCTCGGTGTTCACCTCGCCGCCGCGCACCAGCAGCCCGCGCTTGCGGCCGATGGCCTCCAGCAGCTCATAGGGCGGCAGCGCCAGCGTTTCGGCATCCAGCTTGTAGCGCTGTGCCACAAGGTCGGGATAGTTGCGGCGCACCTCGTCCAGCAGGTTCATGGCCAGTTCTTCCACATCCAGAATATCGTCCTTGATGGAGCCGATGAAGGCCAGATTGGAGGCAATGGTCTTGGAATCGAATTTTTTCCACAGCACGCCGGGCATATCCAGCAGGTCAAACTTTTCGGTGCTGACCCACTGCTTGCCCTTGGTCACGCCGGGGCGGTCGGCCGCCTTGGCACGGGCAGAACCTGCAAAGGTGTTGATGAAGGTGGATTTGCCCACGTTGGGGATGCCGCAGAGCATCACCTGAGTTTTGGCACCACCCATACCACGGTTCTGGCGGCGCTCCAGTAGCGAGGCCAGCTCCTTTTCAATGGCGGTCTGCACCGCCTTGGCACCGCCCTTCTGCTTGGCGCTGATGGCCACGCAGCCTGCATCGGCGGCGTGGAAGTATCTGATCCACTCCTCTGTCACGGCAGGATCGGCCAGATCTGCCTTGTTCAGCACATAGAGCTTGGGCTTGCGGGCCGTAATGCGCTCCACCTCGGGGTTCAGGCTGGAAAGCGGGATGCGGGCATCCAACAGCACCAGACTGGCATCCACATGCTGGATCTCCGTCTCCATCATCCGCAGGGTCTTGGTCATGTGGCCTGGGAACCATTGGATGTTATATTGATTTGCAAAGCGGGTATCGTTGTTCATTTTACCACCCCAAAATCCGAAAAGGGCAAAAAGCAGAGCAGCACTTTGCCCAGAATATCGCGTTCATCAATGCAGCCCACATAGGACGAGCGGCTGTCCAGCGAGGCGTTGCGGTTATCGCCCATCACAAACACCGTGCCCTCCGGCACCGTGTACGGGAACGTTACGTCATAGCCAAGATAGGTCGGTTCAGCGATATAAGCTTCCTGCAGCACTTCCCCGTTCACCGAGACCGTGCCAGCCTGATAATCAATGTTCACCACATCGCCGCCTTTGGCAATGACACGCTTGACCAGCGGCTTGCCGTAGGAGGTATAGCTGTCCACAATGACCACATCACCGCGCTGAGGCTCGTAGCCCGCCCCCCACACGATGAGCTTGTCGCCGTTGACCAGCGTAGGCACCATGGAGCTGCCGTCAACTCCGACCGCCCTGAAAACAAAGGTGAAGATAACGAATACGGCGAGTATGGCGTTCCTAACCGAGTCGACGCCGTCAAACAGCGCCGAAACAAAGCCTTTAGGCTCCTCCTGCGCATCGTCGTCAAAAATGACCCAGTATTCCTCTATCCGTCGCATTCATCTCGCCCCCTTTGCTAAAAAATGCAAAAAAGGTGTAACAACCGCAAAGCTGTTACACCCCTCACTCTGTTTATCTGATCTGTTCCTTGACCTTTGCAGCCTTACCGACTCTGTCTCTGAGGTAATAAAGCTTGCTTCTGCGAACACGGCCGTGTCTGACCGTCTCAACCTTGGCAACGTTGGGGGAATGAATGGGGAATACCCTTTCAACGCCAACGCCGTAAGAAACGCGGCGAACGGTGAAAGTCTCGGAAACGCCTGAGCCCTTGCGAGCGATAACGGTGCCTTCAAAGACCTGAATTCTTTCCTTGTCACCCTCGCGGATCTTAACGTGAACCCTAACGGTGTCACCGACTTCGACAGCGGGGACTTCAGCTTTGAGTGAATCCTGTGCGATAAGTTTGAGTGCGTCCATGATTAATTTCCTCCGATTTTTTCAGATGTTCGTAACCGACTTCGGCGGAAAGAGGAACACCCGCTTTAATGTTTTCGGCATTAAACCCCGTCTTTGAGAATCAAGACGGCACAAATGCGAGTAATATAATACCACAAGCTCGCAAATAATGCAAGCCTTTTTTCGTATTTAAATAAAAAGATTTATATGTGTTTCGCCCGACGTGGCCTCCACCGCCGAAACACATAAGATTTCAGCAGGCAACCGCAAAATTCTTTGGTTGATAAGTGTAACAGAATTGTTCAAGCAGCATTAAATCCGCCGCTCAGTCTATATCCGCAAAGAGTTCGCCGATCTTCTCAGCCGAATATCTGCCGTTTGCGGCGTCGATCAATTTGGCGTTGAACGCGCCTGTCAGCTCCTGCGGTAGGCGAAAAACGACCGTCACGTTCTCTTCAAACGCCGTGTCCTCGACTATCCCGCCGCCCTCGGGTATGAGCGAAGCAAGCTTGCCGTAGAAATTGTAGTCACAGGTCACTTGCAGCCTGTCGCAGAGGGTGCGTGTGACTATCCCCGCCGCCTGCAAGGCTATCGACGCCGAGTGGGAATACGCGCGCACAAGCCCGCCCGCCCCGAGCATCACGCCGCCGAAATAGCGGGTGACTACCACGGCGCAGTCGGTCACGCCGCTCTTCTCGAGCACATCGAGCGTGGGTATGCCCGCCGTGCCCTGGGGCTCGCCGTCGTCGGAATACCGCTTAACGCCGCCCTCGCGCAGGATATAGGCATAGACATTGTGGGTCGCGTCCCAGTGCTTTTTGGATATCTCCGCTATGAAATCGAGCGCCTGCTGCTGAGTCGTGACGGGCGCAGCGTACCCGATGAAGCGTGATTTTTTGACGATATATTCATCCTCGGCTCGTTTGCGCACGGTCTTGTAGCCGCTCATAACTACACCTCGCAGATAAAGCAAAAGCGGCGCAAAATGCACCGCTCAATTTGCTCTTATTTGTTGTTGTTGAGATTGAAACGCTTGTTGAAGCGCTCAACACGTCCGCCGGTATCGACGAGCTTCTGCTTACCGGTAAAGAACGGATGGCATTTTGAGCAGATATCGACACGGATATTCGCCTTGGTCGAGCCGGTCTCGATGACCTCGCCGCATGCACAGCGGATAGTGGTCTGTTCGTACTTAGGATGGATTCCTTCCTTCATTAATGTCACCTCTTTCGGTCTATCCGTAAAACATAACACATGGATTTTAGCATATAGTCAGCAAAAATGCAAGTGTTTTTTCAAATTTTTTCGTCCTCGGCGGCAAAAAATCAAAATTTCTCTCTCCGGAGAGTCAAATATAGGATTTTTCATCAAAAACCCTTGACAAGTGAACGACCGTTTACTATAATTAGGTAAACGATAGTTCACCTAAACGTGACAAAATTCGGGAGGAATCAAATTGGAATACCTTAAAAGCCAAAAGTATGAAGCACCCGAGCTCATGTCAAAAATCATGGGGCCGAACCCGATAAAGCTCGAGGAGGAGCTGCTCGACGGCTGTGCCCTGCCCGAGGGCAGCGTTGTCTGCGACCTCGGCAGCGGTCAGGGGCTGACGAGCGTGTTTCTTGTAAAGGAATACGGCTTTACAGTCTATGCCGCCGACCTCTGGAGCGACCCCGACGAGAACCGTGCTTTCTTCGACTCCATGGGCGTTGACCGTGAGAGGCTCATCCCCGTCAAAGCGGACGCCGCCGACCTCAAATTCGAGCCTGAATTCTTCGACGGCATAGTCAGCACGGATTCATATAATTACTTCGGCCGCGACCCGCATTACCTCGACGATAAGCTGCTGCCATTTGTCAAAAAAGGCGGGCTTATCTACATTTGCATCCCCGGGATGAAGAAAGACCTGCACGATGACCTGCCGCCGGAGCTGCTGCTCTCGTGGACACCCGAGCAGCTCGCCTATATGCGCGATACGATTTATTGGCGCTCGATCGTCGGTCAGAGCCGTGGCGCCGAGATGCTCGAGGTCAGCGAAATGGAGAGCAACGACGAGGTTTGGGCGGATTGGCTCAGGCAGGAGAACGAATACGCCATAGGCGACCGCCGCTCCATGGAGGCGGGCGCGGGCAAATACCTGAACTTCATCAAGATAGTGCTGAGGAAGAAATAATCGCATATTCTTTTTGCTGTTTTCAACAATAACCGCTCGCATTTGTTGTTGTAAATGCACAAGCCCCCACGCTCGCGGATAACGGGCGTGAGGGCCTTTTCATGTCACTTTATCAGCTTGTTCAGCGAGGACGGAATTACCATATTCGAGCCGAAGAGCTTTTTGAAGAACGCTACGAGCTTCTGGAAGAAGCCTGCTTTTGAAGTGAGTTGCTGCGAAGCGGTTATCTCGTTTCCGTTCGCATCCTTGACTGCATTGCCGCTCTTGTCAACGACTTTCGCGGCTATCGTCGCCGAGCCTTTGGAGACGGATTTCACGCCGCAGGTCATGCCGTCGGCGGAGGGGATAAGCTCAAATCCGCTGCCGTCCATGCTCCACACGACCCTTGCTCCCTCCGGCAGGTCGGTCACATTTGCATGAAGATTCAGCGTGAATCCGTAGCTGACTGTTGTGACAGAGGGGGTGTTGATTGAAATCTTCGTCTTTATCGGCTCAAACACCGCCGTGAAAGATCTTTCGCTTGCGGGCATAGTTGACGGGATTTCTTCTATTTTGCCGTTTTCATTAGCCCAACCGACAAAATCGTATCCCACTTTTTTCGGTGCCTCTATGCTCGGAATAGATTCGCCCGGCAAAAGCTCATACAGCCCGATAATTTTCGAGCCGTCGGCGGACCAAAATACTATCGTATATTTATCTTTCGTCGCCTCTATGTCCGCTCTCTCAAATATGGTGATGTCGTCAGCATAAACCTTATTTGAGCCATCGGTGATCATGTCTTGCTGCTTTCGTCGAGCGAAACAGCACCGCAGATATAACTATATGTCTTGCCGCATTCTATCGGGAAATCCGTGAATGTCTGCGAGCCGAGTTTTCTGCATGAGCCTGCGTAATCGCTTGCTTCAAGGTTCATAACTCCGCTTCCTGTTGCGGTTATCTCGACTTTGTAATCATTGGCTTTATAACCGTATACGGTGATTATTTTGGTGTGCCCCTCAACCGTGCATTCCACATTTTCATCGGTGGAGACCGCTTTGCTGTCGCTTACGAACCCGCACAGCTCATTGCTCGGATCATAAACCCGCATTTCGATCGGGCACGCACCCTTGTATTGCCTTGCGGGGTAAGAAATAATGTCAAAGAATGCGCCCTTGTAATCGGTCTTGCAGGCTGACAGCATTACATCAACTATTGTGTCATTAAAGAAAACATCGCAAACCGTATTGAAATCATTGCCGTAACCGAGATTGTATGCTTTCTTGACTTCTGCCAGAGCTATGTCATACATGGCGTCGGCAAAAGTGTTGACATCCGCATACGCTATTGCTCCGGCAAGACCTGAGCGCATACTCGTCGGCACTTTTGACAGCCCCGACCCGCCGGTAATTTCATATGTTACATCGCCGAAAGAGCCGTAGCTTTTACCGCCGAGAGTATAATTTGTTGCGTGCGCCTCAAAATCAATGACCAGTTCGCCGTATTTATAAGTTTTGATTTTAACTGTCATCGGCACATCGACCGAAAAAGCCCCCGCCGCTATTTTGTGGGCAACACCGAGCTTGTCAAGCATTTTGCCTGTCAGATATTCCGTAAATGTCGCCTTCGGCGCCTCTGCCATAACAATTGTTCCGACCATTGCATAGCCGAGAGCGGAGAGCTGCTTTTTGCTCATGAATTCGCCGAGGGTGGCGTTCCAAGCTATCGTTTCATCAAGCTTGAGATTTTTGGAGTTTTTTGCTACGGTTGCCTTGATTTCATTGTCATATTGCTTTTCGGTCTTTTTCTTGTTTGCGCTTTCGCTGATTTTGTTCCATTCGCTTTTAGAGAGTATTTTGATGCTGCTCTTTGTCTCAAAGCTCAGAGGTGTGCCGTTTCTTTCGCCTGTTACAACTACTTTGATATCGGCTTCTCCGTTAAAGTTGGCAAATGACTTCTTTATTTTCACTTCTTTTGAGGCTACTATTTTGAAGCCGTCAACGCCTATTTCGGCATACGGGTTGCCGCTGTATACGCTCTCGCTGCCGATTTTAATACTGACGCTGTTGATCTTTATCTTAAATTTATCACTCAGCGACGAAAGATCCGCTCCCATAAGCCTGCTCGGCAGAGTATTTGATACCGATGCTGTTACCAAATGCGTGTCGCCGTCCTTGATTGCTGTTCCGTCTATGAAGTTTGTGCTTACCGAAGCGGTGATATAATTCTCAATTAAATCGATTTCGGTTATTTTGCCGTCCTGCATCACGGCGATAACCGGCTTGCCTTTAAACATTTCGATAGTTGCGTCCGGCAATATGTTCTTTTGAATCGGGTATGTCTTTTGGTCTATAATGACATCCGACACATAGGTTTTTTTACTGTTGAGAACGACCGCCGTAACATAGTCGTCCATTGTCCCGACCAAAATTTTTGCATTGGCAGGCAGCTTACCCTCTCCCTTGAGTATTTTATCCGATGTCGGCGTTTCAGAGACGGTAACTATCGCCGTTGAGCTTGCTCCGTCCGACGTCCTGACGGTAACGGTGGTCGTTCCCTCTGAGATGCCGAAAACATTGAATTTTATAAAGTAAACGCCGTAGAAGGTGACTTCGGTGTCGCCGATAACCAAAATATTTTTGTTCCCGCTCTCAAAAGTGAAGTCCAAGTCCTGAGAACTGACGGGCACATAACATGTTGCTTGGTTTCCTGTTGCTTTGCCGCCCGGCGACAGGCTCAGCCCACTTTTGCCGATATTGGCGTAAAAATGTTTGCCGACCATGGAGACCGAAGTGCCCGTAGGCGAGGCAACATCGCTTATTTCCGGATTGGATTTAAATACGATGTGGTTTGTCAGGCGGTAATTCCCCCACTCGATTGACACTTCTGCCCATTGTTCAGAAAATCCAAGATAATATGCCGCCTTCAGACTGTCACATCCATCAAACGCCTCAGCGGAAATGTATGTAACGCTGTCGGGGATGGTTATGCTCGTGAGGCTCCTGCAATATTGAAACGCATTTATGTCGATGATTGTAACGCCGTCGGGGATGGTGATACTTGTGAGGTTGCTGCACCCGTAAAATGCACTATTGCCAATGCTTGTAACGCCGTTCGGAATGGCATACGAAGTATCTGCCTTACCTTCAGGATATTTTATCAATTCGGTCTTATCTTTGCTGAAAAGGACTCCGTTCACGCTCGAATATGCCGTATTGGCTGTATCAACATTGATTTGAGTCAATTTTTCGCAACCGTCAAACCCCCTAAAGGTGCTTGTTACGCTGTTGGGGATTGTTATGCTTGTGAGGCTGTCACAAAAGCGAAACGCCATATAGCCGATGCTTGTAACCGGCTTTCCGTCGATTTGAGAAGGTATTGTTATTGTGCCTTGTGCCGATTCGTCACAATCGGTTATGGTGACCGTGCCGTCACTGCCGACCTCGTAAGTATAGATATCATACTTCTCGCTCGCCGCCTGCGCCTCAGAGCCGAAAAGCCCCTTGATGCTCGGCAGCTCAATGCCATCGCCGCCGACGGCGACCGCGCCGAATACCATTATCATGCATAACAGCAATGATAATGCGCCTTTGAATTTTTTCTTCATGGTTTTTCCTCCTCTTTTTCGCCTTGCGTTTTGTCGGCTCAACGCCCCGAAACGGACGGGAATCAAGCCGAAGCACAAAATAATTATACCCTTTTTGCTCCGTCTTGGATAGTCCGCAAAGCAGTGACGAAAAGTATACGCAAGCAATTTTAAATAAAAAATGCGCAGCCGAAGCCGCGCACGAAAAACGCTGCTCCGATCTTGTTGCTACACAATTCATTCTCCGTATTAGAAAAAATGAGAATCAGGGCATACGTTTTTACCAACGTATACCTAATACGGAGAGATATAAAATTGTGTAGCAACATCAGTATAACCCTTTGACCCCCGAATGTCAACATTTTTCTTGTGCCGAATTTCATTCGCCGCATTCAACAAAACCGCCGAGCTGACAGCTATATTCGCCTTATCCTTGATGAGAAGGTGTCGAGCCTGCGAGACGGATGAGGTGTGCCGCAGGCGGTACGCACATTATCGCGGCATTAAACTGTTGCCAACACCTTAAAGAAACTGTCGCATAGCGGCTGAAGGAGAGACGATTTTGCCGAATTTCGCCAAGATTTCGTTTGTCATTTTTGTCATGGATAAAACCGCACTTAAAGCAAAAAGCATATAAAGCCAGCAAAGCCGCAGTCCCTTGATACACAAGGAACTGCGGCTTTCAGAATCGTGTTGTTTGCATTCAATCGTCGCCGAATATTTCATCATATCCGGCCATTTCGTCGACCCAATCAGGGTCATATTTTGAACCGCCCATTTGAGAATTGCAATGCGGGCAAACGGCATACGGCTTGTCATATATCGCCCCGCAAACGGAGCATTCGTATTCGTCCGCCCTGAATAAATGCGAGTGCTCGATCCAATGCGCCTTACTCATTTCTTCACCCCTATATCTGCTTTGTTTCTTACATAGAAATTATACTCCTCACAGTCCAAAAATGCAAGTGAAATTTTAAGCCCGTCATACATTTTTTTAACGGCCGAATCCGCCGTATTGTCAGAAATCTGTTAGAAAAACAATTATTCAGGCGGGAAAACCGAGTATAAAAAAGACCGCAACTCCTTGATTTACAAGGAATTGCGGTTGGCGCGCTGCAAGGGACACAGTCGGCTGCGCCGCCTTGCGTGCTCGTCGACCGCCGCTCTGCGGCAGTACCCGCCTCACACTTCGCGCCTAAAGTAACTGATGATTAATTCGAAGTTATGCTTATCGGCGAGATGATTTTTCGCCGAAAGCGTTCGAAAGCGCAGTTAATACTGGCTTATGTATTAACGAGCATTTCGGGCGTTAAGCGGCGGGAAAGCAGCCGCCGAGAAGCGTGACGGCGACTAATCAGCGGTTACAATAAAGTCCGCCGGACTGTTTTCTTAACGTCGCTCACCCTCTCAGGGTTCGAGTCCCATTTACCGGCGAGTTAAAAATGAATGTTAGAAATTTGTTAGAAAAACGCGTTTTTTCGGCGGAAAAACCGAGTATAAAAAAGACCGCAACCCCTTGATTTACAAGGGATTGCGGTTGGCGCGCTGCAAGGGACTCGAACCCCTGACCTTTTGGTTCGTAGCCAAACACTCTATCCAGCTGAGCTAGCAGCGCATATGCAATCATTCCTGATTGCCAAAGTATAGTAACACATTCCGCGGCAAAAATCAATACCTATTTCAAAAAATTTTGAAATTTCGGCGGCGGCTGCACAAGTGCCGGGCAAACGATCGGCATTATTTATGATTTTGAACGCTGTCGGCGGTCAGCGGGAGTGCGATATTTATTAAGCAAGGGCAGAAGAATCGTGAAGATAAATATTTTGATTGCATTTCGGTCTGTCTCTCCCTCGGTCTTTCTCGGTTTGATCCTACGAAATTGCGCCGCAGATGGAATACTTGCTTTCAAGCAAAAACTCCCTCAGTCCTACGGACAGCTCCCTCGAGAGGGAGCCTAAGAGTCGGGCAACAGTTTAATGCTGCGGCATCGTGCAGATTTAGGCGGGCGAAAACAGTTCGCCCCTAACGGTGTTCAATTTACGTTTGCTTGCACTTTTGTATGCCATGTTACTCTTGACAGAGGACGCCGTTCCCTACAACGTCGCTGAAAGATTGCGGCTTCTTTTGCCTTCCGTTACACAAGGGAGCCTTTAAAGTGCGTGGATTTCGGATTTTACGGATACAGCGTGAATAAATTTTGGGCAAAAAGTGCTTTTTGTGTGTAATTCCGTTATTCATAGATAAAGGAAAGACAACAGCATTTGCGCTCGCTTGAAATTACCAAAACTCACGTCTCAAAACACTTTATTGAGTATCAGTAGCTTATACGGCAATTTACGACGGGATTCTGCGTTTTTCGTGCTCCGGAACAGTCAAATATGATGATTTCTGATTAATTTTACAAATAAAATGCAAAATTCTTCTTCATTTTGGATTAATTATAGGTTTACAAATAAAAAGAAAAGTGTTAATATATGCAGTGGTGTATTTTATCACTTTTTTACTCAGCACACTATTTTAGGAGGAAAAAGACTATGGCAAGAAAAATGAAGACCATGGACGGTAACAACGCTGCGGCATATGTGTCCTATGCGTTCACGGAAGTTGCCGGTATCTACCCGATAACTCCGTCCAGCCCCATGGCAGACTACGTTGACCAGTGGTCGGCGCAGGGTCTCAAGAATATCTTCGGCACCACCGTTAAGGTTGCCGAGATGCAGTCGGAGGCAGGCGCAGCCGGCACCGTTCACGGTTCGCTCGCAGCCGGTGCTCTCACCACTACTTACACTGCATCCCAGGGCCTTCTGCTCATGATACCCAATATGTATAAGATCGCCGGTGAGCTTCTCCCCAGCGTTTTCCACGTATCGGCTCGCTGCGTTGCTTCCCACGCACTTAACATTTTCGGCGATCATTCCGATGTTTACGCCTGCCGTCAGACCGGCTTTGCAATGCTTGCAGAGACCAACCCGCAGGAAGTTATGGATCTCGGCGCTGTTGCTCACCTTGCAGCGATCAAGGGCAGAGTTCCCTTCATCAACTTCTTCGACGGCTTCCGCACCTCTCACGAGATCCAGAAGATCCAGATCTGGGACTATGAGGATCTCAAGGAAATGTGCGATATGGACGCTGTTGAGGCTTTCCGCAAGAGAGCTCTCAACCCCGAGCGCCCCGTAATGCGCGGCTCTCACGAGAACGGCGATATCTTCTTCCAGCATCGTGAGGCTTGCAACTCCTACTACGACGCTCTGCCCGCAGTCGTTGAGGAATACATGAACAAGGTCAACGCCAAGCTCGGCACCGACTACAAGCTCTTCAACTACTACGGCGCTCCCGACGCTGAGAATGTCATCGTAGCAATGGGCTCCATCTGCGATGTTGCAGAGGAAGTTATCGACTACCTCACCGCTAAGGGCGAGAAGGTCGGCCTTGTCAAGGTTCGCCTTTACAGACCGTTCTCCGCTGAGAAGCTCGTTGAAGCTATCCCCGCGACCTGCAAGAAGCTCGCTGTTCTTGACAGGACCAAAGAGCCCGGCTCACTCGGCGAGCCCCTGTTCCTTGACGTTGTCGCAGCTCTCGCAGCTACCGGCAGAAGCGATATCAAGGTCATCGGCGGCCGCTACGGTCTCGGTTCAAAGGATACTCCGCCCGCAAGCGTATTCGCAGTTTATGACGAGCTTGCCAAGGACGCTCCCAAGGCTCACTTCACCCTCGGCATCAACGACGATGTTACCTATCTCTCACTCGAAGAGAAGGAAGCTCCCAACACCGCAGCCGAAGGCACCATCGAGTGCAAGTTCTGGGGTCTCGGCGGCGACGGCACCGTCGGCGCAAATAAGGACTCCATCAAGATCATCGGCGACCACACCGACAAATACGTTCAGGCTTACTTCCAGTATGACTCCAAGAAGACCGGCGGTATCACCATCTCCCATCTTCGTTTCGGCGACAGCCCGATAAAGAGCCCCTACTATATCAACAAGGCCGACTTCGTTGCCTGCCACAACCCCTCCTATGTTGAGAAAGGCTACAAGATGGTCAACGATGTTAAGCCCGGCGGCGTATTCCTCAATTCTGGACGGATGTAGTCCGTCGTTGATGTATGCAAAGTCTAAATCCGTGTGCGGTCTATTTGTCCAGCATTTGAGCACCTCTTGAGCCCATCGGACGGAGCGCCATTCGAGCCGGTCTTGACGGTAGATAATCGTTACCGCCGTGCAAATCGCTACCGGGACGCGCCCATATTTAGAGATACACTCGCTATACCGTTCGCGCACCGTTGGAGAGGAGAGCTCGGCGTTTGCCGCTCTAATCGTCTGCCGAAACGCTTTCCTGTGGTCGGCTCCGCCGTCTCCATTTGCGATTTTCTTAATATCGCGGATAAAAGTCTTGTCTAATTTCATGGTATGAGTAACCTCCGTTTCTTTATTGAGCCGCTTTCCGACGGCCTCTATTTCGGTACGACCGATTTACTCGAGCCTCCGCTGCCG
>ERZ857840.2870-NODE-2870-length-15562-cov-11.723415_pt1 | contig 15562 bp, 10 predicted proteins | sample MGYA00519760_ERZ857840 | MGnify/ENA primary metagenome ERZ857840 (study PRJEB31778, sample SAMEA3449371) | human gut metagenome | biome: human gut; feature: human-associated habitat; material: faeces | place: United Kingdom | collected 2010/2012 ... | reverse complement strand
GGATGAAGTGGTTCGGATGCGGCTTTTCCGTGGAAGAAAACTATTGTGGAAGGAGCTGAACAGCCGTGAGTGAGCGGACAGAGATCTCTTTTGATGCAGCTTTGATGATGGCACTCCGTGCAGATGCACAGAAAGAACTGGACGAACTGCCAACTTCGGCACAGCTTAAAGAACGCTACCAGGATACTTCCCGATGGGATGCTCGCCTGAAAGCGGCGTTGCATAAACGCCACCCTGTGCTGAAACGAGTGCTTGTTGCGGCCCTGACGCTGGTAATTTTAACTCTCGGCGCGCTTGCAGTAAGTGCGGACTTCCGAAAGGCAGTCTATACGATGATTCAGAAATTCCTGCCGATTGAGATGCAGCTGACGTATCAAGTGGACGGAGAGCCATTAGAGCAGCTCCCGAATGGATACAGCGACCATTATGTGCCGGATGGCTTTGAACGAGATTATGAACAAGGGTATGATGATGCACAAGCCTTTTTGCATGTTTACACAGATATCATGACGAACGATTTTTACACAGTTAGCTGCGCGATAGTGCAAAACCAAAATCAAAAGGAACTATTTGATAATGAACACACAAAATATAGAAAAGTTAAAATGGGAGATGTGGAAGCGCTATTAGGAGAAGACAAAAATACTGGATATTATTTGGTTTGGGAAGATGAGGGAATTACACATACAATAATTGGAAGAATTAGTATTAGAGAACTTATGTTAGTGGCTCAAAAAATTTACTGAGGTCAATTGCAAAACGAAAGGTCATGCGAAATTTGTGAGAAAGCACAGTTTTTGCATGACTTTTTTGTTTGAAACAACAAACTTGAAAAAATCCAAGAATTTCTGTAACAAAAAAGGCATCGACAACGTTGTCTAGATAGAAGTTCTAAAAGGGACTTCACATAGAAATGGAGGTTTGATATCTGATGGCAAGAAAACGGTTGCTAACATTGATGCTTTCGGCAATTTTTCTGTTATGCTTTGTTGGCTCGGCTTTAGCAGCTGGACCGGCAAGGAGATATGTCGGAAGTAGTACTGCGAAGGGGGCGATTTATCAAAGTTCGTATAGGGTTGATGCACAGTCTCTAACAGGAGTAAAAAGCATCAATATTTCTGCGACGCTGTATGAAAAAGGACGTATTGGAACATGGCAGGTAGTTAGTCGATGCTCAAATTCAAGCCAAATGCAGACTTGTGTTGCGAGTGCTAATTATAACATGAAGCCCGGAAAAAGTTATCGGTTGGATTTTTCAGCAACATTCCAGTATTCAAATGGAAAAAGTGAAACTATAACGGGAAGTACGAGTCACTAATAATAAAGTTTTGAAGGGAGATTATAGTATGAACTGTGTCAACTATGTAAAAAAGACTGTTTGTATGGTTCTTATGCTTGCATTTGTTTTAATCAGTTGCTTAGGAGCCTTTGCAACTTCAGAAAATCCGAAGAAACTTGGAATTTTAGCAAGCTCAATAAAAATAACTGATACAAAGGTTGAGTACATCGAGTATAAAGACGATGGAGCGTATTTTGTTGAAGAAACAATTTCCGGAAATATCATTACGTCCGATTTTTATAAAATAAGTAATGGAGAGAAGATTCACTCTTCTCAAATAATCAGCTCTGTAAGCGGAAAAAACGTTATCAGTCGAGAAACTGATGCAAATGGACAGGTTACGACATATTCCGTTAAAGGTATAGTATCTAGAGATACAAATGAGAAATCAATTGCTCCATATGCTATTCGAACGGATAACTACTCGATTTCACTGGTTGGAAAAAAGGTGACAATTGCATCAGCTGCGATGGCAATAACGCTGGTTTCAAATTATATTCCGACTACTGGAGCCGAAGATATTATAAAAAAGGCAATTGTTGTGGTAGCTGGAGCTGTAGGTGCGGGAGTGGCTTGCCTTCCGGATTATCTTTATGTGACGAGTGTCCTTTCAATGCATAAGAGCGTAGGAAAGATTTACTATGTTTATGACAACGATTATTACTTGGATTCTAATAAATCTCAACTTATTGGACATTGGACATTTAGACACCGTTCAGGACATTAAAGAAGGAAGTTATGAAAAATCACGGTTTTAAGTCGGTTTTTGAGGTTTGTGCAGCACTGCTTGCTCAATATATAGCATTCTATATGATTTCGTCTCGGTTGGGAAAGGAAGCGGAAATTGAAAATTTTTTGACCAATAAGTTTGTTATGATATTTTGGGTAATTTATTTAACAAATAAATTCATACGATCGTCGAAAACAAAGAAGTAAACAGGCTAAAAACGCTAAAGCAACAGCCATCAATTTTGCATTGATTGCAAGTGGATGGCTGTTGCTTTACTTAAAATGCAGTATTCTTTTTTCTGTTTCTGCTCCTATTCCTATTTTGTATATATACCGACAAAAGACCTTCACAGCAAGAATACCATGATAATTAGTGCTTGATGAAAATCTAGTCATGGATTTCCGCTATACATACAAAAAAAGCGCCGAGGACATCTTCCCAAAATGGGAAGAGTCCTCGGCGGTATTCGTTTATCGGGTCTGCGCTTTTTCGATGGTGTCCTTTTCTCCCGCAAAAAATCGTTCCACGTTTTTCTGTGCCCGAACCAGTTCTTGCATCTCGTTCCGTGCCTTGCGGTAGTCCGGGTAAGCGGCTTTCTTCTTGGTCAGTAGCTCTGCAAACTCCGCATCCAACTCCTTGACCTTCGGCAGCTTCTGCAGCCCGGCTTCGTCAAAGGCAGCTTTCGCCGCCTTGTGCAGAGTAACCTCCTCCCGATGGGCTTCCAAAAACTTTTTACTGTACCCCGACTTGCGGTAGGCATCATAGACCGGGCGGGTCTTGGCATAGTTGATGATGTGAGTTTTCAGCACGGCGATCTCTGTCAACCTTGCTTCTGCTGCCTTGATAGAATTGCCCATGGTATGATAGCGTTCGGTTGCCACCGCTGCACGTTCTCGCAGTTCCTCGGCACTGCTGATCTTCTGCTCCTGTAAGAACAGCAGCGTTTTGGACATTTCTTTCAGGTTGAACTTGGTCGCCCACTTTTTGTAGCCGACGCTTTTGCCCTCTGCCATTTTTCCCTGAATGTCCACCAGCAACTGGAAGGGCTGTTCTTTGGGCGGCTTCTTCTGATAAGGTTGGTGTTTCGCCTTACCCTCCAGCACAGCTTTGATTTCTTCCTCGCCATAGCCGGTGCCCAGAGTTCGGAACCGAATAAAGCGTTTCTGTCCCTTGCCCTTCACCGCCGTGTACTTGCCACGCTTCACCTCGTAGCCCTGCTGCTCTAGCTTTTGCAGAAACGTTTCATAATCTCCCGGTTTTTCTGCAAGGATTGTGTCGATGATTCCGCATAGGCGGTCCCTGTTGCTTTCCTTGGGAGGATAGAGAACACGCTTCTGCCGTTCCCGATAGGGCTTCTTCTCAATGACGGACAACTGGTGTTCCAAGCAAATCAGGTCGCTCAACCGCTGCACTGCCAACGCCGAAAAGAAAAAATCCCGGAACTTTCTGGTGCCATCCAGTGCCGTGGAGTTAAAGATCACATGGTTGTGGATGTGCTGCCGGTCCGTATGGGTGGCAACAACAAACGCATACTTGCCCTTGGTAAAACGCATGGCAAGTTCGTAGCCCACCTTGTTAGCTTCCTCTGCAGTGATTTCCCCCGGACGAAAGGACTGCCGTATCTGATAAGCAATCACATCGCTTTTCTGCCTGCGTCCGTTTACGAGATTATACTGCCGCTTGGTAAGCATAAATTCTTCATCTGCTGTCAGGGCGCTGCAAGCATAGCTGCTGACAAACTGCCCCTGCTCGGTCTTGTCCGGGTTTTCAATATAGTCCGTGCGATTTTTCAGGCAGGCCGCAACGGTCATGCCCTTGTTTTTGTGCAGCGCAATCAGCCGTGTTGCTGCCAGCATCATCACCCCCTATTGCAAAGAAAAAATGCCGCCCGGAGGCGGCATCTGAATCATTCTTCTAGTTTTTTGCAGTCTGCTGCCCCTGCAAGATACATTGCTTTGTATCGGGCGCATTCCAGCTCGTTGCCGATCTCATCTAAGGCAAGATATTGCTTCCATGCTTCTTTGCTGATGACGTTCTGCAATGCTTTCTCGGCTGCTAGTTTGGCTTTTTTCAGCCGTTGATAGTTTTCATCCTCGTCCAGCATTTCAGAAAAGATCGTGCTGCTGTGTTCAGAATAACAAGCCTCCAATTTCTGGTTTTCCATAGTATCCCTCACAATCCGGCAACCCAGCTACTAAAACGCTCTGCTGCATCTGCAATCAAAGCGCCCATGAAAATCAACACAAAGCATCCAAACTCCGCCACCAGCAAGATCAAAAACTGCATCCACTCCCGGCAGTACAGCGTATAAAGGCCGCAGCCAAAAATATACAGCATGGGCAGAGCCAGCACGAATGCCGACAGGTTCAGCGTCCATTTCAGCATCAGCGCAAGGAAAGCGGTAATCAACCAAAACGGGAAAACGATCATCTTAAAAACGAACCTCATATCTAGCACCCGCTTTCTTTCACCCCGATTATAAAGGTGTCAACGATTGCTTTGCAAGGATGTCAACCCTTATGTACCCCCGCAGCCCTCCAACTGCGGGGAAAAATCTTAGAGTTCTGCCAGCCGGGAAAGGATCTGCCGACCAATGTCGATCAGCTCATCCAGCCGCTGCCGCAGGTCCTCCATGTCGGTGGCGTAGATTTTGCCGCTCTCATTGGCACGTTTGGCGTACTGGTTCAGATTGTTGCTGCACATCTGCAAAAGATACGCCATGCGCCGCAGTTGCGGCAGGTCAAGATTCAGGCAGTAGCCATCCAGAGCCATTTTTCGGATATAGGCACTCAAGCTGCGGATGCCCATGCCCAGCATCTTTTCATAAATGCGGTTCTTCTCGGCTTTTGTGGTTCTCAGGATGATGATCTCGTCCCGTTTTTCCCTCACCGGGCATCACCGTCCTTGTCGTAATAACTGCGGAAGGGCTTCACCGGCTCCGGCTTATCGGATTTTTCCTCCAACGCCGCCAGCACCGAGGGGCGGCGAGGTGCGTCCTCTGGTTCTTCTTCGCCCTGTTCCGGCTCGTGGCTCTTTTCGTCCACATCCAACTGGGCGTTCAGTTCCGCAAGCCGTGCGGACTTCTCCGCCAGTTCTTCTTCCTGTGGGAATGGCTTTTCCACTTCGATTTGCGCCGCTTCTTGCTGTTGTTTCAGGGTAGCCAGTTCGTTTTCGGCAGAAGTGATTCGTTCCGGGAAATTGTTCAGCGAATTATCCAGCCGGATGATGCAGCCAAGAGGGTCTTTGCCCAGTGCTACCGGGTATTTCCGCTGGCCTTTCAAAAGAGCCTGATACTCGCTGTGATAGGTGTCGAAGCGCAGGGACAGTTCAAAGCCACGGTAGCTGCCGATCACTTTTTCCTCACTGTTGGGCAGTTCGGAGCAAGCGAGGAGAAGGCGTTCGCCAGCAGTTTTTTTCTCATTGTAGGTCACGCCCTTGATGATAATACCGCAGAAGCCCTCCTTTTCCTGCGGATGGGCGGCGGCAACTTCTGCATCCGCTTTCACTCCAGCTAGATAGGCGTTCGTTTCCTGAATGTCAGCCGGGAATTTTGTGAGCAGCTTATCTTCCAGACGGAACTTCTGGCTTTGGTGGTCGGCTTTCAGCACTTTCAGTTTCGCCACCTGCACATCCAAATCCATCTTTTTCTTGATGAGCGGATTTCCAGCACACAATGCCTTGATCTCTGCATAAGACAAAGCCTGTTCGTCCACATCATCGCAAGAGCGTACCGGGGATTTTGAAGTCATGATTTGGCTGATAAATCGCTGCTTATTCTCCAAAGTTTGGAACAAGTAGCTGTCAAAAGTTCCCTCTGTGACGTAGTTGAACACCTTGACTTCCTTATTCATATTGCCCTGCCGGATAATGCGTCCGTTGCGCTGGGTCATGTCGCTGGGCTTCCAGCCGACATCCAAGTGATGCACCGCCGCAAGCCGCTGTTGGACGTTCGTTCCGGCTCCCATTTTTGCGGTGCTGCCAAGCAGAATCCGCACATCGCCGGAGCGCACTTTGGAGAACAATGCGGCCTTTTTTGCTTCGGTGTCGGCATTGTGGATGAACTCAACTTCACTTTCCGGCACCCCGGCGGCGACCAATTTCTTGCGAATATCATCGTAGACATTAAAGTTGCCATCGTTCTTTGGTGTCGAGAGGTCGCAGAACAGAAGCTGCGTCAGCTTTTGCTCCTTGCCATCCGCCCAGATTTGCAGCACGTTCCGAACACAGGTGTTCAGTTTGCTGTTGGGGTCGTCCGGCAGGATGGGGTTCATCAGGCGAACATCCAGACCAATCTTTCGGCCATCGTTGGTGACGCACAGCATATTGTCCTCGGACGCATCCACCGCGCCGGAGTGGATTTTCGCAGCGCGTCTGCTCAGCTCCTGCACCATTTCTTTCTGAATCTCGGACGGTTTCGCTACCACGGTTTCAAACTTTGCATCCGGCACAGGCAGATGAAGCTGATCGCTGGTTTTAATGTCGGCAACCTCTTTGAACATCGACATCAGTTCCGGGAGGTTGAAAAACTTCGCAAATCGGGTGCGCGCACGATAGCCCGTTCCCTCCGGGGCAAGTTCAATGGCGGTGGTGGTTTCACCAAAAGTAGATGCCCAGCAGTCGAAGTGTGTCAGCCCTTTTTGCTGGAGTGTGCCATATTGCAGATAGCGCATGACCGTGTACAGCTCCGACATGGAGTTGCTCACGGGCGTTCCCGTAGCAAACACCACGCCGCGCCCGCCTGTGATCTCATCCAAGTAGCGGCACTTTCCGAACATATCGCTCGATTTTTGCGCTTCACTTGTAGACAAACCAGCGACATTGCGCATTTTTGTCGTGAGGAAAAATGTGTAGCATCTCTGCGGCTGCGAAGCAGTCCGCCGAGTAGTCTGCTTTGTTGTGATAGGTAACTTTTTGAAGTAATCTCCAAGTTTTCCCCCACCTCACGCCGGGCGTGCACCTTTCAGCGCACCCGGCGTACCATCAAATCGATTTACTTTCTTCCTTCAGATTTTAACACTGCTGTGTTCTCACGGACACAGAGTGGTTGTAAATTTCACAGTTTAAGTTTTTCGCGGTATTTCATGATTTCGCCTACCGTCTTTGCATCAAGCTCAGGCGGTATTGGACTGTTGTGAACCATGCGGTGGCATGGTTCACACAGCCAAACCAGATTCGGTACTTTATTGATTCTGTCAAGTGGAAGCTTATTTTTAACGTGGTGACAATTCTTTTGAAGCATGGGTGAGAAGGCATTTCCACAGCATTTACATTTTCCTTTGTCCCTGCTGTAAGCATATTCCCGGTTCATATAATATTCGAAATTCATCCTTCCCTTTGCGTATGCTGATATTGCAATATCGTTCGGGGAGTTAACGGATGGACGGTCACATGGCAGTGGCTTGTGCTTAGCACGATAGCTCACATACCGTCTGCGCCCTTCCACCGTATACGGCGTCATTTTCTGGTCAAATGGCTTGGATTCATAGTGACTATGCGTGATGAACGCATAAGTTATACCAAACCAATTTCCTTCGACCCATACAGCAAATGTCTTGCTGTCGTAGCCTTTGTGTCGGTCAGGAAGATTGCAGAGCACCTTCAGCGGCACCTGCATGGAGTTGTACCGTTTGGGGTACAGCTTTTTCCATACAGCCAGTGCAGCGTTATTTACTCTGCGGTCTATCGCATGGTAGGCACGAGAGCAGATGGATGTCTGCAAGTACTGTGCCATGCCCATAATGACAGAGTTGACGTACTGAATTTGCGCAGCCTGCACATTGACTTTTTGACAAAGTTCTATGCGGTGCACTTCTTCGAGCAGTTTCTTAATCTTCTTTCCTAACCGTTCCATATCCGGCAGCGGCTTTCCAACCAGATGTTTCGTCCATGTTGCCGGGTCAGGAGTTTTCCGTTTTCGTTCGGCCTTTACCACAAAGCCAAGAAAGTGTATACCGTTTGTCCGCAGGTCTGTTACATAGGTCTTTTCCTGCGACAATTCAAGTTTCATTCTGTTCCGAAAATATTTTGTCAAGACACGTTTCAAGCGGAGTGCTTCCTTCTCCGTTGACGTCAGAATCACCCAATCATCGGCGTAGCGATAATTGTACTTTGGCGTTACACCAGCCCATTTCAAACGCCTTGTGTCGTTGCCTTTATGCTTGCACTGTCTGTGCGGCTCCATATACATACGACCAACATACCAATCGAAATCGTTGAGATAAACATTGGATAAAAGCGGTGAGAGGATTCCTCCCTGCGGTGTACCAAGCTCTGTTGCATGAAACAGGTCATTTTCCATATATCCAGCTTTTAGCATCTGACTGATAATTTTCAGCACACGCTTGTCATGGATACCGATTCTCCAGAGTTTTTGGAGCAGCAGGCGGTGATTGATATTGTCGAAGCATCCCTTGATGTCACCCTCAATAGCCCACACGGGTTGGTCGGGCGATTTACATCCAGCATTTATGACATTGATGATACCCCGGATTGCATGTTTCTGTGCCCGATAGGGGCGAAAGCCGTAGCTTTGCGGATAAAATCTCGCTTCACAGATCGGCTCGATAATGATACGCACGCACTCCTGTATGATCCTGTCCAATACAGTGGGGATACCCAGCGGTCTTTTCTTTCCGTTACTCTTTTCGATATATTCACGGCGGGCTGGCTTGGGTCGGTAGTTACGAAAACTCGATTGAATCAATAAAATAAGCTCATCTTTTGGCATTTGAAGGTATTTGTCCATTTTTATCTTATCCACGCCAGCAGTTTTGCTGCCTTTGTTGGACTTGATATTGTGGACGGCGGTTACAATGGTCACTTCATTTACCATCGCTTCCACCAGACCGGTGAACGATACTCCTTGACCGGACTTCTCATAGAGAAAATCCTGAATCTTTTTAAGTTCCGTTTCCGTTGAAAATCTGACGTTCAAATGCACAAGGTTTTCACCTCGCAGTTCGTCACCCATCTTTCAGGGAGTTATAGGATTTTCGTTTTGTGAAATTTACAAATCGATTTGACTCGTATCCTTCGCCATGGAATATTTCAATTCCGTTTGACTGGCATTACCCAGCCCAGACTACTATGATACGGCTGACTTCCTGTTGCTTTCACTGCGCTGTAACGCTCCAACAACAGGCTCTCAAACGTTCCTTAATCTCTATCCTTGTTCTGAAACCCTTAGGCCGCTACCTTACACCGGGAAAATCTAACCATGCTTTGAACCACAGTTGCTGCATGATTCCTGATGGGGATTTCATCCCACAGGGCGTGTGCAGAAAAACCAGCCACACACACTTTTTCCAAGGGTCACCCTTTCGGATGTCGTTCGCTCTTACGATGCTGCATAGCTTTCCCTAACGGATAGCCATAGGTTTCGGAAGCCCGCACCATTATTATCCATGCCTCTTTGCAGAGGTTTAGGTTTTCAGGTTACGCCTTCACCACGCTCTGTACAATGCACACTTACAGGTGGCAACGCACAGTGGAGTATTAGCTCTCGTACTGTCTTGAATTTTGACCTATTCTCTGGAATTCTGTTCCTCGACATTGGTTCTGTACGGCAGAGGAATTTCACCTCTGATTTCGAGATTAAAGTTCTCTGTGATATTTTCTTATTGCTAAGTGCAATCACATGGTGCTTTTCGTCCTTGCTGTCAACAAGGGCTTATGCACAACGTTTCGCACGGTTCTTGTAAAAATGGCTTTCGTCCACAAAGAGCCTGTCAACGCCCAGTTGCTCAAAGGTGATAACATCATCCTTTCGCTCATCGGAGCGTAGCTTTTCCAGCTTGGTTTCCAGCGTTTTGCGTGTCTTTTCCATCTGCTTGATGCTGAAATTTTCGCCAGCAGTGGCTTTCAGTTCGTTGATGGCGGCAAGCGTTTCATAAATTTGCTCCTGAATGATACGTTCCTGCCGCTCAAAGGACAGCGGGATGCGCTCAAACTGGCTATGCCCGATGATGACGGCATCGTAGTCCCCGGTGGCGATGCGGGCACAGAATTTTTTGCGGTTGGCAGTCTCAAAGTCCTTGCGCCGTGCTACTAGCAGCTTGGCATTGGGGTAGAGGTTCAGAAACTCGCTTGCCCACTGCTCCGTCAAATGGTTGGGCACTACGAAAAGGCTTTTCTGGCACAGCCCCAGCCGTTTTGCTTCCATGGCGGATGCTGCCATTTCGTAGGTTTTACCTGCGCCAACTTCGTGCGCGAGCAGCGTATTACCGCCATAAAGCACATGAGCGATGGCGTTGCGCTGGTGTTCCCGGAGGGTGATCTCCGGGTTCATACCGACAAAATGGATGTGGGAGCCATCGTATTCACGGGGTCTGGTGCTGTTGAACAACTCATTGTACTGTTTTACCAGCGCAATGCGCCGCTGAGGGTCTTGCCAGACCCAGTTGGCGAAAGCATCCTTGATGACCTGTTGCTTCTGCTGCGCCAGCATGGTCTCCCGCTTGTTCAGCACACGCTTGGGCTTGCCCTCGGCATCCTCGATGGTGTCATAGATGCGGACATCTTTCAGGTTCAGGGTCTCCTCCAAAATCTTGTAGGCGTTGGCACGGGATGTGCCGTAGGTTTCAGAGGAAATAATATCGCCCCGCCCGGTGGCGGTCTTGCCCTCCACACGCCACTCTGCGGTATAAGGAGAATACCTCACCTTGACTGCATGGCGCAGATAGTAGGGGATCTGGAACGTCTCGGTCATAAACTTCTGAATAATGTCCGGGTTCAGCCATGTTGCGCCCAACCGCACATCAATTTCTGAGGCTTCCAGTTCTCTGGGCTGTGCCTTGGTCAGTGCATCCACATTGACGGCAAATTCCGGGTTGGTCTCTGCCGCAAACTGCGCCATCCGCAGCTTTGCCCGGACATCGCCGGACAGGTACTCGTCTGCCATCTGCCAGCCTGCTTCCGGATCGATGGGGTCGGCGGCAGGGTCTTTGAAGATCACGCCGGAAAGTTCGGTGGTAATGCGCTCATATTCACCGGGCGTGCCCAGCAGTTCTGCCATATAGGGCAAATCCACTTTGCCATGCTCACCAATAGATACCGCCAACGCTTCGCTGGGGGTGTCCACGCTGGTGACGGTGCGCTCCGGGCGAATGGTGCGCTTGGTGAACATCGCCGCCTTGCTCTTGAGCTGCCCCTGCTCGTCCAGATTTTCCAGCGAACACAGCAGATAATACGAGGAATCCTGCTCAAACAGCCGCCCATTTTTGCGGTCGTTCAGCAAGCCGTACTTTGCGGTAAAGGCATCGTAGGCGGCGTTCAAACGCTCCTGCGTTGCCTTGATGTCGGCATCTGGGTAATCCTCCAACTGTTGCTGAATCAGGTCATTGACGATCTGCCGCAGTTCCACCATGCCGGTGACACGCCCCTTGGCGGTGTCGGAAAGTTCCACCTGCGTCATCACGGAGTTTTCCCGGTAGAACACCTCACCGTCCACCACCGTGTAGGAGAAGTTTTTCACATCCGGGTCAGCCGGGAGAATATGCTTCTCGTTTTCGGCATCCGCAATATCTGGTGTTTCTACCTCAACTTCGGTGTATTGCCCCTCAATATGCTGCACCGCTTCTGCAAGCTGGTCTGCAAGGTTTGCACCCTCGATGGGAGCAACGGTGAATTCCTCTCGTCCATACTGGGTGCTTTCGGTGGAGAGTACGCCCAGAATCATCTCCGGGTGGTCTGCGAAATACTGGTTGATGGCAAAGCCATCTTCTGTTTTGCCCAACTGCACCCAGTCCGGCTCATGGTCAATGGGGCGGTCACGTTTTTGCAAAAAGATAATGTCGCTGACAACATCCGTGCCAGCGTTGGCACGGAAAGCGTTGTTGGGCAGACGAATGGCCCCCAGCAAATCGGCGCGTTCTGCCATGTGCTTGCGGGCGGTGCTGTCCTTGCTGTCCATGGTGTAGCGAGATGTGACAAAGGCAATGATGCCGCCCGGACGCACTTGGTCGATGGCTTTCGCAAAGAAATAATTGTGGATGCTAAAGCCAAGTTTGTTGTACGCCTTATCGTTGACCTTGTACTGACCAAAGGGAACATTGCCCACCGCCAAATCGTAGAAATCACGGCGGTCGGTAGTCTCAAAGCCAGCCACGGTAATATCGGCTTGCGGGTACAGTTTTTTCGCAATGCGCCCGGTGATGCTGTCCAGTTCTACACCATACAGGCGGCTATCCGCCATGCTGTCCGGCAGCATTCCGAAGAAGTTGCCCACGCCCATACTAGGTTCCAGAATGTTACCGCTGCGGAATCCCATGCGTTCCACTGCATCGTAGATACCACGAATCACGGTGGGGCTGGTGTAGTGGGCGTTCAGGGTGCTGGAGCGGGCGGCAGCGTATTCGTCCTCGGAGAGCAGTCCTTTCAGTTCGGCGTATTCCTTTGCCCAACTATCTTTGCCGGGGTCAAAAGCGTCTGCCAGACCGCCCCAGCCCACATACTGTGAAAGCACCTGCTGTTCCTCGGCGGTGGCACCCCGGTGCTCCTCCTCCAAACGAAACAGAGTTCGGATGGCTTCGATGTTCCGGGCATATTTCTGCTTTGCACCGCCCTCGCCCAAATGGTCGTCTGTGATGCGGAAGTTCCCGGCAAGTTCAAGTGTGGATCGTTCCGGTTCAACTGCATCCAGAGTAGGTGATTTTGAGCCAATCGTCTGGATCACAATATCATAAGGCATACGGTTTTCTTCAGCAGGGTATATGGCAACCGTTTTTACAGTATCATCTGGCTGCGTAGTAACCTGTTCATTCTGCCGCAAGCCATCCTCGAATTGTCGTTTGTTGATAACTTCATTATCCCATGACTGCCCCTGCGCACTGGTGTCGATGCGAACATCCGTTTCGCCTACATAGCCAATTGTTCCTTCGATGGTTCGGGTAGGAAGGTCAACGATAACATTGTCACCGACCTTATAATCGGGCAGGGAGTATTCCATCACATCCTGTTCCTGTTCGTACAATTCCCGGACAAGAGCCAGCGGTTCCTCCCGGAAAACTGGCATCCGCATCTCTGCCAGTGCTACATCCTGCAGGGTCACGCTGTCTTTATCGAAATTCACCGTATCCACCCGGAAGGCTCGCCCCTCCATGTGGATTGTATCCCCCAGCGGCAGATAGTCCTCCCGGCGCAAGTATTTGGTCCGGTGATGAGTGCCGTCCTCGTTCAGCCCGGCAAGGTAGACGCTTTCGCCACACTGCCACAGCTGCTTGGCACGGTATGCCCACTGGTCGCGAGGAAAGCCGGTGACCGGTACGGTGCCCAATTCCGTTTCCTTTTCCAGAAGTTTGCCGCCCAGAAGTTCGCAGACTTTCCGGGCATCCTCACCGTAAAACTCAAACTGTCCGTTCTGCTCAAAGCCCACTAGCGCATCCGGGTGCTGCTCCTTCAAGGCGTTGTACTCGGTGGCTGCATCCAGCGGCAGCAGTGCCGGACGTTCCTCTACCTTGCTGTGATAATGCTCCAGTTCTTCGTCCGTGATACTGACCAGTTCCGAAAAATCCAGAGCCTCCAATTCGCTCTCGGTCAGATCTTCCAGACTTTCGTACTGCCGCTCGTCGATCAGCACCTCGCCCAGATACCGTTCCACACGGTATCCCACCAGATCAACATTGACCTGAATAGGAATATCTTCATCGGTGGCGTGGGTGTAGGCAATGCCGATCTTGGATAAATCGGAGAAGTCCGGCTCGGAGTCGTATTCTTCCTGACAAAACTCCCGGATCAGATTTTTGGCATGGGTCAGGGTGACATCTGGCTCTGCATTGACAGGCACAGGGGGCGTGTAATGCTCCTTTTCTCTATCCGTCAGGTAGCGGTCGGACTGAATCATCAGGTCGATATACTTTTCCACCTGCGTCCATTTCAGGGTGATTTTCTGGTGGTCAGGGTAATGCTCAAATTCAAGTCCCTTCCAGTCGTGGTTCACAAAACCCCGGCTTCCATCCAGAAAATCGTGGGAGTGCCCACCGATGCCGTACTCTTTTGCCAGTGCCTTGGCACGGAGATTGCGGTCAGGCTGGCTCTGGTACAGAGCCATAATGCGCTGCTTACCGCCCTCAAATCCTGAGCCATGCTTACGCAGTTCGTTTTCGATTTCAGCCTGCGACAAAACAAAAGCGGAGGGCGTTTTTTCGCTCTCCGCTTGGTCGATTTTTTCAATTTGCTGGGCTTCGGTGGGGATGTTCGCATCCAGAAAACTTAGCTGTAGATCAGCTCCGTCAGCACCAGTTCCTCTGCCTGTGCTTTCAGGCTGTTCATGTGCTGCACCCACATCAGTTGATTCTGCGCTTTGTCCGGGGCTGGGTCCTGCTTCAGAAGCTGCTCCATGGTCTGCTGCATCCGGCTCTCTGCCGTCTGCTCCACCTCCATCAGGTGCGGATACAGGCTCCCGTTCATCAGCATCGTGTGGTACAGCACCGGGCGATGCTGTTTCAGGGAGGTCCGGCGCAGCCTGCCGTACTTGCCCAGCGGCTTCCGGGGCTGGTTCAGGATCAGGTTCGGGAGCTGGTAGTCCCCGACGGTCGAGTAGGTCACGTTCCTGCTGTTCGTATTCATATTGACTCCTTTCTGCATTGCGGCGGCGAATGGTGGTTTTCACGGTGCGCTCGATGTTCCGCAGCACCTCACGGCTCATGTCGCTGACGGCTCCACCAAGGGCAAAGACAGCATCCGGGGTGGAAAAATTGTAGATCGCCTGAAAATCGTCCTTGTCGAACCACCCGGCAGGCTCAAACCCGCAGCGTTCCAGCAGCATATAGGTAACGCCCATTGCCGCTGCACTTTTGAACTGCAGTTCCCGCCCGACATCATCATAGCTCATCAGGTACGAGCCGTCAACGATGCCGAGGATGTCACTGCTGTTGTTGTCCCGGTAGGACTGCACCAGTTTTCCGGCCACATCCGCCAGCTGCTGACCAAAACTTTCGCTGTGAACGCCATAGTTTTCTGCTAACATAGACCTGACCGGCTCTTTCAGGGATTCATTGATCTGCCACAGGTCCGGGTACAGGGCGTTTCGCCGCGGTGCCGTATCAGACACATCAAAGACATAGTGCAGGCGCGGGTATCCGCCGGATTCATCCAGCAGCGCAATGCCCTTGGAACCACGCCGGACGTAACGGTTCATTTTATTGTTCCATACATCATACTCGGCACAGGCCGTAGCATCCGGTCTTTGGGCATAGATCATCAGCTGATCCGGGTAACTGTATTTGTACAGCCGTGCCGCTGTGATCAGAAATTTTGTCCAGTGCTCCCACTGTCGCGAAAAGCTGTCTGCCGTTTTGCAGGCAAGTGCAAGATATTCTTCGGTTTTGTTTGGCATTTGAAGCCTCCTTTCGGTTTCAGGGTACAAAAAGAGCGGGCAGCCGTTTCATCGCTGCCCGCAGAGGTATGGAATGATTTACTTATTTGATAAACTGGAAGTTAGCGATTTCTTTTTCCGGTATTCTCTGTCCCTCGGATTTCCTCATGATAGAAATAAT
>ERZ857840.2864-NODE-2864-length-15596-cov-4.017309_pt1 | contig 15596 bp, 9 predicted proteins | sample MGYA00519760_ERZ857840 | MGnify/ENA primary metagenome ERZ857840 (study PRJEB31778, sample SAMEA3449371) | human gut metagenome | biome: human gut; feature: human-associated habitat; material: faeces | place: United Kingdom | collected 2010/2012 ... | reverse complement strand
AGCCGTCAGCCGTCCCGCCGTGCCCAGCGCCGCGCGGAGACCCCGAACCTGGCCCGCAGCATCCTGCTGGTGGGGCTGGGTCTGCTTTGCGTTGCGCTCGTGCTTGTGCCCGGGCAGAATCTTTGGCGCACGCTGCGCAGCTGGTACTTTGGCGTTTTCGGTATCACGACTTATCTGGTCGGACCGTTCCTGCTGTACCTGGCCTACCTGCTGGCCACCGGCTACCGCGTTGCGCTGTTTGCGGGCAAGGTATCGCTGATGGGCGTGCTCTGCGCCAGCGTGCCGGTCATCTTCTCCAAACTTAATATTGAGAACCTCAAGGTCGGGGAGATCGTCAAGATGCTCTTTACCCGCGGCGGCACCTACTTCTGGGAGGGCGGCGTCCTCGGTGCGCCCATCGGTGCCACGCTGCTGGCGCTGTTCGGGCGTCCCGCCTCCAACATTATCATGCTGCTCATCTTCCTGCTGGGGCTGATGTTCTTCTTTGCCATCACCCCCGCGGACATCGTTCTGTTTGTAGACGGCCAGTACAAGATCCTGCTGGCCAAGCGTGAGGAGCGCGCCGCAGCCGAGACTGCCTACGACACCCGCTTGTTTGAGCAGGAGCCCGAGGAGGAGAGCGTCGAGAATCTGACCGGTGCGCTGCCGGACAGCAGCCGCCCGCACCATCCGGTTTACGACGTCATCGCGGACACGAGCCGTTTCCCGAAGCAGACCCCGCCCGCCCCGCAGCGGCAGGCCGCCTACACGCCCCCTGTGACACCTGCTGTGCCCGAGGCACCGTTTGCCGCCAAGCCCGCCGCCCAGACCCATGCGTCGTTTGACGTGGATCTTGGCCCCAGTGCAGGGGAAAACGCCCGCCAAAAGGCCGTCAGCGATGACCCACTGAAGCCGGTCAGCATCGGCCCGGGCGGCACGTTCGGCATGGATCCGCTGTCCAACCGGGCCAACAGCACACTGCGCCACACCCAGCCCCAGCCTGCTCCCGCACCGAAGGAGGATTTTGAGCTGCAATTGCAGCCTGCCTCAGAGCCTGCCGCGCCGGTGTACAGCACCCCGCTGACCCCGGTCACGCCCGCGCCCGCCGCACAGGCGTCCACCGCGCCGCAGGACGAGCTGGATGCGCTCATCAACCGCGCTGTCAGCGGCCACGCGCCTTACTATACGCCGCAGGAGGTCAGTGCCGAGACGACGCTGGACCTGCCGCAGCCTACCGAGTTTGAGACCCCGCTGACGCCTGTCCCGCAGGAGCCCAAATTTGACACGCCGCTCATTCCCGTGGAGGACGAGCCCGAGCCGATCCCTGTCGAGCTGCCGCAGCTGGATATGACAGGCCGTGTGCAGGGCGATACGATGGTCCTTTCTCCGGCTGATCTTGCTGCACAGATGGCCGCAGACGCTGCGCCGCTGGGTACGCCCGCCCCCGCTGTTTCTGCACCGATCCCGACACTGGGCGGCAGCTTCAGTGATACCGGCAGTGCGGTCAGCGCTGCCTGGCAGTCCGGGCGCTCTGTCTCTGAAATGCTGGATGATATGCTGGCCGAGACACCCGCCGCCCCTGCCCAGCCTGTTGTCGAGGCTCCGGCTCCGCAGCCGTACCAGTCTGCCCCTGCCATGACCCGCCCTGCGGCGGAAACGACCCAGAGCAGCTTCACTGTGCCCCGGCAGGGGGAGGCTGCCCGCGTGCAGGTCAGCACCGCTGTCGGCAACTCTGCCGGTGCGCCTATCCATACGCCGCCCTGTGCGGCCAAGGCCGATCCCAACGCCATGCGTCTGCCCACCTCGGAGGAGCAGCCGCCGGAGCCCTACTGCTATCCGTCGCTGAATCTCTTTAACGCCACGCGCCCCGACGACGAGGCCGGGGCCGCCCGCGAAATGAAGAAGAACGCGGACATTCTGGTCAACACGCTGGACAGCTTCGGCGTCAAGACGACGATGCTCGACATCTGCCGCGGCCCGTCCGTCACCCGGTATGAGCTGCAGCCCCAGGCCGGTATCAAAGTCAGCCGCATCACAAGCCTGGCCGACGACATCGCCCTGAACCTGGCCACCGCGGGTGTGCGCATTGAAGCGCCCATCCCCGGCAAGCCCGCCGTCGGCATCGAGGTCCCGAACAAGATCCGCTCCACCGTCAACATCCGCGCAGTCTTTGAATCCCAGAATTATATCAACATGCGCAGCCCGCTGACGATGGCCCTCGGCAAGGACATTGCCGGTACGGCGCAGGTCGCGGATCTCTGCAAGATGCCCCACCTGCTGATTGCCGGTTCCACCGGCAGCGGTAAATCCGTCTGCGTCAACTCCATTATCATCAGCTTCCTGTTCCGCTCCGGCCCCGAGGATGTCAAGCTCATTTTGATCGACCCGAAGGTCGTCGAGCTGGCCGAGTACAACGGCATTCCGCACCTGCTGATGCCCGTCGTCACCGAGCCGCGCAAGGCTGCCGGTGCGCTGGGTGCCAGCGTGGCCGAGATGGAGCGCCGCTACAAGCTCTTTGCCGAGAACAACGTCCGCGAGATCAAGGCCTACAACAAGCTGGCCGCCCAGACCGGCATGGAGCACCTGCCCTATATCGCCATCGTCATTGACGAGCTGGCCGACCTGATGATGGTCGCGGGCAAAGAGGTCGAGGACTATATCTGCCGCATCGCGCAGAAGGCCCGCGCCGCCGGCATCCACCTGATCGTTGCGACCCAGCGCCCCAGCGTGGACGTCATCACCGGCCTTATCAAGGCCAACATCCCCAGCCGTATCGCCTTTGCCGTTTCCAGCCAGATCGACAGCCGCACCATTCTGGACAGCGGCGGTGCCGAAAAGCTGCTGGGCAACGGTGATATGCTCTTCCTGCCCGTCGGCGCGTCCAAGCCCGTGCGTGTGCAGGGTACCTTCGTGACCGATGAGGAGATCGGCGCGGTGCTGAGCTTTATCAAGTCCACCTCTACCGCCCAGTACGATGAAGAAATGATTGCCGAAATGGAGCGCCGCGCCGTTGCCGAAAAGGGCAGCAAGAAGGGCGGCGACGATGACGGAGACGGCGGCGGTGCACTGGACGCCATGTTTGAGCAGGCTGTTGAGTGCGTTATTGAGGCCGGACAGGCCAGCACCAGCCTTTTGCAGCGCCGCTGCAAGCTGGGCTACGCCCGCGCCGCCCGCATTATGGACCAGATGGAGCAGGAAAAGATCATCGGCCCCTATGAGGGTGCCAAGCCCCGCGCCGTGCTTGTGACCAAGGCCGAGTGGGAGGAGCGCAAGCTGAACGGCCAGTATGACGGGTAAGCGCTTTGCCCGCCTGGCCGCGGCGGTTGCCGTCTGCTTGTTGGTGCTTGCCGCGTTTGTCGTCCAGCTTTTGGGCGGCAGGGGCAGCGTTCCCGGCTGGCAGCAGCTGCGCGCCGCGCTCGGCGTACCGCTCCAAACCGAGGAAAGTGCTCCGCAGACTGCGGACGGCAGCACCGTCGTGTATGTGCTGGATGTCGGGCAGGGCGATGCCGTGCTGCTTTGTCAGGACGGCGCGTACTGCCTGATCGACACCGGTCCCGTCGAGGCTGAGGACGCGCTGCTCTATGACCTGGACGTGCTGGGTGTGCCGTCGCTTGACTATCTTGTGCTGACCCATCCCCACGCAGACCACACCGGCAACGCCCGCGCGGTGCTGCGCACCCTCCCGGTCAAGACCCTGCTGCTGCCGCTGTGGCAGCCCACGGCGGATGAGACCGCCGACTGGCCGCGCCATCTCGCAGAGCTGGCCGCCGACAGCGGAGCAGAAATTCTCACAGCAGAAGCCGGGGAGGAATTCCCGCTTGGCAGCGGCACGCTGCAAATTTTGCAGGGCGGCAGCGAGGATGCCGACAGCGTCAACGATGCCTCGCTCTGCACGCTGTTCACGGCGGGCGATTTCCGCTTTCTCGATACCGGCGACGCAGATGCAGACGCCGAGCAGCGCCTGGTCGATACCTACGGCCCGACCCTGCATGCCACTCTTTTCAAGGCGGGGCATCACGGGTCCTACACCTCCAACAGCCTGACCTTTATGCAGGCAGTCCGGCCCGAGGCCGTGGCCGTCAGCTGCGGGCTGCACAACGATTACGGCCATCCGCACCGCGCTGCCCTGCAAAATTACGCAGAGGTCGGTGCCGAGGTATGGCGCACTGACCTGGAGGGCAGCCTCACCTTCATCTGGCAGGACAACACCCTCAACGTGGAAACTTCCGCGGACTCCGCCGATTTTGCGGCGTAAAAATAAGGAGTAGAAAATGACGATTACGGAACAGTTCAAAGCCAAACGCTGCGTTTTCTCTATCGAATGCTTCCCGCCGAAACAGACCACCCAGATGGATAAGCTCAAGGACACCCTGCGCCAGATGCAGGCCATGGACCCCGGCTTCATCAGCGTCACCTTCGGTGCGGGCGGCTCTGCGGGCGGCGTCTCCACCGCGGAGGTGGCCGACTACATTCAGAACGAGCTGCATGTCCCCACGCTGGCGCACCTGATCTGCATGGGCAACGACGAGACCCGTGCAGCGGAGATTTTGGATCAGCTGGAATCTGTCGGCGTCCGGGATGTGCTGGCCCTGCGCGGGGACCGCAGCCCGTCCCGCCCGGAGAGCCCCGACTTCAAACACGCCAGCGACCTGACGTCCTTTATCAAATGGAAGAAGCCGGCATTTTCCGTTCACGGTGCCTGCTACCCGGAGGGCCACCCCGAGGCCGACAGCCTGCTGCATGACGTTGAGAACCTGCGCATCAAGCAGGCCGCCGGTGCCGAGCACCTGCTGACCCAGCTTTTCTTTGACAACATGCACTTTTACCGCTTTCTGAATCTGGCACGCCGCGCAGGCATCACGCTGCCGGTCTCTGCCGGTGTCATGCCCATCGTCAAGCGCAGCCAGATCGAACGCACCGTTTCGCTTTCTTCGGCCAGCCTGCCGTCTGAGTTCACCCGCATGATCTCCCGCTATCAGGACGACCCGGCCAGCCTGTACGATGCCGGTATCGACTACGCCGTCAGGCAGCTGCGCGACCTCATTGAGGGCGGTGCAGACGGCATCCACCTGTACGCAATGAATGACGCCGCCGTGGCCGCGAAAGTCTACGACGGCATCAGGGATCTGCTGTAATGGAGCGCCGCAAGCCCGCCGCCATTGACCGCGCCACGGCGCTGCGCTACATGGGTGCGTCCGGCTGGACGCCCGATGCCGCCACCGCGGCCCTGCTGGACAAGGCCGAGCAGACCGTGCTGACCGCTGCTGCGCCGCGTGCGGTGTACCGCCGTCTGCCGCGTACCGCCCTGCCGCTGGAAAACTGCGGCAGCGACCTGACGCGCCATCTGCAGGGCTGCGACGAGGTCCTTCTGCTGGCAGCGACCCTCGGGGCCGAGGTGGACAAGCTTTTGCGCCGCATGGAACTGACTGACATTGCCCTGGCCGCCGCGGCAGACGCGCTGGCCTCGGTGCTTTTGGAACAGGTCTGTGACGAACTGGAGAACGAAATACGCGCTCAAATCGAGGCGCAGGGCGTCTTTATGACCGGGCGCTACGCGCCGGGCTACGGTGACTGCCCGCTGGAGCTGAACGACGCGCTCTGCCTTGCGGCGGACACGGTGCGCGGCTGCGGCCTGGCCGTGACGCCCCAGCACCTTTTGACCCCCCGCAAGAGTACCACCGCCATTTTAGGCATTGCCGACCATCCCGTGACCGGCACCCGCGCAGGCTGTGCGACCTGCCATTTAAAGGAGACCTGCTCGTTCCGCAAGCGCGGCACGACCTGTTTCACACAAGACTGATAGGGGAGAAGCGTATGCAGATTCGTGAAGTTTTTGACCGCAAGCGGTTTGTTTTTCTGGACGGCGGCATGGGTACCCAGCTGCAGGCACGCGGTCTGCAGCCCGGGCAGAAGCCCGAGCTCGCCGCGCTGGAAATGCCGGAGGTTTTAACGGCCATCCACACTGACTACGCCAACGCGGGCGCGGATATTCTGCTGGCAAATACCTTTGGTGCCAACGCCAAGAAGCTGACCGGCTGCGGCCACACGGTGGAGGAGGTCGTTTCCGCTTCCATCGCCTGTGCGCGCAAGGCCGCCGAGACCACCGGCGCGTGTGTAGCGTTGGACATCGGCCCTCTGGGTGAGCTGCTCGTCCCCGCGGGCACGCTGGCGTTTGAGGATGCCTACAATGAGTTTGCACAGGTCATCCGCGCCGGTGCGGCGGCAGGGGCTGACCTCGTCTTTTTGGAGACGATGACCGATCTGTATGAGCTGAAGGCCGCCATCCTCGCCGCCAGGGAAAACTGCGATCTGCCTGTTTTCACCTCAATGAGCTTTGAGAGCCGCGGGCGCACCTTCACGGGCTGCACCGTCGAAAGCTACGCCGTCACGGCAGCGGGTCTCGGCGCGGACGCCGTGGGCATCAACTGTTCGCTCGGCCCCAAGGAGATTCTGCCCTTCGCGCAGCGCCTCTGCCGCAGCGTGCCCGCAGGTGTTCCGGTCTTTGTCAAGCCGAACGCCGGTCTGCCGAACCCCGACGGCAGCTACAATCTCGACCCGGATGAATTTGCCGCCGAGATGAAGGAGTACGCCGCCATCGGCGTTTCGATGGTCGGCGGCTGCTGCGGCACGACGCCCGCGTTTATCGCCAGGCTGCATGAGACCTTCAGCCCGCTGACCCCGGCCGACAAAGTCCCCATCCGCCGCAGCTGTCTGTGCACGCCGGTCCGCTTTGTGGAGGTCGACGGCATCACTGTGGTGGGGGAGCGCATCAATCCTACCGGCAAAAAACGGCTGCAGCAGGCCCTGCGGGACGGCGACAGCGCCTACCCCTGCACTCAGGCTGTGGCCCAGGCCGAGGCCGGTGCGCAGGTGCTCGACGTCAATGCGGGCCTGCCCGGCATCGACGAGGCCGCCACGCTGGAGCAGCTTGTCAAGGATTTGCAGGCTGTCACCGACCTGCCGCTGCAGCTCGACTCCTCGAATCCAGAGGCCCTGTCCCGTGCGCTGCGCATCTACAACGGCAAGCCCATCGTCAACTCGGTCAACGGTGAGCCGGAGACGCTGGAAAAGATTCTGCCGCTCTGCAAAAAGTACGGCGCCGCCGTCGTCGGCCTGGCGCTGGACAAGGGCGGTATCCCGCCGACAGCCGAGGGCCGCTTTGCGATTGCTCAACGCATTGTCGCCGCTGCCAATGCCGCCGGTATCCCGAATGAGGACATCTACATTGACTGCCTGACGCTGACCGCCAGTGCCCAGCAGGAGGGTGCCGTTCAGACGCTGGAGGCTCTGTCCCGCTGCAAGCGTGAGCTGGGCGTGCGCACTGTGCTGGGCGTGTCGAACATCAGCTTCGGCCTGCCGTGCCGCGGCTACCTGAACACAACGTTTTTGACGATGGCCATGTCTGCCGGGCTCGACCTTGCCATCATGAATCCCAACACGCCGGAAATGATGGCTGCCGTGCGCGCCTACCGCGTGCTGACCTCGCAGGATTTACAGAGCACCGACTACGTTGCCGCCTATGCCGATGTGCAGATCCAGACAACGCAGACGAGCAAGTCCGCCGCCACCGTGGCCGAGGTCGGCGCCGCCGCACCGGGCGGGGACGCCCTGTTTGAGGCTGTGCGCCGCGGCCTGAAGGCCGAGGCCCGCGCCGCCGCGGACGCCGCGCTGACAATGCGCGAACCGCTGGACGTAGTGAATGTCTCGCTGATCCCCGCACTGGACGCCGTGGGCGACGGCTTTGAGAAAGGCACGGTATTCCTGCCGCAGCTTTTGCAGGCCGCCACCGCCGCGCAGGCTGCGTTCGAGGCCATCAAGGCCAAAATTGCCGCCTCCGGCCAGGCGCAGGGCAGCAAGGGCAAGATCGTCATTGCCACGGTCAAGGGCGACGTGCATGACATCGGCAAGAACATTGTCCGTGTCATCCTCGAAAACTACGGCTATGACGTGCTCGACCTCGGACGCGACGTTGACCCCGAGCGTGTCGTAGAGGCCGTGCGTCAGACCGGCGCAAAGCTCGTCGGCCTGTCGGCCCTGATGACGACCACCGTCCCCAATATGCAGGCCACGATCGAGGCCCTGCATGCCGCGCACCTTGACTGCAAGGTCATGGTCGGCGGCGCGGTGCTGACGCCCGACTACGCCCGGGACATCGGTGCCGACTACTACTGCAAGGATGCCAAGGCCAGCGCTGATTTGGCCAAGCAGCTTTTAGGCTGATTGTATAGAGCCGCGTTTCACGAAGAAACGCGGCTTTTTGCACAATTGTAAAATCTTGCCTTTGTCAGCAAATCACCATTGCAGGGAAGTTCCAATTGATGTATAATAGTTGTGTTTACTGTTTTTGGACATTTTCCTTTATTTATCTGTTTTAGGAGCGTATCTTTTGAAGCACATAGCCAAAATCGCAGCGTTCACCGCGATTTTTCTGATTATAAATCTGATTTTCTGCGGCTTTATGCCGCCCGATAACGGTTCCAGCCTTGACATGTGGCGCAGCTACCACCAAAAGCAGTCCATTGACATTGCCGTCATTGGCTCTTCGCTGGCTTCCTGCGCCCTGCCCGAAGAAGAACTCGCCGCCGCAACAGGGGAGACTGTTGCATTGATGGCAACAAACGCCCAAAGCTTGGATATGTCGCAGATCGCGCTGGAGACCCTGCTTCGGGAGCATTCTCCCCGGTATGTGATCCTTGTCATGGATCTGACCAACATGACAGGCAAACCCTATGCCAAAGCCCAAAAGGCTTTTTTATATGCAGAGCTGCAGACGGATTCCTGGAAGGATAAGCCCGCTGACCTGCTGCGCTACATGACCAGCCGTGATAACTTTACAGGTGCAGATTCCCTGAATGCGCTTTTTCCCTGGCAGAGCGGCAGCTGGCCCACCGACTGGCCCGCTACGATCCAACAGAAATGGAATGCCGTGCTGAATCGTCTGCCGCACCGGCGCGGTGCGGCCCATGCCCAGCCGGAGGATACCGCGGTCATCAACTTTGACACTGTCGGCATGGTGAACACCTGGAGCCAGAACGCCCACGACTTTAGCGCGCAGCACATTGAGGAGCTGACCTCCATGCTGCAGCTCTGTCAGGAGAACGGCACGTGCCTTTTGCTCATCAGTGCGCCCAAGACCACGCTGGATGTCGTGAGCTACGAGACGTATTTTGACGACTACGCCTACTTCAAGCAGCTGGCAGCACAGTATGGGGCTTCCTATTATGACTTTAACCTTGCAAAGCCGGAGCTGTTTGAGAACAAAGAGCCTGACTATCACAAGGATTTTACCCACATGAATGCTGCCGGCGGGCATGCGTTCAGCCTGAGCATGGCAAAGTTTCTGGCCATGCTGGACGCCGGGCAGGATGTGGAATCGTTGTTCGAGACGCCGTCAGAATATCTGGCCTCCGTAAACTATATCACCAACGTCTACCTGACGCCGGAGGTTCACCCGGACAAGATTTTGCTGCTGGCCGGTTCCTACCACGGTCCGTCCGTACAGGCTGAATACGAGTTCTGGGTCAAAGCGCCGGGGGAGAGCGAATACAGCCGGGTTTCCGCGTATTCTACCCGCTCCTGGACCGAGTACGCAGCGGCGGAGCACGGCACCTACCAGTTCCGCGTGAACGCCCGTATTGTTGGTTCTTCCGCCGATTTTGAGCGATATTATGAATGTTCTGTCGATTTTTAATTTTGTGGATGGTGTAGTGTGGAAATCTATTCCCTGAGTTTCTTCCTGCTGGTCAGCGTTGGACTCATTTTATATTATACTGTTTTCAGCCGCTGCCAATGGATCTGCCTGCTGGGGTTGAGCCTGCTGTTTTTTGCCGCCAGCGGCTGGAAGGGCCTTGTTTTTCTGCTTTTCACTGCGTTGACGATCTGGCTCGGCGGCTTGCAGCTGGCAAAGCTGGATGCCGATTCCGCCGCGCGGCGAAAGGCTCCGGGCATAACCAAGGACGAAAAAAAGGCCATCAAAGCACAGGCGGTGCGCCGCAAAAAATGTCTTGTTGCTGCTGTGCTGACTGCCAACTTTCTTGTGCTTGGCTACTTCAAATACTGGTCCTATTTTGCGGAGCTGCTCTCCGGTGCATTTTCGGCCACAGCGCCGTCCTCACTGGGGCTGGTCATGCCGCTTGGCATCAGCTTTTACACGTTTCAGGCCGTCGGTTATCTGATTGACTGCTACCGTGGTCGGCACCCGGCAGAGAAAAACTACGTCCGCTTTCTGCTTTTCATCAGCTTTTTCCCGCAGCTGATCCAGGGTCCCATCAACCGTTACGGAGAGATAGCCCCGCAGCTCACTGCCCGTCACATCTGGAACTGGGAGCGTACCAAGCGTGCACTGTTCCTGTTTCTGTTCGGTGCAATGAAGAAATATGCCATCGCAAACCTGACCGCCCCGACGATTGCCGCCATCCTCGACGGCAATGACCCCAAGCTGGCCGGTTCTATGGCACTGCTGGCCATTTTGCTGTACTCGCTGCAGCAGTATGCAGATTTTTCCGGCGGCATTGATATGGTATTGGGTGTTGCGCAGCTGTACGGCATTGAGATGATGCCCAACTTCCGGCAGCCGTATTTTTCTACCTCGCTGGGGGATTTCTGGCGGCGCTGGCATATTTCGCTGGGTGCGTGGATGCGTGATTACCTGTTCTATCCCTTTGCACTGACCAAGCCGATGCAGCGCTTCGGCAAGTGGGCCACATCGCATTGGGGCAAGCATTTTGGCCGTGTGCTGCCCGCTGCAGTCGCCAACCTGCTTGTGTTTGCTGTGGTCGGCATCTGGCACGGCCCGCAGGCGCACTACTTTGCCTGGGGTCTGTATAACGGTCTTGTCATTGCGCTGGCTGACCTGCTGGAGCCCGCTTTCAAAAAGCTCAACACAGCGCTGCACATTCCTACCGAAAGCCGCGGCTGGCACGTTTTTCGCATCGTGCGGACCTTTATCATCGTCAACATCGGCTGGTACTTTGACCGCAATGAGTTTGTGCAGGGGTGCATCTACCTGCGCAACACCTTTACGGATTTCAATTTGTCCGCATTGGCCGCGAATGCACCCGGCGCTTTCGCGGCAGTCTCCGGCCCTGCCTGGGGGCTTGTCATCATCAGTACCCTTCTGGTCTTTGCCCATAGTGTGCTGAAGGAACAAGGCCGCGACCCTTACGCAGAGGTACAGCGGCTGCCGCTTGCGCTGCGCTGGGGTTTATACTATCTTGTTATTTTCATGGTACTCCTCAGCTTTATCTGCGTCAATGAAACCGTTGGTTTCCTCTATGCCAACTTTTAAGAAAAGAGCTTTCTATGCAAACAAACATTCTGGACTGGCTTGAAGCCACGTCCGCCCGCTGCCCGGATGCCCCCGCTGTGGGGGATGAGCAGACAGACTGTACCTGGGCACAGCTGACCGACACGGCCCGCCGCGCCGGCAGCTTTCTGGCGTCCCGCACGATGCCGCGCCGCCCGGTGGCATTTTACCTGGAAAAATCCGTTTCCGCCTTTGCTGCCATGCTTGGCACCGTCTACGCGGGCTGCTGCTACTCGGTGCTTGACACCCGCCAGCCCGCTGCCCGCACTTTGCAGGTATTGGATACTTTGGCCCCTGCATTTCTTGTTACGGACGAGGCCCACGCTGCCGCAGCCGCCGCGCTGGGGTACAGCGGGCAAATCATCCGGCTTGACGATCTGCTGGCCGCACCCGCGGACGCTGCCCTGCTGGCAAACCGCCGCCGTCAGGCTGTGGACGTTGACCCTCTGTATATCAACTTCACAAGCGGAAGCACCGGTGTACCAAAAGGCGTCACCGTCAGCCACCGCTCGGTGCTGGATTTTATCCCGCAGTTTGCCGAAATTTTCGGCATCACACAAAACGATATTCTGGGCAATCAGGCTCCCTTTGACTTTGACGTTTCGGTCAAAGACCTGTACACGGCACTGTACACGGGGGCTAAGGTGCAGATCATCCCGCGCGCTTATTTCAGTCAGCCCACAAAACTCATGGACTATCTGGCAGACCATGAGGTCACCATACTTGTCTGGGCCGTCAGTGCCATGTGCTTTGTCTCCATCATGAACGGCTTCAGCTACCGTACCCCTTCCCGCGTGCGGCAGGTATTGTTCAGCGGCGAAGTCATGCCCATCAAGCACCTGATGAAGTGGAAGTCCGCTCTGCCGCACGCCCGGTTTGTGAACCTCTACGGCCCGACAGAAATTACCTGCAACTGCACCTACGCCATTTTGCCGGACCGGGATTTTGCCCCGGATGAGGCGCTGCCCATCGGACGCGCGTTTCCCAACGAGAAGGTCTTTCTGCTGGATGAGAACGACGCCCTTGTCACCGAGCCCGGGCAGGCAGGGGAGATCTGCGTTTCCGGTACGGCGCTTGCCCTCGGCTACTATGCTGACCCTGTGCGCACAGCGCAGGCCTTTACCCAGAATCCGCTGAACACCAACTGGTATGAGCGTATTTACCGCACCGGCGATCTGGCCCGCTACGACGAAAGCGGCAGCCTGTATTATATTGGCCGCCGGGATTTCCAGATCAAGCACATGGGACACCGCGTAGAGCTTGGCGAAGTTGAAGCTGCCGCTATGCGCTGCGACGCTGTGACCCGTGCCTGCTGCACGTTTGATGCCGAACGCCAGCGGCTCCACCTGTTTTACACGGGCAGCTGTGAGAAAGCCGCCCTGCTGGCTGCGCTGAAAGAAAGTCTGCCGCCTTTTATGCAGCCGAATACTGCTGTGCAGCTGGACGAGATGCCGCTGAATAAAAACGGCAAAATTGACCGCACGGCACTGGCTGCCCTGACGAAAAAAGGAGCCCATAAATGACCGACGCTTCTTTACAAAAAATTGCTGCCACCTACGGCACACCGACGTTTGTCTTTGATACTGACGCTTTGCAGGCCCGCGTGCGCGCTATTCAGGCAATCTGGGGTAGGGAAATCGACCTTTGCTATTCCATCAAAGCCAACCCATTTCTGCTGCCTGCCATGATGCAGGTCACTGCGCGGCTGGAAGTATGCAGTCCCGGAGAGCTTTCGCTCTGCGAGAGCCTGCATGCTGCGGATGCACGTGTTATCTATTCGGGTGTTAATAAGACGCCCGTGGATATTGCCCGCGCCGTGGCCGACGGCGTCGGCACCTGCACAGCGGAATCTCTGCTGCAGGTCCGCTATCTGCAGGATGCTGCACGCAAGGCCGCCAAACGGCTGCCTGTGCTGCTGCGGCTGAACGCGGGCAGTCAGTTCGGCATGTCAAAGGAGGATCTTTTCACCGCATTGGCGCATCGCAGGGAAACACCTGATCTGGAGTTTATCGGCATTCACTACTTTGTCGGGACCCAGCGCAAAAAGCTGGTCAATCAGCAAAAAGAGCTGGCTATGCTGCGGGAACTGTACGCTGAAATTGAGCAGACCTTCGGCCTTCGTCTGCCGGAACTGGAATACGGCCCAGGGCTGGCGGTGCCGTATTTTGACGGCGACGATTTTACCGACACACTGTCCCCGGCTAAAGACCTTGCGCCAGCACTGCGCGAAGTCAGCAGTTGGGTCCATCTGACCGTTGAGATGGGCCGCTTTTATACCGCCGAATGCGGTTATTACCTGACCACCGCCATGGACTGCAAGGACCACGGCGGGCAGCACTACTGCATTGTGGACGGTGGAATGAACCACCTGAATTATCTTGGCCAGATCATGGGTATGAAACGCCCGCATCTGCGCCATTTTGCTGCCCGGGCAGCTTCCGTACAGGACTGGACACTTTGCGGCAGCCTTTGTACTACGAACGATGTTCTTGTGCGCAGTATGCCGCTGGCCGGACTATGCCCCGGCGACCTGCTTGTTTTTGAAAACACCGGTGCCTACTCTGTTACGGAAGGACTTGGTCTGTTTTTGAGCCGCGACCTGCCGCAGGTCATTCTGTGGCAGAACGGCACGCCGCACCCGGTACGCAGCGAAACGCCGACCTATCCCATCAACACACCCGCTGTGTAAGATAATTTGAAAAGGAGAAATACCAATGGAACGTTTACTGGAAATTTTAAGCGAAATCAAAGAGGACGTGGACTTTTCCACCTGTACAACGCTGATCGATGACGGCATCCTGGATTCTTTCGACATTCTGCAGATCATCTCGGCCCTGAATGAGGAATACGACATTTCGATCCCCGCATCCGAAATCATGCCGCAGAACTTCAACAGCGCCGAGGCCCTTTACAAGATGGTCCAGCGCCTGCAGGAAGATTGATGTCCGAGATGCCCGAAATGCCCGAAATACAAGATAACGCTTGCATTTATTCCAAACTTATTGTATAATACTAAAAGCGGACAGGGCTGAATTGCGCTGTTTCGCGTACAGATGCAGGTCCCGCGCGTGGGCAGCCTGTGAACCATGTCAGGCGGGGAACCGAGCAGCATTAAGCAGCGCTTGCCCAGTGCCGCGGTCAAGCCTGCATCTGTACGCAAAGCAGCGCAGCCGCGTGCTCTGCCCGCTGTTTTTTGTAGCTTTGCAGGAGGTGAGCCGATGTACCGTGCCCTGTATCGAAAATGGCGTCCCCAGCGCTTTGCGGACGTGGTTGGCCAGACGTCCATCGTCACGGCCCTGCAGAACCAGATTTCTGCCGGGCGCATCGGCCATGCGTATCTGTTCACCGGCACCCGCGGCACCGGCAAGACGACCTGCGCCAAGATCTTTGCCAAGGCGGTCAACTGTCTGGACACCTCCAGCCCCGACCCCTGCGACGAGTGTGAAATTTGTAAGGGCATTGACTCCGGCTCCGTCATGGACATCATCGAGATGGATGCCGCGTCGAACAACGGTGTTGACGACATCCGCCATCTGCGCGACGAGGTGGCCTATCTGCCGTCGGTCTGCAAGTACAAGGTCTACATTATCGACGAGGTGCACATGCTCTCCACCGCGGCGTTCAACGCGCTGCTCAAAACGATGGAGGAGCCGCCCGAGCACGTCATCTTTATCTTAGCCACCACCGAGGTGCAGAAGGTTCCCGTCACGATTTTGAGCCGCTGCCAGCGGTATGACTTCACCCGCATCACAGCGGATGACATTGCCGGGCGGCTGCTCTACGTGGCCGGGCAGGAGAAGATCGAGCTGGACGAGAACGCCGCACAGTTGATTGGCCGTCTGGCCGACGGTGCCATGCGTGACGCGCTGTCCATTCTGGACACCTGCGCCGGTGTCGACAACCACGTGGACGAGGCGCTCGTCCGCCGTATGGCCGGTGTCACGGACAGGGGCTACCTGTTTGAGATCAGCGACGCCATCGCGGCAGGGGACTCCGTCACCGCACTCGAAAAAATCGCCGAGCTGCGCCAGCAGAGCGTCGATATGCGCCGCCTCTGCATGGAGTTGGCTGGGCATTACCGCAATCTGATGCTCTGCGCGCTGCCGGGCGGCACGTCACTTCTGACCGGCATCTCGCCGGAGGAGGAGGCCGCCTACACCCAGCGCAGGGACTTCCCGCAGCGGGAGGCCATCCGTGCGGTCAATGCGTTCGGCTCGGCACTTGAGAAAATGAGCCGCGGCACTGACCAGCGCATTGAGCTGGAGCTGGCGATTTTCTCGCTGACCCAGCCCGAGACTGCCGCCGCACCTGT
>ERZ857840.2860-NODE-2860-length-15614-cov-3.480879_pt1 | contig 15614 bp, 14 predicted proteins | sample MGYA00519760_ERZ857840 | MGnify/ENA primary metagenome ERZ857840 (study PRJEB31778, sample SAMEA3449371) | human gut metagenome | biome: human gut; feature: human-associated habitat; material: faeces | place: United Kingdom | collected 2010/2012 ... | reverse complement strand
GGCGAGGATAGAGAGGTTCCTGTGAAAAGACTTACACAGGCTTCTTGACAAGCCCGCAAGCCCGGAGCAAGCACGAAAAGAAGATGAAAGAAACCGAGAAAAGAGGGAAGGGAAAGAGTAAAAAATAACGGTAATTTCGCGCATGCCGAGCAATGCCACACGCGGCTCATACAATACCGCATTCGCAATGCAGCAAAAACCAAATTTGCAACCAGCAGAAAGAAGCGCTCAGGAGTTGTGGAATAAGCGAAGTGTCAGAATAAAGAACGGAAGCTGCGAACTGGGAAATTGCATCAAACCAAATCGGCGGCACTCGGTTACGAACGCAATGGGCTGAATGCAATGGATGCCCATCATCGGGCCGGAAAGCACAGCAGGACACCCAGCTGGGATATCGAGCCAAGGGGCGCAGCAGAACACCCAGCTGGGGCACATGCCTAGAGCACCGGATGGAACGCGCAGGCAAAATTGGCGCGACGAAAAGCGTCAGCGCGGCAAACTTGCACCGCCGCAGCGCGCAACATGTGTCTGCAGCTGTTCCAAATCGTCGCGCGTATCCACGTCGAACAGCTCCCATTCGCTTGAAACCTCAATGGTTCGCACGCATTCCGCATGCATTTTCGCCACGAATCCGCCGCCCTTACCACGGGGAAGAGAACGAAGCTCGTCGAACGCCCATGAAGGAAAAAGCACGGGCGCGCCCGGCACACCATCGAAACTGGTGCGCCAAATGCGCGCAACGCTGCTCATCGCAGCATTGCACCCCACGGAGTCATATTTCGCGGCACCGGCGACATCGGATTCCGCAGCATCACACCCAGCAGCAGCATCAACGTCGCATTTCACAGCATCGAGCCCCATGGCGTAGTCCTCCGCGATATCGGCCGGCGCTGCACCGACAGCATCGCATCCCGAAACATCCGCAACGCCGCGCCCCGCAGCATCACGTTTCGCGGCACCAGCAGCATCGCGTTCGGCGGCGCGAAGAAGCGCGACGATGCTCGCTGGACGAATAAGCGGCTGGTCGCCCTGGACAAACGTGACCGTATCGCACCCGTCCATGGCCTCCATGCCCAGGCGCACCGCGTCATTCCGACATGGCTCGTCGTGCAAAATCACTTGCGCGCCCAGCGTCTCGCACAACGCAGCCACGTCAGCATGGCGCGTGACCACCACGCGCCGGCTGAACAAATCATCGGTTGCTCGCACAACATGGCCGACTAGCGGCGCGCCGCAAAGCTCAGCCATGAGTTTATTGCCCCCGAAACGCGCTCCCACGCCCGATGCCATAACGATGCATCCGTGCTTCAATGTGCGGTTGTCGGCAGCGTGTGGCATAGCGGCATTCGCCTTTGCAAATTCGATGGTTGGACGGGCTGAATTTGAGAATTAATCGCAGGCCACAGTATAATATGAACGACTATGCCAACCTCAAGTAATGGGGCGAGAAACATTATTACCTTCCAAAAATACGAGCGCCCGCAAACCCTCGACGAAGCCTGGGAGCTCAACCAGAAAAAGCGCAACCGCATCGTGGCCGGCACCATGTGGATGAAAATGGGCACCCACTCCTTCGGCACCGCCATCGATCTGTGCGATCTGGGCCTCAACCAAATCGAAGAAACCGACGAGGAATTCCGCATTGGCGCCATGGCCACCCTGCGCCAAATGGAGAAGCATCCAGGCCTCGCCGCCTATTCCTGCGGCGCGGTGGAAGCCGCCTTCAAAGACATCGTGGGCGTGCAGTTCCGCAACGGCGCAACGCTCGGCGGAAGCCTGTGGCGCCGCATGGGTTTTTCCGACATCCTCACGGTTTTCCTTGCCATGGATAGTTACGTCGAACTCTACAAAGGCGGCATCGTGCCCCTGGAAGAGTTCGCGCGCATGCCTTACGACAAAGACGTTTTGGTGCGCCTCATCGTGAAGAAGCAGCCGGGCGCGTTCTCATACCAAGCCGTGCGCAAGCAGCGCACCGACATCCCTTCACTGAACTGCGCTGCGGCCCAGGTGGCGGGCGAGTGGCGCGTCGTCGTGGGTTCGCGTCCCGCGCGTGCCGTGGTGCTTCGCGATGAGCAGGGGCTCCTCGCCGGCGGCATTACCGAGGAAAGCGCCGCCGCGTTCGCCGACTACGCCGCCGGCGCCGTGACCGTCTCGGGCAACATGTGGGGCAGCGCCGAATACCGACGCGCACTCGTGCCCGCGCTCACGCGTCGCGCGCTTCTGGCACTGAAAGAGGTGCAGTAATGGAAATCAAAATCAAGCTGAACGGAACCATGGTTTCCGACGACGTTCCCGCTGACACGCTCCTCATCGATTTCGTGCGCGCGCATGGCTGCTTGAGCGTGAAGCGCGGCTGCGAAACCTCGAGCTGCGGTTTGTGTACCGTACTCATGGACGACGAACCTGTGCTTTCGTGCTCAACGCTCGCGGCGCGCGCCAACGGCCGCAGCGTGCACACGCTCGAAGGCCTGCAAGAAGAAGCGTCGGAATTCGTCGGCTTCATTGCCGACCAGGGCGCCGAGCAATGCGGCTTTTGCAATCCCGGCTTCGTCATGAATACCATCGCGCTGCTTCGCGAAAACCCCGACCCGTCTGACGGGGAAATTCTCGCGTACCTGAGCGGCAACCTATGCCGCTGCTCGGGCTATGAAGGCCAGCTGCGCGGCATCCGCGCCTTCCTGAACAGCAGGCATGAGGAAGGGGCCAACCATGAATAGACCCGAGTACCAATCGGTGGGCAAGTCGGTCCGCAAGAAAGACGCGATGCAGCAACTGCTGGGCAAGCCCCTGTATACCGAAGATATCGTGCGCGACGCGCTCGTAGTGAAGCTGCTGCGAAGCCCGCACGCCAATGCCATCGTCGAGACTATCGACACCTCGAAGGCGAAAAAGGTCGCCGGCGTGGTTGACGTATTCACATGGGAAGACGTGCCGAACGAGCGCTTTTCGAACGCGGGCCAAACCTACCCCGAAACGAGCCCCTACGACCGCCTCATCATCGATCGCCACGTTCGTTTCGTAGGCGACGTGGTAGCAATCGTCGCTGCCGAAAATGAAGCAGCCGCCAATAAGGCCCTCGCGCGCATCAAGGTTACCTACGACGTGCTCGAACCCGTTTTAGACTTCCGCACCGCCAAAGACAACCCGGTGCTCGTGCACCCCGAAGACAACTGGCGTATGCTGTGCGATTTGGGCGGCGACAATACGCGCAACCTCGTAGGCACCACGGCCGACGAAGGCGGCGACATCGAGGCCGTGCTGGCCGATTGCGATGTGGTTTTGGAACGCACCTACCACACCAAGGCCTACAACCAGGCGATGATGGAGACCTTCCGCACCTACACCGAGCTCGACCGCTACGGACGCTTGCACGTGATTTCATCCACGCAGGTCGTCTTTCATGTGCGCCGCATCTTATCGCACGCGCTCGGCATTCCGAAAGGCCGCATTCGCGTCGAAAAGCCCCGCATTGGCGGAGGCTTCGGCGCAAAGCAGACCGCAGTGTGCGAGGTGTACCCGGCATTCGTCACGATGAAGACGGGTCGTGCCGCCATGTGCGTATACACGCGCGAAGAATCGCAGACCTGCGGCTCTCCGCGCCACGAGATGGAAATCACCGTGCGCTTGGGCGCGAACAACGACGGCCGCATTCGCGCGCTCGGCGTTACCACGCTATCCAATTCGGGCGCCTATGGCGAGCACGGCTGGGCGACGGTCGGCCTTACCGGCCATAAGTCCATTCCACTGTATACCGGATCGCTCGAAGCGTTCAAATTTACCGCAAACGTGGTGTACACGAACATGCAGCCTTCGGGCGCCTACCGAGGTTTCGGCGCCACGCAGGGCCAATTCGCCGTTGAAACCACCGTGAACGAGCTGGCCGAAAAGCTTGGCCGCGACCCCGTTGAGCTGCGCGAACAGAACATGGTGCGCGAAGGCATGGAGATGCCCGCGTACTTCGGCGAAATCGCCAACGCGTGCGCGCTCGACCGCTGCTTGAAGCATTGCGCCGACATGTTCGACTGGAAAGCGAAATACCCCGTGCGCGACATGGGCAACGGCAAGGTTCGCGCGGCGGGCGTGGGCATGTCGATGCAAGGCTCAGGCATTTCCGGAATTGACGTGGGTTCGGTCACCATCAAACTCAACGACGACGGCACGTACATGTTGATCATCGGCGCGGCGGACATGGGCACAGGCTGCGACACCATTTTGGCGCAGATGGTCGCCGAGCATATGGATTGCTCGGTCGACGACGTTTTCGTGTTTGGCGCCGACACCGACGCGTCGCCCTACGATTCGGGCTCATACGCCTCTTCCACCACGTATGTCACCGGCATGGCCGTGCAAAAGGCGTGTACACAGCTGAAAGAACGCTTGTGCGCCATCGCCGCCGAAGCGCTGGAGTGCGACGCGAACGAGCTGAGCTTCGAAGACGGACGCGTGGTGCGCGAAGCGACGGGCGAAGAAATGTCACTCGTCGATGTGGCCACGAAAAGCCAGGTAAGCAATTGCCTGGCACCCGAAGCAACCGCCATGCATTCTTCCCCTGTCTCGCCGCCGCCGTTCATGGTAGGCATGGCCGAGATTGAACTTGACCGCGAAACCGGCGTAGTTGAAGTGCTCAATTACGCGAGCGTTGTCGACTGCGGTATTCCCATCAATCCGGCACTTGCGCGCATTCAGGCCGAAGGCGGCATCGTGCAGGGCATCGGCCACACGCTCATGGAAGACGTGACGCGCACGCCCAAGGGTCGCATTCGCGAATCAAGCCTGTTCACGTACCGTTTGCCCACTCGTCTTGACACGGGCCGCATTCACGTCGAGTTCGAGAATTCCTACGAACCCACGGGTCCGTTCGGCGCGAAGTCGATCGGCGAAATCGTCATTAATACGCCAGCCCCCGCGATTACGCAGGCAATTTACCGCGCGACGGGCGTGTGGCATCGCGAGCTGCCCATTCTGCCCGAGCATATCGTGCTCGCGAAACCCGAGGAGTAGGCATTCTAAGCGAGTTTTTGCACATACCGCGGAAAACCACGGCCATCATCGGAAGCGGCGGGAAATCGACGCTTTTACGCGCCCTGGCTGAAGAGCTGGCAACCGGAGGGGCCGCGAACACTGAGTTCATAGCCGCTGAAACTGCAACCGATAAGCTCCAGGTCGGAACATCGCCGAACGAAGACTGCCCGACCGAGGAGGCCGCAGGCGATAGGCCGTCGGTTGATGGCGGCGAGCCGTCAACCAGGCGCCCTGCCGCAAAAGAGACCGCCATCGCCGAAGCGGCGCGCCGAGCACACGTAATCGTGGCCACGAGCACCAAAATGTTCATACCCGATTGGTGTCCGGTTCTGCTCGACCCCACAATGGACGAAGTGCGATTAGCGCTATCGACGCACCCCATCGTCTGCGTGGGACGCATCCATGGGCCAACGGGCAAGCTTGACGCGCCGCGCATGGCGTTTTCGGAACTGGAAGCCGCGGCCGACTACCTGCTCGTTGAAGCCGATGGAGCAAAAATGCTGCCCCTGAAGGCGCATGCGGAACACGAGCCCATGATTCCCGAATGCGCGAAGCGAACGGTCTGCGTCGTGGGGATCGATGGCGTGGGCAGCCCTATTTCGCAGGCCTGCCATCGAGCGGAACGCTTTGCGCAGCTGGCAGACGCCTCGACAGCCGATACCGTAACGCCCGGAATGGTAGCGCGCGTGCTTGAAGCCGAAGGCCTGCACGATATGGTTTTGATTAACAAGGTTGAATCCGACAACGATCGGCGAGTCGCCGAGCACATAGCGGCGCTCTGCACAACCCCCGTGGTTGCGGGAAGCCTTTGGAGGAAAGAATTTCGATGCTTGCGATAATTCGCGGAGCTGGCGACATCGCCAGCGCGATTGCATTGCGCCTGCACAAATGCGGCGTTACCGTCATTATGACGGAGGTTGAACATCCCTTGACGGTCCGTCGCACAGTCGCCTTCAGCGAAGCTATTCATTCAGGGAAAACCCAGGTGGAAGGCGTCGTTGGCGTGCGTGCTGAAAGCGTCGATGATGCGCTGCGACGAGCACTCGAAGGGGTCGTTCCCGTGCTCGTCGACCCGAAATGCTCATGCATTTGGCTTGAACCTGACGTGCTGGTCGACGCCATTTTGGCCAAGCGCAACATGGGAACCACCATCGGCATGGCACCTATCGTAATTGGCATTGGCCCCGGATTCACGGCGGGCGACGACTGCCACGCCGTGATCGAAACCATGCGCGGTCACACGCTCGGTCGCGTGTATTACGAGGGTTCGGCACTTCCAAACACCGCAGTGCCGGGGCTTGTAGGCGGCTTCGCAGGTGAGCGCGTTTTGCGTGCGCCAAGCGATGGAACTTTCCGCGAAGTCGCCTCAATTCGTGACCACGTCGAGGCGGGACAGGCCGTCGCATACGTGGACGACGCCCCTGTTATTGCCACCCTCACCGGCACGCTACGAGGCCTGCTTGCTGGCGGAACGCACGTTACCAAAGGCTTGAAGTGCGGCGATATCGATCCGCGCGACGAAGCGAGCCACTGCGAAACGGTATCGGACAAAGGCCTGGCAGTCGCAGGCGGCGTGCTGGAAGCCATTCTTCATTTGAGCGACACGCTCACGAAAGCATAGGCGGAATAAAACATGCGAACGATTGCAGAACACATCGCGCGTGCCTCGCGCGAGGCACGCGATTTGGTGCTGGTTACCATAATGGAAAGTAAAGGCTCCACGCCACGCCACGCGGGCTCGCAGATGCTCGTCGACGAAAACGGGCTTGCGTGCGGCACCATTGGCGGCGGCGCCGTCGAGGCCCACGCCATCAAGAAAGCGCGTGGCATGCTGGGCGGCAATCTGAGCCTCGTCGAAAACATGGAACTGAAGCTCGCCTCCAAAAAAGGCCTGAATATGCCCTGCGGCGGGGATGCGACCCTTCTGTACACGCCCGTGAATGCCAGCGATACGCATTGGCGCGATGCCTCACGTGAAATGCTTCGCTGCATTGACCAGCGCATTCCATCCTATCTCGTCGTGAAATGTCCCGAAGGCGGACAATCGAGCGAAAGCACTGTCGCCCTGCTCGATGCCAACGGCGCGCCGTTGGCAGGGGAGTGCGGCATGCAGGCGAGCCTCATCGCCGGCCTTGAGCACAGAGCCGTCATTGACGGCCGTTTCGTGATGCCCGTCTCGCTGCCCGCACGAGCCATCGTTTTCGGCGGCGGGCACGTGGGCCGCGCGACCGTATCGGCCCTCTCGCGCGTCGGGTTCTGCTGCACACTGTTCGATTGCCGCCCCGAATTCGCCCAGCACTCGCGCGCGCCCGAAGCGCATGATGTCATCTTGGGCGATTACGAAAACATCGCAGCGTCGCTGACCTTGGACGAGCACGATTTCGTCATCATCATGACACACACCCATCGCAGCGATTACGCCCTTCTTGAGCAGGTGCTTCGCCGGCCTTTGGCATACGTCGGACTCATGGGGTCACGGCGAAAAATCGCAACCGGGCGAGAGCTCATGCTGAATGCGGGAATACCACAAGAGACGATTGACGCCGTACATATGCCCATCGGCCTTGACATCGCCGCAGAAACGCCCGAGGAAATCGCCGTGAGCGTCGCGGCGGAGTGCATCATGCGCCGCGCGGAAATGCGGAGGGACGATGCATAACCTTATGCAAACAAATGGAGGCGACGGCGCGTAAGCGCGCCATGCAAGAAGGCACGAATAAGGCAACGACACGCCAATCACCTTACCGCAGTCGCCTTCTACGCGAACAGGGGCACTCAGGCCACACATGTCGACCACGTGAAGACCTCTTCACGAAAGACCGACAAATAGGCAATCGCGCCGCTTCCTTGCCACGCGCGTTTATACTGGCATGAAAAGCAAGCAGCGGCGCACAGCGCCTCGTCCCACCAACCGACAGGACCCCATGAACAAGCACAGCATTCGATACGTTCTTATTCTTGTCGCAGCCATCGCAGCGGCAGCGCTCATCGTCGTTCGGTTCGACGGCGTATGCGAAATCTTCTCAACCGTATGCCAAGCATTGCAGCCGCTGGCGGTGGGCGCCGTTATGGCATACCTGCTCAACTTCATCGCCGTGGGCCTGGAATCGCGATGGTTCCCCCGCTCGACCAACGTCTTTGTCACTAAGAGCCGCCGCCCGATTTGCGTCATTTTGGCAATTGCCGCTGTCACACTCGCACTCGTTGCGCTCACCACATTCGTAGGCAGCGAGTTCAAATCGGTCGGCTCGGCTATCATCAATGGCGTTTCCGAAGGCGCGACCATGGCTTCGCAAGCAATCGCGAACCTTCCCGGTGCCGAAAAGAGCATGATCCTCAACGATGCCACATGGAGTTCCCTGGGCGAGAAGGCCCTGGCAGCCATAGGCGGAACCGACCAAGCGCTGCGCATCGTGGCCCAAACGAGCGGCGAGGTCGCACACGTGACGCTGTCCATTTTGCTGGGCATGATTTTCGCGCTGTACCTGCTGCTCGACAAAGACCGCGTGCATGCTGGCGCCATGCGCCTTGCGACCCTCATTCCCAGCGATGAGGTGCGCGAGCGCGTGCTCCACGCATGCGCCATTACCAACGATTGCTTCTCACGCTTTATTCGCGGGCAATGCATCGAGGCAGTCATCTTGGGTACGCTGTGCGCTATCGGCGGCACCATCCTGCATTTTCCCTACGCAGCCTCAATTGGCCTTATTGTGGGTGTGACCTCGCTCATTCCGTTCGCCGGCGCATGGATCGGCGGCATCATGGGCGCTGCGATGATTCTGTCGCAAGACCCCTTGCAAGCGGTACAGTTCATCATTTTCCTGATTATTCTGCAACAAATCGAGGGACACTTGATTTACCCGAACGTCGTGGGCCAGTCGGTTGGTCTGCCGAGCATCTGGGTGTTTGTCGCGGTTATCGCCGGCGGCTCGCTGTTCGGCCTTCTGGGCGTGCTTTTGGGCGTGCCCGTGATTTCCACCGTGCGCACGCTGCTCATGGAACACTTCGCCAAAATGGATGCGGAAAAAGAACCTGCTAAATGCTCGTAGCGTTTAGCGGGTCGTTAAACCCCCGAATAGTCGCAAGCCAATCGCAGAAACCTGCTAAACGCTACAAGCGTTTAGCAGGTTTGACGACCCAATCGGGCCCAAGGTATTACCGCATCTGAGATTCCGTTTGAAGGGTGGGCGCATCGGGATGCTCGGGCCATGGCGGGGGAGCCATCACCGTCATATCAAGGCGAAGCGTTTGCGCAATGAGCGTCGCGAGCTCTTCGTCGGTGATGTCGGGCTTCGCCTTCATCATGCCCACGATACCGAAAAGCACCAGGCCGAACGTCTCGGGAATCAGCTGAATATCAATGGTTCGATACGCCATATATTCCGACACGATGTAGTTCTGAATGCAGGCGACGCTTTCGCGCACGGCCCGCGTTGCGAATTGATCGCGCATCCCCAGCTCTTCGAGCACGGCAAACATGGGGCGCGACTGTCCCGAGCTCGTATACAGCGTGCGTCTGAACGCGGCGACGCAGTTCTTCAGCTCCGAGGGCGTGTCACCGAACGCACGTAGCTCGTTCCATGTCGACACACTTTCGACGATATCTTCAAGGAAATCGTCGAGTACGGCATCGATCACGGCCTGCTTATCGGGGAAGTAGTAATACACAAGGCTGCGTGCCACGTCGGTCTTGCGCGCAATGGCCGCCATGCTCGTGGCGGCCACGCCTTCAGTCTCGAACAGCTCGCGCGCCGCCTGCATGATATCCCCAGCTGTGCCACCCAATCGCACGCTCTGCCTCACCTGGCGCGTGACGTGATGCGGCAGGTCGGAAGCGAATTCGGAAATGGAAGCACTCTTTCGCGCCGGCACGACGGCTCCTTCGTCTAGCATGGGGCCGTCGCGCCAAACGCGATGCACGAAAACGAAACGCGCAGGTTAGCGATTCTCTTCAACGACCTCTCGATAATTCTTGGTGTCATTATAGAGCTCGTCTTTCAGCGGGTTGAGCTTGCGCGCGCGAATTCGATGGAGCTGGTAGGCGGCAAGCGCCACGTTAGAGATTAGCGCAATCAGACTCACGACAAAGAACGCAGTGGGGTTATGCGTCGTGGGAATTTCCGCAAACGTATAGAACTGCGGGAGCGCCATGGCGAACATCGCATAGAGCGCCAGGGTTTGCGCGCGATGCTGCAACCATGCACCACGCTTTGTGAAGAACGTGGGGACGGTGCAGGCAATGAGCAGAGCCAAACCCGTGTACGTGGAATGGTCGGACATGCAGTTATACGTGTACGCGAAATTCCACAGGTCGTAGGCGATAATCCACATCCAGAGCATATCGGGCCAAATCATGTCGCGCGATTTATCTTTCGGGATGAAGATGCCGAACCAGCCGCAAATGGTGATGATGTTCAAGATGCCAGCGATTGCATTCATGATGTTCCATGGGCCGGAAATCATCCACACATGGTCGACGACGGCGCCGTCCCACAGGCCGTAGGTATACATCTGAATGTCGCGCACCACGGCTTCGCAAATATTGATCGCCAAAATGAGCGGCGGGAAGCACAGCGCCCATCGCTTCTCATACAAATGATGCTCGCGGCCATCGGCACCGCGCCATTTCACGAATCGCAACGCCATGAATCCCACACAGCCCGCCAGCGCAGAATACGTTTTCGCCCAGTTGAACCAGTTTCCCGTGCCATACTCGTTGCCGGGCGCGGCAGTGTGGGGCCATACGAAAATCGTGAACACGATGGGCGCGACCACGAACAACGCGACGCCGCCCCACACGCTCGTGCGTCCAAATTCGTTAAATGCCATAAGGGCGAACACGACGAACAGCCAAATCGCCCATATCATAGGGTCGGATGCTTGATACAGAATACCCATGGTCTTCCTCCTTGAATCGAGCGCGCGCCGCCGCGCTACGGCGTGCAGCGGCGCGACACCGCACGGCGCTAGAGGCGCTCCACCTAGGGGCGCTCAACCATAGTTTTGACGCGGCCCTTTTCATCCCACGCGGCGGCGTAGCCGAACTCCTCCAGGTTGGCCAAAGCGGCTTCGCGCTGGCCTTCGGGCACGTCGATGCTTTCGAGGTACACCCTACGGAAGCCCGGGTTGTCGATATAAAGCTCCTGCTTGAAGGGGTTGCGCTTCTTGCCGAAAATCGTGTAAGCCTGGTAGACGAACACGCACACGTTGAAAATGAGCGCAATAGCCGAAATCGTCATATGAGCCGCGGGGTCGTTCGTGGAATGCACCACGCACGCCGGGTGCAAGAAGAACCACGGCACCGTCATGGTCACAATCATGTTCACGGCAAGCGTACGAACGCGGTGCTGCGCATAGGCGCCGCGTTTAATGAAGAACGCGGGAATCGTGCACGCCGCCAGCAGCACCAGGCCGCAATACATGGAGCGATCGGAAACGCTGTTGTAGGTGTAGGCGAAGTTCCACAGGTCATAGCCAATAATCCAGAACCACAGCTGATCAGGCCAGACGTAGTCTTTCTTCTTGCCGCGGCCAACGATAATGCCAAAGAAACCGCAGATGCACAGCGCATTCAGAATGCCCGCGACGCCGTTCATCACATTCCACGGGCCGCCAACCACCATGTAACCATCCACGATGCCGTTGACGCCCGTGAGTTGGAAGTCGCGAATGCACGCCTCAAGAATATTGATAGCGAAAATGATCGGCGGAATGCACACGATGTATTTCTTCTGGAAGGCGGGGAAGTACACGATGAGCCATCCAAGAATCGCACCCGCGAGGCACGAATACGTTTTCACCCATTGAAACCACGTGCCCGCGCCCGTGCCTTCGACAGCGGTGTGGGGCCAAACGAAAATGGTCAAGGCGAGCGGCAAAGCGATGAAGATTGCGGCGCCGACCCATTTGTTGAGGCGAGAGAGCTCGTTCATGCCAATCAGAAATACCAGATAGAGCAGAACGCTCACAATCGCCGTCGCCGAAAGTGGCTCGTAAAAGAACATGACGGTTCCCCTTTCCCTCTTGCGTACTTGCGAACCCGTTCGAATGGCCCATTTCCCCGATGGCCCCAATTGCTGCAGTTCGCTTTCTTGGCCGCAGTGTAACAAGGGGATTTTTCGTTGGTTTGACGCTTTAGGGTTGATTCGTCAAAGCAAGGGTAGAGAGATTCGTTCGAGCGGCTTTGTTTTCCTGCTTCATACGCGGCGCGCACGCCTTTCGCACGTTACGCGCATGGCGCTCACCGACATAGGCCTATGGTATGGGCCACCGGCGTGCGCCATGGCTCAAACTGCTCGCCGTAGAGGCGTATGCCAAGCTGATTCCTCAGCCGCCACTCCCGAACAACTCGGCGTAGCGACAATCGAAACCTGTTAAATGCTCGTAGCGTTTAACAGGTGCAACCAAACTGCACTGCCCAAACAGCGAAGCCGCTGGCAGGAAAGAACGAATTTCCCGCGCGCTTCAGATTAGGAAAGAGCCCTTCTTTGTCGTAGTAACGAAGCGTGGAAACCGGAATGGCGAACATTTCAGACACTTGCCCGATCGTAAACATGTCGATTCCCTTCAAAAAGTCCTTGACCTAAAGCCAGGTTTAGGTTTTACGGTTGGTTCATCCTATCAAGCAAGCCCATAGAATGAGAGGGACAACCATATGCTCGGAACCTTCACGTACCACAATCCAACCAAGATTTACTTCGGCCCCAATGCGCTTGAGGGGCTCGCAGACGAGCTCGCGAAATACGGCCCGAACGTCGTGCTTGTCTACGGTGGCGGCTCCATCAAGAAAAACGGCGTATATGACCAGGTAGCCGCCGTTTTGAACGCCACTGGTAAAAACGTGACCGAGATTGCCGGCGTCATGCCGAACCCTACCGTCGAGAAGCTTCGCGAGGGCGTTGCCGTGGCGAAGGCGGCCAGCGCCGATCTGATTTTGGCAGTAGGCGGCGGCTCGGTGTGCGACTATTCCAAAGCGGTGTCGGTTTCAGCGAACTGCGACGAGGACCCCTGGGAGAAATACTTCGTTCGCTTCGAGGAGCCGAACTGCCCCGTTGTTCCCGTGGGATGCGTGCTCACCATGGCCGGCACGGGTTCGGAAATGAACGCGGGCGCCGTGATCACCGACCATGCCGCCAAACTTAAGGTAGGCCACGTTTTCGCGAACAGCGACGTGATGCCTAAGTTTTCGATCCTCAACCCCGAATTCACTTTGAGCCTACCGCATAGGCAGGTCGTGGCTGGTATCTACGACGCGTTCAACCATATTTGCGAGCAGTATTTCAGCGGCAGCGACGACAACGTGAGCGACAGCATCGCCGAGGGCCTTATGCGCAGCGTAGTCGAGAACGGCCGCATCGCCGCGAACGACGACCAGAATTACGAAGCGCGCAGCAATATCATGTGGGCCGCGACCTGGGCGCTGAACACGCTCATCGCCAAAGGAAAACCCACCGATTGGATGGTCCACATGCTCGGGCAGGGCGTGGGTGCCGTGACCGACGCGACCCACGGCATGACGCTTTCCGCCGTGAGCCTTCCGTACTATCGCTTCATCATGGATGCCGGGTTGCCGAAATTCGCGCGTTTCGCGACGCACGTGTGGGGAATTAACCCTGCGGGCAAGAGCGAACGCGAGCTCGCCGAAGCGGGCCTTTCGGCAATGGAGGCATGGATGCGTGAACTGGGTGTTGCGATGAGCCTCGCGGAGCTGGGCGTGACGGAAGCCGACCTGGACGACGTCGTTGCCACCACATTCATTATGACCGGCGGTTACAAAACGCTCACCAAGGAAGACGTGCGCAACGTTTTGTTGCAGTGTCTGTAGAAGGGGAGGCTGTCTGAAGCAGCGATGCCCCGGCGCACGATTAGGTTTAAGCCGTGCGCCACGCAGCATCACCCACGCAGCGTGGCGCGCAGGCGATCGGTGCGAAGCAGCAGGTCAAACGCATCAAGCACGTTTGTTACCACGACATCGGCGCACGTCAAAAGCTTTCCGCATGCGCCTTCTTTTCCCATAATCGCAATCGAAAGCGCGGCTTCGCCGAACATAGCGATGTCGTTGAAGCCATTGCCGATGCACACGCAACCTTCGGCGCCAAGCTCGCGCACAATCGAGGCCTTGCATGCGCTCGCATCATCGCGGGTAAACACACGCACGTCAACCGGAAGGTCGTCGCATTCAGTACGCACCGTCCCGAACGTGTCGGCAGTAAGTACGCTGACCTGGGCGAACTCGGTGATTTCTCGAATGCGGCTCGCAACGCCTTCAATAAGATGCCCGTCGGCGGCAATGGTTCCGTTGTAGTCGCACACCACGTGGCGAATCCCGAACGTGCCACGTCCGGGGATGTCGATTTCCAACATAGGGCAGGGCTCCTTTCGATCACGGCCTCGAATGCATATCGCTTTTCTAAACATGCCGAACTCAAAGCCGATCCGACTTATGATGCCCATTAAAACGGCGCAGCATTCCAAGCATGGCCGATTTCCGCAGATTTTGGCAGAAAATTGCGGTTGTGAACGATATGGATTGCCTCCTTGAAAGAAGCGATTCATAAAACACGGGTCTGTAAGATTGTCTGTGTAAGTCCCCTCAAGGGGCAACGTCTCCGGAGGCGATCGTCGCCGGCGCAGGGCGCCGGCCATGCTACGATGGCCGCGGCATGGCCCGCGGCAGATTGGAGACGACCGTGACCAGGAGGAAGAAGGGCGACCCCGCCGCCGAGCGCGTGGCGGCCGCCATCATGGAGGAGTTCTCGCCGAAGACCGCCGAGGAGGCGCAGGAGGCCCTGCGCTCGGTATTCGGGCCGATGATCGAGACGATGCTCAAGGCCGAGCTCGAGGCCCACCTGGGCTACCCGGACAACGACAAGGGCCCCAAGGACGGGCCGAACAGGCGCAACGGCTACACGCGCAAGGTGGTGCGCACGAGCGCCGGCGAGGTCCCCATCGACGTGCCCCGCGACCGCGACGCCACCTTCGAGCCCGCGGTGGTGCCCAAGGGCGAGCGCGACCTGACCGGCATAGAGTCGCGCGTGATGTCGATGTACGCGCGGGGCATGTCTCAGCGCGACATAGCCGCCACGGTGCGCGAGATATACGGCTTCTCGATGAGCGCCGAGACGGTCTCGGCCATCACCGACAGGGTGTGGGAGGAGCTCGAGCGGTGGCGCTCGCGCCCGCTGGAGCCCGTGTACGCGTTCATGTTCGTCGGCTGCCTCTACGTGCCGGTGAGGCGCGGGCGCGGCGCGCGCAGCATGGCGGTCTACGCGATAGTCGCCTACGACCTGGCCGGGCGCAAGGACGTGCTCGGGCTGTGGACGCAGGAGACCGAGGGCGCGCACCACTGGATGGGCGTGTTCGACGAGCTGCGCCAGCGCGGCGTCGAGGACGTGCTGTTCGTGAGCATGGACGGCGTGTCGGGGCTGGCCGACGGCCTGCGCGCGATATTCCCGGACGCGGTGGCGCAGCGCTGCCTGGTGCATCTGGTGCGCAACTCCTGCAAGTACGTCCCGTCCAAGGACATGCAGGCGTTCTGCCGCGACGCCCGGGCCTTCTACGGCGCGCCGTCGCTTTCCGCGTGCCGGGCGGCG
>ERZ857840.2859-NODE-2859-length-15616-cov-2.893387_pt1 | contig 15616 bp, 25 predicted proteins | sample MGYA00519760_ERZ857840 | MGnify/ENA primary metagenome ERZ857840 (study PRJEB31778, sample SAMEA3449371) | human gut metagenome | biome: human gut; feature: human-associated habitat; material: faeces | place: United Kingdom | collected 2010/2012 ... | reverse complement strand
GGGGCGGCAGATCTGGCCCAGCATCTGGAATCCGCAGCGAACCTCGCCAAGGACTTCAAGTACAACGGCTGTACCATCCTGCGGTGAGGGGTCAGCGGTTGACTTCAGGGTTCTCCGTGCGGCCCAGCAGGTAATCGACGGAGCATCCCAGTTGATCGGCAATTTTTGCGAGGGTATCAGCTTTCGGCATGGATGTTTTCATGTTGGACATGGTGTTGAAGCCAAGGCCAGCATCGGCAAGGACCTGCTTGACCGGGATATGCTTCAGCTTGGCACAAGCCTTTATGCGCTCTGCGATATCGGGAGAATTGTACATGAAATCACCTCAACCTCAGCGGTTTATCTCAGGGTTGTCAGTACGGCCCAAGAGATAATCTACCGAGCAGTCGAAGTAATCGGCCAGCTGAATCAGAATTTTCCCAGAAGGCGGTTCACCGACGTTTTTCCAGCGGGTCACTACGCCGGATGATATACCAAGCTCCTTGGCAACAGGGTTGGGCTTGGTGTTGTGAGCTTGGCATAGCTGGTAGAAACGATCCCAAAACGTCAAAGAAAGCACCTCGATTTTGTGAAAAAGATAGAATATCAAAAAAATGAGAAAAAGCGTTGAAATCTCATTTCAGTGAGATTATAATAACACTTGAACGAAACAAGTGTCAGATTGACAAGGAGAATGAGCCATGAAAGAAGTCACCTACGAAACCCTGAGCACAGCGGTGCGGGCTCTGAGCGAGCGGATCACCGCACTGGACGAGCGCATCGAGGTCAGCTTGGCGTTCGGCAATCCCGTGAAGCTGAAGCTGTCGGTGGACTGCTTCGGCCTGCTGTCGCCGGAAGGGGCGGCAGAACTGGCAGAGCATCTGGGATCCGCAGCAACCCTCGCCAAGGGCTTCCAGTACAACGGCTGTACCATCCTGCGGTGAGGGGTCACCGGTTGACCTTCGGGTTGTCCGTGCGGCCAAGGAGGTAATCGACGGAGCAGTCCAGATAATCCGCAATCTTTCCAAGGCTGAAGGACGAAAGCCCTTTTTTGTCGGACATCTGGCTGAGCGAGTTGATGTTCAGGTCACAGGCTGAGAGGATGTCTTTGAGCATAACACCCCTCTCCCGAGCCAGCGACTTTATGCGATTGGACAAAGCTTCGGCAGAGTACATAGCGAACCTCTCGTAGATTTGTGCAAGTCTACAAAATCAAGAAATTTCTTGAAAATCACATTGAAATCAAGAAAAATCGTGAGTATAATAACACTTGAACGAAACAAGTGTTAGATGCAAAGGAGCAAAAAGCCATGAAGATCGTGATTTTCACCTACGACAGCCGGGCAAGGGGCGAGGAAGGCGAAGCCTCCACGAACATCCTGTTGGAGGACGAACAGGCCGCAGCAGTCAAGGCTGCTTACGACAACCGGCAGGAACAGAGCGGCATCTCGGACATCCTCTTGCGGTGCAAGGTCGATGACCTGTGCGCCGCCAGCGAAACGCTCCGGGGGCGCAGGTACGTCCACGACAGCGTGAAGGCTGTGGAGATCAGGGAGGTTTGAGCCATGATGGACAGCAAGCGCAGAGCAAATCTCGAGATCCGCAAGGACTACTTGGCGCGGGGTTGGACCCTGCGGGCCAACATCAACCCGGCCTACATCCGGCTCCTTCGGCGGAGTGGCAAGGAGTACGGCCAGCGTGTGGCACAGGCAATTCGCTGCGGCGATTCTCAGCGGGCAGACAAGCTCCTGCAGGATGCCAAAGAGTGCCGCACCCACATCCACATCCGGGAGAGCGCGGCGCATCACGACAAGTTCCTGCACGATGCACTCGGTATGCCAATCGCCGTCTGGGATCGGGAAGATGGCAAGCTCCACTCTCTGGCCTACGAGGACTAAGCATTTCTATCCACACTCCACGAAAGGAGGTGATAGTTCAGCAGATGCCGCTGGGAAACGTTCTAAGGCTGGTTTGCTTTGAAACGTCAAACATCCTTCTGAGAGTCAGAAAACGCCTTGCAGAGGTCTCAGAGACCGTCAGATGACGGATTGCGCTTTGATTTCTATCCACACCCTCCATGCGGAGAGCGACAACGACTAATCTCTCTGGGATTTTAGAAATCGAACGTACTCGTTGACCTTCTGGCGTTCATCGGCGGTCAAATCCACCTGCTGTGCAGCCGGGTCGCCAGTCCGCCCCATCAGGTAGTCCATGGAGCAGTCAAGGTAATCGGCAATGCGGGCGAGGCTGTCAGCGGCCATCATGCGGCCAGTGCGCAGGCTGGAAAGAGTATTACGGCTCAAAGCCAAAACATCGAACATCTCTTTCAGTTGGATGTTGCGATCCTTGGCCTGATTTTTGATTCTTTCTGCAAGGGCTATAGAATCGTACAAATTTTCGTCGGACATTCTGTGCATACCTACAAAATCACACAATTGTGCGCACTGCTTCTTGAAATCACACAATCGTGAGATTATAATACACTTGAACGAAACAAGTGTTAGACAACGAGGGTCAGCACCTTCCATCCAGTGCATTCCCCCAAAGCCCCTCTGCAAAGGAGCTTCAACGTACCACGCAGTACGACACACCACCATGATTTGATTCCTCCCCAATGATAGGCACCGCTGCAAAACGCAGGCCCCATTTCTATCCACACCCCCTTCACAGGGGAGAGAGGTGGGAATGCGAAGGTATAGCGATTACTCCCCATACTTGCTCTGACTTAACAGCACGGGGGAGTGCGCTGGATGGTGGGTACTAGCCCTTTAAGTCTACCAAAAATCTAACAAGTGTTCAAGACAGATGTCAGATAATTTTCCCCGGAAAGGAGAGATTGGCGTGGATCAGCTGATACCGGTCGATTATGGAAATCCTGAGCGGCCCACCGTCAGCGGACGGGAGCTTCACGAGTTCCTGCAAGTCAAGACGGCCTACAAGGATTGGTTTCCCCGCATGGTTGAGTACGGGTTCACCGAGGGCAAGGACTTCAACCCGCTCAAAATTGAGCGGGTTCAGGACGAGGGCGGGCGCAAGGTCACCCGCACGGTGGACGACCACCAGCTTACCATCCCGATGGCGAAGGAACTGTGTATGCTCCAGCGCAACGAGAGGGGAAAGCTGGCCCGGAAGTACTTCTTGGCCGTGGAGGAACAGTGGAACAGCCCGGAAGCCGTGATGCGGCGGGCGGTTCTGCTGGCCGACAAGAAGGTGAAGCGGCTCCAGAGCGAGAAGCGAGAGCTTGCGACGCAGGTAGAGGAGCTTACCCCAAAAGCCGTTTTCGCAGATGCGGTTTGTTCCAGCGACAACAGCATCCTGATCGGGGAGCTGGCGAAGCTCATTTCCCAGAACGGGGTGCCGATTGGTCCGAGGCGGCTGTTCTGCTGGATGCGGGAGCATGGATACCTGATCCGGCGGCATGGCGACGAGTACAACCTGCCGACGCAGAGGTCGATGGAGCGTGGATGGTTCGAGTTGAAGCAGACGGCGGTGATTCATTCCGACGGGCGCACAATCGTGTCCATCACGCCAAAAGTTACGGGAAAAGGGCAGATTTACTTCATCAATCTGTTTTTGTCGAAGGAGAAAGGAGAAGATAGCATGAAAAAAGTTCCGCTGCCTAGCTGGTGTGTGGAAGTGAAGCGGGCGATGATCGAGCATGGCGACATGACCGTCACCGATCTGGCGAAGGAGACCGGCTACTCCCGGTCTCACATCAGCAGCATCGTCAACGGTTCTATGCGGCCGTCCGGCGAGGTCAAGGATGCCATTGAGAACTGCCTTGGCATCCACTGAACCCTGTATCAATTCTAGCAGAAAGGAGGGGAAAGCGAAATGGCGCGTGATTCCCAGAATATCTACAAAAACGCCCGGAAATCTGCCGGATTGACACAGGAGAAGGCGGCGCAGTATTTGAACGTTTCCGTCGATTCCCTGCGGGATTACGAGGGCGACGAGCGGCCGGTGCCGAACGATGTCGCCAGCGCAATGTGCGACGTGTATCAGGTGCCGTATCTGGCGGTCCAGCATCTCCGGCAGTCCTCAAAGTTGGGGGAGCGGGTCGTTCCCGAAATCCAGCTCAAGGATTTCCCGGAAGCCGTTCTGGGCGTTCTGGCCGCTGTTCAGCGGTTCGTGGCAAAGCGAGACGCTATGATCGAGATTGCCGCAGACGGGCAGGTCACAGAGGACGAGCAGGCAGAGTGGAACGGGATTCTGAAGCTCATTGACGGCCTGAACATGGCGGCGACCAGTATGAAATTCACGAAGGGAGGACAAATCAAATGACACTTGCCCCGAATACCTTTATCGGCGCAGCAGAGATTACGGAGATCGTGGGATGCAGCAAGAGCCGAGCCTACCGGTTTATCCGGCAGATGAATGCGGAACTGGAAGCCAAGGGCTACCTCGTATTCCCGGGTCGAATTCCGTACCGCTACTTTCTGGAACGTTTTGGACTTGTGGAGGAACCGAAGGATGCAAAAACGGATCGTTCCGCTGCTGGCGACGCTGGCAGCGCAGATACTGCTGGCCGGAAGCATCGGCGCAGCAGCAACCGCTTCAATGTCGAGGCAAGCTGAGATCACGGTCATCGAGATCCCGCTTCGGGCAGAGATCAGCCAGACAAGCTGCATCCGCACAGACCCGGAGCCGTACCCGACAGCGGCCTGCACCGTTCCGCTTGACGATGGCCTTCAGCGGTACACCGAAGAAATGTGCGATTTGTACGATGTTCCGTTAGAGCTTGCCTATGCAGTCATGCAGGTGGAGAGCCAGTACACGGTGGATGCCACCAGCACCACCGGAGATTATGGTCTGATGCAGATCAACAGCATCAACGCCGAGTGGCTGGAAAGCGAGCTTGGGATCACCGACCTGCTGGATGCCCGGCAGAACATCACGGCGGGCTGTTACATACTGGGTCAGCATCTCGAACAGTACGAGGGCGATATCAACCACGCACTGATGGCTTACAACCTCGGCACCGGCGGGGCGGCAAAGGCCTGGAACGCCGGAACCCGCAGCACGGCCTACACCGACAAGGTGTGGAAGGCCATGATTGAACTTCTGGAGGCAGAAAGGGATGTTTCTTGAGATGATGCAGAACTACGCAGAAAAGCGGCTCATTTACGACGTTTTTGCTACCTATCGGGATGTGCAGGATGCGGCGGCGGAGATGTCGAACGTCCTGCCGTGCCCCCGGTGCGGGCGGATGAACATGAAGATGCGCCTGCACAGCAATGCTCTTTCCCGCAGAGTGCCGGGCATTATGATCTGCGACCGGTGCGGGACAGAGGAAGCGTTTGAAGCCGTGTCGGGGAGACCCAAGTACGTTCAAGACTGGGCCCTCGTCAAGAACTACATGAAGGGAGTAGAAAGCAGATGAAAGCTGAACGGAAAGAACGGAAGATGCCGCTGTCCGGCTGGGTCATCGTTGGCCTGCTGGATACACTGGCGGGCGTGATCGCCGGGGAGCTGGTGGCGTTCTGGGCTCTGCCCTATGCCTACAACTGGCGTGGCTACATGGCAATCGGCGGCGAATGGATTCTGATTCTCCTTGCGACCGCAGGGGCCGCAATGTGGATGCACTCCCTGCTGATGGACTGGATTTTCGGAGGGAAGAAACATGGTAAGGTGCGCTCGGTGTCACCGAGTTCTCACCGATCCGGGGGCAATCGAGGCCGGGTACGGCGCGAAGTGTTACGCCCGGGAGTTCGGGAAGAAGCTCAAATCACCTGCAAAATGCCGTCCAGAGCGGCGCAGAACCGGCACTCCGCCTAAAAGTCAGGCGGGAGAACAGATCGTCGGTCAGCTTTCCGTATATGACATTCTTGCCCGGAATGAGCAAGAAAAAAGCACCGGCCCAGATGGTCGGTGCGCTACAAATGGATGAAGACCCGCATAATCCGGTGACATCCGATGCAGGAACATCGGACCGGAAAATGCAGGTCTCCACTACACACAACCATATTGTAGCACAAAGCGTTGAGTTTTTCAACACTGGTACGGAACGGCGGCTGAAGGAATCTCTTTGCTGCCGTTTTTCTATACAAAAAATCAAGGAGGCACACATGGAAAAAGAACTGAGCCCGACCGTCTGGACGGGTGAGCAGCTGATCGTGGTGGAGCAGCTGCCGATTATTACCGAACAGTTGCACAGCATCAAAGACAGGGCACAGGCGGATGTCGCAGATGCGTTGTCGCTGGCCTGCACCGAGGAAACCCTGAAGGTCGTCAAGGAACGCCGGGCGGAACTGAACCGCCAGCGGAAGGATCTGGATGCCCGCCGGATGGCCGTCAAAAAGCAGATTATGAAGCCCTTCGAGGATTTCGATGCGGTCTACAAGGAGTTCTGCACGGATGTCTACGGCCCGGCAGCCGACCAGCTGAAGGAGAAGATCACGGACGTGGAAGCCGGTCTGAAAGCCGCCAAGGAGGAAAAGGTCGTTGCCTACTTTCAGGAGTTGGCAAAGGCGGCGGATGTCGAGTGGGTGCAGTATCAGGACATTGGCATTGTGGTGACCCAGACGGCCAGCCTGAAATCCCTGAAAACGAAGGTCAAGGAGTACATCGACCGCATTGCGGCGGATGTGAACTGCATCAACACGATGGATGGAGCCCCGGAGATCATGGCCGAGTACAAGCTCTGCCGGAATCTGGCGGTTTCCCTGAACACTGTCCGCCAGCGGAAAGACCGCATTGCCCGGGAGGAAGCGGAGCGGAAGCAGCGGCTTGAAACCCAGCTTCGGGAGCAGGAGGCAGAATCCGCCGTTCTGGATGCCGCAGAGGAAGAACTGATGGCTCCAAGCGTTCTCGGTACGGAGGACGTGGAGGAAGCTCCCGACGAGCAGGAAGAAGTGCAGCAGGAAAGCAACGCCCGGGTTATGAGCGCAAAGTTCGCTTTCATGGGCCGCACGTTCCAAGTCCGGGGCAGTCTGGAGCAGCTTCGTGGTCTGAAGGCCTTCGTCAACGGCAAAATCAATGAGATTCAGACCTACATGACCGACAACGGCATTGAAAATCAGGAGGTAAGCGACCATGAGTAAAGCTGTACAGCCGCAGAAAATGCGCTTCTCTCAGGCAATCCAGACCACGAAGTACAAGAATCTGGTGAACAACACGCTGGGCGACCCAGCCCGTGCCGGGCGGTTCATTGCGAACATCACGTCCGCTGTTGCCGTCAACCCGGCTCTGCAGGAGTGCAACCCCGGCACCATCCTAGCCGGTGCGCTTCTGGGAGAGAGCCTGTTCCTTCAGCCGTCGCCCCAGCTGGGTCAGTTCTATCTGGTGCCCTTCAAGTCCAAGGCCAAGTACGACCGGGATGGGAACATGATCGAACCGGCCAGCGTCAAGGCACAGTTCGTTTTGGGGTACAAAGGCTACGTCCAGCTGGCCCTGCGCACAGGCCAGTACAAACGGCTGAACGTCATCGAGGTCAAGCAGGGTGAGCTTGGCGGCTGGGATCCTTTTGAGGAACGTTTCGGCCAGATGCACTTCATCGAAGACTTTGAACAGCGGAAAGCGATGCCTACGGTGGGTTATGTGGCCTTCTTTGAATACCTCAACGGCTTCCAGAAGACGCTGTATTGGACGATGGAGCAGATGATGGCTCATGCCGACAAGTACAGCCAGGCGTTCAGCGCAGCGGCGTACAAGAAGCTTCTGAACGGCGAAATCCCCCAGAAGGATCTGTGGAAGTACTCCAGCTTCTGGTATAAGGATTTTGATGGCATGGCGAAAAAGACCATGCTCCGCCAGCTGATTTCCAAATGGGGCATTATGACCGCTGAGATGACTACTGCCTATTTGCGGGATGGTCATACGATTATGCCGGATACGACCAGCGGCGACCTGCTGCCGGAGATGACCGATGTACCGGAAGCCGAGCCGCCGGTGGAGCAGGAACAGCCCAAAATCGAGCGGACGGCCAAAACGATGGATTTGCCGGAGCCGGAAGCGGATGCCGTAGAAGAAGCCGTTGATCTGGCTTCACTCTGATGGTTAAGTACAACATCATCTCGACGGGGAGCGATGGGAACGCCACGATTCTGGAGGATTTCTTGCTGATAGACTGCGGCGTTCCCTATAAGGCACTGGAAACGTATGTGGCGAAGCTGAAGCTGGTACTGTTGACCCATATCCACAGCGATCATTTCCAGAAGCGCACCATCAAGCGGCTGGCCGAGGAGCGGCCGACGCTGCGGTTTGGGTGCTGCCGGTGGCTGGTTCCGCCGCTTCTGGCTGCTGGGGTGCCGGAACGTCAAATCGACGTGCTGACCCCCAGAACCATGTACGGCTACGGTCTGTGCAATGTGATCCCGTTCATGCTGGTACATAATGTGCCGAACTGTGGGTACAAGGTGCATTTTCCGGCCGGAAAGGTGATTTACGCCACCGACACCAACAATCTGAACGGGGTGCAGGCACTCGGCTATGACCTCTATCTGATTGAAGCAAACTATCGGGATGAGGATATTCAGGCCAAAATCGAAGCGAAAAAGGCAGCTGGACAGTATGCCTATGAGATGCAGGTCCTCAAGAACCACCTGTCGGAAGCCAAATGCAACGACTTCCTCGTGCGGAATATGGGGTCGAACAGCGTGTATATTCCGATGCACGTTCATGTGGACAAGGAGAAAACGGATGATCGTAACGGCGAAAATCGAGAAGCTGGAGAAGGGTAAGCTCATTCTTCAGCCGGATACGGATATCAGCCGGTTCCTCGCTCAGAAGCGGCCCCGGCGGGTTGAAATCCGGCTTGATGATGGGCGTACCATCTCTGCCGACCAACGCCGGAAGATCTTCGCAATCATCCGGGATATCGCCCTGTGGTCCGGCCATGAGCCGGAGGAACTGCGGCTTTATCTCCAGTGGGATTTCTGCTCCCGCACCCTGCGGGAGTGGTTCTCCCTCTCGGATTGCGACATGACGACTGCTCGGGAGTTCATTACATATCTGATTTCCTTCTGCTTTCACTGGGGCGTTCCCACCAAGGACAGCCTCCTGACGCAGACGGATGACATCGGCAAATACCTGTATCTGTGCTTGGAAAACCGCCGCTGTGCGATCTGCAACCGCAGAGCCGAGGTTCACCATGTTGACCGAATCGGCATGGGAATGGACCGGGAAAAGGTGGTTCACGTCGGACTTAACGCAATTGCGCTGTGCCGGGCGCACCACGAGGAAGCTCACCGCCGAGAAAAAGCACTGTTTGACGAGTATCACATCTACGGAATCAAGCTGGACCGGCATCTGTGTAAAGTGCTTAGCCTCAATCAAGAGCCGAAAGGGGAGGTGAAGCGTGGCGGCGAATGAATATGTCAAACTTTGGATTGACGATTATCGGCTGCTCCTTGAGCCGTACAGCATGGAGGAACGAGGGCGCATCGTCTGGGCGATGATGGACTATAAGGCAGAGGGCGTTGAGCCGCAGTTTGAGGGTAATGAGCGGTATGCGTGGCCCGCAATCAAAAATAAGATGGATGCGGAAAAAGAAGCATACAGGCGAAAAGCTGCCATCAACCGTGCCAATGGAGCAAAGGGCGGACGGCCACCGAAACCCAAGAAAACCCAGAAAAACCCAGTGGATTTTGAATCTGACGAAAAATCCCCTGATTTGGACGAACAGGCCAAAACCTCGACCGGACCGCCCGACGGCACCCCGGAAACTTACTGGGTCTGGGCTGGGTGCGACAATACGCTCACGCTCTATATGGCTTCAGAGTTCCGAGACCTTCGGGCCGCAGGGGTCGAGGATGCGCTGGTCGTGGCTGTACTCAAAGAGGCGATGGCCCATCAAGCGAAGCAGCCGTGGCGATATGCCAAGCGGCTGCTCGATCAGGCCGAACATCAGGGTATCACGACGCTGGAAGCGTGGGAAAAAGCACACATCACATACAAAGGAAACCGGGTTGACCGGGCAACACCAAGCGGATATGACTTCCTCAGCAATCGAAGTCTGAACGACGACCTGAAACGCATAAGCAGGCGGCGTTTGAAAAAGTCATCGGCGGAGGAAGCTCCGCACGGAGACTAAGGAGGAATTTCCGTGGGAAATAATCTTCGGCATATCAGAGGGCAGGCTCAAAAGGAACTGGTGAAGAAGTTCGATGCCTTTTTTAATAAGGGATACTCCCGCTGGGAGGTCTGGTCGGACTGGGTGACGCTGAGTGCCATTGCGATTTCCAATGCGACAGATGCCTCCCATGCAGAGCAGAGAGAAGCACAGTACAGGACGATATCAAAGAAGTACACCAAACCGGATATGGAACTTTTCTCCGAAATCCTTGCCCTGTTCGTTGTGGCTCTGGAAGAAAACCCGGATCAGGACTTTCTCGGGGAGCTGTATATGTGCTTGGAGCTTGGCAACGACACGGCGGGTCAGTTCTTCACGCCGGATGATGTTTGCTATTGTATGGCACAAATCACAGCAGATATCCCGAGGCTGACGCAGGAAATCAAGGACAAGGGCTGGATATCGGTCAATGACCCAGCCTGCGGCGCAGGGGCTCTGCTGGTGGCCTTTGCCAACGTCTGCAGGAAGAACGACATCAATTACCAGACGCAGGTTCTTTTCGTGGCACAGGATATCGACTATCTGGTTGGCATGATGTGCTACCTGCAAATGAGCCTTCTGGGGATGCCGGGATATGTGGTGATTGGCGACACGCTTGTCAGTCCCGGTACTTCCTATGACCGGCGGGGCCTGATTCCGGCCGACAACGGGAATATCTGGTACACGCCGATGCTCCGCAGGAGCGTCTGGCAATATCGGATTCTGGCAGCACACATGGATGTGCTGACGAGGCCCATGAAGGCACAGCTCGATGCGCCGGAATCCGCAAGCCAGAAAGCCCCTGAAGCCCTTGAGAAGCCAGCAAAACCAAAGAATACGAAAAAGCCAAAACCCGCCCCCATGCCGCCCAAAGAGCCGGAGCAGGAACCGGCCCTTCTGGAGCGGAAAGGCGGTCAGTTGAGCTTTTTCTAATAGGAGGACACTATGGATTCCACTACACACACCACAAATGCGGTCGAGTTCGTCGATTGGCGAGCAAAGGCCAAAGAGAAGCTGGAAGCGGAGGACAAGCTGTTCACGGGCAGTCGTTCCGCTCAGACCGTCCAGAGCTATGTACTGCGGGCACTTCTGAGCTTTGCAGATCAGGAGCCGCGGTTCGCAGAGGTGGTCTGCAACACGAAACGAACGTTTTCCGAGTGCTGCGCCGCCGTCGTTCACAATGCCGGTGAGGTTTTATCTGACCTCGATGCCTACCGCAAGGCGGTTCAATTCTATTTTCCCAACGCTGAAATCTCGTTTGTGATGAACATCAAGCTGACTGGGGAGGCTCCGACCGAGGAAGAAATGAACAAACCGGCAAAGATCGAGCCGGAACAGACCCCGGATCCCAAACCGCAGGCGAAGCCCGAAACCCCGCCTAAGGAAAAGACACAGAAGCCCAAAAAGCCGAAGGCGGAGAAGAAGGCTACCAAGAAGAAGCCGCAGGAAGATTCCATGCAGCTGTCGTTGGAGGGTTGGTGCTGATGATTCTGGGATATAAGGGATTCAAGCCGGGTCTGATCGCAACGCTCGGAGATGGAAACTACCAGTATCAGCCGGGCGAAGTCAGCAGGACCGACAAGGCAAAGTGTGCCAGCACGGGTTTTCATTACTGTCTGGATCCTCTGGACTGCCTGAACTGGTATCCGTGGGATGGTCAGAATGAAATCTGGGCCATCGCTGCCGGCGGAGACATTGACGAGGACGACTGCGGCACCCGAAGCAGTTGCACCGAAATCATTCCTCTGCGCAGGCTCAACGAGGACGAACTTCTCTTTATGCACGCAAACTATGTGTTTGACCACCCGGCAGAGGATTTCAAGGATGTTTACCAAATGCCGTTCCGGGTGGCGTATGGCAAGGAAAAACGGCTGTCCGGGAGGATGGGCGACTGGCTCTGCTTCATCATTCGGAACCCGAAGGAGAAGATCTGCATCGCATACCCTGTTGACGGGGTGAAGGTCTTGTCAGGCAAAGAGTACACGGTGAAAAGTTTGGAGGCGGCGTTACATGAAGAAAGCTGAAGAATTGAAGCTTTACACCCCGGAACCGAAGCGGCCTGAACTGGATGCGGGACTGTGTATGTCGGTTGTCGAGGGGCAGGGAACCGGGCGGTACATCAAGGGCAAGACCCTGACCGTGGCTGTCTGGAGCAGGGCAAAGGCTCCGCTCGTTGTCTGGCGGTTCTGTGGGGATTACTGGACCGGGGAGCTTCGGGGCAAAAAGAACCCCACCAAAGGGGAGCTGACCCCCCATCGAATCGACATTGGCTCTGGCCGTGCCCTGAGTTGGTGCATTTATTTGGCAGCGGTCAGCAGGGAAGCGGAACTGCTTCGGAATTACTTCGGTGACCATGGGGAGCAGCATTTGATCGGAATTGTGGAGAAAGCTCTTTCTGCACATGATCGGAAAAAGCGTGAACAGCGCAATGCTCGTCAGGTTGAAGAAACCAAGGAAGCCCTGAAAAGCCTGCCGGAACCGCCGGAGGACTTTGAAAAGCAGATTTTGGCCGAGTGCTACGATGCTGTGTTCCTCTGGGTGACGGATGCCAAGAAACTGGTGACCCGGCCCGGCGGGGAGAAAGAGTGGGTGAAGGTTCAGGAGTGCCGCTGTGATAGCTGCGGCGGAGAGCATACCGTAGAGGGGCGGCTCCTGAAACAGAAAATCCGTGTTCCTTGCCCCTGCTGCGGCAAGCAGATGACGGTGTACAATACCCGGTATCCCGCAAAGAGAGCATGGGCTAACAGAACGTTCCTGTGGAGCAAGGTTCAGGGGGATGGAGTGTGGATTCGCCGCTATCTGGTCGGATTCGGATTTGAGAATCATCGAGCGGAGCTGGGAATTTACGCAAGAGATGTTCTCTGGTCGGATGGCAAGCAGGTCAAGAAGTGGAAATGTGCTTACAGCGTTGGTGAGCGGCCGAAATACGTCATGTGCCAGAGGGCTACAGTGTCCTCGATGCTGCTGGCACCGGCAGGGCCGTATCAGCCGTATGCACTGGCGACCATTTCGGAGCAGGTCAAGAAGGATCTCCGCAAGGTGCTGAAAACGGAGTGGATGTACCAGTATGATGACCGGCTGAATTTCCTCTGGGAGGTGCGCCAGTGGGATGCAATTCACAAATATCCGATGGCGGAGAGCCTGATTAAGACCGGATGGAGCGACGCTCTGGCAACGCAGGTATATGACTGTGACCGCTACTATATCAGCCCAAACATCAATCTCCGCTCGAAGACCTACTATGGAGTATTCGGCCTGAACCGGCAGGAGCTTGCGCTCGTGTCAGGAAGCAAGCGGACATTCAGGAATGTGGATGAGGCAGTCGAATGGAAAAAGGCCGGACTTGCCATTACCGGAAAGAATATGGCAATGACAGCAAACATCCGAAGCCTTTCGGGGTTGTGTAAGACCTTGCAGGAAGCCGGGCTGACTCGTGGACTGAAATATCTCCGCCAGCAGACCCGGCGCATCATGGGAACCTATGAAGGCCAGATCGTTCCGCAGGTTGCATCCGACTGGATGGACTATGTGGACATGGCACGGAAAGAGGGGATGAATCTGAAGCTTGAAAAAGTGCTTTTTCCGCTGGATCTGGAGCGGCGGCATGATGAACTGGTGGCTGAACGTAAGAAGTTGGATAGAATCGAAGCTCTGAAGCACGCTGAAATGACGATTAAGAATGATGCTGAACAGCTGGAAGGCCAGTTCCATATTGAAAACATCTATAAGAAAATCCGCAAAATCTATGAGTACGATGGGGCCGAGTATATCATCCGGGTTCCGGAGGGCGCAGAAGATATCCTGCGGGAAAGCCAGTTTCTCGACCACTGCATCCGGAGGGGAACGAGGTATTTTGAACGCATTGCGACCCGGGAAAGCTACATCTTCTTCATGCGGAAGAAGGCGGATCCCAATACGCCGTGGTACACCTTGGAGGTGGAGCCGGGCGGCACAGTCAGGCAGAAGCGCAGTTACTCCAACGACCAGTACCCGGATTTGGAAGCCGCAAAGCCTTTTATTGCTGAGTGGCAACAGGTCGTACAGCGGCGCATGAACGCTTCCGAGGTGGATTTTGCCAAACGCTCGCAGGAAATCCGAAATCGGGAATTTGAAGAACTCAAGGCAAACGGAAATATCATTCGGACAGGTTCTCATGCCGGCAGGCTGCTGGTAGACGAACTGATGCACGATCTGATGGAGGTGGAGAAACGTGTCGGCTAAAATTCAATTGATTCTTGCCCCGACCGATGCGAAGGGCACCGCAAAGGGCCTTTCCGATGATGAAAGGCTCGACCTCGGGCGGCTGATGCTCAAGGCGGGGTACAGGGTCGAAATCGTGCGTCGCAGACCGGTTGAAAAGCCGGGAATCCCGTACAGCTACTTTATGATTCTGGACAGGGAGGACTGACGATGCCTGATACTCGAAAGGGGAGAAACCCCAGCGGTGCGCCGGATCCTACACGGGTTCGTGCCGAGAGCAACATCCAGCGGGAGGAAGCCCGTGTAAGCGAGCTTGTCCACGTCCTACGTTATGTGGCGGATGCCGCTGGTTTTGAAATTGTGGAGAGAATCGTTCTTGTGGATAACCAGACGGGGAGGATTTACCGATGAACAAGACCCAGAGTGAGCTTGCGCATTACGCATGGAATCCGGTGACCGGGTGCCTGAATGATTGTCGGTACTGCTACACCAAGCGGAGTATCCTTCGGTTCTCCAGTGATTTTCGCCGGAACATGACAGACCCCCGGGTTCGTGAAGTTGGCAGGAAACTGTTTGAACTGGACGAGCCATGGGCTCTGGATAACGGCCGATTCCTGAACTCTCCGATGGGCTTTGCCCCGACGCTGCACCGATATCGGCTCGACTTTCCCCAGAAAATCAAGGTCGGTTCTTCGATTCTGGTGTGTCTGGAAGGTGAACTGTTTGGCCCGTGGGTTCCCACAGAATGGATCCTGCAGGTCTTTGAGGCCGCAAAGAAGGCCCCGCAGCATCAATACATTTTCATCACGAAATGCCCTGCCCGGCTTCAGCAGATGGCGGCTACGGGTGAACTTCCACGAGATGAATCGTTCTGGTACGGAACGACCGTAACCAGACCCGACGATATGATGTTCCTCGGAAAGGGCTATAAGACCTTCATCACTGTGGAGCCTATCTTGGAAAGCTTCGCAGGATGTCAGAACCAGCTGATTGCGCTGGCATCGCAGATGGAGTGGATCGTGATTGGTGCTGAAACGGGCAAGGACAGGGGAAAAGTAGTTCCGCAGGCCGACTGGATCGAAGATATCCTTGCTGCAGCAGATGCCACCAGAACGCCCGTCTTCATGTGCAAGAGCATGGAGAAAATCGTTGGAGCAGATAAGATGCGCAGAGAAAAGCCTGCGGCACTCCTAAACGAAGAACCGACAGAAATGCAGAAAAAACGCCGGTGGGAATACTGCACCATCTGCGGGAAGTATGCGATGAACAGGGCATACTTTGCTATATTGCGCTGCGGCGGGTACTTGCCGCGATAAACGTCGATCAGGTATCCGGACGACTGGAATATGTAAAAGGATATTCCGAGCGGGAGCAGCAGTGACGGCG
>ERZ857840.2852-NODE-2852-length-15637-cov-7.008535_pt1 | contig 15637 bp, 10 predicted proteins | sample MGYA00519760_ERZ857840 | MGnify/ENA primary metagenome ERZ857840 (study PRJEB31778, sample SAMEA3449371) | human gut metagenome | biome: human gut; feature: human-associated habitat; material: faeces | place: United Kingdom | collected 2010/2012 ... | reverse complement strand
CAGCCCGATCACCCGGTCGAACGGCACGCCGTAGGTCGGGGGCAGCTCCGAGGCGTCGGTGACCCCCAGCCGGCCGCTCGTCCCGGCGCCGATGTAAAACATCCGGCCTCCGCGCTGCATGCGCTCGACGATGCGTTCGACGAGTAGCTCCATGACGGGGATGGTCCGCCGCACGGCTTCGTGCACACGGGCGTCCTCGCGGTTGATGCCCGTCAGGATGTCGTGCACCGACATCCGTTGCAGGTCGTCGTAGGCCGAATCCTGTTCGGTGATTCTATCTTCCATAGTGGTATTTCAAAAGCCCTTCGGCGGGCGATTCTACAATGGTTTCCACGCGGCGGCCCTCCGCTTCCAGCGCCTCGCGCAGCAACGCCTCGAAGTGGGCCGCCACGCCGCCCAGCAGCGATACGGGGAGTTCCGCCGGATAGCGGCTCAGGTTGCGGGACGCAAAGTCGCGGAACGACCGGAGTACCAACTCCCGGATCTCCGGGCGGTCGATATGCGCGCGTATGAAAGGTGCGAACGAGGCCAGAAAGCGGTTGGCGTAAGGCTCGCGGTAGACGCGGCGGATGATCTCCTCGTAATTCAGCCCGTGCGCCGCGAGAAACTCCTCTTTCAGCGGAATGTGCCCCTTGAAGATGCCGTTCACCAGGTTGCGCCCCAGCACGGCCCCGCTGCCCTCGTCGCCCAGCACATAGCCCAGCGGGGGGACGTTTTTCAGGATTTCGCCGTCGCGGCACAGGCAGGAGTTCGATCCCGTGCCGAGGATGCAGGCGATGCCCTCCCCACGGCCCCAGAGCGCCCGCGCCGCGCCCAGCAGGTCCGATTCGACCGTAATGTCCGTCGTTCCGAAGTGCGCTTCCAACTCCCGGCGCAGCTTCTCGCTCGCCTCCGGGAAGGTCTCGCCGCACCCCGCGCCGTAGAATCTCACGCTCGTCACGCCGTCGCATGGCGGCAGTTCCGCGAGGGCTTCGCGTATCTGTTCGGCCGAGTGCTGCACGGCGTTGATCCCCTGCGTGCGCACGTTTGCCGTCCGTGCGCCGTCGCTGGCGATCCACGTGCATTTGGTCGATCCGCTGTCGGCTATAAGTACCATAATTCAAAGATACGGATTAATCTTCAAATTCCGGAAAAAAGCCATAACTAAATTTTTTAGTTTAAAAACTATGCAAAATAGTTGCATGTGAATTTTTTTTAGTTACCTTTGTTCCCGGGTGCATGAAAAAGGACTGATGAAGCGATGGGCGGCTGTTCCGGAGGGAGCATTGCCGGCCGGGCGTGTCCGGGAATTCGTGGAACGAATCCAGCGGGATCGTCGGCCGCGAGGGCGCCGTTCGCCGCATCGGGACCGGACCGGGCGTTTTGCTGCGCCGCCGTATGCTGGAATGCCTCCGTTTCAACTGAAAACGATACCTGATAACGCTTGTTTGAGTGAAATATGAAAGAGAATCCTGAAAAACTGACACGCAGGGAAGAGGAGCTGATGCGCTGCTTCTGGGAGCACGGTCCGCTGTTCGTACGCGAACTGGTGGCCCTTTCGCCCGATCCCAAACCCCATTTCAACACCCTTTCGACGATGGTCCGCGCGCTCGAAGCCAAAGGCTATGTCGCCCACAACTCCTTCGGCAGCACCTACCAATACTATCCGGTGGTGAGCGAGGAGGAGTTTTCGCGCTCGACGCTCGGCAGCGTGATCAGCCGCTATTTCGAGAATTCCTACCTCGGGGCGGTCTCGGCGCTGGTCGAGGAGGAGAAGATCTCGCTCGGCGAACTGCGCAGCCTGATCGACCGCATCGAAAATCAAAACCGATAGCGCCATGTACGACCTGATGATTTACAGCCTGAAAGTCGGCGTCTGCCTGGCTGTCTTCTACCTCTTTTTCAAATTGCTGTTGAGCCGTGAGACCTTCCACCGCTTCAACCGGATCGTGGTTCTGGGGGCGATGTTCCTCTCGTTCGTGCTGCCGCTGTGCGTGATCACGGTTTACCGCGAAATCCCCGTCCTGCCGGAAATTCCGGGCGGGGAGGCTGTTGCGACGGCCTTCGCCGAACCGCTTTCCGAACCTTTTCCGTGGGAGATGCTCGCCGGGGCGGCATTCCTGCTCGGGGCGGCCGCCACGCTGCTGTGGACGCTTTGTTCGCTCATCGGAGTCCTGCGTCTGATCCGCGGCGGACGTCGCGAACGGCTGGAGGACGGGGCTGTGCTGGTGCGCACGGAACGGCCCGTGACGCCTTTCAGCTGGGGACGCTATATCGTGATGTCCGAGAGGGACCTGGCGGAAAACGGCGGGGCGATTCTGCTTCACGAACGGGCGCACCTGCGGCTGCGCCATTCGCTCGACCTGATCGTGACCGACGTTGCGGGCTGCCTGCAATGGTTCAACCCCGCGATGTGGCTGCTGCGCCGCGAATTGCGGGCCATCCACGAATACGAAGCCGACGAGGCGGTGCTCGACAGCGGCGTCGACGCCCGGAGTTACCAGATGTTGTTAATAAAGAAAGCTGCCGGCGGGAGGTGGTACTCGATTGCCAACAGCTTTAATCACAGTAAACTTAAAAACCGTATTACCATGATGTTGCGTAAAAAATCGTCGCGGTGGGCCGGAGCCAAAGCGCTCCTGTTGCTGCCGCTTATGGGCGTGGCCCTCGGGGCTTTCGCCGAAACCGCTTATGTCTTTCCGGAAGACAAAGGTAAAAAAGAAACCAGTACGATTTACATTCGGGGGTCGAAATCTTTTTCCGATGGGCAACAACCGCTGATTCTGGTCGACGGCAGGGAGGTGAAGTCGATGGACAGCCTCGCTGCCGACCGGATCGAGTCGGTCACCGTGCTCAAGGATTCCGTTTCGATGGCTGTGTACGGCGAAAAGGCTGCCGACGGCGTGATTCTTGTAACGCTTAAAAAGACCGGAGAACCGGGCGATGGGGCGCAGGTCCCGGGACTGAAAGGCAAAGTCGTGACGGTCACCCGGGCGGACAGCGCCGGGACGAACGAGTCGACAACCGTGCGGGTGATCGGTCACGGTACGAGGCCGAAAGACGGAACGGTTGTGGTGAATACGGCCGGAATCGCGAAATCGTATCGGTTCAAGGTCGAGAACGGCTCGTCGGTCGAGTCGAATCCTGTATTTATCGTCGACGGCGTACAAGTGTCTGAAATCGAATCGCTCGACCCGGATCAGATTGAAAGCATGTCGGTGATCAAAGGCACGAATCTCCCCGGGGAGTTTGCCGACAAGGGGTATGAGGGCGTGATAACGATTACGACCAAACAGGCGGCCGCTGTGCAAAGAGCCGCCGCGAAGTCGGCCCGGGAGGGTATCGAAGCCGGGAGAGCCGGGATCGAAGCGGCCCGCGAAGGGATGAAATACGCCCGCAAGTATATGGATTCGGACGCCTGGAAACAGGCGCAGAAAGCGCTCGACAAGGCCCAGAAGGAGCTTGAAGCGGCCCGCAAGAAGACTTCGGCACAGCTTTCCGAAGTGCAGAAAGCGGTGGGAACGTCGCTTCGACTTTCGGCGGACGCCGGACATGCCGATAAGGTGACCATTCAGGGCACTCCGGAGAGTTCGGTGTCGGTTTATAAGGGACAGGTGACGCTGAAAGGCGGATTTCCCGACGGCATGCTGATCCGTATCAACGGCAGGGAGGCCTCGAAAGAGGATGTTGAACGGCTGGAATCCGGGAAGATCAAGCGCATGGAGGTCTATAAGGGCGACGAGGCCGTGAAGCGTTACGGCGAGAAGGGGCGCAACGGCGTGGTCGAGATCCGCGCCCGCAGGTAAAGGCTTAAAGGAAAAACCATAAGCAGATAAAAAGTTCACGAAGGCGGGGGATTCCACGGAATCCTCCGCCTTTTTTGTGCGTGCCTATTTGAATTCGACGATCTCGGGCCGCGTCGGCCGGTAGCGGTACTGCTCCATGCGCGTCGGGTTCGAAAGGCGGAAATATTCGCTCTCGACCAGTCCGCGTTTGCCGAAGGCCACGCCCAGCCGGATCTGGATCGTGTTGAACACCAGCCGTTCGTTTCGCAGCCGCACGCCCAGTCCGAACGAGGTGAAGAAGTCGTTTTTGAAGATGTTGGGCGAATAGCCGATCAGCCCGAAGTCGGCGAACCCGAAGACGGCGATGCGGAATCCCAGCGGCTGGTAGGGGGTGAATACCACCGTCTCGGTGTTGAGGATCATGCGGTTGGTTCCGATGATGTACTCCTTGAGGGCTTGCAGGCCGTCGGTGCGCGTGAAGCGGATGCTCTCGTCGCTGCCCGTCGCACGGTTCCAGCCCTGCGTGTAGTTGAAGGCGAGGAACTGGCGGATGCGGCTGCGCTTGAACAGGAAAAGGTTGGAGAACCACCGCAGGTCGACATCGACGGCGCTGCGCTGCCACATGCCGTTTTCGAGGTCTATGTAGCTTCCGAGCGTGAAGCCGCCCATGATGTAGCCCAGTCTGCGGAATCCACCCGTTTCGTAGCTCGCGCCGAGGTAGAGGGCGTCGTTGAATTCGCCCCACGAATAGCCCGTCGTCACTTCGGCCTTGTAACCCGTCGCGAGATACTCGCGCGTACCGAATCCGTAGATCATGTTGGCCGTGTAGAATTTTTCGCGGTAGAGACCCCCGCCGACCAGCAGGGCGTCCTGGTCGTGCAGCGCGGGGTTGTAGTCCGGGGCCACGAGGGGCCTGCGGCTCACGCGCCGGTAGTTGTAGCGTCCCGAGAGATAAACGCTCGATTTGATCCCGCGCAGGTAGTGCGAGTAGCCGCCCCAGACGTCGAGGTTGCGCTCCTTCACCAGCAGCGACGTGTCCTGTTCGATCATGTAGCGCTTGGCTTTGATGTCGCTGTATGTAAGGCCTATCTCGTAGTCCGTGGGTTTGAGGAACTCTTTGCGCAGCCCCATGTTGAGCGTCGAGTTGTAGAAGTCGCGCCCTCCGCCGATCTCGGCGGTGTAGAAGGTCCCGAGCAGGTTGGGGATTTCGTATTCGACCATGTTGCCGCCGTAGGAGAAGTCCTTGCGGCTGAAGTTGGTCATGAATTTGAGTTTGTTGCCCGATCCGAAGATGTTGGCGTCGGAAAGCCCCACCATCGTCCGGCCCTCGGAATGCCATCCTCCGTCGACGGAGATGGTCCAGCTGTCGCGCGTGGTGATCAGGAGGTTCACGCGTGTCGAGTCCACCGCGTCGGGGAGCATCGTGACGTCGATGTCCGAGATGTAGTCGCGCGAGCGGATCAGTTGCTTGTTGCGCACGATGAGCTGCGGGTCGAGCTTGTCGCCCGAGCGGAACAGCAGGTCGCGCCGGACGACGCGGTCGCGGGTGAGCATGTGGGTTTTGTTGGCCATGCGTTCGAGCCGGTTGCCGCCGGGGTCGAAAACCTGCTGGCGTTCGATGGTGATGTCGCCGATGGTTTTCCCGGCGTAGGGTTCCAGCAGGCGGCTCTCGTCGGTGACGCGGCCGCTCATCGTGGTGTCGAGCACGGGTTTTACGAAGAGCATCCGGTAAAGCATGCGCGGCACGGCGCGCCGGCTGGTTTTCGACTGGATGCTGTCGTAGAGGCGCTGGTTGCGCGCCGATGCGTCGGGATTCGCCACGCGGGCGCTGTCGGGCGTGAACCGGTCGGGGGCGTGCGTGCCGGGTCCTGCGGCACGGACCGAGAGGACCGTTGCCGCCCCAATCAGGATCAGGGAAAATATGCAGAACCGGGCGAACATTGTGTCAAAGATAACGGATTTTTTCGGCAAAAAGTGCGACACAGGGGCCTAAATTGAGGATTCGATACCCATATCCCGATTATTCCGTCTCGGCGGCGGGTGCAGCTCCCCGCATGGCTTATAATCGGTGCTTTCCATCCCTCTCTTTTCTTTGCCGCGACGCCCTCCCCCGGAGAAGACGAAAAAGACGGCCCGAAGGTCGTCTTTTTCCATTTTCCGTCCAGCGTGGAATGGGGGTCATCCCTTCCCCGCCTTATCTGCGGCCCTCTTTGGCCTCGATGCATTCCGTGGCGTGGGGCACTTTCATCAGCCGCTCCTTGGGAATGAGCTTTCCGGTCGTTTTGCAGATGCCGTACGTCTTGTTCTCGATGCGTACGAGCGCCATTTCGAGGTTGCGGATAAATTTCATCTGATGGGCAGCCAAACGACCGCTTTCCTCTTTGGAAAGAGTTGCGGCGCCCTCCTCCAGCACCTTGAACGTCGGCGATGTGTCTTCCGTATCGTTGTCGGCGGTATGGGTGATCGTGGCGCGCAGCAGCTCGTAGTCCGCACGCGCGTTCTCAAGCTTTTTCAGGATAAGCTGCCGGAACTCTTCGAGTTCGGCGTCGCTGTATCTGGTTCTTTCGTCTGCCATAATAATCTCCTCTCTTTTAAGGTTTACTGTAAAATTAAGCAATAATTCCGATATTACCAAATTTTACCGGAATATATCAAGGGGCTATATCCGCGTCACGGCGATGCGCAGCGGTTCGTCGTCCACGTCGGTTTCGACGACCGTTTCGCCTGCCGGTTCCGCTGCCGGACGAACCTCCACGGCGAGGGTCTGCGAAGCGATGTAACCGGCGAATCGGGCGATTGCGTCGGCCACCAGGGGCTTCTGTTCGATCTCTGCGCGGATCTTGTCCGTGACCTCGAATCCGGAGTCCTTGCGGATATTCTGGATGCGGTTTATCAACTCGCGTGCCACACCTTCGGCTTTCAGCTCCTCGGTGACGGTAATGTCGAGCGCCACGGTGAGTTTTCCCTCCGAGGCGACGAGCCATCCGGGCATGTCTTCCGAGGTGATCTCGAAGTCGGCGGGCGTCACGGTGATCCGCTCCGCTCCGAGGTCGAGCACCGTTTCCGGCGCGGCCTCCACCTCGGCGATACGTTCCTGCGAGAACTCCGCGACGAGGGCGGCGATCTGCTTCATCCACTTGCCGTAACGCGGCCCGAGGGTCTTGAAGTTGGGCTTGATGCGTTTGGTAATCAGCCCCGTGGTCTTTTCGATCAGCTCGATCTCCTTCACGTTGACCTCGTTCATAATGAGGTTCTTCACGGCCGAAATATGCTCCGCCGTCGCGGGGTCGAGCACCGGGATCAGGATTTTGGTCAGCGGCTGGCGCACCTTGATCGACACTTTGCGGCGCAGGGCCAGCACCATCGACGAGACCTTTTGCGCCAGCGACATCATCTCTTCGAGGCGGGCGTCGATCAGCCGTTCGTCGGCCGTCGGGAACGCCGCGAGATGCACCGATTCGTCCTTGTGGCGGCCGCTCACGGCGTTGAGGTCCGTGAAGATGCGGTCGGAGATGAACGGTGCGAACGGCGCTGCGAGCATCGTGACGGTCTCAAGACAGGTGTACAGCGTCTGATAGGCCGCCAGTTTGTCTTCCGACATGCCGCCTCCCCAGAACCGCTTGCGGTTGAGGCGCACGTACCAGTTTGAGAGGTTTTCGCCCACGAACTCCTGAATTGCGCGGGCCGCCGGAGTGGGGTCGTAGTCTTCGAGAGATTCGGTAACGTTCTTCACCAGCGTATTCAGGAGCGAGATGATCCAGCGGTCGATTTCGGGACGCTTCTCCATCGGAACCTCCTCTTCACGGCCCGTGAAGCCGTCCACGTTGGCGTAGAGGGCGAAGAACGAGTAGGTGTTGTAGAGCGTTCCGAAGAATTTGCGGCGCACTTCGTCGACGCCGTCCCTGTCGAACTTGAGGTTGTCCCACGGCTGCGAGTTGGAGATCATGTACCAGCGCGTCGCGTCGGCTCCGTAGGTGTCGAGCACCTCGAACGGATCGACGGCGTTGCCCAGGCGTTTGGACATCTTGTTGCCGTTCTTGTCGAGCACCAGTCCGTTCGAAATGATGTTCTTGAACGCCACCGAGTCGAACAGCATCGAGGCGATGGCGTGCAGCGTGAAGAACCAGCCGCGCGTCTGATCGACGCCCTCGGCGATGAAGTCGGCGGGGTAGATCTCGCCGAAGTCGGCCTCGTGTTCGAACGGATAGTGCACCTGCGCGTAGGGCATGGCGCCCGAGTCGAACCATACGTCGATGAGGTCCGGTTCGCGGCGCATCGGCTCGCCCTTCGACGACGTGAGCACGATCGAATCCACATAGGGGCGGTGCAGGTCGATGTTCTTCGTCGAATAGTTTTCCTCCGACATGTCGCCGACGCGGAAATTCCGGTAGGGGTTCTCGGTCATCAGCCCTGCCGCCACGGATTTTTCGATTTCGGCGACGAGCTCCCCGACCGAACCGATGCACTTCACCTCCGAACGGTCCTCCGTGGCCCAGATCGGCAGCGGCGTGCCCCAGAACCGCGAGCGCGAGAGGTTCCAGTCGTTGAGATTCTCGAGCCACTTGCCGAAGCGGCCCGTGCCGGTCGATTCGGGCTTCCAGCGGATCGTGCGGTTCAGCTCGATCATCCGCTCCTTGAGCGCCGTGGTGCGGATGAACCACGAGTCGAGCGGGTAGTAGAGCACCGGTTTGTCCGTGCGCCAGCAGTGGGGGTAGTTGTGGACGTGCTTCTCGATCCTGAACGCCTGTCCCGCGGCCTTCATCTTCATGCAGATATAGATGTCGAGCGTCTCTGCCGCGGCGGCGGCCTTCTCGTCGTACCGGCCCTCCACGGTGAACTGCGGGTCGTAGGCGTTCTTCACCCAGCGGCCTTCGTACTCCCTGTAGGCTTCGACGTCCACGCACTCGCGGACGAAGCGCTCGTCCAGCTCTTCGAGCCGGTAGAACCGGCCCTGGAGGTCCACCATCGGGCGCGTCTCGCCCTTTTTGTTTATCATGAAGAGCGACGGAATGCCCGCAGCACGCGCCACGAAGGCGTCGTCGGCGCCGAACGTCGGGGCGATATGCACGATACCCGTACCGTCCTCCACGGTGACGTAGTCGCCCAGAATGACGCGGAACGCCTTCTGCGAGGCGTCGTGCCACATTCCCTCGGCGTCCGTCTCGACGGGCTTGACCCACGGCAGCAACTGTTCGTACTCCATGCCTTCCAGCTCGGGACCCTTGTATTCGTCCGCGATTTCGAACGGAACGAGCTTGTCGCCCGGCTTGTATGCGTCGAGCGCGAGCCCTTCGGCCTTCTTGTTGAAATGGGCGTAGAGCAGCGCCTTGGCCAGCACGACAGTCATCTTCTCGCCCGTGTAGGCGTTCCACGTGCGCACGGCCACGTAATCGAATTTCGGACCCACGCAGAGGGCCGTGTTCGACGGCAGGGTCCACGGCGTGGTGGTCCAGGCGAGGAAGTAGGGCGTGCCCCAGCCCTCCATTCCGGGCTTGGGGTGCTTGATGCGGAACTGTCCCACCACGGTGGTGTCCTTCACGTCGCGGTAGCATCCCGGCTGGTTCAGCTCGTGGGTCGAGAGCCCCGTGCCGGCGGCCGGCGAATAGGGCTGGATGGTGTAGCCCTTGTAGAGCAGCCCCTTGTCGAAGAGCTGTTTGAGCAGCCACCACAGCGTCTCGATATACTTGTTGTCGTAGGTGATGTAGGGATCGTCCATGTTGACCCAGTAGCCCATGCGGCGCGTCAGGTTCTCCCACACTCCCGTGAACTCCATGACCGCCTCGCGGCAGGTGCGGTTGTACTCCTCGATCGAAATCTTCGTCCCGATATCCTCCTTCGTGATGCCGAGCTTCTTCTCCACGCCCAGCTCGACGGGCAGGCCGTGGGTGTCCCATCCCGCCTTGCGGTGTACCAGATAGCCCTGCTGCGTCTTGTAGCGGCAGATGATGTCCTTGATCGTGCGCGCCATGACGTGATGGATGCCCGGCAGTCCGTTGGCCGAGGGCGGCCCCTCGTAAAAGACGAATGCCGGATGCCCCTCGCGCGTCGAAATGCTCTTGTGGAAGGTGTCTTCCGCATCCCACTGTGCCAGCACGTCGGCCGCCAGCTGCGGCAGATCGAGTCCTTTGTACTCCTTGAACTTCATATATCGAAAGATTTTACGAATCAACGGTTCAGTCGGCAAATTTAGGAAAATTATTCCGATTTCAACCGTTCCGCCGATCGAAAAACACCGCAAAGAACGGCGAAGCGGCTGAAAAGAAGACCCGAATGGCGGGAATCCGAATTTTATTTCTATCTTTGCACACGGAAAACCATCGCGGCCCGACCGGCGAAACGATCGGCGGAACCCCCTTCGAAGGGCACGTCCGTATCGGGTCTGCGGACAAACGAAGATTTCGACCTCACATGTTCAAGATATATCTCCGCCTGCTCACGTTCGTGCGCCCCATCGGCAAATACGCCGTCCCCTATTTCATCTACTCGATCCTCCACGCGCTGTTCAATACGGTCAACTACATCATGCTCATCCCGATCATCCAGGCGATGTTCGACCCCGAGTTCCGTTTCGAGCCGCTCTACGTCCGTCCCGAATTCGCTTTCGACGAGGCGTCGCTCAGCGCATGGCTGCGCTACGCCTACACCTCGGTCTTCGGCGAGTACAACCCCATGTACGTGCTCATCCTGCTGGCCACGGTCACGGTGCTGATGAACCTGCTGTCGAACACCTTCCGCTACCTGGGGGCATGGACGGTCGAGAACATGCGCACGCGCACGCTGCAAAGGATGCGCAACGAACTGTTCGACAACGTCATCAACCTCAACGTCGGATTTTTCAGCGAGCAGCGCAAGGGCGACATCATGTCGCGCATCACGCAGGACGTGATGGTCGTGCAGTTCTGCATCACCAACACGCTGCAAGTAGCTTTCCGCGAACCGTTCCTCATCATCGGCTATCTGGTGGCGATGTTCTCCATCTCGTGGGAACTGTCGGTCTTCTCGATCCTCTTCCTGCCGCTCGTGGCACTCATCATCGGCAGCATCGTCAAGAAACTGCGCCACCCCGCCATGCAGAGCCAGCAGCGCATGGGCGACATGGTGAGCGTCCTGGACGAGTCGCTGTCGGGCGTGAAGCTCATCAAGGGCTACAACGCCACGAACTACATCCGCCAGAAATTCTACGACATCAACGCCGAGTTCTCGCGGCTGCTCCTCTCGATGGCGCGCCGCCAGCAGCTGGCATCGCCCATGAGCGAGTTTCTGGGGATCTCGGCCGTCGGCGTGATCCTCGTCTTCGGCGGTATGCTCGTCATCAACCGCTCGCTCAACGCCGGCGAGTTCGTGGCCTTCATCGCCATGTTCTCGCAGATCACGCGCCCCGTGCGTTCGTTCATCGACCAGTTCGCCAACATCAACCAGGGCGTCGCCGCCGGCGAGCGCATCCTCATGCTGCTCGACACCAAAACCGAGGTGCCCGACGCCCCCGACGCCCGCACGCTCGACGGCCTGCACGAAGGGATCGAATTCCGCAACGTGCGCTTCTCCTACGACGGCAACCGCGAGGTGATCGACGGCGTGAGCTTCACGATCCGCAAGGGCGAGACCGTGGCGCTGGTAGGACCTTCGGGCGGCGGCAAGTCGACGCTCAGCGAACTGATTCCCCGCTTCTACGACATCCAGGGCGGCGACATCCTGATCGACGGCACATCGATCCGCAACTACACGCAGGAGAGCCTGCGCGCCCACATGAGCGTCGTGGCACAGGATACGATCCTCTTCAACGATACGATCGAGGGCAACATCTCACTGGGAAAACTCGACGCCACGCACGACGAGATCGTCGCCGCGGCCAAGGTAGCCAACGCCCACGACTTCATCATGGAGACCGACAAGGGCTACCAGACCAACATCGGCGACCGCGGCATGAAACTGTCGGGCGGCCAGCGGCAGCGGTTGTCGATCGCCCGCGCGGTGCTGAAAAATCCCGAGATCCTGATCCTCGACGAGGCGACCTCGGCACTCGACACCGAGAGCGAAAAGCTGGTGCAGGATGCGCTCAACTCGCTGTTGAAGGGGCGCACGTCGATCGTCATCGCCCACCGGCTCTCCACGGTGCACAACGCCGACAAGATCATCGTCATCGACCACGGACGCATCGCCGAGCAGGGTACGCACGAGGAGTTGATGGCGCGCGGCGGCATCTACTCCAAGCTCATCGAGATGCAGAGCGTGGCGTAACCGCCGCGGCGATCGTGCGGCCGGAAACCCTGTCGAAACCCACTACAAACCGATAAAACCATGTTCAGAAGAGTTTTCCTCGCCCGGCTGCTGCTCGCAGCACTGTTCGGAGCACTCCTCGTGCCGGCACAGGCACAGGAGAAATTCAGCGAACCCGCCCTCTCCGATCCCGATTCGTGGACCGTCGTCCTGCTTCCCGACCTGCAAGGCTACGCCAAAAAGGCATGCAACCAGCCGATCATGGAGATCATGACCAGCTGGATCGCCGCACACGCCGAAGCGCTCAACACCAAACTGGTGCTCTGCGTGGGCGATCTGGTCGAGCAGAACGACCGCATCAGCAACGGCTACTCGGGCGACCAGTCGTCGCACAAGCAGTGGGAGGCTACGGCCCGCGCCTTCTCGCAGTTGGACGGAGTGGTTCCCTACATGACGGCCACCGGCAACCACGACTACACCTACACGCGCACGGGCGACCGCCGCACCCATATCGGCGAATATTTCCCCGTCGACAAGAACCCCCTCAACCGGCGGATGCTCAGCCAGTACGGTCTGGACGCACAGGGCAATCACGCCGTCGAGAACGCCGCCTTCGAGCTGCGGAGCCCCGAAGGGATCGACTACCTCTTCCTCAACCTCGAATTCGCACCCCGCGACACGGTGATCGGCTGGGCGCGCCGCATCGTGGGGCTGGAAGAGTACCGCAATCACCGCGTAGTGCTGATGACGCACTCCTACCTCAACGCCGAGAGCGAACGCATCGCGGGCGATCCGGTGCGCGTCACCAGTTACGAGCCGGTAGTCAAAAACGGCAAGATCACCAAATTCAAACAGGAGTTGCCCGACGCCAATCAGGGCGAAGCGATCTGGCGGAAACTCGTCTACCCCGCCTCGAACATCGAACTGGTGCTCTGCGGCCACGTATCGGGCTGGGGATTCCGCACGGATGCCAACAGCGCAGGCCGTCCCGTCCACCAGATGCTCTTCGACTCGCAGTCGATGGGCGGCGGGTACGAGGGCAACGGCGGAGACGGCTGGATCCGCATTCTGGAATTTCTCCCCGACGGCCGCACGGTGCGCGTGATGACCTATTCGCCCCTGTTCGCCCTCTCGCCCACGACGCGGCAGCACGCCTGGCTCACGGAGGAGGGCAACCAGTTCACCTTCGAGTTCCGGCAGCGGTAACTGCGGAAGGCATTTCGAGTACAGCGCACCCCGGAACGCGACGCCCCGCCCTGCTGCAAGAAATAGCAGCAGGGCGGGGCGTCGTGGTTCGCCGGTCGCCGGTTCCGCACCGGAACGGATCGCGCCGTCTCGTCACCGCTCCCCGCGCGCAGTCTTGCGGTCGTTGAGAATATCGGCCATATTCGCATCGGCCCACGCGACGAGCGGATCGATGCACGCCAGCAGCGACTGCGCGCGGGACGTAAGGCTGTACTCCACCCGAGGCGGAACTTCGGGATAAACCTGCCGCGTGAGGTAACCGTCCTCTTCGAGCGTGCGCAGCGTCACGCTCAGCATCTTCTGCGAAATGTCGGGAATCGCCCGCTGCAATGCGCCGAAACGCATCGTCCGCGCACCGCTCAGCGTGACGATCACCAACAGCGACCACTTGTCGCCGATACGCGCCAACACGTTGCGGATCGGGCAATCGGGGTTCAGGGCGTCCTGTACGGTCGTTCTGTCCATAGTCTGTATTCGTTTCATGATTATCGGCAGCCCTGCCGCACGACGAACCCGCGCCGCCACGCCGATCGGCTGCCCCGTTCCGGTTTACAAAAGTAAGTAAAACTACTTTACGCCGCAAATAAAAAACGCCGAATCAAAGGATCGGGGCGCTTCCCGAAGCATCGATCGAGAAATTTTTCTTCTCATAGATTTTTCTTGCGTTTTGGCTTGATCCAAAAGCATCGAAAGATCAGGCACCGCGAAAAGCAGCGGGTAACGACACGACGGCGATCGGAGCGTTTTTGAGGGAGGCGGAAAAAATCCAAAAAAAATTCGCCAGTCAATCCGTTCACGCCCAGCGATCGTTACCCGGAGGTAACTATCTGACATTCGAGTATCTACTTGACACGTACGATCCGTCGGACTATATTTGCACTCGAAAAGTAACCGAATAACTTTTCGGAACCTATAAATCCGGACAAGATGAAAAAGAGATTCGCTATTTTATCGACATTGTTAACGATTACAGCTATGGCACAGACGAAAGGAACATTCGAAACGCACGATTTCGACAATTTCAGACTGCATGTCTACCACACCAACGACGCACTCGGCGACGCAAGCTACATCGTCGAGGGAACGCAGGCGGTCGTCACGCTGGAACAGCCGTTGTTCCGCGAAAACGTCGCCGAATACGACGCCTACCTCGACGCGCTCGACAAGCCCGTCGAAGCGCGCATCGCCGATTACCATGTGGGCGGGACAGGCGACCACGCGACGGTCATGCCCGCAGGGATGCCCGCCTTCACGAAGGATACGGTCTACGACGGCATGATGCGGAACTTCGCGCAGACCTTCGGCGACGCGATCGTCGATCGGCCGACGGGAGCGACGGACGAAGTGGCTTTCGGCACTACGCAGCGGTGGGCGGGGATTCCGTTCCGTTTCGACCGCGGCGCCGCGACCGACTTTCCCGCCGCGAGCATCCTCATCGGCGGCAAGGTCTGCTACACTCACTGGGCTCCCGCGAAGGCACACGCGAATTCCCTGCAAATCTCCTCGCCGGCAGCCGTCGACGCCGAGATCGCCGAGGCCCGTCGGGCGCTCGCATCGGGCGCCGAGCTCTTTATCGGCGGACACGGCGGAGCGGCCGGGGCCGATGCCGTGCGCTTCAAGATCGACTATCTGGAATGCGTGAAACGACTGCTGGCCGCAAACGGGACGGCCGACGAATTCGCCCGTGCATTGCGAGCAGCCTATCCGGAACTCCCGGGCGAAGCGGGACTGGATGCATTGGCGCAGGCGCTCTACGCCGACCGATAACGATCCCGCCACCGTAAAACGAAGGGGCGTCCCGTGCGGGACGCCCCTTCGTTCGCTCCGTCGGCACTCCGCCTGGCGCTGCCGCCAGTCGAGCAGCGGCAGCAGGAACGAGACATCCGATGCGCCGATCCAGAAGAACACGGCCGGATTCCGAAGTTCCGCAGCGACCCGTGCTGCCTGCCGGCGCTTCCGAACTTCTGCCGCACGCCGGAAGCGACGGCACGGGCAGCAAACGAGTAAAAGTCTCCTTTATTCAGCAGGCAGTTTCAGGATTACGGGGCTGCGCGACTATTCGTCGTAGTAACGCCATACGATCTCGACGGCCGGATCGTGCGCCATGTCGTTGGGATTGGTTCCCGCCACGCCTTCGGGAACGGGCATCCCCAGCGCGGCGAAGTGCTCCGCCCAATAGGCCGGCAGCTCGCCGTCGGCCGTGCGGAAGGTCATGGGCCGGCTCCGAAGCAGGTGCGTCGAATCGTCGGCCGCCACGAAGCACTCCCACGCCAGCTCACTGCAATAGAGTTTGCCGTTGGCGGGCAGAAACTCGTCGTCGTAGGGAAGTCCTAGCCGCTCATGCGCACGTCGCAACGCACGCTGCACCACCGTGCTGTCCGCACCGCTCACCCGTCCGACGGCTGCTATCG
>ERZ857840.2845-NODE-2845-length-15663-cov-4.533508_pt1 | contig 15663 bp, 11 predicted proteins | sample MGYA00519760_ERZ857840 | MGnify/ENA primary metagenome ERZ857840 (study PRJEB31778, sample SAMEA3449371) | human gut metagenome | biome: human gut; feature: human-associated habitat; material: faeces | place: United Kingdom | collected 2010/2012 ... | reverse complement strand
GTCATGCGGGACGCCAACGACACCGCCATTGCCATCTGCAACATGGAGAACCTCGACCCCGTGGGCATCCACACCGGCGACTCCATCGTGGTCTGTCCCTCCCAGACGCTGACCAACAAGGAGTATCACATGCTCCGGGATTCCGCCCTGCGCCTGATCCGCGCGCTGAAAATTCAGGGCGGCTGCAACGTCCAGTTCGCGCTGGACCCCAAATCCTTCCAGTATTACCTCATCGAGGTCAATCCCAGAGTGTCCCGTTCCTCCGCCCTGGCCTCCAAGGCCTCCGGCTACCCGATTGCCCGGGTCTCCGCGAAGATCTGCGTGGGCATGACGTTGGATGAAATCCGTCTCGCCAACACCTGCGCGGCTTTCGAGCCAGCATTGGACTACGTGGTCACCAAAATGCCCCGGTTCCCCTTCGACAAGTTCTCCGATGCCAACAACCGGCTCGGCACCCAGATGAAGGCCACGGGCGAAACCATGAGCGTCGGCCGCACCTTTGAAGAGAGCCTGCTCAAGGGCATCCGCTCACTGGAAATCGGCGTGTACCATCTGCACATGGCAAAATTCGACAGCTGGGGCAGGGAAGACCTGCTGGACTATATCAAAATCGGCACTGACGACCGCATTTATGCCGTCGCCCAGCTGCTTCGCATGGGTGTCAGCGTGGAGGAAATCGTAGAGAAAAGCACCATCGACGCCTTTTTCATCCGCAAGCTGCAAAACATTACTGCCATGGAGCAGGAGCTTTCCGGCGCGGTCATGGACAGCAGCGTGTATTATCAGGCGAAGAAGATGGGCTTCTCCGACCGGGCGGTGGCTGAAATTTGGAACGTCCCGGAGCGGAAGGTGTTTGCCCTGCGTCAGAGCAGCAATATCCGCCCGGTGTACAAGATGATCGACTCCTGCGCAGGGGAATTCGACAGCTATATCCCGTATTTTTACTCCACCTACGAGACGGAAAACGAGTCCGTCGTCTCCGACAAGAAGAAGGTCATCGTCCTCGGCTCCGGCCCCATCCGCATCGGTCAGGGCGTGGAATTCGACTATTCCACCGTCCACGCCATCCAGACCATCAAAAACGCAGGCTATGAGGCCATCATCATCAACAATAACCCCGAAACCGTTTCCACGGATTACACCACCTCCGACAAGCTGTACTTTGAGCCGCTGACGGTGGAGGACGTGATGAATGTGGTGGAGCAGGAAAAGCCCGAGGGCGTCATCGCCTCCCTGGGCGGCCAGACGGCCATCAATCTGGCGCAGCCCCTGACGGATTTGGGCGTGAACATCATCGGCACCGACTGCGCCGCCATCGAAAAGGCGGAAAATCGGGACGCCTTTGAAAAGCTACTCATTTCCCTGAACATCCCCCAGCCCAAGGGAAAGGCCGTCACCCGCATTGAGGACGGCGTCGCCGCCGCCCGGGAGATCGGCTATCCCGTTCTGGTACGTCCCAGCTTCGTGCTGGGCGGCCGGGCGATGCAGATCGTCACCAACGAGGAGCAGCTGCGGCATTACCTCCACACCGCCGTGGAGATCGACGCGGACAAGCCTGTGCTGGTGGATAAGTATATCCGTGGCAAAGAGGTGGAGATCGACGCCATCTGCGACGGGACGGACGTGTTCGTCCCCGGCATCATGGAGCTGGTGGAGCGCACCGGCGTTCACTCCGGCGACTCCATCTCCGTGTACCCGTCCTTCTCCATTTCCAATAAGGTCAAGGGCATTATTTTGCAGTACGCGAAGAAGCTGGGGCCTGCCATCGGCATCAAGGGACTGTACAATATCCAGTTCATCGTCGATCCGGAGGATCATGTGTATATCATTGAGGTCAACCCCCGTTCCTCCCGTACCGTGCCATTCCTGAGTAAGGCCACGGGCTACCCGCTGGCAGACATCGCCACGCTGGTGGCGCTGGGTCAGAGCCTGAAGGAGCAGGGCATCGACATGCTGTACCCCGACGAGCAGAAGCGGTACTATGCCAAAGCTCCGGCCTTCTCCTTCTCCAAGCTGCGGGGGCTGGATGCCTACCTGTCTCCGGAGATGAAATCCACCGGCGAGGCCATCGGCTACGACAACAACCTGACCCACGCGCTGTACAAGGCAATGCAGGCGTCGGGGATGAAGCTGGAAAACTACGGCACCGTATTTGTGACCATTTCCGACGAGGACAAGGAGGAAGCGCTGCCCCTGATCCGTCGGTTCTACCGGCTGGGCTTTAACATTGAGGCCACCGTCGGCACCGCGGTTTTCCTGCGCCAGCACGGCATCAAGACCCGCGTCCGGGCGAAGGTGGACGACGGCTCCGACGAAATTCTCAAATCCATCCGGCAGGGCTATGTCACCTACGTCATCAACACCATGGATGTCCGGTGTGAGGACGTGCATTCCGGCTCCAGCCAGATTCGCCGCTGCGCGGTGGAAAACGGCGTCACCATGCTGACGGCGCTGGACACGGTGCGGGTGCTGCTGGACGTGCTGGAAGAAATCACCCTGGGCATTTCCACCATTGACGCATGATTCTTACCCATTTGGAGCCGCTCGACAAGGGCGGCTCCTTTTCTATGTCAAGGAAAATATTTCACAAAAGTTTACATAATTCTTGTCCATTTTTCCAAATTGCGGCAGGCGGCGGGGTAGGGTATAATAGCGGCACAAGAGAAGGACGGAGGGAACGCATGAAGCGATGGATACCCATTGGGGTGGTTTTGGTGCTGCTGATTCTGGCTTTTGGGCTGTGCGCCACGGCCTGGAATCCGGGGGAGTTTTCGGGGGACTGGTACTGTGCGGAAACCGATGAGTTGTTCCGGTTTCAGGACGGGCTGGTCAGCTGCGAACAGCATAATCTGCTCACCGGCACCATTGATGCCATGTGCGGCGCGTACTGCTTTGACCGGGATTCCGTGACGGTTTTCTCTCTGGGGGTAGCCGGGCTGGAAAATCCGCGGCAGCTGTACCTCATACACGGCACCGACGGCGACCGCCTGTGCGGGTCGAAAGACGGTTCCGGAGAAACATTCTTTTACCGCAGTCAGCAAGCGGCTCTTGCAAATTAACGAATCCCCTCTGCCCGTTTATTGTGGGCAGAGGGGATTTTCTCAGCTGAAGGGATACTCGGAAAACGGCTTCATATTCAGTTCGATGGGGTGATATTGAGCGATGTAAGACCGGGCGGTTTCTTCGGAGCAGTTGCTCGACTGGGGATTCTCGCCGCCGACCACGCGCCACCAGTATTCTTGCAGGCGATCCTTAAAAATCTCTTCAATCAATTCCAGTTCCATGCCCTTCATACGGTAAAATTCATAGCGCGTCCCGTCCTCTTCACGGTACATCAGAATGCCGCCTTCGCAGACATCGGTCATACCGTGCGGCTCTTGAACAATTACCAGTTCTCCGTCCACGATGGTATGCACGGAAAGGACGTATACCGGCTCTGTGCTTCCTGCCTGTGTCGTCCATGTATCCCTGGCGATCAGCTCCTGTATTCCGTCGCCGTTCAAGTCCATCAGCGTGTAGGCAAATTTCCCAGAATCCTCATACCATTCCAGCGCCTCGGCAATGTATATGGCATATGGGTCTGTCCATGGGATGGGCTTCACCGGCTCGCCATAGCGCTTCATCTGCTGCCGCTCGGGCTGGGTTTCCAGCGGAACATAGGACGCAATGATCGCCTGCGCCTGCTGCTCTGTGATCTCCGTCCGCTCCTTTGCTCTCGGGTCTGCCGGAGGGAGAACGGGCAGGGAATACCAGATACCTTCCTCCCGTTCCAGCCCTTCCAGATACGTTAGCCCATCTGCTTCCGCCCGGAAATAATACCGTACTTCATAATCATAAACCCTCATTTTCAGGATATCATCGTCCTTCAGTTCCAGAACATGGTCTTCACAAACCGTAAATCTGAACAGTCCGGCGAGGTTTCCGAAATCCGCGTATTGATAAGACTTGCCATCCCGCATGGACAAAATCCCCCAAAGAGACACCTTTCCGCCGGGTAAAAGCTCCATTACGCCGTCCCCATTCAAGTCACACAGGGAGTAAAACAGGCCGTCCCGTGTGCCATGTTCCGCCGCTCTATCCAGCTCTTGTTGAATATACTGCTCATAGCCCTTGGTGTACAGATTTTCGTCGGCTGCCGCGCGCTCCGCCTCGTAGGCCGCCTGAGCTGCCTCCATAAGTGCATCCACCTTGGTCATGTCTGCCGGGTGGGGCTTGATGGAAAAGTCAAACTGTTCCGAGATCTGTTCCAGCGCGCTCTGCGTCATCTGCACCTTGCTTCCGCCGTCCCATTTGGACGAAGCGAAGGACACGGTGACAAGGGCGTCCTGAAGGTCGGCAATGATCCGCGCCCACTCGTCATTCATCACAAGAAGCACTGTCCTGCCGTCGCTGCGGGTGTAGTTCCACTGGGTGCAGTTTTCCAGGTCGGCAACCTCGTAGTACACAGGGTCAAAATATTCCTTCACGGAATAATAATATTCCGCAAGGTTGTCCTCATATGGCCACTGGTCGGTGTCCGGCTGGAACAGAAGCGCGATATTGAAGGTTCCCTCCGGGTAAAAATAGCCGGCCAAGTATTCCACATCCCCATGGAACACGCCGTCAATGCCCAGCGAGGAAAACAGCACGCTGGATTCATAGGATTGGCAGCCCACGTCCGGCGACAGCAGCTTCAGATCGTATTTTTGAACGATCTCGTCCAGCTTGTTCACCATTTCCCAGCTGTAGCATCCATAAGGGATATAATATGGGTTGGGGATTCCCAGCTCATTGTTGTCGTTGGCCGTCACAATGGCGCCATCCGGGTCATAGTCCCGGCAAAAGCTGTTCCATTCCGCCAGCGCCTCCTGATTGGCGCCCTGCAGCGTGATCTGGGTTCGCGGGGCGATGGTCGGCAAGGAAATGACCTCCCCGTTTTCGTCGTAGACGGTGGGCGTGGTGGGGCGGAACTCGGCCACCTTCAAGTCCTGAAGCCGCAGCACATACGCCACCGTGCAGCCCACAAGCAGCAGCATCAGCCCGATCACGGCGGCCACCAGCCAAAGCCTGCGCCGGGGCAGGGGCTTCGCGCCCGCCGTGCCGTCTCTGTATTTCTGGGTTTCCCAGAGGTATGTACCCTTGGCGTCGCCGATCATATCCAGTATTTCGTTGGCGTTCACAGCAATTCCTCCTTTTCCAGCGCCTGTCTGAGCTTGATTCGGGTGCGGCGGAGCATGGAGGTGACCTTGCTGACGGAGAAGCCGAAATGCTCGGCGATGTCCGAAATGGGGTCTAAGTACCAGTACCGGCTCAGGAATACCAGCCGTTCCGTTTCCGGCAGGGATTCCAGAAAGCTGTTGAAGGCCGCGGCAAGCTCCTTGCGATCCATGGCCTTTTCCAGACTGTCCTGAGAAGCGCAGTCCTCCAGCTCGTCCAATGCCAGCGTCACCTCTCCGCCGCCTCGCTTGTAAGCGTTCCGGTAGCGCCAGCGGTCGATGGCGAGACGGCGGGTGATCTTGCCGAGAAAGGTTGCGAGAATGGAAGGGCGGCGGGGCGGCATGGCGTTCCACGCCGTGAGATAGGTGTCATTCACGCTTTCCTCGGCGTCTTCGTGGTTTGTCAGGATGTTTTTGGCAATCGAAAAGCAGTAGCCGCCGTATTTCTGCGCGGTTTCGGAAATGGCGGTTTCCGACCGCGCCCAATACAGCGCGATGATATTCTGATCGTCCAAAGCAAGCACCTCCTTGTGTCTGTTTGAAGCGCCCTTCACTTATCATCACGGAAAAAGAGGGAAAATCTTGCGCGCCGGGAGGAAATTTTTTAAAAAATCGCAAGGAGCATTTCCGCTGGTTTTCATTCGCCGTTTTGGGGAGGCTGAATCACGGCGAATGTATCCACCATGGCCGCGAATCGCACGCCATGCCCCTCTGCCGCTTCCATGAAGAATCGGCGGATAATGCGGAAGCAGCCGCTCTGTTCATCGGATACATAGTCCCGCACTTCTAAAGGAGAGTTCCATTCGCTGCCGCTGTACATGGAGAACGTGATTCGGTTGGTTTCCGTGTGTTTCTGAATTTCCCACCGCGTTTCCAGCTCTGCGCGTTCCTGAGAAGCGGCATCTTCATAGGGCATATCCAGATGAACGATCTCGATTTCGCAAGTGGGCAAAGAGGTATCCGGCTGGGGATTCATAAGGGCGTCGATCTGCCGTTCCCGCTCTTCGTCCGGCAACTGGGAAAGGTAGTCTCCGTAGGCTTCCAGCACCTCTTCGCGGGTCATGGGCTTCTGATACGGGCGAATATAGGTGACGTCGCCATCCTTCACCATTGTGTAGTTGTCAACATCATAGTAAATCGCAAATCCCGGCTGGGGCGTTTCGGCGGTGGCCTGCGGCTCCACGCCGTCTGCCGTGTAATCGCCCTCATACGGCAAACCCTCAATATCCATGGACATCTTTTTCGGCGGGAAAAGGGTTTCGATCAGGCTGGCGACCTTTTCCTTCACGTATTCAACGGCCGCCGCGCCGGGTGCGGTGTTCAGGAAAATCGCCAATATCAGAATCAGGGCGATCACCGCCGCCAGCTGCCGCACATAGCGGAGGCGGGGCGCTTTTTTGCGGCCTTCACGCATTTGCTGGGCTTCCAATATGTATTTTCCCCGAACGCCGCCCAGAATGTCCAGCAGTTCCATATCCGTCATACCAGTCCCTCCTCCGTCAGCTGCGCATACAGCCGCTTGCGGATACGAAACAGCATGGATTTGACCTTGCTGACCGTAAAGCCGGACTTTTCCGCGATTTCCTCAGTGGAATCCAGATACCAGTAGCGGCAGAGGAACACGCTCCGCTCCGTCTCCTTCAGCGTGCCGAGGAACCGGTTCAGGCTTGCCAGAATTTCCTTCCGGATGGCCGCTTCCTCGGCGCTTTCCGTCCCGCTGACGCATTCCCGCAGTTCCTCCAGTCCAAGCTCGATCTGCCCCTCGCCCCGCTTGAAGGCACGGTACTTTCTCCATCGGTCTATGGAAAGATTCCGGGTGATTTTCCCCAGAAACGCCGCCAGCGCCGGGGGACGCCGGGGCGGCATGGCGTTCCATGCGGACAGGTAGGTATCGCTGACGCTTTCCTCCGCGTCCTCCGGATTGGTTAGAATGTTGTAGGCAATGCTGTAGCAGTAGCCACCGTACTTGGTGTCCGTTTCTTTGATCGCCTGCTCTGAGCGGTCAAAATATAGCTGAATGATCTGATCGTCATTCATTTGCAGCCCTCCTTTTTCTGAGCGTTTCACCTTTCTATACGCAGAAATTTGCGTTTGGTTGCAAATTTATCAAGGGCAACACCGCACAATTGTGCCTGCGAGTCTCAGCCGCCTTTTTGCCCCACTTCTTCAGTTTGAAAAACGAGAAATACATACAGTATTCCTTCGTTTTCCAAACTTTGAATTGGGACAAAAATCCTGGCTGAGCCTTCTTGTCAAATTATGTGGTGTTGCCCAAGAATTTTTCCGCCGCCTTTTGGAATATTGTACCACAGCTGAAATTCAAAGGCAAGCTTCCCCCCGCAGCGCCCCGCAATACTTTTCCAGCGCGGCTGCCGCGACCGCGCCATCCGACGCAGCGGTTATGACCTGCCGCAGGGGCTTGACGCAGATGTCGCCCGCCGCGTAAAGTCCCTCAACAGAGGTTTTCTGATTTTCGTCGGTGATAATATATCCCCGCGCGTCCCGCTCGGCAATGCCGGAAACCAGTGCCGTGTCCGGGGCATACCCGGCAAAGACAAACACGCCGATGGTCTCGCCGTCCGGACTCTGGTATTCGGTGATCTCTCCGGTGACGGTATTCTGGTATTGGATACGCCGCAGGCCGTCATCGCCGGAGACCTCCCGCACAACGGTGTTAAAAAGAACGGTGATTTTCTCATGGTTTCTGGCCTTGTCTGACACGGAAGCAGGGCAGGCAAAGTCATTTTTTCGTATCAGAATGGTCACATGCCGGGCAAATTTCGTTAGAAAAACACTTTCCTCCGCCGCCGTAAAGCCTCCGCCGATCACGAAAACGTCCTTATTCCGGAAAAACGCGCCGTCGCAGGTGGCGCAGTAGGAAACGCCGCGTCCCCTGAATTCCTCCTCGCCCCGGAAACCCGCCATTTTCGGCTGCGCCCCGGTGGCCAGAAGTACGCCTATGCAGCGAAAATCCCCCGCAGAGGTTTTCACGGTTTTCTCGGCATCGAAAAGGGACAGCTCCTGTGCCTCCGCGATCAGAAATTCCGCGCCGAAAGACTCTGCCTGACGGCGCATGGTCTCGGTAAGCTCCATTCCGCTGGTTGTCAGGACGCCTGGGTAGTTTACTACCTCGTCGGTAATGGCAATCTGCCCACCGTATCCCCGTTTCTCCAGCACAAGCGTCCGACAGCCCGCCCGGGCAAGGTACAGCGCCGCCGTCAGCCCCGCCGGGCCGCCGCCGATAACGATGACATCGTAAAGCTTTTCATTCCTCATGGGAAATTTCCCTCTTTCGTAGATATTCAGAGCTTCCATAGTGTCAGTGTGCGCTATCCGGCCAAAAACATACAAAGCAGAAAGGGGAACGGCAAGCGCCGCTCCCCAAGTATTTACATGTCCAGTGCCGGATTCATAAAGTATACATTCTTCTGATCCAGCTTTTCCCGAAGCAACTGCACCGCTTCACCAATACAGGCAACATGAAGTACCGTAAAAGAGCCGCCAACACATGTTACTGGGTTACGGCGTCTTACCGTCAATACCCAAGTATTCTAATGAAATTATGAGAAAAAAGGAGGTAAGCGCAATGTTTCAGAAGAAATACTATCTCTATTTGTCCCAATCAGATTTCAGGGTTCTTCTACAAAGCCTTGTCCATATGAGAAACCGATTGATCAGGGAGGGACGCTTTACAGACTGTGTGGACGAGCTGATTCAGAAAGTAATTTCCGCACCCGCGAAAAAAGTCTAATACATATCTCAGCCGCCTGCTTATTTACAAGTAGGCGTTTCTTGTTTCCAGTACATAGCCATCTGCTTCATCGCAGGCGGCTAAATCTATTTAAGGAGGAAACCCAAATGGCAAAAACAAAGGTCATTGCCGTTGCCAATCAAAAGGGCGGCGTCGGGAAAAGCACGACTGTGTATAACCTGGGCGCTGGCCTTGCGATGGAGGGCAAAAAGGTTCTTCTGCTGGATGTTGACCCGCAGGGGGACTTAACCAAAATGCTGGGACTGCGAAAGCCGAATGATTTGCCGCTGACACTGGGAAATGCCATGAACGACATCGTGGCGGGTGTCAGCGGCGGTGAGCATCCCGAAATCTGCCACCATCACGAGGGCTTTGATTTCATCCCTGGCAACCGCACACTGTCCGCCGTTGAGGTGGGACTGGTGAATGTCATGAGCCGGGAGACGGTGCTGCGGCAGTATGCGGATCAGATTAAAAAGGACTACGATTATGTCCTGCTGGATTGCCGCCCGTCCCTCGGTATGCTGGTCATCAATGCTCTGTCTGCATCGGATTATGTTCTGATTCCGGTTCAGGCAGAGTATTTTGCTGCCGAAAACATGACGGAGTTGGTCAATACTGTGCAGAGCATCAAGCGGCAGATCAATCCCAAGCTGAAAATCGGCGGTGTGTTTATGACCATGGCAAACGAGACGAACTTCCGTAAGGATATTGTGGCGTCCGTCAAAGACGCCTATGGCAAGCACCTGCCCATTATGCAGACAGTGATTCCGGCAACGGTTCGGCTGGCGGAAATCAGCACCGCAGACCACAGCATTTTCAAGCATGAGCCGAAAGGCCGCGCGGCGGAAGCCTACCGCACTCTGGTGAAGGAGGTAATGGACATTGGAGAAAAACAGCGTAGCAAGCCTTCTGACATCAGTCGATAGCCTGTTCACCACCCAGGAGGAACGGAACATTGCCAGTCAGCCCAGAGTGCAGGAAATCCCCATCGACATAATTGATGATTTCCCCAATCACCCCTTCAAAGTCCGCATGGATGACAACATGATCGAAATGGCGGAGAGTGTGAAACAGCACGGCATTCTGGTTCCTGCCATCGTGCGCCCAAAGGAGAACGGGCATTACGAGATGGTTGCCGGTCACCGCCGCAAGCTGGCGTGTACCCTGATTGCGAAGCTGCAACTGCCGTGTATTGTCCGGGAACTGACAGACGAGGAAGCGACCATTATTATGGTGGACTCCAATTTGCAGCGGGAACAGCTTCTGCCGTCGGAGAAAGCATTTGCCTATAAGATGAAGCTGGATGCCATGCGCAGACAGGCAGGTCGGCCCAGCCGAGATAATTCTGCAACACTGTTGCAGAATTTCGGTGGTAAAACTTCCCGTGAACTTCTGGCAGATCAGGCGGGTGAAAGCCATGAGCAAATTCGTAAGTATATCCGCCTAACCGAGCTGATTCCCGAAGTTCTGGATTTGGTAGACAATTCTGTTCTGAAAGAAAAGGACAAGCTGCAAATTGCTTTGCGCCCTGCGGTGGAGCTGTCCTACCTGACCCAGCAGGAGCAGCATGATTTGTACGAAACCATGATAACGGAGGACTGCACCCCGTCTCATGTTCAGGCTATGAAAATGCGGAAATTTTCGGAGGAGGGCCGTCTTAATATGGATGTGATCTTCTCCATTATGCAGGAGGAAAAGCCCAACCAAAAGGAACAGTTCAAAATTCCAAAGGAGCGTATCAGCAAGTATTTTGCGCCGGGGACGCCTGCGCAGAAGATTGAGGATACCATTGTAAAGGCATTGGAGTTTTACCGAAAGCGCCAGCGGGAACAGGAACGATAACCACTCTCAAGGGGGTAGTCTGCCCATTTCACAGGACTGGGGCAGGAAATTTGCACTGTTCCCCCTCTCCACACCTCACCCCCTCCAAACTACCTGTACATTCCGAAAAGGAGAACCAGGTTTGTACCGATTTTAACAACAAACCAACAATTGCAGTCCTTGCTGTACTTCGGCAAGGGCTATTTTTTGAAAGGAAAAATTATGCCAACTGTAATCAAACGATGTATTTCACTCCTTTTGATCCTGATGCTGATGGTTAGTTTGATTTCCAGCGTATACGCTGTGGAAACAGCCAATGAAGCTGATCCTGCTGCTTCCACGGAGACAATGGAAGAAACCACGAACACAGAACCGGAAGAAAACCTGATTCCACCGCCGGATGAAACAGAATCGCCTGTTACGGAGGAATCCGGTACTGAACCATCAGAACTTGACATTATCGATGATTCGGAGCCGCCTGTCATGCTTCTGATTGACGGGGAGGTTGCGCTGGCCTCCATTTCCAACTGTCAGGCAACCACATGGGCTACCATCTGGGTTAACACAGATGAATACAGTCCCATTGCCGGAAAGACCAACCGATTTATCTACTATGAATTTGCGGGCAAGTCAAGAAATCGAAATAATGTCGGTCTGAAAGCGATTAAGGTCAATGGAACATGGCAGGCGGCTTACTGCCTGGAACCCGGCATTGCGGAAGGCTCCACTTATACAGAAGAAGATCTGACAATGGATGAATTTGTCAGCAGTTCAGCAGCCCCGTCCACGCTGACTGTACAGCAAATGAAAGCCATGTGCGTTGCGGTTATGTACGGACAGAGGACGCTTCCGCAATCCGCCAGCTATGAGCTGCTGTCCAATATGGTGGCAACGCAGATCATTGTCTGGGAAATCGCCATTGGCTGGCGAAATGCCACACCGCCGTATGCACAGACCAATGATGCGTTCATTCGCCGTTTTGAGAATGCCTACGGAAAAGGACCCGAAGCCACTTCCATGTATATTTCCATCGGAGGCCGGTTGAAGAATGTCATTTCGGCATACAACCAGATTTCTGCAAACATGGCGGCGCACAGCGATGCCATCCCCAGCTTTACCAGCGCGGCTCAAAATGCTGCTCCGACCATAGATTTGAAACCGAATGGCAACGGTAAGTATAGTGCAGCCGTAACGGACAGTAATCGGGTAATATCCGGGTATTCCTTTCCGAAGAAGGATGGACTGACCTTTTCCACAAACGGAAATGTGCTGACGATAACCTCTGACTGCCCACTGGACAATGTGCTGGTAGCACCCACACGAAATCGGGTGAACACCCAGGGACACCCCTTCTTCGTGTGGTATAACGGCAGTTATCAGGTGATGCTGGGCAGTCAGGCAGACCCATCTTATGAGGATTTGCCGGTATACTTTCGGGTACGAGCCGTCACCCCCACAGGTTCTTTGAAATTGGTCAAGGAAACGAACACAGGCAAGAATTTGGATGGTTGGCAGATTGGTCTTTACACCGATGCCGCCTGCACAAAGCCTGTTTCCGGTTCTCCCTTTACCACCGGGGTCGACGGATGCGTAACGGTTTCTGATTTGTCTGTTGGGACGCTGTATGCAAAGGAAATTGAAGTGGATGACCCTTACTGGGTCTGTGACACCTCTGTGAAAACGGTCAATATCACGGCGGGACAGACCGCAGCCGTGAACTTTCGCAATACCCATTACGGAGATCTGCGTATCCGAAAAAATGCGGTAAACGGTTCTGCTGAAGGATGGAGTTTCCAGATTTTGGATTCTGAGAGAAATCTGGTTGCGACTATCAAGACAGGGGCAGACGGCTATGCTCACTCCGGGCTTCTCCTCCCCGGACAGTATTTCATTCTTGAAGTGCATGACCGTGACGACACTTATTGGGAGTATGATCCCGTCGTGGAAAAACAGGTGACGATAACAGCCGGTTCTCAGGCGGAGGTAGCCTATACCAATACGCAGTATGGCAAAATCCAAATTCAGAAAGCCATGGAAACGGTAGGCAGTCTGACAGGCTGGCAGTTCCGCATCACAGATTCTTCCGGCGCTGAAATCCCCGGTTCTCCCTTTTCCACAGATGAAACAGGTTTGATTCTCGCAGGAAAGCTACAGCCCGGAGAATACAAGGTTGAGGAGCTGATTCCGGAGAATAGCCTGTATTCCTGCACCAGTGAGAATCCACAGACTGTGACCGTGAAAGCCGGAGAAACAGCCGGGGTTTCTTTCACCAACGCTCTGCGCCCTGGCAGGATTCTCATTGAGAAAGTGGACATCCGTGGAGAACCCTTGGCAGATGCGAAGTTCCTGTTGGAATGGAGCAAGGATGGTTCTCTTTGGTGGCCGGTGGAATACACCGATGCAGAAACGGTCAGAGAGGGATTCTGTTTCAATGCCAAATGCGTAAATGGTACTTTGACTTCCGGAAAGGATGGGCTTTTGGAATGGACTGGATTGCATCCGGGACTGATGTACCGCGTGACAGAACTGGAAGCGCCCAAAGGGTATTCGCTTTTGACGGAGCCTGCCTTTGAGGGAATACTACCGGCGGATAATCTGACGGTTTCTTTTCGTGTAGTGAATTGCGAAATATTTAAGCTGCCTGATACCGGTATGACCTCCGGGGCATGGCTTCGGGTATCTCAATTCGCGTGTATATTCCTCTGTACTGCACTTCTCGTCTACTCCTATCGTAGAGAACGGAGACAATAAAATGACTGCCTACTACTGTGCCAGGGATCAGCCCTGGCTTTTCTGCTTTTCGGTGCTTTCGCAAGGTTATGTAAACAAATATCATCATTTATCTATGAAAGGAAAAATCAATATGAAAAAACTGACGAAGATTCTCTCCCTGCTGCTGGTTCTGACCCTGATGCTGAGTTTCCCCGTTGGTGCTTCCGCCGCTGAGCTGGAGGATGCTCCCATTGACGAATCCCGAACCGGCTCCCTGACCATCTACAAGGATGATCTGACCAATGCCGAAAAGGACGGCGTTTGGGATTCCTCCTATGTGTCCACCGGCGTGTTCGATCAGACCGGTGTCAACGATGTGCTGGGCGGCGGCGAATCCGCTCTGGGCAACGGTGAAGCCGGCTACGGCTACGCCATAAAGGGTGTGGAGTTCAGCTATGTCCAGGTTGCGGATATTGTCCAGTTCTCCGAGTCCGAAAATGACAGCCGCACCGACAGCCATGTAGAGATTCTGTATGCCATTGACAAGATCAAGGGTGCGGATTTTCTGAAAGCCCTGAATCTGACTGACGGTAAGAACCGCTATACCAATGCGGATGCTCTGGATGAAGCCAAGTATTACTATCAGTCCGATGTGCTGATCGATGCTCTGGCGGCGGCTCTGGAAGCCAATTCCACCGTAGTAAAAAATGCTCTGGAAGCCTACATCTCCGCAAACGGCGGCGCTGCCATGCCGCTGACCGATGCCTACGGCAAGACCAAGGCAGAAAATCTGGCTCTGGGTCTGTATCTGGTTGTAGAAACCAAGGTTTCCGAAATGGTCGTGTCCACCACCGATCCCTTCCTGGTATCCGTACCCATGACTTCCGTAAACGGCACCAACGCCACGGACGGTGGCACTCGCTGGATTTATGACATTACCCTGTACCCCAAGAATCTTACCGGCATTCCCTCTCTGGAAAAGACCCTGCGGGAAAATAAGAACGACACCGGCAAGCATCAGGGTTCCGCTTCCAGCTTCACCGACGGCTATGCCCATACCGGCACCGCTTCCGCTGGTGACACCATCGACTACCAGATCATTTCCACCCTTCCCTCCATCACCTCCGAAAGCACCTATCTGTCCTGCTACACCTTTGTGGATACCCTGTCCAAGGGTCTGACCTACAACAAGGGCGATGTGGTTCTGGAGTTCTTCACCGATGCCGCCTGCACGGATTCCGTTGCCAAGTGGACGGAGGCTGACGGCAAGTTTACCGTTGCCTACAACACCACCGATGCCAGGGAATCCGTTATGACCATCGAGATGACCGCTGCCGGTCTGAACGAGATCAACACTTCCAAGGCTGTGTACTCCGGCGCTTCCATGGTCAATTCCGGCTATTCCGACTGCACCCTGCGCATCACCTATGCCGCCAAGATGGACAGCAGCAAGGATTTGGTGATTGGTGACAGCGGCAACGACAACAAGGTTGTGCTGACCTGGAAGCGCAGCTCCCAGAATTACTACGACACTCTGGTGGATGACTGCCATGTGTTCACCTACGGCATTGACCTGACCAAGCTGTTCTCCGATGGTCAGGGTGATTTCTCCAAGGTGGAGTTCCTGATCCAGAACAAGACTGACAACTACTTTGTGAAAGCCGAGCTGAACAAGGACGAGGGCGTTTATTATGTGGTGGATCATGTGACCGACAAGGCGGAAGCCACCCACTTTGTCCCCGTCAAGACCGCTGATTCCAAGGGTAAGATCATCCTCAAGGGTCTGGAAGATGACACCTACACCATGACCGAGGTGCGCACCGACAGCGGCTATGTTATGCTGAAACAGGGTATCGATGTGGTCATTTCCAAGACGGAAACCACCGGCCTGTGCGACATCTATGAATCCGATGTACTGGGCCTGATCCAGAATGACCCCCGGTATGCTGAAATCATCAAGGACACCGGTGATCTCAAAAATATGCCCCAGAAACATCTGAAACACAAGCTGATGACCGCTTCCGCTACCGTGGACGGCAAGAAGGTCAACATGGTGGAAGACAACGGCAGTATCAATGCCGAAGCGCCCCTGACCGTTGTGAATACCCGCGGCTTTGACCTGCCCAAGACCGGTGATCACGGTACCTGGATGTATAGCATCGGAGGCGTGCTTCTGATGGC
>ERZ857840.2839-NODE-2839-length-15680-cov-6.412736_pt1 | contig 15680 bp, 13 predicted proteins | sample MGYA00519760_ERZ857840 | MGnify/ENA primary metagenome ERZ857840 (study PRJEB31778, sample SAMEA3449371) | human gut metagenome | biome: human gut; feature: human-associated habitat; material: faeces | place: United Kingdom | collected 2010/2012 ... | reverse complement strand
CTCGGCGGCGGCAGCCGCAAGGTCCTCGTCGTCGCGGGCCACCATGCCAACGAGTGCATCACGTCGGACGCGCTCTGGCAGTGGCTGTTTGCCTACTGCGAGGCGTTGCTGGATGGCGGCGCGCTGGACGGTGTCCCGGCGCGGGAGCTGTATCACGATACCATGGTCTATCTGGTCCCGCTGACGAATCCGGACGGGGCGGATCTGGCCGCGGGCGTCTGTGCGCCCGACAGCCCGGAATACCGCGCCGCGGCGGCCATTGCCGCGCAGTACCCGGAGGTCCCGTTCCCCTCCGGCTGGAAGGCGAACCTGCGCGGCGTTGACCTGAATCTCAACTATCCCGCCCGCTGGGAGACGGCCCGGCGCATCAAAAAGGAGCAGGGCGTCTGCACGCCTGCTCCGAGGGATTTCGTCGGCTTTTCTCCGCTGGACCAGCCGGAGTCGGCGGCGCTCGCCGCCTTTGCCCGCTGCGTCCATCCGGATCTGATGCTCGCTTTGCACACGCAGGGCTCCGTTATCTATCCCGGCCCCGCCGAATCGGCTCCGGCCGGGTCCGCCGCGCTGGCGGCGGCGATGTCCGAAGCGTCCGGCTACCCGGTGGAGCCGGTGCCGGAGGCCTCGGCCAACGCGGGCTTCAAGGACTGGTTTCTGCAGTCCTTCCGGCGTCCGGCATTCACCATCGAGATGGGGATCGGAGAAAATCCCCTGCCCATGACGCAGCTGCCCGCGCTCTGCAGGGCGCTCCGCGCCATCATGACCGCTGCGCTTTTGTGGTGATCAGCCCTGCGCTTCCTTCGTCATCTCGTTGAAGGCCGCCGTGTCGAAGGTGATGACGAGGTGGTAGACCTTTTTCCCATCCTGCAGCTGTGCTTCGACCTCGCGGCGCAGCTGCGCGGTCTTGTCCTCGTATTCCGCCGGGATGACCATGTCGAAGATCACGTTCGCGTGATGCGGGCCGGAGACCATACGGAAATCGTGGATGGACAGCCGCGGGTCGATGCCGCGGAGGATCTGCGTCACGCGCGTATGCACGGCTGTGACCTCCGGATCGTCGGTCACGATGGGGTCGTAGTGGATGACCAGATCGACGTGCAGATCGCGCTTGGCCTGCCGCTCGATCTCGTCGAGGATCTCATGCGCGACGAGCGGGTCGATGCGGTGGTCAAGCTCCGCGTGGACGCTGGCAAAGCGGCGGCCGGGGCCGTAGTCGTGCACCATCAGATCGTGGATGCCGAGAATGTTGGGGTGCGAGGTCATAAGACAGGCGATCGCGTGGACGAGCGACTCGTCCGGCTTCGCGCCGATCAGGGGATCGATCGTATCCTTCGCAATGCCGACCCCGGACCAGAGGATGAACAGCGCGACGAGCAGCCCGACGTATCCGTCGATCTTCAGTCCCGTCAGCTGCCCGACGATGCACGCGAGCAAGACTGCGCCCGTCGAGATCACGTCATTGCGGCTGTCGGCGGCGGCCGCGGTGAGGGCGGCGGAGCCGATCCGCCTGCCGAGCTTCCGGTTGAAGACCGCCATCCAGAGCTTGACCAGAATGGAACAGACCAGAATGACGACGATCAGCGCCGAAAACTCCACGGCCTCCGGATGCAGGATCTTGCCGACCGAGCTTTTGACCAGCTCCACGCCGATGACCAGGATCAGAACCGCCACGGCCAGGCCCGACAGATATTCCATGCGCGCATGGCCATAGGGATGCTCGTTGTCGGCAGGGCGGGAGGCCAGCTTGAACCCGACGAGCGTCACGATCGAGCCGGACGCGTCCGACAGGTTGTTGACGGCGTCCGCCGTGATCGATACGCTCCCGGAGATCGTCCCGGCCAGAAGCTTGAGCGCGAACAGCAGAAGATTGCAGACGATGCCGGTCACGCCCGCGAGCCGGCCGTATCCGGCGCGGACCGCAGGGTCGGAAGTGTCCGAGGCATGTTTTACAAAGAGCCGCAGCAGAAGATCCGTCATGACGCTCCTTCTTTCCAGTGAGTATTATTTTTATTATATCGCGGAACCGGCTTCCACGCAAGTATGCAGTTTCCGGCGCACGGCGGCAGCCGTGCGCTTTTTTTCGGCAGGGGGATTGGAAAACGGAGATATCTGTGATATGATTAAAAAAATTGCGATTTTTCGCCAGAATGTTGAGTAAGGAAGGATCCGGAATGGAACAGAATCTGACATTTGCCGACCTTGGACTGTCGGAAGAAATTTTGCAGGCGCTGGAGAAGAAGGGCTACGGCTACCCGACCCGCATCCAGGCCGAGGCGATCCCGGAATTTTTACAGTGGAAAGACGTCATCGCCAAGGCGCCGACCGGCACGGGCAAGACCTTTGCCTTCGGCATCCCGATGATCGAGCATATCGACGCTGAGAGCGAGGACCTGCAGGGCCTCATCCTGGCCCCGACGCGTGAGCTTGCCATCCAGATCTGCGACGAGCTGCGCGGGCTGCTCACATACTATAAGAATATCCGTGTGGCCGTGGTCTACGGCGGCGCGAAGATCGAAGGGCAGATCAAGCAGCTGAAGGCGCACCCGCAGATCGTCGTCGCCACGCCGGGCCGGCTGATGGACCACTATAAGCGGCATACGATCTCGTTCGACAAGGTGCAGACCGTCGTGCTCGACGAGGCCGACCGGATGCTCGACATGGGCTTCTTTGACGACGTGACAAAGATCATCGAAAAGGTCAAAAACCGCCGCAATCTCGGCCTGTTCTCCGCCACCATCTCGCAGGAGGTCATGACGGTCTCGTGGATGTACCAGCGCGACGAGGTGGAGATCACCGTCCCCGCCGACACCGACAACCGCCCGGACATCACGCAGTATTCCATCACCTGCCCGCCGCTCGAGAAGATCGACATGGTCAGCCGCCTCATCCGCACGCTGCGGCTCGAGCGAACCATCGTCTTCTGCAACACGAAGGTCATGTGCCAGCGCCTGCGCGACGATCTGGTCCGCATGGGCCTCGACGCCGACTGCATCCACGGCGATATCCCGCAGCAGAAGCGTGAAAAGACCATGCGCACCTTCAAAGACGGCAAGCTCCCCATCCTCATCGCCACGGACGTTGCCTCCCGCGGCATCGACGTCGACGACGTCGACTGCGTCATCAACTATGATGTGCCCGAGGAGAACGAATATTACATCCACCGCATCGGCCGGACCGGCCGGGCCAAGAAGAAGGGCATCGCCGTGTCCATCCTCGGCACGTTCCCGGAGCAGGCAAAGCTGGCGGAGATCGCGAAGTATTCCCACTATGTCGTCCAGCCCGTGAAATTCGCGGAGGACGGTTCCCTCGTTGAAGAGGAGCCGCCGAAGCCAAAAAAGGCGCCGCCGCGCCGCCGCTTCCGTTGACGGCGGCAGAAACCGGCCTGCTGCTTCTGTGCTGCGCGCTGCCGGAGGCGGAGGACAGGCCGCTGACCATGGCGCAGTTTCAGGAACTTGCCAAGCGGGCGCGCGCCCTCGGCCCCGGCGGGGAAGACCCGCTGCGGGAGTTGACGGAGCACGATCTGGCCCGGCTCGGCTATGCGCAGGGGCAGTGCGCGCGCATCGTGCGGCTTTTGTCGCGCAATACGCAGCTGGAGCGCTATCTGCGCGCGGCAGAGCAACACGGGATCGTCCCTATTACGCGCCTGTCGCCACGCTATCCCGCGCGGCTGCGGCAGACGCTCGGCCAGCGCTGTCCGGCAGTGCTGTTTGCAAAGGGCGATCTGGCGCTGCTTAGCGTATGCTGCATCTCCGTCGTCGGCTCCCGGGAGTTGACGGAGTGCGGGCGCGCGTTCGCGGAAGCTGCCGGGCGGCTTATCGCGCGTTCTGATTACACGCTCTGCTCGGGTGGGGCAGCAGGTGCAGACTGCGCGGCGCAGGCTGCGTGCCTGAAAAACGGCGGTTCCGCCGTGATCTTCCCGGCCGGACGGCTTCTGGACTGCCCGGCGCCGGCGAACGTTTTGTATCTGGCTGATCAGGGCTACGATCTGCCGTTTTCTGCGCAGCGGGCGCTGGCAAGGAACCATTTTATCCACGCGATGGGCGAAAAAACGCTCGTTGCACAGTGCCGTGCCGGAACCGGCGGCACATGGGACGGAACGACGGAGAATTTACGGCACGGCTGGAGTCCTGTGTTTGTCAACAGCGACGGCTCCGAGGGCGCGCAGGCTTTGATTGCACGCGGCGCAGCCCCGGTGCGGACGCTGTCCAGTCTGGACGACTTACAGCCCGTGCAGTTGCAGTTTTGAGGTTGCCATGCGATATTATTACGGACAGCTTTCCCGGCCGCTCCAAAGCGTATATGACGCGCTTTTGGGCGGCTTTTGCGCGCTTGCACCCGGCGTCCGCATTCCGATGCTGGATGAAAAACAGCTTGCGGATGTGTATTTGCGGCTGAAGCTTGACGAGCCGCTGCTCTTTTACGTCACCGGCTACCGCTGCCGGTGGATGGCAGGCGCGGCGCATATAGAACTTCTGCCGGAGTATTTATTTGACAAAGCCAAAATCCGTGCGCAGCAGCAAGCGGTAAGCGCGCGGCTGGCCCGGCTGACGCGGCCCCTTGCAGGCAAGACGGAACTGGAAAAGGAACTTGCCATACACGATTTTATTCTGGAAAACGTGCGCTATGACAAGCTTCAAAAGGCGTATTCCCACGAGATTCTTGGCCCCATGACACAGGGCGTCGGTGTGTGCGAGGGCATTGCAAAGACGGTCAAGGCCCTGTGCGACCAGCTTGGCCTGTGGTGCATTGTCGCGCTCAGCGAGGTAGATCCCGCGCGCGGGATCAAATACCGCCACGCATGGAACGTTGTGCGCGCCGGCGGGCAGTATTACCACCTCGACGCGACGTTTGACAACTCGCTCCAACGGGGCGAAAAGCGGTACGACTATTTTAATCTCGACGACGGCAGATTTTTCCGTGACCACGAACCGCTCGTCTTGCCTGTTCCCGCCTGTACGGACGGGAAGGGCTTTTACTACCGGAATGTTTCGTTCACAAAGCCCGAAGATCTGGAAAAGCGGCTTGCGCAGGCGCTGCGGAAAAAGCGGACATCGTTCGTGTTCCACTGGCGCGGCGGAGGACTAAACCGGGACGTTCTACAGCAGCTGCTCACACTTGCCAGGCAGCTTGCGGCCGAACACGGAAAATGCACGTCCTGCTCGGTCAATTTCCCGCAGGCTGTAATCCAACTCGAGTTTTCCGATGCTCCGCAGCAGCCCGTCACCATCCAGCAGGCAAATGAGGCGGAGGAAGCTGTTTTGCCGTAAGGGCCGGGCAGCACACGGAAAAAACTGGTTTGCATTTTCTGCTTGTTTCTGATATCCTATTACATACCGCGCTGTATCCGCGGTATTTTTTACGCGAAGGGAAGGATGCGCTGTGGGCGGAAATACGCTGGATATGACAAAGGGAAGCGCATGGAAGCTGATCGTACAGTTTGCCGTGCCGGTATTTCTCAGTCAGGTGTTCCAGCAGCTTTACAATACGGCGGACGCACTGATCGTCGGCCAGTTTTTGGGGGATGAGGCGCTGGCGGCTGTCAGTGCGTCCGGCCCGCTGATCTTTCTGCTCATCAGCTTTTTTACCGGCCTCTCCATGGGTGCAGGTGTGACCATTTCCCGCTATTTCGGCGCGGGTGACTATGACCGCGTGTCCAGAGCCATCCATACGGACGTGATGCTGGGCCTGATCAGCGGCGTGATTCTGACGGTGGTGGGCGTGTGGCTGACGCCGATGTTCCTGCGCTGGATGGGTACCGCGCCGGAGGTTCTGCCGGACGCGATCGCATACTTCCGGTATTACTTCATTGGCGTCCTGGCCGTCGTCATGTACAATATGTGCAAGAGCATCATGAACGCGCTCGGCGACAGCAAGCGGCCGCTCTATTATCTGATCATCTCGTCTCTTACCAATATCGTGCTCGATCTGCTGTTCATCGGTGCGTTCCATTGGGGCGTGTGGGCAGCTGCCGTCGCCACGACGATCTCACAGGCTGTCAGCATGATCCTGTGCATGATTCATCTGATGAAAAAAGGCACGATCTATCAGCTTGAACTGAAAAAGCTGCGCATTGACCGCGAAATGCTCGGCCAGATTATCCGCTACGGTCTGCCGTCCGGCGTGCAGAACTCCGTCATCGGCTTTGCAAATGTCATTGTCCAGTCCAATATCAACTCCTTCGGCAAGGTTGCCATGGCGGCCTACGGTGCGTATTCCAAGCTGGAGGGCTTTGCGTTCCTGCCTGTCACCAGCTTCACCATGGCGCTGACGACCTTCGTCGGCCAGAATCTCGGCGCCGGGCTTCACGACCGGGCGAAAAAGGGCTCACGCTTCGGCATCATCGCGTCTGTTGTGATCGCGGAGATCATCGGCGTGACGATGTATCTGCTTGCGCCGCAGCTTGTCGCGCTGTTCAGCCCCACGCCGGAGGTCGTCGAACTCGGCACGCGCCAGATGCGAACGACGGCGCTGTTCTTCTGCCTGCTGGCATACTCCCACGCGATTGCGTCGATCTGCCGCGGCGCAGGCAAGGCCTTCGTGCCGATGGTTATCATGCTGCTGTTCTGGTGCGTGGTGCGTATCGCATATATCACCATCGTCATGGGCATCGTCCACGAGATCCAGTATATCTACATGGCCTATCCCATCACATGGTCGCTCAGTTCGATTGTCTATTTCCTTTATTACCACTTCTCCGACTGGGTTCATGGCTTTGATAAAAAGCCTGCAAAACCCCAAGAGACTTAAAAAATCGCCATGCTCAGCACAACTGCCGGGCATGGCGATTTTTCTTATCCGTTTTTCGGCTCTGTCGGCTTTGCCTTGACGCGTGCGGGCCTGCGGCGGCGGGCACGGTGTGCGCGGGGCTTCTGGCTGAGTGCGGTGTAGCTTTTCATGACCTGCTCGGTCGGCTCGTAGACCAGACGGCTGACGCGCAGCGTGCCGTCCTCCTGCACCAGACGGATACGGATATAAAACTCGCCATCCGTTTCGCATCTGGCGCGGGACAGATACCGCCGTCCCTGCTGCGGGTACCATTTTCCCGCCGTCATCTGCTCGCCGCAGACGGGGCAGCGATTCTCCTGCCCGCTCATTGCGCCGAGCGCGGCGGTCTTGTCGGCGTAGCCATGGAACACGGCCCGCCGCACGCAGCCGGGCAGTTCCGCACCGTGGAAGCCATTCTCGTGCGCCTGCACGGCGGCCTCATACGCGGCAATGCCGTCCGCGAGACGCAGATGCTGGCAGACAAGCGCCGTGTGATACGCGTCGCCCAACGCATCGTGCGCAGCGCGGGTGGGGGCGATATCCATCATCTGCATAGCGGTCGAGAGCGCCTTCTGCGCGCCGGAGCCGTCGGTCTGGGCGTTGAAGATCAGCTGCGCGTTGTACCAGCGCGCCGTCCACCCGCTCTCCAGTCCGAACACCGCAAGATTCTCCCGCAGGATCGTGATATCGTCAAAGCCCCACGTCAAAAACACGCAGTCCTCGCCGCACCACGCTGCAAACTGCGCGGCGGCCTCTGGAAAACGCACACCCTTTTCGCGGAGCAAACTGTCGCGGATGCCGGTGAGCGAGGCGACCTTGCGGTTCATTTTCTTAAAATATTGCGGCCGGATGAGGATCTGGAACTCGTCCGCGATCTGCTGCTCCTGCGTCATGCGCACGGCGCCGATCTGCACGATCTCGCCGCGCATCGGCGACGGCAGCGCCTTTTTTGCGCTGTACGAGCCCGGCCACGGCTGGTTCCACTCCATATCCAGAATAATATACTGCATAGCGTCAAACTCCTTCTTGTCTAACAGCTATGGTATCACAAACTCGGCAGAGTGTAAACAATAAAACCGTGCCTGCATAGAATATGCCAGCAAATCAGGGGAAACTCTGATTCGGAGGTTCCCCAAGGGAAGGCAGGAGCGAAAATATGCCATTTTTATTCTTAAGTCCGTCCACACAGTATTTTAATCCCTACATCACAACCGGTGACGAGCGCTATTGGATGAACGCGCTGGCCGATGAAATGATGCCGTATCTGCACGCGAGCGGCATCACCGTCACGCGCAACGACCCGGACGGCAGCGCCGCGCAGTCTATCCGCGATTCCAACGCATCCCGGCAGGATTTCCATCTGGCGCTGCATTCCAACGCCGCGCCGCAGGCGCTGTCCGGACGGCTGCGCGGCGTGGACATTTATTATTATCCGACGAGCGAGGCCGGGCTTCGCATGGCGAACATTCTGGTTGATAACATCAAGCCCATCTATCCGCTTCCGGACCGGGTGCAGGCGCGCTCGTCCACGATCATCGGTGAACTGCGCCGGACGCGGGCCCCGGCCGTGCTGGCCGAACTCGGATATCACGACAACACGGAGGACGCAAATTGGCTGACGGGCAACCTGGATGAAATTGCGCGGGTGCTGGCCCTAGGTGTGACGGAGTATTTCGGTGTTCCGTTCCTGACGCCGGGTGACGAATTCGACGCCGAGGCCGCAGGCGAGAACGGGTACATGGCGCTGCGCGCTTACCCGCAGACGGATGCGGAGATTCTGGCGCAGGTGCCGAACGGGACGGCAGTGACGGTACTTGGAGATTTTGACGGCTGGTACACCGTCCGCGCAGGCGATCTGTACGGCTTTGCCTCCATCGCCGAGGTTCAGCTAGGCGTCATGCCGCTGGGACAATAAAATCCCGCAAACAGCAGCTGCTCGTTCCGTCGAGGCCTAGCCACCAAAGTGCAAACCAGCGAAGCGTTTCCGATGCGCCGCCGGCGGCCCTATCTTTTCCCTTGCGCGGGAAAAGATAGGGGAGAAAAGGGCGCTTGGACGCGGTTGGTGCGTTCTGCGGGTACCATTTTAGCAAGCATCAATTTATTGAGTCTCTACGAACCCACATACTTACCCTACGGGCGCCATGGTACGCGCCGCCTGTCACGAAACAACAAATTTGATGGCAGTTGCCTTTGAATGGTTGTGGCAAATTAGCCTTGTACTCAAAACTTGCAAAGTAGTACGGATTCGCCGAAAGCTTGGCAGGGGCAGGCTTGACATGTTGAACCCCCGGGATGGCAGATGCCTTCCCGGGGGTTGGTGCGTGATTCAGCGGATGGTCACAAGTTCGTAGGTATCCTGCCCAATGCCGAGTTTTTTGCCGTGCTCGATCAGATCCTGCCAGTGCGTATTGTCATGCGCGGCATGGAAGCGGTCACAGTCGTGCTCGTGCTTCAGATCGGTGATGGCGCTGTTTGGAAGAACCGGCTGACGGTTGATAGCCTCGGCGCAGGCCAGATCCAGCGCGACGGGGTCGGCGGATGCGAACATGCCGACGTCCGGGACAATGGGGACGTCGTTTTCCGGGTGGCAGTCGCAGTTCGGCGAGATGTCGCGGACAATGTTGATGCAGTAGCTGGGACGACCGTCCAGCACGGCCTTGGCGTATTCGGCGATCTTGCAGTTGAGGAGCCTGACGCTGGCTTGGAAAGTCGGATGGATGGCGTCCTTGGGACAGACCGCGATGCAGCGGCCGCAGCCGACGCAGTTGTTCTGGTCGATCCGGTATTTTTTGTTTTCGATCTGCGGGCCGTTGTGCGCGCAGATCTTCGCGCAGGCGCCGCAGCCGACGCACAGGTCTGTTTCGACATACGGCTTGCCGTCGGCGTGCATGGCCATCTTGCCCGCACGCGAGCCGCAGCCCATGCCGATGTTCTTGAGCGCGCCGCCGAAGCCCGCCTCTTCATGGCCCTTGAAGTGTGCCAGTGAGATCACGATATCCGCGTCCATCACGGCCCGGCCGATACGGGCGGTCTTGCAGTATTCGCCGCCCGCGACGGGAACCTCGATATCGTCCGAACCTTTCAGACCGTCGGCGATGATGACATGACAGCCGGTGGAGAACGGGGAATAGCCGTTTAAGTACGCGGTGTCCATATGCTCCAGCGCGTTTTTGCGGCTGCCGACATAGAGCGTGTTGCAGTCGGTGATGAAGGGCTTACCGCCGCGTTCCTTGATGAAGTCGGCGACGACCTTGGCATAGTTCGCGCGCAGAAACGACAGGTTGCCGAGCTCGCCGAAGTGCAGCTTGATGGCGACGAATTTGCCGTCAAAGTCGATTTGGGAAAACTCTGATTTTTCCAGCAGCTTCCGAAGCTTATCGAGCTGGCTCACGCCGATGCGGCAGCGGAAATCGGTAAAATAAACCTTGGATGCGGGCATGTAAAGTCCCTCCTTTTATCATTTTTTTTATCATACCGCACCCGCCGGATTTTGTCAACGCAGACACTCAAGTAACCGCTGATTGAATTAGCAACCGCGGACGATTGAATCATCGGTTACTCAAGGGATGGAAAACAGGTAATTCTGCAGGCTGAATCCCGCTGCAAATGGCCGCATGAAGTTCCAGTAGCCGAGCCCTGACAGGCCATATTCCGTCAGCAGGCCGAACTTTGCCAGCGCGCTGCGCGCGTCCTCGAACCAGACCTCGTGCGGCTGTCCGGCCTCGTCCTGATAAGTGAAATACGGTGTCTGCGCCTGCTCGTCAAATTGAATTTCCGCGCCGTACTGCGCCGCGAGCAGCGGCGCGGCCTCGTTCCCGATGGACTGCGCCCGCGTCGCTCCCGCCGTGAACGGCAGTGTCCAGTCGTAAGCATAGTTTGGAAACCCCAGCAGAATCTTCCCCGGCTCCATCTGCGTCAGCGCAAACTCCACCACCCGCCGCACCGCCCCAATCGGCGCCACCGCCATCGGCGGACCATAGGTGTAGCCCCATTCATACGTCATCAGCAGCACCGCGTCGCAAGCGGAGGCGACGGCGGCGTAGTCGTGGCCCTCGTAGAGCGTGCCGGGCTGGTCGGCAGAGGTTTTGGGAGCAAGGGCGGCAATGAGCGGCAAGCCGTAAGGGGCAAGACGCTCGTGCAGGAGTGTAAGGAACTGCGCATACGCTTCCGCCAGTTCCTGGCCCAGATATTCAAAGTCTACGTCCAGCCCCTGATAGCCTTTTTCCTGCATTTTCTGAAGCGCCGCCTCGGCAAGCGTCCGCTGGAGCGTTTCGCTTCGCAGCACAACCGCCGCCTGTGCGGCGGAAAACGTTCCCGCTGCCGTCAGTGTTGACAGGTGCAGGAACGGGCGCACGCCGTAGTCCTCTGCCAGAGCCAGCAGCCGCTCGTCATCCATCGGCACGAGCGCACCCTCCGGCGTGAAGCCGTAGGTAAACGGCATCAGCGCACCGGTAAACGGCAGGATACCGCGCAGGACGGATTCCTGCACATACGGATACGCGTACCCAGCGACGAACGCGCTGCGCGTCCGGTTCTGCTCCAGCTGCGTCACGAGGACCTGCCCCGGATAGATCCGGTCGGAGCCGGACAGGTTCGGATTCATCCGGAATAAAGACAGCACATCCGTCCCGGCCGAGGCCGCAATGGACGAAAGCGTATCCCCGGCCCGGACGGTCACGGCCTTTTCCGGGTACAGGGCCAGCAGGCTCTGCCCCACGGCCAGCCGGTACGGCTCCTGCAGGCCGTTGTAGCGCGCGAGGAACCCTGGCGCGAGAGAAAGCGTCCGGCCGATGGAATACAGCGTATCACCGGGCTTTACCACATAGATCTGCATACAATCACCTCGCAAAACCCTATGCGCCGGGCGGCGCTTGTGTTCCGGTATTTTATATGGTATAAAACTTCATGTATGGGCACCGCGAAAATGTGCAGATGCGGTGCATGAAGTTTTTGTGCATCATTTCCGGTTGCCCCGCAGGGGCGAGGAAATGGCACATTTCTGAATATTGCTATGCTTTTGCATAGCAATATTGCGGAAAAATCGGGGAAACTAAGGAGGAAACAGGATGAAAGCGGAAGAACTCGGCGCGTGGCAGGCGCTTTTGCAGGAGGAGTTGGAAAAGCCGTACTGGCGGACACTTTCGGAGCGGGTGGATGCGGCCTATGCTGCGGCGGCAGTCTATCCGCCGCGCGAGGCGCTGTTTACAGCCTTCCGGCTCACACCGCCGGAGGCGGTGCGGGCCGTGATTCTGGGACAGGACCCGTATCACGAACCGGGACAGGCCAACGGGCTTGCGTTCTCCGTGAATCCGGGCGTGAAGCTGCCGCCGTCGCTGCGCAATCTATTTACCGAACTGCAATCGGACTGCGGCATCACGCCGCCGGACAGCGGCGATCTAACTGCGTGGGCAAAGCAGGGCGTGTTTCTGCTCAACAGCAGCCTGACCGTGGAGGCGGGAAAGGCCGCAAGCCATAAAGATTTCGGCTGGCAGACATTTACGGACGCAGTCGTGCAGCGGCTGGCCGCGCTGCCGCAGCCGGTGGCGTTCGTCCTCTGGGGCGCACACGCACAGAAAAAGGTCGGGATTGCAGCCCACAGCCCATATCCGCGCCTCGTCCTGCAAGCCCCGCACCCGAGCCCTTTAAGCGCCTACCGGGGCTTTTTCGGCAGCAGACCGTTTTCGCAGATCAATGCGTTTCTCGCGCAGCACGGTCAGAAGCAGATCGACTGGCAGCCATAAGAACGGCAAATCAGCCAAATTTTATGCGCAGCAAAAAGAAATTTTTTTCGTAAAAAACCTTATTTTTTTCTGAAAAACAGTTGAAATCTGCGATGTTCTGTCATAGAATATGCTTGCCTGCCGCAAAACGGCGGGCAGGGAGTTTTTCGTATGCTGCATGTTGTACTGGTAGAACCTGAAATTCCGGCCAACACCGGGAATATTGCGCGGACCTGCGCCGCGACAGGCAGTGTCCTGCATTTGGTGAAGCCGCTGGGCTTCGATATTTCGGACAAGGCCGTGAAGCGCGCGGGGCTTGATTACTGGCATCTGGTCGATGTGCGCGTGTATGAGGATCTGGATGATTTCTTCGCAAAAAACCAGCCCGCCTGCATGCGCCTGTTCTCGACCAAGGCTCCCCGCCGCTATGACGAGGCCGATTACCCTGACGGTGCCTATCTGTTTTTCGGAAAGGAAACGAAGGGGCTGCCGGAGGACTTTCTGGCTGCACATTACGACAGCTGCGTCCGCATCCCTATCCGCGCGGAGGCGCGGAGTCTCAACCTCAGCAATTCCGCTGCCATCGGCGTGTTTGAGGCGCTGCGGCAGCAGGATTTCCCGCATCTGAAGACCGAAGGAAAAATGGCGGAATGGAATCCGTAAACAAAGCGGGCTCTGCCCGTAATCAAAATAAGGAGGAACCTCTATGAACTACAACAAAAAGTCTGTTGAAGATATCGACGTCGCCGGGAAACGCGTACTCTGCCGCTGCGACTTTAACGTCCCCACCAAGGACGGCAAGATCACGAGCGACAAGCGCATCGTTGCCGCGCTGCCGACCATCCAGTATCTTGTCAAGCATGGCGCCCGCGTCATCCTCTGCTCCCACATGGGCAAGCCCAAGAACGGTCCGGATCCCGCGTTCTCACTTCAGGTCGTTGCCGAGCGCCTGTCCGAACTTCTGGGCCAGCCGGTCAAGATGGCCAAGGATGTTGTGGGCGAAAGCGCACAGTCTCTGGCCGCTTCTCTGAAGGACGGCGAGGTCATGCTGCTTGAGAACACCCGCTTTGAAAAGGGTGAGACGAAGAACGACCCCGAACTTTCCAAGAAGCTTGCATCCATGGCTGACATTTTTGTGAACGACGCCTTCGGCACCGCGCACCGCGCGCATGCCTCCACAGCCGGCGTTGCCGATTATCTGCCCGCCGTCTGCGGCTATCTGGTGCAGAAGGAAGTTTCCATCATGGGCAAGGCGCTGGCCGATCCGGAGCGTCCGTTCGTCGCCATCCTCGGCGGCGCAAAGGTTTCCGACAAGCTGAACGTGATCAATAACCTTCTCGAGAAGGTCGATACGCTCATCATCGGCGGCGGCATGGCCTATACGTTTGTCGCGGCCAAGGGCTACGGCATCGGCAAGAGCCTGTTCGACGCAGAGAAGGTCGATTACTGCAAGGACATGATGAAAAAGGCCGAGGAAAAGGGCGTCAAGCTCCTGCTCCCGATCGACACTGTCGTTGCGGCCGATTTCCCGAACCCCATCGATGCGCCTGTCGAAGTTGAGACGGTCGATGTGACCGCCATCCCGGCTGACAAGGAAGGTCTGGACATTGGCGAGAAGACCCGCGCGCTGTTTGCCGACGCTGTCAAGAACGCAAAGACCGTCGTTTGGAACGGGCCGATGGGCGTATTCGAGAACCCGACGCTTGCCAAGGGCACGATCGCCGTTGCGCAGGCGCTGGCCGATTCCGACGCTGTGACCATCGTCGGCGGCGGCGACTCCGCAGCTGCCTGCGAGCAGCTTGGCTTTGCTGACAAGATCACCCACATCTCCACCGGCGGCGGCGCATCCCTCGAATTCCTTGAGGGTCTGGAACTGCCCGGCATCGCCTGCCTGCAGGACAAATAAAGCCCTGAAATGCGCCGCCGGATCTTTCCGCGCATGGCCGCGTAGGCCGGACTTGACGTACAGTATGTACGCCTGCGCCCGCCTTGCCCTGCACGAAAATCTCTCGTCGGTAACGAAGGATGTAGGGGCGGATGACTCTGTCCGCCCGCTGGATGCAGTGCTTTTTTCGGAAATCCAGGGCGAATCCGTATGCACTTCCCCACTTGCCTGTAGGGGTCGATGCCCATCTTCGGCGCTAAGAGCCGTGCGATGCGCGGTTGCGCCTCGAAACTAGCCTGCGGGCGTCGCATCGACCCGGCTGATTGCACCGTTTTTACGGTAATCTGCGGCGAATTCGTAACTTCCCGGCGGGCCGATGAGGGCATCGGCCCCTACAGAGTACTGCAAGAATTCGCGGCTGCTCATCGGGCGGACAGAGGCGTCCGCCCCTACGCCAGCCTCGGAAACCCTCTGAAACTTGAAACAAATCCCCTCCGGCATTTGCTTTGCAAATGCCACCTCCCCTTATCATGCGGGCATGACAAGAGGAGGCTTTGAGGCGAACAAGCCCTTCTCCGGGCCGACAGAATCGTCGGCCCCTACAAGACGGAACAGACAAACTGTAATTTTGATTTATTTAGATATAGGAGACTTCACATCATGAACAGAAAATACCGCAAGACTGTCATCGCCGGCAACTGGAAGATGAACAAGACCCCGACCGAGACGAAGGCCTTCATGACCGAGTTCAAGACCATCATGCCGCGCGGCCGCTGGTGCGACGTTGCGCTGTGCGTGCCTGCCGTCTGCATTCCGGCAGCTGTGCGTGCCATGCGGGAAACGCGTATCGGCATCGGCGCTGAAAACTGCAACGCCAACGCTTCCGGCGCTTACACCGGCGAGATCGCGGCCAACATGCTGCTCGACGCCGGCTGCAAGTACGTCATCCTCGGCCATTCCGAGCGCCGCGCCATGGGCGAGACGAATGTGGATGTCAACGCGAAGGTTCTTGCAGCCCTCGAAAACGGCCTGATCCCCATCATGTGCGTCGGCGAAAGCCTTGAGCAGCGCGAGGCGGGCATCACCGAGGAATGGATCACCATGCAGATCAAGACCGGCCTTGCCTCTATCGGCGAGGACAAGATCCGCAAGATGATCATCGCCTACGAGCCCATCTGGGCCATCGGCACCGGCAAGACCGCAACCCCCGAACAGGCGGAAGAGGTCTGCGAGAGCATCCGTACGGTCATCCGCAAGCTCTACGGCGCAAAGATCGCACGTGCCATCTCCATCCTCTACGGCGGCTCCATGAACGA
>ERZ857840.2836-NODE-2836-length-15696-cov-5.303114_pt1 | contig 15696 bp, 10 predicted proteins | sample MGYA00519760_ERZ857840 | MGnify/ENA primary metagenome ERZ857840 (study PRJEB31778, sample SAMEA3449371) | human gut metagenome | biome: human gut; feature: human-associated habitat; material: faeces | place: United Kingdom | collected 2010/2012 ... | reverse complement strand
ATCATCATGATACAAACAGCGCCGCCTGTACATAAAGTTCCGTCAACGGTAAGATCCGCAATATCAAGAATGCGGAATGTAATGTACACACCGATCGCCATGATTCCCCAGATAAGCCCCTGTGCGGCAGCTCCTGGAAGTGCGGTTATTAAACTCATAATCTGCATGTTAAATTATCCTCCTCTTTTTTATGCACGAACAGCGAGAAGGGGAACTCCCTTCTCGCTGTATCAGTGTATAATAGGTTTTTTACCGATTATTCAGCTGTTTTATCTGTTTCGATTGCTTCATATCCATCCGGAATTTTAATACCAAGCTCGTCACAGATGTCTTTGTTGTATTCTTTTGTGAATTTTGGTGCATATTCAATCGGCATTTTGGAGATATCTTTACCATCCTGAAGGATGCTGACTGCCATTTCGCCGGTTTTGTATCCAAGGTCATAGTAGCTGATGGAAAGTGTTGCAACACCACATGCCTGGCAGATACCTTCTTCACCAGCGATTACCGGGACCTTTGCCGGAAGACAGATGTTGTTGATGATCTCAGTATTGGATGCTACAGTATTATCTGTAGGTGCATAGATCACATCACTGTCATTGGCAGCTGTGGTAACAACGGATGAAAGATCGTTGGAATCAGAGAATGCATAATCTTCACAGGTATAACCAAGCTTCTCGAGAGCATCTTTTACTGTATCTACCTGATACTGGGAATTCGGCTCTGCGGAGCAGTAGAGAAGTCCGACTGTTTTAGCATCAGGAATGAGTTCTTTGAGCATTGCCTCCTGCTCATCAATCGGTGCAAGATCGCTTGTTCCGGAAATGTTCATGCCTGTTGTTCCTGTCCAGTCAGAGATATCAAGTGCTGTAGCGTAGTCTGTAACAGATGTTCCGAGAATCGGGATATCACTTGTTGCTGCGCTTGCACACTGGAGTGCTGTTGTTGCATTTGCAAGAATCAGATCCACATTATCCGCTACGAAGTTATTTGCGATTGTAGCACAGTTAGCCTGCTCGCCCTGGCCGTTCTGAAGGTCGAATTTGACATTGCCTTCTCCGAACTTTTCTGTACAGGCATCTTCAAATCCTTTTGTTGCTTCGTCAAGAGCAGCATGCTCTAACTGCTGTAAGATACCGATCTTATAAGTCTTTCCTGAATCGGATCCGTTGTCTGCGCTCTTATCTGTAGAGTCGGATGAACTTCCGCATGCTGCAAGTGAAAGTGTCATTCCGGCAGCCATAAGTACTGCTAAAATTTTCTTAGATTTCATGATTGTGTCCTCCCTTTTTCGATTCATACAATCTACACTTTAAACCGTTACGCTTTAAAGCACTAAACTGTAAGATGTCATGTGTTAAATTATAGCACGATTATTTGATACGTCAAGTGAAAATGGAACAAAAATGCAAGATTATTGAAAAAATGTTGCAAAAATGTTGCAAAAAAACAATGCTTTATTCGTCTGGGAAATTGTGATATTATAAGATATGGTGTAAAATTAAGAATCATGAAAGTCTTTCTTCTATAATATGGGGATTTTTGCTGCAAAGAAATTAACAGAAGGATTTTTATGGAATTGAATAAAGGAGTTTATTTTTATAGATGAAGAAAAAGCACGAACACATTATAGAAAGTGTGCGGCCGGGAAGTATTGCGGAAGAGCTGGGGATTGAACCGGGAGATCGATTGCTGGAGATCGACGGGAATGTGATCGAGGACATTTTTGACTATCAGTTTTATGTAGAGGCAGAAGAACTGGTTGTTCTGGTTGAAAAACCGGATGGCGAACAGTGGGAGATGGAGATCGAGAAAGAGGCCGATGAGGGACTTGGGATCGAATTTGAAGAGGGACTGATGGATGAGTATCATTCCTGCCATAATAAGTGTATTTTCTGCTTTATTGATCAGATGCCGCCGGGAATGCGTGAGACACTGTATTTCAAGGATGACGATTCCCGACTTTCCTTTTTACAGGGAAATTATATCACACTGACGAATATGAGTGATAAGGATGTTGAGAGGATCGTAAGGTACAGACTGGAACCGATCAATATTTCTTTTCAGACGACGAACCCGGAGCTTCGCTGCAAAATGCTCCATAATCGTTTTGCAGGGGAAGCACTGAAAAAGGTGGACATCCTGTATCAGGGCGGAATCGAGATGAATGGGCAGATCGTACTTTGCAAAGGGGTTAATGATGGGGAGGAACTGGAACGGAGCATCCGGGATCTGACGGGATATCTGCCGATGCTGAAAAGTGTGTCCGTTGTGCCGGTAGGTCTGACGAAGTACCGGGAAGGACTTTATCCGATGACCCCTTTTACAAAAGAGGATGCGAGAGAAGTGATCCGGGTGATCCATAAGTGGCAGGAGAAAGTTTATAAAGAGTATGGAACGCATTTTATCCATGCCGGTGATGAATGGTATCTGCTGGCAGAGATGGAAGTTCCGCAGGAAGAAAGTTATGATGGTTATCTGCAGTTGGAGAATGGAGTTGGAATGCTGAGGCTTTTGTTCGATGAGTTTGAAGAGGCATTTGGAAAGCTGACGGGGGATGACCGGGTGGAAGAACTTTCCGTTGCAACGGCAAAGCTGGCGTATCCGTATGTAGACAGGATGGCACGGCGGATGCAGGAGAAGTATCCGGGGCTGAAGATCCATACGTATTGTATTAGAAATGATTTCTTTGGTGAGAGGATTACGGTATCCGGGCTGATCACGGGGCAGGATCTGATGGCACAGTTAAAAGATCAGGAACTTGGGGAAAGACTTCTGATTCCGTGCAATATGCTGAAGATGGATGAAGATATTTTTCTGGATGATTTTACATTGGATGAGGTGGCGGATACTTTACAAGTTCCCATCGATATTGTAAAATCAAGCGGGCAGGATTTCGTGAATGCCATTTTAGGAATTGATACAAGAAGAAATAGAGACAAGCAGAATGTAAAAGACCGCAGGATCGAGTCGGTCTGAATTAAAAAAGAGAAAGGTAAGATAAGATGAGTAAACCGGTAGTTGCCATTGTAGGGCGTCCGAATGTAGGCAAATCCACACTTTTTAATGTGTTGGCAGGGGAGATGATCTCCATTGTAAAGGATACGCCCGGTGTGACAAGAGACAGAATTTATGCAGATGTGGACTGGCTTGACAGAGAATTTACTCTGATCGATACAGGGGGAATTGAGCCGGACAGCAGAGATATCATTCTCTCACAGATGCGGGAGCAGGCCCAGATCGCGATTGATACGGCAGATGTCATTATATTTATTACAGATGTAAAGCAGGGGCTTGTGGACTCGGATTCCAAGGTCGCAGATATGCTGAGAAGATCGGGAAAGCCGGTCATCCTTGTTGTAAATAAGGTTGACAATTTTGACAAGTATATGGCAGATGTGTATGAATTTTATAATCTGGGAATCGGAGATCCGATCCCGATCTCTGCTGCTTCAAGGTTGGGACTGGGAGATATGCTGGATGCAGTGATCGCCCATTTTCCGGAAAGTGACGGAACAGAAGAAGATGATGACCGTCCGAGAGTGGCGATCGTAGGAAAGCCAAATGTAGGAAAATCCTCTATTGTAAACCGTCTGCTGGGAGAGAACAGAGTGATCGTATCAGACATTGCAGGAACGACAAGGGATGCGATTGATACAGAGATCGTTCACAATGGAAAAGAGTATGTATTTATTGATACGGCAGGTCTGAGAAGAAAAAATAAGATCAAAGAGGAGCTGGAACGCTACAGTATCATCCGTACCGTCAGTGCTGTAGAGCGTGCGGATGTAGTGCTGATGGTCATTGATGCTGCAGAGGGTGTGACAGAGCAGGATGCAAAGATCGCGGGAATTGCCCACGAAAGAGGCAAGGGAGTTATCATTGTCGTAAATAAGTGGGATGCGATCGAGAAGAATGATAAGACCATGAGAGAGTATGAGGCGAAGATCCGTCAGGTACTTTCTTATATGCCATATGCGGAGATCATGTATGTATCTGCAATGACCGGTCAGAGACTCCCGAAGCTGTATGATATGATTGATATGGTGATAGAAAACCAGACACTCCGTATTGCAACCGGAGTTCTGAATGAGATCATGACGGAGGCAGTTGCGATGCAGCAGCCACCATCGGATAAAGGAAAGCGACTGAAGCTTTATTATATTACGCAGGTAGCGGTGAAACCGCCGACCTTCGTCATTTTTGTAAATGATAAGGAACTGATGCACTTCTCATATACGAGATATCTGGAAAATAAGATCAGAGAGGCATTTGGATTCCGGGGAACTTCTTTGAAGTTCTTTATCAGAGAAAGAAAGGAAAAGGATCAGTAGAGTTATGGAACGGATCATTTGTCTGGCAATCGGATATGTCTGCGGACTTTTGCAGAGCGGCTATCTGGTTGGAAAATTACATCATATAGATATCAGAAAGTCCGGCAGTGGAAATGCAGGATCAACGAATGCACTTCGTGTGATGGGTTGGAAAGCAGGACTTATGACTTTTGCAGGGGATGTGCTGAAGTGTTTTGCAGCAGTGCTGATTGTAAGAGGGTTGTATCATGGAAGTAATTGTCTGGCACTTCTGATGATGTATGCCGGAGCAGGAGTGACGCTGGGACATAATTTCCCGTTTTACATGAAGTTTAAAGGTGGAAAGGGAATTGCGGTCATGGCAGCACTGACGGTAAGCAACTGCTTCTGGCATCTGCCGTACAGTGTACTGATGTTTTTTATTACGCTGGCATTCTTTGCTGTTCCTGTAGCAGTGACAAGGTATATTTCACTTGGATCACTGCTGGCGTATGCCGCATTCTTTATAGAAATGGTCGTATTTGGGCAGTTAGGATGGTTTGGAATGGAACAGGCATACCTGTACGAGCTGTACATACTGGTATTCCTTCTGACGGCACTTGCATGGTGGCGTCACCGTGCGAATATCAGAAGACTTCTGAACGGAACAGAGAATAAGTTCGGGTCAGGAAAAAGTAAAAGTAAGGAGGGCTGATGATGGCAAATGTAGGAGTACTTGGTGCCGGAAGCTGGGGTACGGCACTGTCCGTTCTTCTTCATGACAACGGACACGAAGTAACGATCTGGTCGATCGATCAGAAAGAAGTTGAAATGCTCAATACCAAAAGAGAGCATGAGTCAAAGCTTCCGGGAGTGAAGCTGGCAAAAGAGATTGTGATCACGAATGAATTGAATCATGCGATCCATGGAAAGGATTTCCTTGTTCTTGCAGTTCCTTCAATATTTACAAGAGCAACAGCAAGGAAAATGAGTCCTTTTGTAGCAGAGGGACAGATGATTGTAGATGTTGCAAAAGGAATTGAAGAAGCCACCTTGATGACACTTTCGGAGCAGATCCATCAGGAAATCCCACAGGCAGATGTTGCCGTCCTTTCAGGACCAAGCCATGCGGAAGAGGTTGGACGGAAGCTGCCGACAACGTGTGTGATCGGAGCGAAGACGAAAAAGACAGCAGAGTATCTGCAGTCGATGTTCAACAGCCGTGTCTTTCGTGTTTATACGAGTCCTGATATCCTTGGAATTGAGCTGGGAGGAGCATTGAAGAATGTCATTGCACTTGCAGCCGGAATCGCAGACGGATTAGGCTATGGGGACAATACAAAGGCAGCGTTGATTACCCGGGGCATTGCCGAGATAGCAAGACTGGGGATGAAGATGGGGGGAAAGCTTGAGACTTTTACAGGGCTGACCGGGATCGGTGATCTGATTGTCACCTGTGCCAGTGTCCACAGCAGAAACCGGAAAGCAGGTTATCTGATGGGACAGGGAAAGTCCATGCAGGAGGCAATGGATGAGGTGAATATGGTCGTAGAAGGCGTCTATTCAGCTAAGGCGGCTGCAAGCCTTGCAAAGAAATATGAAGTTCCGATGCCGATCGTAGAAGAAATCAACCGGATCCTTTTTGAAGGTAAAGATCCGAAGAAGGCAGTGGATGATCTTATGCAGAGGGAATCGAAGATCGAGAATAGCTCTCTTTTATGGGAAAAAGAATAAAAGTAAAATGCATACCTCCCGGCAGTGCGGCATACACTTGTATCAGCACAGCAAGGGGGTATTTTTATGGATTCATTTCAGGTATACAGAGATATAAAAGCACGGACAGACGGAGAGATTTATCTTGGCGTAGTAGGACCGGTACGGACAGGCAAATCAACATTTATCAAAAGATTTGCGGATCTTCTGATCCTGCCGAATCTGACGGATGTACATAAAAAAGAACGAACGAAAGATGAACTGCCACAATCTGCATCAGGTACTACGATCATGACTACAGAACCGAAATTTGTTCCGAAAGAGGCGGTCAGTGTAAAGCTGGGAGAAGATGTGGAGGTGAAGATCCGGCTGGTGGATTGTGTAGGGTATATGGTAGAGGGAGCATCCGGCCACATTGAAAATGGCACAGAACGGCAGGGGAAGACACCGTGGTTTGAGTATGAGATTCCATTTACAAAGGCTGCGGCAATCGGAACGCAAAAGGTGATTCATGACCATGCAACGATCGGACTGGTAGTGACTACGGATGGAAGTGTGACAGAGCTGGCAAGAGAAAATTATATCCCGGCAGAGGAAAAGACCGTTCGGGAATTGCAGGAGATCGGAAAACCGTTTCTGATTATATTGAACTGCCAGAAACCTTATGCAGAAGAGGCAAAATCTCTGAAGGAAGAGCTGCAGGAGAAGTATCAGGCTCCGGTGATCGCAATGAATTGTGAACAGATGAAAGCAGAGGATCTACATGAGATGATGCAGCAGATATTATATGAATTTCCGGTTACAGAAGTGGAATTTTATCTTCCAAAGTGGGTGGAAATGCTGTCGAGAGATCATCGGATCAAGCAAAATCTTCTTGAAAATGTAAAAACTGTCCTGGATGCATTAGGTGATATACGGAGTGCGGTGAACTTGAAAATCCAGCCTCAGGGAGAGTATATTGACCGGATGCAGGTCGAAAAAGTGGAAATGGACAGCGGAAAAGTCTGTGTCAGAATTGGTTTTGATCAGAAGTATTATTACGAAATACTCAGTGAACTGACGGGAACAACGATCAACGGAGAATATGAACTGATCTCAACGATGAAAGAACTTGCAGCGATGAAAGAGGAATTTTCGCAGATCCGGGATGCATTTACCGAAGTCAAAATGAAAGGATACGGGGTTGTATGTCCGAGAAAAGAGGAGATTACGCTGGATGAACCGGTCATTATCAAGCAGGGAAGTAAATTTGGCGTGAAGATACGTTCGGAAGCTCCGTCAATTCACATGATACGTGCGAATATAGAAACTGAGATCGCTCCGATTGTCGGAAATGAACAGCAGGCGGAAGATCTTGTGGAGTATATTAAAAAAGAGAGTGAGACACCACAGGGAGTCTGGGGAACAAATATTTTCGGAAAGTCGATCGAAGAACTGGTGATGGACGGAATGAAAAATAAGATTACTCTGATCGGGGATGAAAGCAGATCCAAGCTGCAGGATTCCATGCAGAAGATTGTAAATGATACAAATGGCGGGCTGATCTGTATTATTATCTGATCTGACCGGAGTGGACAGAACAGTCTGAGTCCGTTATAATAAAGAACAGAAGTTTCTTGTGGGATTTTAAGGAGGAAACGATGAGTATACAGTATGAAAAGCTTGAAAGATGCTATGAATATTATAGAAGTATTGCAGATTTTCACCCCAGAGTCGGTCTGATTCTCGGATCAGGCCTGGGAGGATATGCAAAGAATATGCACGTGGAAAAAGAAATTCCATACCGGGAGATCCCTGATTTCCCGGTTTCCACTGTGCAGGGGCATGACGGAAAATTCTTACTGGGATGGATCGGGAAAGTACCGGTCGTTGTCATGAAAGGCAGAGTGCATTATTATGAAGGATATTCGATGGAAGAGGTAGTTCTTCCGGTCAGACTGATGAAAAAGATGGGGATAGAAATTCTGTTTCTGACGAATGCATCCGGTGGAATCAATCCAGAGTTTGCGGCAGGCGATTTTATGATGATCCGGGATCAGATTGCAAGCTTTGTTCCTTCTCCGTTGATCGGACAGAATATAGAGAAACTGGGAACCAGATTCCCTGATATGACTCATATTTATGATGAAGAACTTCAACATCTGATCAGAGAAACTGCAGCGGAAGAAAGAGTACCCCTCCGGGAAGGAGTCTATCTGCAGACTACAGGACCGAATTTTGAAAGCCCGGCAGAGGTTAAAATGTATGGACTTCTGGGGGCAGATGCCGTAGGAATGAGTACAGCCTGCGAGGCGGTTGCGGCAAGACATGCGGGAATCCGTGTATGTGGGATTTCCTGTGTGTCAAATATGGCAAGCGGGATTTCAGGAAAAGAACTGAGCCATCAGGAGGTACAGGCTGTTGCAGATCGGAGAAGTGCAGAATTTGAGCGGCTGGTTACGAAAATTATAGAAAAAATGTAAGGAAGTCAGGAACAGTATGATAAAAGTGACGTATTTAGACCACAGCGGTTTTCTGGTAGAATTAGAAGATGCTTATTTTTTATTTGATTATTATAAAGGCAGATTACCGCAGATTGATTTGGAGAAAAAGATGTTTGTGTTTGTAAGCCATGTGCACCATGATCATTATAGAAAGGATATTTTTAATCTGAGAAAGCATTTCAGGGAGATCCGGTATGTTCTGTCATCTGATATCGAGATAAAAGCAGAAAAAGATATCGTTCAGATGCAGCCAAATGAGAAGAAGGAAGTGATGGGAGCAGAGATCAGAACACTTCGATCCACGGATGAGGGAGTAGCCTTTGTTGTTCATTATGCAGGCAAGACGATTTACCATGCTGGGGATCTGAACTGGTGGCACTGGGAAGGGGAACCGGATGAAAAAAATACAGAGATGCGTCGGGCTTATCAGGCAGAAATCAACCGTCTGATGGATGAGAAGATCGATATAGCTTTTGTCCCGGTAGACCCAAGACTGGGAGAACAGTATTGCTGGGGACTTGACTGTTTTATGAAGAGAACAGAAACAAAAGTAGTATTCCCAATGCATTTTTGGGGAAACTACAGTATTTTTAACCGGCTGGCACTGGAAAAATGTGCGAAAGATTATGAAGACCGTATTGTCAGGATTGAAAAGCCGGGGCAGGTATTTCTGTTGGATGAGATGGATGAAAATGACAGGATCCGAGTGAGGTACAGCAGCATTTTACAGCAATAGATAAAAGAAGGAGGAGCGGATAAATGCTTGTAAAAGTTTATACAGATGGTGCAGCAAGGGGAAATCCGGACGGACCGGGAGGTTATGGAGCTGTACTGGAGTATGTGGACGGAAAAGGACAGTTGCATACAAAAGAACTGTCGCAGGGCTATACGAAGACAACGAATAACCGGATGGAACTGATGGCTGTAATCGCAGGACTGGAAGCATTGAACCTGCCATGTACGGTTGAGGTTTATTCGGATTCACAGTATGTGGTGAATGCATTTAACCAGCACTGGGTTGACGGATGGATCAAAAAAGGCTGGAAACGTGGAAAGAATGAACCGGTGAAAAATGTGGATCTTTGGAAAAGGCTTTTGGAAGTGAAAAGCCGACATCAGGTTACTTTCCATTGGGTAAAAGGACATGACGGACATCCTCAGAATGAAAGGTGTGACCAGCTTGCAACAACTGCGGCAGACGGGAATGAACTGATCGTGGATGAAGGATTGAAATAAAAAGATAGAAAAAGGGCGTGTGAAACAAACGAAAGTTTTTCACACGCCCTTTCTGACGGGATCTAAAAGATCTTACTGTTCTTTTTTCTTTTTCAGAATCACGACAGCACTTCCAGATGCAAGCATCAGGAGCATATAAGGAAGAGCAGTGGATGCATCTCCGGTCTTTGCAGCTTTTGATGCAGTATCTTTCTTATCAGCTTTTCCATTTGTGGATGAAGAATTAGCGTTCGTTCCATCCTCTTTTTTGCTGTCATCTTTTTTATTGTCGTCTTTTTTATTGTCGTCTTTCTTATCGTCGTCTTTCTTGTCATCATCTTTCTTGCCATCATCCGATGTGTCTTTTACGAGTCTGGCAAGATCAAAAGCGGCGATTGCTTCGCTTACCTGTGCCGGAGTAGCATCTGTGTCAGCAAGTACTTCGTTGAGTCTTGCAAGGGCAGCTTTGTAAGCGGCTACAGAATCAGCAGTGTATCCGTCAAAATCAGTTACAGCCTGATTAATCTTCTCCTCAAGCTTAGATTTGTCAGTTACAAGAACTGCATTTCTGAGAGCAGCGAGAGCGTCATCAATTTCTGCCTGGGTTGCATCTTCATTATCAAGAACAGCTTTTGCAGTATTGACTGCGGCTTTATAGGCTTCAACAGAATCAGCAGTGTAACCGGTGAAATCAGTTACAGCCTGATCCACGAGTTCCTGAAGAGCCGTCTTATCAGCTTCCGGCTGATCCGGATTCTGAGCAGTATTGGCAATGTCGAATTCAGAAACGGCTACCCATCCGTCACTGGAAGCTTTAGCAACGAATTTTACATACTGAACTTCCTGTGCATCAAAAGTGAATGTCTTCTGAGTTGCATCTGCTGCAAAGGTCTGATCCTGTGCGACAAGTGTCCATTCATCAGAATCGTTTGCTTTAATGTAAAGGTCTGCTTTTGTGACATATCCACTGGCTGTATCTGTTCTAGGAGTAAATGAAAACTGGTTGATCGTGTATTTCTGACCAAAGTTGATCTCTGCATAGAACGAATTGCTGCCTGTCAGTTTATCGGTAGCACCTTTCCAGTTAGAATGCCATCTGGAGGTATAATCGTTGTCGAACGCATAGCGAAGAAGTCCCTCTACATTGTTATAGGTTGTCTCGGAGTTTGTTGTTCCGGTCCACTTGGACTTATTATACATATCTGCTGCGGTTACATTTACATTATCAATGGTTGCCTGAACCGCATTGGTTTCAGAACCGATACGCTGAAGCGGCAGAGCAAATGTGGCATTTGTAATACCGGATTTCTTGGTTGTACCATTATGGTTAAATTCTCCGGTCGCGTTAGATACGAACTGGCCGTTGACATACAGCTTTGTTACCTGCTGCTGGGTCACAATCTTGATATTTACTTTTTCTCCGACCGGTAATGTATAATCGAAGTAATAATCATACAATTCGCGTGTAAATCCGAGTTTTCCGTTGCTCATGATACGGATATCATGAGTTCCGTATGCTGCGTCAGATTCAAACAGAATGTCACCGGCTTCTGGTTCAGAAGAAAGTGCGATATCAAAGGAAAGTGCATTTCCATTACCAAGCTGTTCGATCGGTGTTTCTACATAACTCTTATCTCCGGAGAGAACCAGAGCTTTATTCTGTACTTTTGCAGTACTGTCAGAGGCAAGTGTGAGATCTCTGTCATTTTCAGATGTATCATCCAGTCCTTTACCACTGTTGAAATCATAAGATTCATAAAAATTATCTACAGAAGACTCCTGATAATATGGGTTGGTGTTCGGACCTGTCCCCATAGATGTGGCAAGGGTACTGAGAGCATCTGCAGAGCCTTTTTCCTGTCCGGTAGCAGCCCATGTCTTTTCCGCGTAAAATGGAAGTGCATCGAAAAATCTCCAGTACAGATCAGATTCAGAAAGTCCGGAAGCACGTTTATCGATATTATCATTCCACAATGCAAAAGCAGCTCCAAGCATCTGATCATCACCGGAAGGTACAGCAACGTAACCGCTGGAGGATCTCAGTTTATTTGGTTCAAAAGAACTGAAAATACGGCTTGTATTTAACAGATCTCCATAAGAATTTGCACGGGTTTTACTTCCATCAGGAACCATATAACCATAATCATCAATGGTATTGATCAGATCATACCCCATATTATACATTTCGATTCCATCAGCCCAGTCTTTCGACCAGAGATTTATTTCCACACCGTCGATGGCATCAGCATTGATCTGAGTAACCGGATTGTCTTTGATCCAGGTAAGACCACCCCACATGCGGACTGTATTGGTCTGCTTTACATACGGGACGATCGTATTGATAAAGTTACGGTAAGCAGAATAATTGTCAAGAAATTCATCTGCACCGATATGAACGGTTGTCTCACTGTCAAAAGTAGCATCACTTCCGTGAGTATAGTCATCGAAAATTTCCTCGATCTTCTGAACGGTTTCCGTTTTGGAAATATCCAGATGGTCGATGAGAGGCCGGTTGGCACTGGTGGAAGAAGTCTTATTGGTTACTTTCAGTTCCGGCCATACCTTTGTAAAGGAATTTGCATGGGCAGGGACATCAATTTCAGGAACGATATTTACACCAACAGCACGTTCAGTCTGAATAAATTCTTTAAACTCCTTTTTAGAGAAAGAATAATCTTCCGCTGTCGGAGATTCACCGGCATCATTTGTGAGACCGGATTCCAGACGGAATGCATCATATGCATCGAATGCCTGATTTTCCTGATCCAGTTTACCATAATCTTCCAGCCAGATGTAGTTGTCAGATAAATGCACATGGAAGTCATTCATCTTATAGTAACGCATGGTTCTTGAGATTTCTTTGAGCATGTCCATGGAGACTGGTTTACGTGCAGCGTCCAGAACAAATCCTCTTGTTGAAAATCTTGGATAGTCCCGCATTGTTCCAATAGAAAATGCATCTGGATTGGATTTATACATTTGCAGGATTGACTGCATACCATACATATTTCCGACTGTGCTTTCAGAAGCTACATTGATACGGTCAGAAAGAATATTCATAGTATATCCCTCATCACCGAGCAGTTCGTCAGGAGCGGCAAGAGAAAAGTTGAATGCATTTGCTTTTGCATTTCCTTTTACTTTCTGTAATTCAATGCCACTGAAATCTTTGTAATCAGCAATAAATTCATCAACAACATCTTCCAGTGCATTATTATCATAAGTAACAGCAGTGATACTGTCTGTTGCAACGGAATCAGTGCTGTCAGAATACCATTCTGCAATTTCAGGAATAATGGATGGCTTTGTATTTTTTGCAGCATTTGTGGTATGCTGTCCGGCAATCGTGTAGGTGAAATCATCTGTCACCAGTTCTTCACCGGTTTCCTCTTTGGTAATCACGTAGGATACCTTTACGGTCTTATCTGTCAGTGGGTGAACAATCTTTCCATCCCTGGAAATAATCTGCTCAAAATCTGCTCCGTTGATTCTGATGTTAAATCCTTCAGGTACTGTCGGCATTGGAAAATCTGCCACATCGGCAGCAATGGTTGTACCACCGGTGATCATACCGGCTACATCACTGAGAGAATAATCGTTGTTAATAGAACCGTAGATTTCAATTTCATTGATTCCGACATTGACCCAGTTGATCGTTCCTGCATCGGCAGAAAGAATGGTAACTTTCACGTCCGTAGCACTGACCGGAGATGTCAGTTTAATGACTTCTTTTTGCTTTGCTTTTTCCTCTTTCCTGTAAATTTCGGTATAAGTATCGTTGCCGTTGGCAATTTCAACTTTATAACCTAAAATGTTCTGAGCGTCATCGGTTCGCTCAAAGTTAATGTTGATCTGCTGGATCTGTTTGGAAGAACCAAGATTTACATTGATCCATTCATTTGCAGCCAGATTCTGAGCTGTTCCCCAGCGTGTGGTGAGGTCACCATCTACCGCTTTTGAAGGAGAAGTCTTTTCAGGATTATTCGTTGGCTGTTCATAAGAACTTGCAGTAACAGTCTGATTCAATGCAAGGTTTTCCGGTGCTGCAGCAGCAACGGGAATGGCAGGAATCTGAACCATACTGCAGGCAAGAACTGCTGCGAGCAGAGGCTTTTTCATGTCCTTCTTCTTTTTCATAAAACCCTTCCTTCCTTTCTTTTGAATGTACGATATGAAATGAGCAAAATGAGAGAGTTATATATTTACTCATAACAACACATACTTAATTTTATTATATAGGAAATTGGGAGAATGGTCTTGTTGATTTGTCTGTATCAGGCAGGAAAAATTGTATAATTCGGAACAAAATTGCAAGTGGTGAAAAAGTTATAGACTTTTTAATGCTTTCTTAGTATAATTATTTGATGTGCTGAGTAAGACAGACAATCGCGGAGGCAAATGCCGAAAGGCTGCAGACGAGGAAAGTCCGGGCTTCAAAGGGCAGGATGCCGGATAACGTCCGGTGGAGGTGACTCCAAGGCCAGTGCAACAGAAATAAACCGCCACAGTAAAGGTCACTTTTCTGTGGTAAGGGTGGAAAGGCAGTGTAAGAGACTACCGCCTCTCTGGTAACAGCGAGGGCATATGTAAACCCCATCCGAAGCAAGACCGGATAGAAACTATGTGGCTGCCCGTCACGTTTCAGGTAGGTCGCTTGAGCATTGCGGTAACGTGATGCCTAGACAGATGATTGTCCAACGACATAACCCGGCTTATCGTTTTGCTCGGCACGTAAGGAGTTTCAGCTTTGAAACTCCTTTTCTTACATAAGCGGCGATCAGTGGATGATCCTGTCAGAAAAGCAGGATACTGATGAACGCACAAAATCCAGGAATGTGCTTTCTTGGCACTTCTGATCATCAGATAAAATACAACAGGAGGACGATACAATGGGAATGAAGATCAATACGGAACTGCCTTTACCGGCATATCTGAAGGCAAAATATCCGCTGCCGGAAGAACTGGTGAAACTGAAAGCAGAAAGAGATGAGGAGATCAGGTCGATATTTGAAGGAAAATCAGACAAATTTGTTGTGATTGTCGGACCATGCTCAGCAGACAGGGAAGATTCTGTATGCGAATATGTAGACCGACTTGCAAAAGTCAATGAGAAAGTCAGTGATCGTTTGATGATTATTCCACGTATTTATACGAATAAGCCACGAACGACAGGAGAGGGCTATAAGGGAATGCTTCACCAGCCGGATCCTGATCAGGCTCCTAATTTATTAGAAGGAATCATTGCAATCAGAAAGATGCATATCCGTGCCATGAAAGAAAGCGGACTGACGGCAGCAGATGAGATGCTGTATCCAGAGAACAGAAGTTACCTGGATGATATTCTTTCATACGAAGCAATCGGTGCCAGGTCAGTTGAAAATCAGCAGCATCGTCTGACAGCCAGTGGAATGGACATCCCGGTAGGAATGAAAAATCCGACCAGTGGAGATTTTTCAGTCATGTTAAATTCAGTGATTGCGGCACAGAGTTCCCATAATTTTATTTACAGAGGAATGGATGTGTCAACGGATGGAAATGATCTGGCACATGTGATCCTGCGTGGAGGAGTAGACAAGTACGGAACGTGTATCCCGAACTACCATTATGAAGATCTTGTCCGACTTGTGGAAGTATATGGACAGAAAAATCTGAAGAATCCGGCTGCCATTATTGATGCAAATCATTCTAACTCAAATAAGCAGTTTAAAGAGCAGATCCGTATTGTAAGCGAGGTTCTCCACAGCAGAAGATATAATGAAGATGTAAAGAAGATGGTGAAAGGTGTGATGATCGAGAGCTACCTTGAAGAAGGAAATCAGAAAATCTCAGATCATATGACATATGGCAAGTCTATCACAGATCCATGCCTTGGATGGGAAGATACAGAGCAGTTGATCTATAAGATTGCGGAGGAGTGTTAAATTTGTATTTGTTGGAATGAAAATATCTCGGCAGTAGAAAGTATCTGATGAAAAAACGTTCATATCCGCCCT
>ERZ857840.2829-NODE-2829-length-15722-cov-23.580392_pt1 | contig 15722 bp, 11 predicted proteins | sample MGYA00519760_ERZ857840 | MGnify/ENA primary metagenome ERZ857840 (study PRJEB31778, sample SAMEA3449371) | human gut metagenome | biome: human gut; feature: human-associated habitat; material: faeces | place: United Kingdom | collected 2010/2012 ... | reverse complement strand
AGGATCAGGTCGGCGTTGTCGGTGACATAGCAGCTGGTGGCCCCCAGGTGGATGATGCCCGCCGCCAGAGGCGCGGCCTTGCCGTAGGTATAGACATGGGCCATCACGTCGTGGCGGACTTCCTTCTCCCGCCGGCGGGCGGTGTCATAGTCGATATCGGTGATGTGCTGCTCCAGCTGGCGGACCTGCTCCTCCGTTACCGGCAGGCCCAGCTGGTGCTGGGCCCGGGCCAGGGCCGTCCACAGCCGCCGCCAGGTCTGGAAGCGCATATCCGGGGAGAACAGGTGCAGCATATACGGCGAGGCGTAGCGCCCGGCCAGGGGGGATTCATAAACGTCGTGGGACATAGCAGTCCTCCGTTTCTGTGATTTTCAGCGGACGATCAGGCTGTCCCGCTCCGCGCCCACGGAGACATAGCCGATGCGGCAGCCGATGGCCTGCTCCACATACTCCACATAGTCCCGGGCGGCCTGGGGCAGCTCCTCCCAGGTGCGGACCCCGGAGATGTCGCAGTTCCAGCCGGGGACGTACTCGGTGACGGGCTTGGCCTGGTCCAGCAGCACGGGGAAGGGGAACTCGTCGGTCTGTTGACCGTCGATCTCATAGTGGGCGCAGACGGGGATCCGGTCCATGTAGCTGAGGATATCCAGCTTGGTCAGGGCGATGTTGGTGGCGTTCTGCATCCGGACGCCGTAGCGGGTGGCCACCAGGTCGATGGGACCCACCCGGCGGGGACGGCCGGTCTTGGCGCCGTATTCGTCACCGGCGTCCCGGAGCTTCTCGGCATCCGCGCCGAACCACTCGCAGACAAAGGGACCCTCGCCCACGCAGGAGGAATAGGCCTTCACCACGCCCACCACCTCGTCGATGGATGCGCCGGGCAGGCCGGAGCCTACCGGGGCAAAGGCGGCAATGGTGTTGGAGGAGGTGGTATAGGGATAGATGCCGTAGTCCAGGTCCCGCAGAGCGCCCAGCTGGCCCTCGAACAGGATGGACTTGCCGTCGGCCTGGGCCTGGTGGAGATAGCGGCCGGTGTCGGCCACATAGGGCTTCACCTGCCGGCCGTACTGCTCCACCCAGGCCATCATCTCGTCCATGGTGTACCCCTTGGCCCCATAGACCTCCCGCAGGATCAGGTTCTTCCACTCCAGCAGGTCCTGGAGATGGGCCTTCAGGTGGTCGGGGTACAGCAGCTCGCCGGCCAGGACGGTCTTCTTCTGGTACTTGTCGGAATAGAAGGGGGCGATGCCCTGCTTGGTGGAGCCGTACTTCTTGTCCTTCAGGCGCTGCTCCTCCAGAGCGTCCAGCTCCCGGTGCCAGGGCAGCAGCAGGCTGGCCCGCTGGCTGACCATCAGGTTCTTCGGGGTGATGTCCACGCCGCCCCGGCGGACGGTTTCGATCTCCTTGAGCAGGTTCTCGCAGTCCAGGGCCACGCCGTTGCCCAGAATGTTCATGACACCGGAGCGGAAAATGCCGGAGGGCAGCAGATGCAGGGCGAACTTGCCCTTTTCGTTGATGACGGTGTGCCCGGCGTTGCCGCCGCCCTGATAGCGCACCACCACGTCATATTGTTGGGTGAGGTAGTCCACCATGCGGCCCTTGCCCTCGTCGCCCCAGTTGATACCCACGATCGCGCAATTTGACATGTCTTCGTCTCCTCATCTATATCATAACAGAATTTTTGGCGGGTTTCCACCGCCAACAGCCCCTTATTATACCCAATGGGCGGTCAGAAGTAAAGAACGAATCTCGCATATCTAACATTAGCATTTCTAATATTTGCTGTGGATATACACCATAAAAACGCCTGTTTTTTCAGTGAAAATGACAAAAATCTTGTGGGTTCTGCCGCTTGACGGCGGGGCCGCGGCGGCGCTATAATCATTCGTTCTTTGAATCGGAGGTTTTTGACATGGAAAAGACGAAAAAGTCCCTGTTCGGGCCCATGGACCTGACCAAGGGGACATGCTGGAAAACGATTCTGATCTTTTCGCTGCCGGTGATTCTGTCGTATCTGCTGCAGCAGGTATACTCCATCAGCGATGCGGCCATTGTGGGCCAGACGCTGACGGCCCAGGAGGTGGCCGGGGTCAACGACACCTCGTCGCTGGTGTTCATCTTCCTGCAGTTCGCCTTCGGCGTCAGCGCGGGCTTCTGCGTGGTGACGTCCTGCCAGGTGGGGGCCCGGAACCAGGCCGGGGTGCGTCGGTCCCTGGCCACCCAGATCATCCTGTCGGCGGCGCTGACGGTGCTGCTGACGGCCCTGGCCCTGGCTCTGCTGAACCCCATGCTGGCCTGGATCAACGTGACCCCGGACAACGCCCAGGTGTATCAGGCGGCCTATACCTACTGCTTCATCATTTTCGCCGGCATTGGCGCGCAGCTGTTCTATAACTTCATCTGCGCCTTTCTGCGCAGCATGGGTGACTCCCTGACGCCGCTGCTGTTCCTGCTGTTTTCCACGGTGCTGAACGTAGGGCTGGACCTGCTGTTCATCATCGTGTTCCGCTGGGGCGTGGCCGGGGCGGCCATCGCCACGGTGGCGGCCCAGCTCATCAGCACGGCGGCCTGCTTCATCTATGCCTTTGCCAGGTATCCTCAGCTGCGGCTGCACCGGGAGGACCTGCGCATCACCATGGGGGATGTGCGCCGCCATGTGGCCCAGGGCGTGCCCCTGGGGCTGCAATTCTCGGTGCTGGCCATCGGCATTATTGTCATGCAGGGCGTGGTCGTACAGTTTGACATGCTGGACGGCGTTATGGTGTCCTCCTCCGCCCAGATGGGCTTCGGTGCAGCCAACAAGCTGTCCAGCCTGACGTGCACGCCTATGAACGCCCTGGGTACGGCTATGACCAGCTTCACCGCCCAGAACCTGGGCGCGGGCAACTATGACCGCATCCGCAAGGGGACCCTGCAGTCCCTGGTGATGGTGTCGTTGCTGGCGGCTCTGGCCGTGGGCATCGGCCTGCTGCTGACCCTGGGCAGCACCTATCTGCGGATCTTCCTGTCCGCCGACAAGATCACGGCGGACACCGTCCGCTACGGCAATACCTATCTGTATGTGGACTACGCCATGTATCTGTTCCTGGGCTTCATTTTTGTGGTGCGCAACTGCGTTCAGGGCATCGGCCGGTCCCGGTTCGTGCTGGGAGCCGGTGCAGCGGAGCTGGTGGCCCGGATTGCCGTGTGCCTGACCCTTCCCGCCACCGTGGCCGGAGGCGTCGTCAGCGCCCAGGCAAATCCTCTGGCGTTTTACGCCCTGTGCGCGGCGGACCCCATGGCCTGGATCGCCGCCGACACCGTTCTGGCCATCCCCCTCTTCCGGAACATCCTGCGGAGGGATTACCGGTATATGAATATCTGAAAAAATCTCCGGCGCTGCTGCGCCGGAGATTTTTTATATTGTATTAAAAGGGCAAAGCCCTTTTAATACAAAAGGCTTGCAGTCTGCTGCGCGCATAATTTGTTCGCTGAAAGCGAACAAATTCCACACTTGCAGACTGAGAAGTGTTTTTTGCGACGTACACGCCGCCGCAAAAAACGGATTAAACTTGCTTTGCCGCCTGCGGGCGGCAAACTCTGCGAGGCTTTTTTGTGACTGTCCTAAAAAGCGCTTAGCTTTTTTGCCTCACTGCACCGTTTTCAGCACCCGGGCATAGATGCTCTGCGCCAGAGGCAGGGCCTCGTCCAGCAGAATCTGCCCCCGGGTGCGGTACTGGGCAGCGAAAGCCGCGTCCCGGATGCTCCCCAGGTTGATGAGCACGTTCAGCCACGCCCCTTGTACGGCGGACCCCAGATGCAGGGCCGCGCAGCCCAGGTCGCTGGCGGCGCTGGCGTTGGACCGGTCCACCAGCCCACCCGTCAGCCGCAGCGCCTCCAGAGACAGCTCCATCATCTCAAAGGGCGTCTTTGTGCAGCCCTGCAGGGCCTCCTGCATGGCTGCGGCCCGGGCCTCCTTCTCCTGGTCCGTGCCCTTGGGCATGGCAAACACGGCGGACACCGCGTTGAAGGCCTCCGTGTCCCGCTCCATCACGTCCAGGAACCGGTGCTCCAGGTCCCGGGCCTTCTCCAGGGTCTCCCGGGCCAGGCCGTCAAATTCGGCGTATTTTTTCCGTCCCACGGTCAGGGACCCCACCATGGCGGTCAGCGCCGCCCCCAAGGTCCCGGCCAGAGCGGCGGCGGAGCCGCCGCCGGGCGCGGGCGCGTCGGAACCCAGCAGGTCCGCAAACCCCCGCACCGTCAATTCAGCAAGCTGCATAGCGTCCTCCTTATTCCATCCCCACCAGGTGATACTCCATCACCTGCTTGTGGCAGTCGAAGTTTTCCAGCTTCAGGTAGTATTCCGCGCAGTCGATCAGCGCCTTGGCCGGGGTCAGACCCACCAGCTCCGTGCCGATGATGCGCACGCCCCACCGGTCCGCCAGGGCCCGGATCATCTCATAGGCGTAGTACAGCGGCGTCCCCTCATAGTTCACCATGTTCATGGACACCTGGGCCACGTTCCGGTCCTCCAGCAGCAGGCCGATGGCCTTGCAGTACCTGAACCCGCCGGAGGAGCCCCGGATGGCCTTGGCAATGGACTTGGCGATCTCCACGTTGTCCGTGTCCAGATTCACGTTGAAGGCCACCAGCGGCATCCGCGCGCCGATGGCGATGATCCCGGCGGTGGGGTGAATTTTCCGCTCTCCGAAATCCGGGGCCCATTCCGGCTCCAGCAGCTTCTCGGGCATTCCCTCGAACTGCCCCTTCCGGATCTTGGCCAGGTTCACCCGCCCCGGAGCTGTGGCCGACTCCTCATACAGGAAGCTGGGAATCCCCAGCTCCTCCCAGATGCGCTGGGCCACCTGCCGGGAAAGCTCCACGCACTCCTCCACGGTCATGTCCATGGTGGGCACAAAGGGGATCACGTCCGTGGCCCCCATCCGGGGATGAGCGCCCTGGTGTTTGGTCATGTCGATGACCTCCATGGCCCGCTTGGCCAGCCGGAACGCCGCCTCGCCGATGCCCTCCGGGGACCCCACCAGCGTGAACACGCAGCGGTTGTGGGTGCCGTCGGACTGCACGTCCAGCACCGTGCACCCGGCCACGGCCTGGGCGGTCTCCACCAGGGCATTGAAAGCGGCCTCGTCCCGCTCCCGGCTGACGCTGAAATTGGGGATGCATTCCACAAGCTTCATCATATGTTTTTTCCTCCCTATCCTCTCTTTTTATGCGCTTCCCGGGACGGGGCCCACAGGCCCCGCCCTGGGGGAAATTTACTGTAGCTCTCCGCAGACGGCCTCCGCCGCCCGGGAAATGGCGTGAGCCTTCACCAGCTCATCCGCCTGCACCATCAGCGGGTGCATCACCACGTCCTGGTCCACCGGCGGAATCGCCTGGCGGATGCGGTCGTATACCGCCCGGGTGGCCGGGGACAGTCCGTCCTCGCCCCGCAGCCACAGAGCCTGTGTCCCGGCGAACAGCTCGATGCCCAGCACCTTCTGGCTGTTGTCCAGGATCATCAGCGCCTTCCGGGCGGCGGTGGTGCCCATGCTGACGTGGTCCTCCTGGTTGGCCGACGACGGGATGGAGTCCACCGATGCCGGATGGGCGTAGATTTTGCTCTCCGACACCATGGACGCCGCGGCGTACTGGGCGATCATGAAGCCCGAGTGTACCCCGCCGTGTCTGGTCAGGAAGGCCGGCAGCCCCTCGGACAGGGCCGGATTCACCAGCCGCTCCAGCCGCCGCTCCGACACGTTGGCATATTCCGCCAGGGCGATGCCCAGAAAGTCCATGGCCAGGGCCACCGGTTGCCCGTGGAAATTGCCGCCGGAGATGGCCTCGTCCTCCGCCGGGAAGATCAGGGGGTTGTCGGTGACGGCGTTGATCTCCCGGCTTACCACGCCCCACACATAGCCGATGGCGTCCCGGCTGGCCCCGTGAATCTGGGGCGTGCAGCGGATGGCGTAGGCGTCCTGCACCTTGTCCGGGTTCAGATCGAAGGACAGTCCGCTGCCCTCCAGCAGCCGCCGCAGGTTCTCCGCCGCGGTGATCTGCCCCGGCTGGCCCCGCAGGGCGTGCACCTTGGGATCGAAGGCCTTCCGGATACCGTGCAGGGCCTGGCAGGTCATGGCGGCGGCGATATCCGCCGTTTTGGCCAGGTCCCGGGCGTCATACACCGCCTGGCAGGCGATGGCCGTCATGATCTGGGTGCCGTTGATCAGGGCCAGGCCCTCCTTGGCGGCCAGCTGGATGGTGTCGATACCGGCGGTGGCCATGGCCTCCCGGCCCGGCATCACCCGGCCCTGATACTCCGCCTCGCCCTCGCCCAGCATCACCAGCACCATGTGGGACAGGGGCGCCAGGTCGCCGCTGGCTCCCAGGGATCCCTTCTCCGGGATGATCGGATGGACCCCCCGGTTCAGCATCTGCAAAAGCGTCTCCATGGTGGACAGGCGGATGCCGGAATTGCCCCGGGCCAGGGCGTTCAGCCGCAGCAGCATGGCCGCCCGCACCACCCGGGTGTCCAGAGGCTCCCCCATGCCGCAGGCGTGGGAGATGATCAGATTTCTTTGCAGCTGGGCCGTCTCCTCCTCCGGCACAAACACCGTGGAGAACTTGCCGAACCCGGTGGTCAGGCCGTATACCACGGCCTTGTCCGCCAGCTTCCGGTCCACATAGGCCCGGGCGGCCCGAATCTTCTCCGCCGCCTCCGGCGCGATGGCCACCGTCTCCCCCTGCCGGGAGACGGCGATGACCTGTTCAATGGTCAGGTCGTTTCCGTTGATATAGATCATGTTCCGTTCCTCCTACTCCTCATGCACGATCCGTCCCTTCTTCATCACCGTGCCCACCAGGTTGCTGCCGAACCGATAGCACACATAGTCCAGGTCCGGCGCGTTCCACAGCAGCAGATCCGCCTGCTTCCCCGGCTCCACGGAGCCGATGGTTCCGGCCCGGCCGATGGCGGCGGCGGCATTCAGCGTCACCGCCGTCAGCACCTCCTCCGGCGTCATCCGGTATTTCAGGCACGCGATGTTCATGGCCAGCTGCAGACTGCTACCGGGGCAGGACCCGGGATTGAAGTCCGTGGCCACCGCCACCGGCACTCCGGCCCCGATCATCTCCCGGGCCGGGGCATAGGCCGCCCCCAGATAGAAGCTGGTGGCCGGCAGACAGCACGCCACGGCGCCTCCCGCCGCCAGACTCCGGATCCCCTCCGGCGGGCACACAATCAGGTGCTCGGCGCTGATGGCCCCGATGTCCCCCGCCAGCTGGGAGCCGCCGATGGCGGCGATCTCGTCGGCGTGGACCTTGGGCCGCAGCCCGTGGGCCAGTCCCGCCTCCAGGATGGTCCGGCTCTCCCGGGCGGTGAACACGCCCTCCTCGCAGAACACGTCGCAGAACTCCGCCAGGCCCTCCCGGGCCGCGCAGGGAATCATCTCCCGGCACAGCAGGCGGATATAGTCCTCCCGCCGCTCCCGGTATTCCTCCGGCAGGGCGTGGGCCCCCATAAACGTGGCCGCCAGCTCCACCGGCTGCGTCTCGTTCAGCCGCCGGATCGCCCGCAGCTGCTTGTATTCCTGCTCCGGCTCCAGGCCGTAGCCGCTTTTTGCCTCGCAGGTGGTCACGCCCATCCGCAGCATTTCCGCCAGGACCGCTTCCGCCTTGTGCGCCAGCTGCTCCTCCGACGCCGCCCGGGTGGCCCGGACGGTGGACAGAATGCCTCCTCCCTGGGCCAGAATGTCCAGATACGGCACGCCCCGGAGCTTCTGCCCCAGCTCGTTCTGCCGCCAGCCGCCGAAGATCAGGTGGGTATGGGCGTCCACCAGTCCCGGGGTCATCAGCCGCCCTCCGGCGTCCAGAAGGATGTCGCCGGCCTCCGGGACAGGCTGTCCCTGTCCCACGGCGGCGATTTTTCCGCCCTCCACGGCCACCCAGGCGTCCCGCAGCAGGGTGATCTCCCCCTGCTGCCGCCCCCGCCGGGCGGAATCCCCCCGGGGGGTGGCCAGCAGGCCGATGTTTGTGATATAGGTGGTCATAGCCCCTCCTTACCGGGCCCCGTGCAGCACGGCGGCGATGATGTCGTCGTCCTCCGGCGCGGTATAGGGCAGGGTGATATGATCCTGCCCGGCGTACAGGCGGTTATACTCCATGGCCGTGGTGACGGCGTTGTCGTTCCGGGCCCAGCTGCGCCGGGCCACGCCCACCATGGTGTCCCAGGGCATGCTCATGCGCAGGATGGTGTCCACCCGCTCCGAGCCGTCCAGCACCATGCCGAAGCCGCCGTTGATGGCCTTCCCCACGCCCACGCCGCCGCCGTTATGCAGGGCGATCAGGCTCATGCCCCGGGCGGCGTTGCCGGCATAGCACTGGGTTGCCATGTCCGCCATGATATTGGAGCCGTCCTTGATGTTGGAGGTCTCCCGGAAGGGGGAGTCCGTTCCCCCGGTGTCGTGGTGGTCCCGGCCCAGCATCACGGGGCCGATCTCGCCGTTGCGCACCATCTCGTTGAACTTCAGCGCGATGTTCATGCGCCCCATGGCGTCCTGATACAGGATGCGGCACTGGGTGCCCACCACCATGCGGTTGCGCTTGGCGTCCCGCACCCACACATAGTTGTCATAGTCCTGATACCGCCGGTTGTGGGTCAGGATATACTCCGCCGCCGCGGCGTCGGTCTTGTCCAGGTCCTCGCTGCGGCCGGACAGGCAGCACCACCGGAAGGGCCCGTAGCCGAAGTCGAACAGGCACGGCCCCAGAATGTCCTCCACATAGGAGGGGAACACGAACCCGTCCAGGTCATTCTCCCCATTGCGGCACACCTCCGTGACCCCCGCGTCAAACACGGCCTTCAGGAAGCTGTTGCCATAGTCGAAGAAATACGTCCCCCGGTCATGGAACCGGCAGATCATCTCATAGTGCCGCCGCAGGGATTTGTCCACCAGCTTCCGGAACTTCTCCGGGTCATGGTCCAGCATCTCCGTCCGCTGGGCGAAGGTCAGCCCCTGGGGGCAGTACCCGCCGTCATAGGGGACGTGGCAGGAGGTCTGGTCGCTGAGCAGGTCCACGTGCACATCGTTTTTGTACAGGTATTCCAGCAGGTCCACCACGTTGCCGTGATAGGCGATGGCGCAGGGGGTCCGGTCCGCCAGGTGCCGCCGGGCCATGGCCAGGGCCTCCTCCAGGCTGTCGGTGCGTTGGCTGACCCACCCCTGGGTATACCGGGTCTCAATGCGGGAGTCGTCCACCTCTGCGATGATGGACACGGCCCCGGCGATCTCCGCCGCCTTGCCCTGGGCGCCGCTCATACCGCCCAGACCCGCTGATACAAACAGCCGCCCGGCCAGGTTCCCGTCGGCGGGGATCCCCAGCTTCAGCCGCCCGGCGTTGAGCAGGGTGTTGAAGGTTCCGTGCACGATGCCCTGGGGGCCGATATACATCCAGCCGCCTGCCGTCATCTGGCCGTAGTTGGCCACGCCCAGGGCGGCGGCGCGGTTGAAGTTCTTCTGGTCGTCAAAGGCGCCCACCATCAGGCCGTTGGTGATGATGCACCGGGGGGCCAGCTTATGGCTGTGGAACAGCCCCAGGGGGTGGCCGGACATGACCACCAGGGTCTGCTCGTCCGTCATGACCTCCAGATATTTCTTGATGAGCCGGTACTGCATCCAGTTCTGACACACCTGCCCCGTCTCGCCGTAGGTCACCAGCTCATAGGGGTACAGGGCCACGTCGAAGTCCAGGTTGTTGTCCATCATCACCTGGAAGGCCTTGGCCTCTATGCAGTTGCCCCGATACTGGTCGATGGGCTTGCCGTGCAGTTCCCCCTCCGGCCGGAAGCGATAGCCGTAGATCCGGCCGTGCTCCTCCAGCTCCCGGGCAAACTCCCGGGCCATCTGCAGATGGTGGTCCGGGTGGATATACCGCAGGGCGTTGCGGATGGCCAGGGCCTTGTCCGCCTCGGACAGATGCGCCTCCCGCCTGGGGGCCCGGCGGATCCCCTCCCGGAAGGCGGGGACCTTCGGCAGTTCATAGTCCAGCTTCACCATCATCGCGTTGTCCACATCATAAAATGCCATATGCTGCCTCCTGTCTTGTATTACGATTATTCCAATTCAATATTATATTCGATTGCCACAAATCTGTCAATTCATCGAAAAAAAGAATGGTTTTACCTACTCCTTTTGTGCTTTTTTATAATATCCCCCCAAAAGTTTCCTCCGGCTCACCGTCCCGGCCAAATCCGGAACCCCCGGCCCCCGCCGCTTTACTGCACTGCCGGGATGACCCCGCACTTTCGCGGATAAAATTTTTTCGTAATCATTTGTTACCGTCTTGTAATCGAATCGTTCTTGCTTTTCCCCCGACGGTTTTCTACAATATAAAACAGAATCGATTTAGGGGGACCTTCTCATGAAAAAGAAAACCATTGCCGCCCTGGCCGCAGGGGGAGCCCTGCTGCTGGCAGCCGCCGTCATCGGCGTGCTGAGCCTGGTCCGGGGCTATTTTATTCTGCTGCCGCCCACCCATATGCAGCTCAACGGCCGGACGGAGGAGCACATCGCCGCCTTCGCCGCCTACACGGACCCCGGGGCCCGGCTGCTGCGGGGCGGCGACCCCACCGACGCCGCCGTCACCGTGGAGGGCAAGGTGGACACCGACGTCCCCGGGGACTATACCCTGACCTATCAGGCGGACTTCCGGGGCCGCAGCTATACCGCAAAGCGCCTGGTTCATGTGGAGGACCGGGAGGCCCCGGAGCTGACCCTCACCGGCCAGGCGGAGGTCACCGTCTCCCGCTATGACCTGTTCCAGGATCCGGGAGCCACCGCCCGGGACCGCTGTGACGGCGACCTGACTGCCTCCATCCAGGTAACGGACAAAGCCTCCGGCGACATCCACACCCTGACCTACACCGTTACCGACAAGGCCGGAAACGCCGCCGCCGCCACCCGCCGGGTGACGGTCCGGGACATCGTGGCCCCGGTGATCACCCTGTCCGGCCAGCGGGAGCTGTTCGTTCCCCTGGGCGGCGCCTATCAGGAGCCGGGCTTCACCGCCCAGGACGACGCCGACGGCGATCTGACCGCCTCCGTCACCCGGGCCGGTACGGTGAACACCGCCTCCCCCGGGGTCTATACCCTGACCTATACCGTCACCGACAAGGCCGGCAACACCGCCACCGCCACCCGGCAGGTGTCGGTGTATGAGAACTCCTCCGGCGGAAGCCCCGTGTACCTGACCTTCGACGACGGCCCCAGCGACCGGGTAACTCCCCGGGTGCTGGACACCCTGAAGGCGTATAACGTCCACGCCACCTTCTTCATCGTCAACTACGGGGAGTCCGGCAAGGCCCTGATCCGCCGGATGATCGACGAGGGCCACACCGTGGCCATCCACGGCTACTCCCACGATTACGCCGCCATTTATAAGAGCGACGAGGCCTTCATGCAGAACATCTACCGTCTGCGGGACCGGCTCCGTTCGGATTTCGGGTATGAAGCCGCCATCATCCGCTTCCCCGGCGGCAGCTCCAACACCGTCAGCCGCCAGTACAGCATGGGCATCATGAGCCGTCTGGCCCAGCGGGTCCAGGCGGAGGGCTTCACCTATTTTGACTGGAATGTGTCCAGCGGTGACGCCGCCGGTACCCCCGCCTCCTCCGGCCAGATCTATAACAACGTCACCTCCGCCCTGCGCCATGGCCGCAGCAACGTGGTGCTGATGCACGACGCCGGGGCCAAGGGCACCACCGCCGACGCCCTGCCGGATATCATCCGCTACTGCCTGGCCAATGGCTACAGCATCCAGCCTATCACCCCCGCCACCAAGCCCGTCCACCACGGCATCGCCAACTAACCGCATAACCGCATAAAAATCGCCCCCGGTTTTGCCATAAAACCGGGGGCGTCATCTTTTATCGGGCCTTTTTCTGAGGCATGGGGATCTGAGCCAGGACCACCGCCGCGAACATCAGCACGCAGCCCAGATATTCCCGGGCGGTCATCTGCTGGTGCAGGACAACGGCACCGGCGATGACGGCGAACACGCTCTCCAGGCTCAGCAGGATGGTGACCACCGTGGGGTTGGAGTCCTTCTGGGCCAGGATCTGCAGGGTATAGCCCACGCCGCAGGAGAACACGCCCACATACAGCAGGGGCCAGATGCAGTCCAGCAGCACCTGGAGGCTGATGGTGTCGAAAAACAGGGCCAGAATGGTGGACCAGGTGCCGGCAAACAGGAATTGCAGGCAGCTGAGCTTCACACCGTCGCAGGTGGCGGTGAAGTGGTCAATAACCAAGATGTGCACGGCGAAGCATACAGCACATACCAGCACCAGCAGGTCGCCGGGGGCCAGGGAGAAGCTGCCCTTGATACACAGCAGGTACAGAGAGCCCACGGACAGGGCCACGGCGATCCACACCGGCAGACTGACCTTCCGGCGGAAGAACAGGCCGAACACCGGCACCAGCACCACATACAGGGCGGTGATGAACCCGGCCTTGCCGCCGTCGGTACCGGCCACCAGGCCCGCCTGCTGGAAGTTGGAGGCAATTGCCAGCACTGTGCCGCAGCAGAAGCCGCCCAGCCACAGCTGCCTGCGCTGGGCCTTCTTCTCCTCAGGGGTGACCTGGGGCCGGTCCTTCTTGAAGCCGCTTGAGACGGCCAGAACCACCAGCAGGGACAGCACGGCGATGTAATACCGGGTGCCGTTGAAGGTAAACGCGCCCATGGCGTCGGCGCAGACGTCCTGGGCCACAAAGGCCGTGCCCCAGATAAAGGCCGCCAGAATGGGGAACACCACCTGGCGCATCTGATTGTGTTTCATAGGTTCTCTCTCTTTCTCTTATTTGCCGCCGCCGTCCAGGGGATCGACGTGCCATTGGAATTTCTTTTCGGTGCCGGTGAGAAGCCGCCGGATATTGCCCCGGTGGCACCAGATCACCAGGGCCGCCACCGCCGCCGACAGGGCGGTATACAGCCAATTGTGGCCCATCAGCAGGAACACCGACACCGGCATGCTGGCCGTGGCGGCTACGGAGCCCAGGGACACATACCGGGTGGTCAGCCACAGCACCGCAAACAGGCCCCAGGCAATCAGGGCCACCCGCCAGTCCAGCAGCAGCACCAGCACGCCGCCGGAGAGGATGCCCTTGCCGCCCCGCAGGCCGAAGAACACCGGGAACATGTGCCCCAGCTCGCAGCCGATGCCTGCGATCAGCAGGCCCAGGGTCCAGTCGCCTGCCACCCAGTGCATCAGATACCCGCCGATGAGGCAGGCCAGCACGGTTTTCCCCATGTCGCAGACGATGACGCACAGGGCATACCGGGCGCCGTAGGTCCGGTAGAAATTGGTCAGGCCCGCGTTGCCGCTGCCGTGCTGGCGTACATCGTCCCGGATGATGAAGTGGGAGGTCATCACCGACCCGTTGAAGCAGCCCAGCAGATACGACACCAGCAGCGTCAGGGCCACAGTAAATACCACAGACAACTCAGCTATCCTCCTCGCCCTTCTGGCGCACGGTCATGATGATGGGGGTGCCCTCCAGGCCGAACACGCTGCGGATCTGGTTTTCCAGATACCGGCGATAGGAGAAGTGGAACAGCTTCTTGTCGTTGCAGAACACCACGAAGTGGGGCGGGCGGATGCCCACCTGGGTCATGTAGTAGATCTTCAGGCGGCGGCCCTTGTCCGTGGGGGGCTGCACCCGGGTCTGGGCATCGGCCAGAACGGAGTTGAGCATACCGGTGGTGATGCGCATGGAGGCCTGCTCCCGGACATAGTTGATCAGCTCAAACAGCCGGCTGACCCGCTGACCGGTCATGGCGGAGATGAACACAATGGGGGCGTAGGGCATATAGCTCAGGTCCCGGCGGATGTCCTCCCGCATACGGTCCATGGTCTTGCCGTCCTTTTCCACCAGGTCCCACTTGTTTACCACGATGATGCAGGCCTTTCCGGCCTCGTGGGCCAGGCCCGCCACCTTGGTGTCCTGCTCGGTAACGCCGTCCTGGGCGTCGATCATAATGAGGCACACGTCGCTGCGCTCGATGGCCATGGTGGCCCGGAGGACGCTGTATTTCTCGATGGCGTCGTCCACCTTGGACTTTTTGCGCATACCGGCGGTGTCGATGAAGTTATACTTGCCAGTAGCATTTTCAAAATAGCTGTCGATGGCGTCCCGGGTGGTGCCGGCCACGTTGCTGACGATGACCCGCTGCTCCCCCAGGATCCGGTTGGTGAGGCTGGACTTGCCCACGTTGGGCTTGCCGATGATGGCCACCTGGATCACGTCGCTGTCCTCCTCCTCGTCGGTCTCCGGCGGGAAGTATTGCAGGCAGGCGTCCAGCAGGTCGCCGGTGCCGTGGCCGTGGACGGCGGACACGGCGATGGGGTCGCCCAGACCCAGGTTGTAAAACTCATAGAACTCCGGGTCGGCGGGGCCGGTGGAGTCCATCTTGTTCACTGCCAGGACAATGGGCTTCTTGGACCGTTGCAGCATTCCCGCCACCTCCTGGTCGGCGGCGGTCATGCCGGTTTTGATGTCCGTCACCAGGACGATGACCGTGGCGTTGTCGATGGCGATCTGGGCCTGTTGGCGCATGAAGGCCAGGATCTCGTTATCCGTGTTGGGCTCGATGCCGCCGGTGTCCACCAGGGTGAACTTCCGGCCGTTCCAGTCGGACTCGCCGTAAATGCGGTCCCGGGTGACGCCGGGGGTGTCCTCCACAATGGAAAGACGCCGCCCGATGATTTTGTTGAACAGCATGGACTTGCCCACGTTGGGGCGGCCCACGATGGCGATCAGGGGCTTGGACATAGGGGGTACCTCCTTCTATATTGGATGCGGCGGTCATTCCGCCGCGAACATGGCGTCCACCAGGGCGAAGCCGTCCTCGTCCACCACCTGGACGGGAACGCCCAGCTCCCGGCTCAGACGCTCCACGGTGTAGTCGTCCAGAAACACGGTTTCGCCATGGCGCATCATGTGGATGGGGATCAGCACCCGGTCGCCCAGGTCCCGGCCCCGCAGCTGGGCGGAGATATCCTGCCCGGTAAGCAGGCCCGCCACGTCGATGGTGTGGCCGAAGAAGTCATTTTCCACGGCGATGACCTGGCCCCGCAGGCCGGGATAGTCTCCCATGGCCCGCTGCACCAGGCCCCGGAGAAAGGGGGCCGCCGCCGTGCCGGTGGCGATGGTGAAAGGGGAGAAGCGCGCAGGCACGTCCACCGTGGCCAGCCCCGCCAGAAAATCGTCCTCCAGGGAGCGCATCAGGCCCACGCCGTTTTCCAGCTGGCGATAGCCCTCGTAATACTCTGCCCGGGGCAGGGGACGGCCCGCCCGCAGATACAGCTCGTCGGCGCAGAAGAAGCGCCGGGTGCCGAAGCGCTCCAGATTCTCCCGGCCGAACTCGTCGGCGATATCGATGATCTCGGCGGCGGTGGCCGCGTCCACCGGGCGGAGCTTAGCCAGGCCCTGGCGGTATTTGGTGATGCCCACCGGCACCAGAGAGCAGCTGGAAAACTGCATCTCCGTCAGGTCCCGGAGGGTCCGGCGCAGCTGGTCCCCGTCGTTCCAGCCGGGGCACACCACGATCTGGCCGTTCATCACGATTCCCGCCTTGCAGAAGGCCCGGATATAGTCCAGGGACCGCAGGGCGTTCTTATTCCCCAGCATGGTGCAGTGGAGCTGGGGGTCCGTGGTGTGGACGGAGACGTTGATGGGGCTGATGCGCAG
>ERZ857840.2825-NODE-2825-length-15730-cov-23.019713_pt1 | contig 15730 bp, 21 predicted proteins | sample MGYA00519760_ERZ857840 | MGnify/ENA primary metagenome ERZ857840 (study PRJEB31778, sample SAMEA3449371) | human gut metagenome | biome: human gut; feature: human-associated habitat; material: faeces | place: United Kingdom | collected 2010/2012 ... | reverse complement strand
TTGTAAATACTATTGACATATAATATAATTTGTATTAGAATAAAATTGTCGAAAGGAGATGAAAGAAAATGAAAAAAGTATTTTTATTTATAACAATGTCAATTGCTTTCTTAATATTAATCGGAGAAATAGAAGAATTGACATTCGGCATTATAGCATTAAAGACAGCAAGTTTATTTTATTTATGGCTAGTTGCGAAAGCAAATAATTATTTTTATCAAGGGGAGGAATAACAATGCAATGTAAATATTGTAAAAGTGAAATGCGACTTGACGACGTTGACTACAATTTCAAAGGCAACAAGGATAATTATTGGACTTGTGATAATTGCAACGCAAGTGCATTTGAAAAAATAAGATATAATAAAAGTATATCTGTTGAATATTCAAAAGGGGAGGAATAAAAATGTATTATGATATTAACAAAATTGACACAGACAAAAAATTTGAAATAAAATTCGGTAGTAGATACAGCGGACAACTTTATAATTTACAAAGGCAATATCTTTTTGAACTTGGATTCAATATCAATTCAGACGGTTTTTATTATTGGATAACTGCAATCAATTTATATAAGAAAAAACAAAATACAACAATGACAAAAATATATGAAGAAATAGGAAAATACAATAATAAAACAGCAAGTCAAATTGAAAGGGCAATGCGAACAGCGTCAGCAACAGCAAAAGACAAAATCAAAAAAATGTATAATTACGACGGAAAATTAAGCAATCAAACAATTTTAAATTTATTTATAAAGATTCCAATTGTATATGACAATAAAGTTGAAAAATTAAAACCAACAATCGAATATGAAGAATTTTTGAATCATATTCCAACTATTGAATAGAAAGGAAATAAAAATATATGGATAGTTACATATTAAAACTTATCGAAGAAAATAAAAAGTTGAAAGAACAATTACGAAAATCAAAAAATTTTAAACGCGGGGACGTTGTATATGTGCAAATGCGAAAACAAAATATTGAAACAAGTTCAATTGAAGAATATTCAAGACCATATTTGATTGTTTCAAATAATACAGGAAATTACTTTTCAGACATTGTGTTGGCGTGTCCTTTGACAAGTAAACTTAAAAAAGTCGCACAGCCGACACACTATCGAATAAGCTATCACGACAGCGTTGTTTTATGTGAACAAATAAAAACATTGAATCAAGACCAAATAAATTCAAATATCAATTATCATTTGTCTGACGCTGAAATGAAAGAAATTGACAAATGCTTAAAAATATCACTAGGAATGGAGGAATAAAAAATGAGAAAAATTGAAAAAGAAACATTGCAAATAATTAATTCATATAAGGACGAAGAATATTCACAGTATAAAAAATTAGAATCAATTAGAGAAAATGAGATAAGAGAAAATCTTGAAAAAGAATTAGAAATTTTTATGGATAAAGAATCACTAATAAGAAAAATTGAAACATTTAAACTAAAACAAAATAATAAAGTTTCAGTTAATTTTGAATTATCAATTAGAACTTATTACACAGATTATAACGGATTGTATCAAGACGATAAAATTTTGAAAGAATTGAAAGAAAAAATGCACAATATTGATATAGAAAGAAATAAAATGAAATTAATTTTACAAAATAGCGAAATAAAATCACTTGAATATAAAAATATAATTGATAAATTAAAGAAAGGAAAATAAAAAATGATAGCTGAAATCGAAGAATCATTGCAAGAAATATTTCCAACATTGAAAATCAATGTTGAATATGTTAAAATAAAAATGTATAGTATAAACATTGGAACAAAAACAATATTTTATGAATGGAAAGACCATTTGACTTATACTGCAAATATTGAAATGATAAAATACTATATAAAAATATTTATAGGAGGTCAAGAAAAATGAAAGAACTTGTTGCGGTTTATATTGGAAAATCAAAAGACTTCAAAATCGAAAATGTTACTGTCAAAGGTACAGCAACAATGAAAAAGGAGGGAAACGAAAATGACAAAAAATGAATTTTTAGAAACTGTGTCAAAATTAGTTGTTGAAGAAAACAACAGGAGAGGAAAACCACTTTTTGCAAGTGTTGTTATTGCACAGGCAATTTGTGAAAGTGGTTGGGGACAATCTCAAATAATGATGAAAGCAAATGCGATTTTTGGAATCAAAGCAACTTCAAATTGGAAAGGGAAAGTATATAATGCAAACACAAAAGAATGTTACGACGGCGTAAGTTATACAAATATAAATGCTTGTTTTAGGGCTTACAATAATTTGCAAGAATCAATTTCCGATTATTTCGACTTAATAACAAAGGCGGAAAGATACAGAAAGGCTTGCGTTGCAAATAGTCCGCTTGAATGTATAACAGCAATAAAAAATGGCGGATATGCAACAAGTCCAACATATATCAATACAATTATGTCAATTATAAATTCAAACAATTTGACGAAATATGACAATGTTGATAATGTGGAAAACCCTGTGGAAAACTCTGTAAATATAGAACAACTTGCAAGGGACGTTATAAATGGAAAATACGGAAACGGCGAAGAAAGAAAACAAAAACTTGGTGCATTATATAGTCAAGTACAACAAAGAGTCAATGAAATTTTAGGATATACGGCAAAACCTATTTCAAATAATATCAATGTTGGCGACAAAGTAAAAGTTTTAAATGCGACACAATATAACGGACAACCATTCAAAACATATTACGACATATATGACGTAATAGAAGTCAAAGGCGACAGAATTGTAATAGGAATCGGAAAAACTGTCACTTGTGCAATTAACAAAAATAATATAAGAAAGGTATAAAAATTATGGCTGACAATATTGTTCGTCATATAGCCCCTTTTATAAATGATAGATTCTTAATAACGTCGCCGTGGTGGACGGAACGTATCAATCCAATTACGGGACAACCTCAAATTCACAGAGGTTTAGACATTGCGACAAGTGGTTCAAAGCCTGTTTATAGTATGCTTGACGGGGTTGTTCATTCTCTTGGTTATGATTCAAGCCAAGGAAATTGGATTGTAATCAAAGACAACAACACTTTGTCTGCAACTTATGGTTACGCAACATTATATATGCACCTTGCCGACGTTCCAATTGTAGCTGTTGGCGATTCGGTACAAAAAGGACAACAAGTTGGAATGGAGGGAACAACAGGAAGTTCAACAGGAATTCACTTGCACGTTGAAATGCAAGACTTGAATCGTTGGAATAATGTTTGGCATTGGTCTTATGTTCAAAGCGATTATTTAAACCCTTGCGAATATATGGGAATTGACAATATAGATGACACGTGGTGGATATACGACGGAACGCCTGTGCCTCCAACACCGACAATTACAATAAAAAAGCACAAATTTCCTTGGGCTGTATTGACAAATAAAATAAGAAGAAAACGACTATTTTAAAAAATGGTCGTTTTTTCTTGACAAAAAATTAAAAATATGCGTATAATAAATATGTAAAATCAAAAGAGGAGGAACAAAAATGGAAACTTGGGTTCAACTTATAAGCACTCTTGGTTTTCCAATTGTCGCGTGTATTTGTATGGCTCTATATGTAAAAGAACAAACAAAAAACAATAGAGAAGATGTCAAAGAATTGAATGCACAACATAGTCAAGAAATGAACGCGTTCAAAGACGAAATAAAAGAGGCGTTAAACAACAACACAATTGCACTTACAAAATTATGCGAAAAGTTAGAAAGAGAGGAGGAACGATACAATGAAGTTAAGTAAAGAAGACTTAAAAAAGAAAATTACAGAAGTCGTTGCCGACGAAGACACACAAATTGCCTTACTTGAAGACATTGAAGACAGTTTCGTTGAATCAGAGGACGGCGACAAAGTTGAAAAGACAGCTTACGACGAATTAGAAATCAAATACAATGACTTAAAAGCTAAATACAAAGAAAGATTTCTAAAAACAGAAGAAACAAAAGAAGATGACAAAGAAGAACAAGAAGAATTGACAGAAGAAGAAATTGTCGATGTAAAAGAAATATAATAATATTATTGTATTTTTACAAAAATAATAAAATAATAGGAGGAAAAAAAAATGGGTAAAAATTCAGTAACATTGAAAAATGTAAAAGCAAATAATTCAGTTGAATTATTAAGTTATATAATTAATGTCACCCCAGAATTAAGAGGTGAAATTGATTTGCCTAAACAAGGCGAAAGCATACAACCAATTGGAAGAATTATAATGGGAAATCCTGTATATAAAAATGCTTTCTTAAATACAATTAATATAATAGGAAAGACAGTAATAACAAGAAATCATTGGGAAAATCCTTGGAGAAAATTTACAGACAAAGGAACAATCAGTTATGGACAGCAAGTCAGAGATATAATTGTTGACATTGCGAACGTATATGATTATAACACATACGCAAACAGACCACACGCAATGTTAGAAACAGAAGTTCCGAACGTATTAAGTACAATATATGAAGTAAATTATCAAAAATTCTATAAAACAACAACATCTGATGAACAAATGTCAATGGCATTTGAAACAGAAGACTTATTCACACTAATTGACGAAATTGTAAATTCTATGTTTGAAGCTATGGAATACGACGACTTTTTAGTTTCAAAATATATTCTTGCAAGAAGAATTTTAGACGGAACAGTAACAGCAAAGCAAATTCCAGATTTTGAAAATATAACAGAAAGGGACATTGTTTCATTTATAAAAGGACATTCAAATAAAATGACATTCAGAAAACCATTTTACAATCCCGCAGGAATAAGAAAAGCAACTTCATTTGACAATCAATTTGCAATTTTAGATTCTATGTTCGAAGCGAGATTCACAACAAAGGTGCTTAGCACTTCATTCTTTAAAGACGAGGCGGACATGCGTTCGCACGCCGAACTAGTCGATTCTATGGGAGAATTCGACATGCCAAGAATGAAAGAGATATTCTGTAAAAGAGATGAAAACGGAGAAATAATCGAGGGTGAATATTTAGACGGTTACGTTCCATTTACTGACGAAGAATTACAACTATTAGAACAAATTCCTTGTGTAATTGTTGGTGCAGATTTCTTCCAAAATAGAAGATATGGAATGGACACAATGTCACCAAATAAAACAACAGAATTTTATAACCCTCAAACATTAAAGAAAAATCTATGGTTGCACGAATGGGGAATTATGGCAACATCACCTTTTGAAAATGCTGTCGTATTTACAGTCGCACCACAAAGCGTTGTAAGTGTCACAATTAGTCCATCAACTGCAACAGTAACAAAAGGTCAAAGTCTTGAATTATCAAAGACAGTTGAAACAACAGGATTTGCAAATCAAGCTGTTATATGGTCAATTGATAATAATGCAAAAGAGGACGGTGTAACAATAAATCAATCAGGAAAATTAACAATTCCAGCAAGTGCAACAGTTGAATCAGTAACAGTCACAGCAACATCAGTTTATGATAAAACAAAAACAGGAACTGCAACAATAACAGTTGCGTAAACCCAGAGAAAAGGTGCAACAAAAACAAGTTGCACCTTTTATTTTAGAAGAAAGGAGAAACAAAAATGCAACAAAAATTAATCAACAGTCAACTTTCAAATTTCAAAACTTATGAAATGTATAAAAGACAATTGTTGACACTTGCCGAAAATGTTTTTGAATTCAAAAATATGCCTGAATTTATTGATACTGCATATTTGAATAAACAATTGTTGAGAAAGGGTGCAATTGCTTTTTTCAAAGATGAAGTTATGGGACTTTTAGCACTTCCATATGTGAATATTGGAAATTTAGATGTTTACGGCAGACCAAACAAGATTCAAGTTATGGCAAGCAATGGATATAACAGAAAATTAAATCGTGACGAATTTATAATAATGTATGATAATAACGGACGTTATCCATTATGGCTTGACATTCTTCAATATGCGGAACGTTTGGCACAGGCAACAAGAACAATTGACATAAACATTGCACAACAGAAAACACCTAGGTTTTGGAAAACAAAAACAGAAAAAGAAAAATCAATCAAAGACATTGTCAATAATGTTGACGGATACGAAAACGTTGTTTTGACTTACGACGACGTTGACTTGGACGATACAACTTTGGTTTTAGAACCTGCACCATACGTTGCCGACAAAATAGGTCTTGACAAAGATAAAATATACAATGAATTTTTACGTCTTATCGGAATCGCCAATTTGTCTTATCAGAAAAAAGAAAGAAATATAAAAGACGAAATTTCAGCAATGCAAGGGGGAACGGTTGCAAGTCGATATAGTCGTTTTGAACCAAGACAAAAGGCAATTGAACTTATAAACGAAAAATTCGGAGAAAATATCGAAGTTCAATATTATGACGGAATCCCAACAACAGCAAAAGAACTTGAAGAATTTGACGAAGAAAACGAAGAAGAGGGGGGCGACGAAATATGATACCTTGGAACGATTATTTTTTAGTTTTTCCGAGAATCCCAAGTTATAATCAACAACCGCCAACAGTTTACAGCATTTTAGAATCAATAGTAAATTATGACAAAGAACCAAAAACAAAAGTAAAAGACTTGGCAAAAGAGGGACGCGGAAAAATATTCAACTTTGATTATCCTTTGACAAATTTAATAACAAAGGAAAAATTTGAAACAATGATTTTAAATCATTTTCTTATGCGAAGAATTGGTTTTGAAACTGTGACACTTTTTTCAATACAACTTGACATAAAACTTAACGAGATAATGCCGTTATATAATAAAATGTTTGAATCTCTTGAAAATTGGGACATATTCAATGACGGAGAAATAACAGAAAAAACAGGAACAGATAACAGAATAATTGACAATACGGCTGAAACTTCAAACACACTTGAAAATCAATCAACAACACGTTCAAATGAAATAAGCGACAGACGTAACAGCGAACTTCCCCAAGACCAATTGGAATTGTTACGTGACGGCTCTTATGTTTCAAATTATAGTTACGACCAAAACAACGGAGAATCAACAGACAATTCAAGTTCAAATGGTACGTCAAACAGCAAAAACAATACAAAGGACGACAACCAATATCACGAAATCGTGAAAAGAAGTCCTGCGGATAAAATTGCAATATATAAAGAATTTCAAGAAAATATAAATTCAATATACGGAATGATATTCAAAGAACTTGAATGTCTATTCTATCAATTAATATAGGAGGAATAAAAAATGAAACCTAATTTTAAAAAAGACGACATAAGACCAATACACATTGGCGTTTTGACTGAATTTCCATTCATAGACGAAACATTTGACAGCGTAACAGAATGGCAAATTCTTCAAAAACTAGGCGGAAAAACAAACGAAATAATTCGTTTTATCAATTCCGTTCTTGAACAAAAATTGAATGAATATATAGAAGAAAAATTCAACGATATGATGATTGACAGTATGTACGACGCTGAAACTGAAACTTTGATTCTATATCTAAACCATACAGAAAGCGAGGAATAAAAAATGGATATTTCAAATTTAAAAATTGGAATAAACACTTACACAATAAAAGATTCAACAGCAAGACAAACAGCACAGTCAGCACAGACAACAGCAAATTCAGCTGACGCAAAAGCTGACCAAGCAATTTTGGATTCTGCGTCAGCACAAAGCACAGCAAACACAGCAAACACAAATGCACAAACAGCACAAGTAACAGCAAACACAGCAAACACAAATGCAACAAATGCAAATACTAAAATTGACAATTCTAAAATTGTCGGAGAATATACAAGCGGAACTGAAACATTAGAAATTTTACTTGAAATCGGTTCACTTGGAAATTAAAGAAAGAGAGGAATAAAAAATGGATATTTCAAAAATACGTCTTGAAAATGAAACGTATAATATTAAAGATGAAGTTGCAAGAAACTTCATAAATAGTTATAAAACAATAAATGTTCTCGAACACGGTGCAAAAGGTGACGGAATTTCAGACGATACAATTGCAATTCAAAATTGTATTGATAATTTTCCACATCACAATATATATTTTCCTAATGGCGAATATTTAATTTCCGCACCATTATCAATAAAAAAAGGAAATGAATATCAAGTAAATTTAATATTAGAAGACAACGCAATAATAAAAACAAATACACAAATAAACGCATTACTTGAAATTGCAAAAGATATTACAGGAACTTACGAAAGATATTCAGCTTATGGAAAAATGGTTGTTCAAGGTGGAGTATGGGACGCTAGCAATACAATATATGGTATATATCTAACAGCAAATAGAAAATTTACAATTTTAAAAGATATATATATGATAAATGTTGGAAATTTTGGAATATATTTAGATAGAGGAACAAACACTTCCGAATCAACTGACGCTAGATTGTTCAATATATCAATTTCGGGTTATGGTGCGGACGTTTATTCAAATGCGGTTGGATTATATATGTATGGAACTGACAACGAATTAGACGAAATAAGAATTCAAAGAATAAAAAAAGCAATGTATTTGCACAGTGGAGGCGACTTAATTTCAAACGTTCACTTAACAAGTAGTTATTCAAAAGACAATGTTTCTGCGAGTGAATATAACGACACAATAGGGGTTGAATGTGACGGAGGCGGAACATATTTATTCAATAATTTATATGTTGACACTTACGCACAATCAATTTTGGTTTCGTCTTCAAATGTTTCTGTATTTGTAAATAATTTTTACACTATTTTTTGGAAACAAAATGAAACTTATACAACGTCTTTAATTAAGTTCAATCAATATCCAACAAAATTTATAATTAACGGCGGAAATTTACAACCACCTACACAAGGAACAAAAAAAGGAATTGACATTGACAACTTGACTTCTAACTATTGGGAATATTTCAATACGCATAACAAAGTAAAATTATTGAACATTCAGACATTCAACGGAATGTTTGAAGATATAGACAATATAAAATGTTTTCAAGTTAGAAATGAAGATTCTTATCTTCCTATTGAAAATCCTTGGACTATTCCAATGCAACAAAACGCATATTATCAATTTGCCGTATTAAGGGCGGGAACTTATGACATAGATATTTCAATGGGAAATGACCAACTAATTCGTGCAATTTTAGTTGTTAGCACAAATGGAACAATAACAGTTCAAAATATTAAAAGCAATGCACACGTTGGTTCATATACACTTGCCCTAATAAACGGGGCTGTTGACCAAAAAGGAAAATTTTATTGCGGTCTTGCTGTAAAAACAAGCGATACAAATTCATCATTGAATCCTTGTATTACAAGAATAATGTCAAGGTTTGCAAATCAAATATATTTATCTAAAAACGTTTCAACACCTTTGACAAGTCCAACAATAATTGCAAGTGCAAGTTTCAATCCTTAATAAAAAAGAGAGGTTATAACCTCTCTTTTTTTTGTTGCCGTAAAATTTTTACGGCTAAACAATACCATTATTCAAATTGTAATTTCCAACATTTGCGTGATTATGCCAAATTGTGACACCGCGTCTGCACGCATTGTTTATTGTTTGCATAAATTTGCTTGGAACTTCGCCGTAGCCAATTTCTTCGGTTGAACCTATTTCAACATAATTCCAATTTGCACGACCGCTTATGTTTGGCATTTCAAGTCTTTTTATTGAATATCCAAAACGTGTAAAATAATCGTCAATGATTCTTAAATATTCCGTCTTAACTCTCATTTGTCTAAAAGTAAATAAATTTCTGTTTGACGCCCAAACAATGTCGCCCGTTGCTTGTCCTCCGCTTATGTTTGGAAGTAAAGACGCTTGACGAAATTGACCAATTGTGTTTGCGACTGTTCCTGCTGTTGACAATGCCATTGCACCAACAACAGCGGGCGTTGCTGTTCCCATTGTTGCAACTGAAAGTGCGATTCCTCCTGCTGTCATTGCAAGACTTGTTGCAAGGTTTACGCTGTTTTGTGTAAGCCAATTTGTGAATGCGTCAGAAGACCAAGCACACGTTGGATATTTTCCAAGTGGCAACGCCTCGTCGTCATTTGTTGGCATTCTTTTATAATTCTTTGGAACAATTCGACCACTTCCACCAACAGCCATTGAAAATTGATTTTCAAAAACGCAAGTGTCAGTTGTAAAGTCTTCATATTTATATATGTTGTTACTGCCTTGGTTGTTTGAAACAAATATATAATTGTACGGATAGACAAAACATTTATTGTTTTTTGGCGTGTAATCATTGAAACTTGTCAATTTTTGAATGACTGTGTTAAATTTTTCGGGTTCTAAATCGTAAGGCATTGTATAATATGAGAATTCCAAATCGTCGCCCATTTTTGCTGTATGCTGTGTCAAATGTGCCATATCAATTGCCAAATCGGGAACAATAAAAATGTTTTGAATGTCTTCAACGTGTCCGTCCATATTGGTTCTTGCAATTAACAAATATAAGTCTTTAAAGTCTGCAAGTGCTTGTATATTTATTAAGAAAATTTGCGTTCCAAAAACTGTGTTGTTATAAACTGTCACGCCCGCATATTGCGAACCCTTGTCGGTGTCTAATATTTCAAAGCCTGTTGAACCATCTTTGATTTTCCAATTTGACGCAACAGCCACCCAATAACCAAATTCGTTTCCATAGCTTAAATCTTCCGTTTGACTTTCTTCTACTACTTCGCCGACGTCCAAATTTTCGGGTACTGTATGAAGACCAATTGTGTCGTCGTTTACGTGCTGTCTATTTATAAAACATTTTTTTGGCGTCCATTTTTCAAACCAAGTTGACCAAGCGTCAATTGTGAATTTCAATTCGCAATTTTGATTGCTCTTGTATATAACGTCGTCTATCCAAGCGAAAAACCATTTGTTGTCATAATCGGGGTTTTGAAATGCAATGTAATTTGCTTGTAAACATTGCGAATAAGTAAAACCAACGAAAATTGTTCCTGTCGGTCTTAAAAACGAATAGTTGTCAGCGGACGCAACTGCGTTTGCTCTACACAAAGCAAGCATTTGTGATTCTGTGTAATTTAAAACGTTTGTGTACTCTTTGTCAATATTTATATTTTTTACTAATATAATTTGACTGTTCATATTTTACCTCCTAATCTGAAAATCAATAACTTGTTTGAAGTCAGTTCCGCACAAATCGTTTGCATAAAAAATTTTGTTTTCTTTAAATGTCATAAACAAGTTACGCAATTTTTCATTTTTAATTGAAATGTTGTAAATATCGCGTTGCCAAAATTTACTTATTTTTATTGAATCAGAAAAAACAATAATTTTGTCAGAAAATTCCTTGAAATATGGTCGGATAAACCAACAAGCGTCCTTTTTCAATTCTTTGTCCATAAGATATTCGCACAAAAATTTAAAACCTTGGTATTGAAACCCGAAACGATATAAGCAATCATAAGCATTATAAGACTTTGGCAAATGGGGTTGCGGTGCTGTTTCCCAAGCCCCCGTGTTTATCATATTCGCGTTTGTTCCTATTGTTCCAGACGAAACACCTGTTGACTGACAATATTCAATTGCAATTTTGATTCTTTCTGAAAGCCATTCAGATTCCCCGTCAAATTCGACAACTTTGATTGTTCCTTGTTTTTGTGAACTTATAACATTATGCAATCCCCAATCGTTTATATATGGGCAAACTCTTGAAATTGTATTTCCAACAAGCCATAAACGAGTTGTCAAACGTTTTCTGTCAACTGTTGCATAAAAGTTCATAAGTTTATTACTTTCGTTCGCAATGTAAACACTTCTTGACATAAATTCTTCAAAAATTATGTCTTCGACGTCCAAATAGGACGCCCCTGCATAATTTTGTTCAGTTGATAATGCGACAACATATCCGATTTTTTCAAATCTTTTTGTTTTTCCTGTTTCGCTGTCATAATTTGATAAATATAACAACTTTCTATATAAAGTTATACAATTATATTTTCCATTTGTCAACTTTGAAACGTCAACGTCTTGAAAATATTGTTCAATTTTTTCCGACGAAATTTCTTCTTTCCAACGACGCATAAGAATAAATCGTTTCCCCGTTTTCAAATATTTTTCAACAGCTTTTTTATGTTTTAATTGATAGCTTTTTCCGTTTGAACGTTCGCCATATATCAGATTGAATCTTGCACCGACAGCGTCGATTTTATCCAAATTATAGTGAATTATTTTTTTATTGCTCATTTTCTTTGTTTTCCTTAATATATAATTTTGCAATTTCTGATTCTATTTCTTCGCGAACTATTTTCGCATTTTTGGGCGTTGAATTATTATTCAACAAATTGCCCCTATTTATTTTCTTTCTTTCACATATTCCCGAAACTGAAATTTTCGAGAATTTCTTTATAAATTCCAAATCTTTCAATTTTTATCACTCCTTAAATCTTGCACGTTTACTTGAATTGTCTGAAATCAAATTTGAATATTCCAAGGCTTTTCCTAAAACATAAGTTGTTGGCAATATACAACAACCGCAAGTGTCATTTACATTATAACAAGTCCCGTTATAATCTGTCAAATTAAATTCCGTCTGATTCTCACAATATATTATCAAGTTTTTGTTTGTGTCTTCAAACTCAAAAACAAAATCGTCCCTAAAATCGTCTAAACTTGACAAAGCCTTTGCACCCTGTTTTGGAACACCTGCAACAGTTATTTCAATTTTTCCGTCTATCTCAACAGCATATTTTTTTGCACCTTGCGTTATAAATTTATCGTAAGTATGCAAACGTCCTTTCTCTGTTTCACATTCAAACAAACCAAGTAAATGTTTTTTGCCGAACACGTCAGCGGGTTCAAATTTTTCCATTGGAATTTCTAATTTTTCGGAAACGTGTTCAATTTTTTTTCTTACAAAATTGTTATATTCTTCAATAACTTTTTTATTATATCCCTGTTTTAATTTTGCCGAATCTGTGTCGCAATAAACAACAAATTCGTCCATTTTTATAACATTTTTCAATAAATTACTTCTTGCAAAAGCTGTTACCCAAACACCATAAGCAAACGACAAAAAAGATTTTTTCTTTTCGTTTTCTAATGCCTCAACAATTTCGTCATTTGAAAGCGGACGTTCTGACCAACCTGTTTTATTATCGAAAACAACTTCGTCACGAATCATATTCGTTACACTCATTCCATACAAAGCGTTGAACTTGTTTTTCTCTTTTGCGTATTCAACTTCTTTTCCTTGAACATTTTTGAATTGTGTTTTATTTACATATTTTTCAAGAACAAATTCAATAAATTGTTTTGGCAAATAATTGTACTTTGAATAATATATTTCTAATATTTCGTATTGACATTCGTAAGTTTCAAGTATAAAATAAAAATCAATATCAGTCAAAGTTATTTCAAACGATTCTGCTTGAATTATACGTCCGTTGTCATAACGTCCGCCAACAATATTTTTGCATTTACTTTGTGAAATAAAATTGTTGTAATACTTACATTTTACATTTGTAAATTTTACAACAAGCAAATATGCAAATCTTTTTGACATTTGTTCTGCTCTTGTTATTTTGCATTTTTTAAATGCTGTTGACGGGAATTGGTGCGACACTAAAATGTACGGATAGCTTGAAGTAAAATCATAACTGTCAATGTCTTCCAAAATTTCGTCAACATATATCCAATTTGCGTGCGTATATCCTCCCGCAAATGCGTCTTGTAACAAATTATATATATGCGGGTCTGTGTTTATTGCTTTTTTTACTTTATTTCTATAATTCCAATCGTTAAGAACTTTGTTTTTCAATTCTCGTCTTACGTGTCCCGTTGAAGTAAGCGGAATTTTGTCAACTCTTTCGTATGTTTCAAGTTCTCTTTGGATATAATAATATATAACTAAACAATCATTTTCGCAATATTTCATCTCCTGCGAAGAAAGTTCAGTTTTTGGCGTCCTTACTAATGAATAGTCAAGGTCGCCGACCTGTTTTTCAACAGGCAAATTGAAAATTTTCGGCAAATATTTCAAAGCACAATTCGACATAAGATACGTACAACGTAATTCTATGTTGTAGTCTTCAAAAAAGCACCTCATAACTTTATGGGATTTCCTTGCAAGAACGTCTGTAAAATTAAAGACACCTTTTAGAAATTGAAATTCAAAAGCAAGGTTATGAATAAAAACAATCTTTTTTTCGCTGTCGTATAGTTCCAATCTATCAAGAAACTTTTTAAATTGTTCCCAAGTTCTGCCGTAATAAACTGTGTCATTGATTGAAAACATCCAAATATACATACACGAACGAAATTCAGCTCTTTCCTGTTCCTCTTTCGTCAATTTCTGATAGTCGATTCCTGCAACTTGTTTTCCGTCTAAAATTAAATATGAAGTCGTTTCAATATCGAATGAATATATTGTATTGTCAATTTTCTTTCTATCTCCAACAATATCAACACAATGCCCATTGTATTGGTCATAAAATATCATTCACAATTCCTATTTTACATATTTTTCAAATATCATTATCAATTTGTTTCGCATATCAACGTCATTTCCAAAATCAATATAGTCAGAAATACGCGAAATAAAATCTTCTTGCGTGTCGCCCTGTTCTTTGGCGTCTTCTATTAACGCCCAAAAATCAGACGCGGGAATATATTTCAAAATGTCTGAAACGTAATCGTCTGACAACATATTGTATAATGTTTCCGCCTCGTCGTTTGACAAGTCTTCTTCCTCTGTTCCAAGTGACTTTGCAAGATTTTTTATTGTTGTTTTTCTGACTTGTTTTATACCTCTTTTTGTTGACGTTTTCGAATTCAAGAATTGTTGTGTTGCTTTTATTGTTGCTTTCATTTGTGTTATTGTCATTGACTTATTAACTTTTACACGCCCAGTTTTAGTCCAAGCCTGCAACGGTTCAGTTGCAAGCCTGTCCCTCAACTTTTTTGTTGCCCAAGTGTCCTTGCCGAACTCTCTTTCAAGTCGTACGATTCTTTGATTCGCACGTTTTGAAAGTTTTTTCAATTCATTGAACAATTTTTGTTGTTCTGCGTTCAATTCAATTTTTGTTTTGGGCATTTCGATTCCTCTTTTCTACAAAATTTTAGAATGGTAGGTCGTCGCTTGTTTCTTCCTCATTCTTGTTTGTAGTTTCTTCTTTCTTGTTTGTTTTTTCATTTCCTAAAACAGGAACTGCCTTGTATGTTTTGCCTTTCTTTGTTTTTACTTCTGTAAGTCTTACGTTTTCAACCTCTCCGTAGTAATCTGCAACAGATTCTGCAAATATTTCACTTCCGCTTGAAATTAAGCCGTATTCTTCTGTGTCGAAATAGTATATGTCAAAATTCTTTTCGTCTGTTACGATATTACATTTTGCATATCCAATTATTTTTACGACCATTCCTAAAACTTCGCTTAATTTAATTGAAGTTATATCGCCTTTTTTCGCCATTTTCTCAAATAACGAATTGTCGCAAGTTCCTTTCTTTTCTAATACTGTTACTTCATACTTCTTTGTTTGTTCCATTTTCTTTCCTCTTTCTTGCTATTGGTTGCAACCCATAATATTTCGCTTTCATAAGATATAGCGATAACTTTCATTGATAAAATATCAATGGCGTTTTGACTAGCACGGCTCGTCGCTCATAACCAATTTGTCAGACGTATGACAATATTTCCCGACCTCTTTCAACCTCAATATTTCTTTTTATATCTGAAATATTAAAATATGATATATTACTGCAATGTCTTTCGACAATTTTATTCTAATACAAATTATATTATATGTCAATAGTATTTACAA
>ERZ857840.2813-NODE-2813-length-15811-cov-9.454113_pt1 | contig 15811 bp, 10 predicted proteins | sample MGYA00519760_ERZ857840 | MGnify/ENA primary metagenome ERZ857840 (study PRJEB31778, sample SAMEA3449371) | human gut metagenome | biome: human gut; feature: human-associated habitat; material: faeces | place: United Kingdom | collected 2010/2012 ... | reverse complement strand
ACCTGAACTACGTGGGGAGCATCACCATCGACGAGGCGCTCATGGAAGCCGCCAATGTGATCGAAGGCGAGAAGGTCCAGATCATGGACATCAACAACGGAGAGCGTTTCGAGACCTACACGATCAAGGGCGAGCGCAACAGCGGCTGCGTGTGCCTGAACGGCGCCGCGGCACGCAAGGTGCAGGTGGGCGACGTGATCATCATCGCATCCTACGCGCTGATGGATTTCGAGGACGCCAAGCAGTTCCGCCCGTGGATCGTTTTCCCCGACACGGCGACCAACCGGCTCGTGAAATAACGCGCCCCGGCGCGGCGGCAGGCCGACCCGACACAAAATCTCCCCGAAAAGGGAGGTTTTTTCGTTTAATCCGTTATCTTTGCAGAAGATAACCCCTGCGGCGGCCGCGCGCCCCGGCCGGTCCGGACGAATCCGCCCGGCTCACCGGATAGTTCCGCCGCCGCAGGGCCAAGCACTTTTCGATGGACATAACCCTCTCCATAGCCGCCTTTGCGCTCTCGATACTGGGCATCATCGGCTGCATCGTACCGGCCCTGCCGGGCGTGGCGTTGAGCTACGCCGGACTTCTCTGCGCCTGGTTCACCTCCTACTCCCAGATGACCTCCGGGGCGATCTGGCTGTGGCTCGCCGTGACCGTCGCCGTGAGCGCCGCCGACTATTTCCTGCCCGCATGGATGACGCGGCGTTTCGGCGGATCGCGCTCGGGAGCCATCGGGGCCACGGCAGGCGTCTTCGCCGGGTTCTTCCTCTTTCCGCCCGTGGGGATCATCCTCGGCCCGTTCGCGGGCGCCGTGCTGGGCGAACTGCTCAACGACCGGAGCGACGTTCCGAAGGCTTTTCTCGTGGGATTCGGGTCGTTCCTCGCATTCGTCGTCGGCACGGGCGTCAAGCTGGCCGCCTCGGCAGGCATGCTGATCCATGTCGCGGCCGACACCTACCCCGCTCTCCGGGACTGGTTCGCAACCACTTTCTAAAACATATCGCATATGAAAAGGTTTCTACTACTAACGGCGGTCATCCTCGCGATGCTCGCTTCGTCTTGCAGCAAATACAAGTACGAAACGGTGTCGGGCGATCCGCTGAAAACCCGGATTTACACGCTTCCCAACGGACTGAAAGTCTATATGAGCGTTATGAAGGAGCAGCCCCGCATCCAGACGGCCATCGCCGTGCGGGTCGGCGGCAAGAACGACCCCGCCGAGACGACCGGTCTGGCACACTACTTCGAACACCTGATGTTCAAGGGAACCGAAAAGTTCGGAACGTCCGACTACGCCGCCGAGAAACCCATGCTCGACGAGATCGAACGGCTCTTCGAGGTCTACCGCAAGACCACGGACGAAGCCGAGCGCGCGGCGATCTACCACCGCATCGACTCGATCAGCTACGAGGCTTCGAAGATCGCCATTCCCAACGAATACGACAAACTGATGGCCGCCATCGGCGCCAACGGGACCAACGCCTTCACGTCGCAGGACATGACCGTTTACGTCGAGGACATCCCTTCGAACCAGATCGACAACTGGGCTAAAATCCAGGCCGACCGATTCCTTAATCCCGTGATCCGCGGCTTCCACACCGAACTGGAGACCATCTACGAAGAGAAAAACATGTCGCTGACGCAGGACGGCCGCAAAATCTGGGAGGCGATGGACGCCGCGCTCTTCCCCAACCATCCCTACGGCACGCAGACCGTGCTGGGAACGCAGGAGAGCCTCAAGAACCCGTCGATCACCAACGTCAAGAACTACCACAAGACCTACTACGTGCCCAACAACATGGCCGTCTGCGTCTCGGGCGACTTCGATCCCGACCAGATGATCGCAACGATCGACAAGTACTTCGGCGACATGCAGCCCAACCCCGACCTGCCGAAACTGGAATTCAAGCCCGAAGAGCCGATCACCGCGCCCGTGGTGAAGGAGGTCTATGGCCCCGAGGCCGCGCGCGTCATGCTGGGCTGGCGGCTGCCGGCCGCAACGGACCCCTCGAACGACGTGGCGGATATCGTAGGTTCGGTCCTCTACAACGGGCAGGCAGGCCTGATCGACCTCGACCTGAACCAGCAGCAGAAGGTGCTCTCGGCCTATGCCTATGCCTCGACGCAGCCCGACTACGGAATGTTCCTCATGGATGGCAATCCGAAAGCCGGGCAGTCGTTGGACGAGGTGCGCGACCTGCTGTTGGCCGAAGCAGCAAAGATTCGCGCCGGAGAGTTCGACGAAGGGTTGATCGAGGCTTCGATCAACAACTACAAGATGCAGCTGATGAACGAGTTCGACAAATACGACCAGCGCGCCATGTTCTACGTCTACTCGTTCATCTACGGCAAGGAGTGGGCCGACGACATCCGCCAACTGGACCGCATGGAAAAGATCACCAAGCAGGATGTGGTAGACTGGGCCAACAAGTACCTCGGTCCCGAAAGTTACGCCATCGTCTACAAACGCGAAGGCAAGGACCCCGGCGAGCAGAAGATCGCAGCCCCGAAAATCACGCCCATCGCCACCAACCGCGACGCGCAGAGCGCATTCCTGGCCGAAATCCAGAGCTCGGAGGTGAAACCCATCGAACCGGTGTTCGTGGATTACAAGAAAGACATGTCGCAGTTCGAAGCCCGGAAAGGCATCGACGTACTTTATAAGAAAAACGAGTCGAACGACATCTTCACACTGACCTATGTGTTCGACACGGGCACGGAGAACGATCCGGCGCTCAATCTGGCGTTCGACTACCTGGGCTACCTCGGTTCCGAGTCGCTGACGGCCGAGCAGATCGCCTCGAAGATGTACGGCATCGCCTGCTCGTTCTCGATGCAGGCCGGCCCCACCTCGTGCCGCATCTCGATTACGGGACTGGGAGAAAATATGGCCGAAGCCATGGAAATCGTCGAGGGACTGCTGAACAGGCCCAAGCCCGACGAGGCGATTCTCGCCAACCTCAAGGCCGACATGATCAAGAGCCGCGCCGATGCCAAACTCAACCAGGGCCGCTGCTTCGGCGCCCTGCAAACCTACGTGTTCTACGGTCCCGACTTCATCCGCCGCACGACGCTCACCAACCCGGCGCTCGAAGCGATGAGTTCCGAAATGTTGTTGGCGAAGATAGGCGAACTGATGGACAAACAGCACAAGGTGTTATACTACGGCCCGCAGTCGGAGAAGGAGGTGACGGAGGCGCTGGCCATGCACCACAAAACGTCTGCGGAGCTTCAGCCGCTCGACAAGAAGCACCTGCAACTGCTGCCCACGGACGAAAGCAAAGTGCTGATGGCCCAATACGACGCCAAGCAGCTCTACTACCTGCAATATGCGAACCTCGGCAAACAGTTCGACGTCGCGGCCGACCCCGAAATCACGCTCTACAACGAGTATTTCGGCGGCGGCATGAACTCGGTCGTCTTCCAGGAGATGCGCGAGGCACGCGGCCTGGCCTACTCGGCTTCGGCATACATCATGCAGCCGAACTACGCCGACACGAAGTACGGCTACATGGCTTTCATCGCCACGCAGAACGACAAGATGCAGATGGCGATCGAAGCTTTCGACGAGATCATCAACAACATGCCCGAATCGGAGACTGCGTTCAAAATCGCCAAAGAGGGACTGATCTCGCGCCTGCGCACCGACCGCACGGTGAAGGAACAGGTGCTGTGGAGTTTCATCAGACTGCGCAACCTGGGCCTTGAGGAGGACCGCGACAAGCAGATTTTCGAAAAGGTGCAGGCGATGACGCTCGCCGACGTGAAGGCCGCGCAGGAGAAGTGGGTCAAGAACCGCAAATACGTCTACGGCATCCTGGGCGACATCCAGGATCTCGACCTCAACTACCTCAAGACGCTCAGTCCGATCCGGACCGTCTCGCAGGAGGAGATATTCGGGTATTAAACCGGCAAAAGATGTTCCAAAAAGCCCTTTCCTTTCGGAAAGGGCTTTTTTTCAGGCAATCCGGACAAAGAGGAGGCGCAGCGCGCTCCCCTTCCGGAATCAGAGATAAGTCGTAACGCCGTCCCCGCTTTCGATGTCGGCGAGCGATCCCGAAGCATCGGCGGCCAGCTTCCGGCAGACAGCCGAACGGCCGCGATAGTAACCGCCCTGCGTAAAACTGCCGCCGAAGAAAACGAACTCCCCGGCATCGTTGCCGCCGTCGGGAAAGAGGAACGTATTGGTTCCCTGCCCGAAGAAGGGCTGACCGACGCCCGACAGGAGGTTCTTCGTGCTGTAAAGATCGTTGTCGGGAATCCGGTAGCCGTAACCGGCCGGGTTGTAGACGTCCGTGGTAATGGTGGCGCCGTAGAAGACCGCGTCGCACGGGACACTCTTTTCGTCGACCTCCGTACCCTTGAAAACAGCAATGCCGTCGGCGATATTTTTATTGCCGTTGCTGTTGTAGTTGTGAAGGAATCCGGTGGTCTTGTCGCCGATGCCGTCGGCCCCGGCCTGCGTATTGTAGTCGACACTGCAAATCCAGTTGGCTCCGCTGATGTCCGCACTCGAATTGCCGTTGAGCCGCTTGTTGACACCGCCGACATAGAAAAATGTGCCCTTGGCCGCACGGCCCGAGGTGAGGTTGAACTTGTAGGTAACGTAACTGCCCTGTACCCAGCCCTTGGCGTTGACCTTGTTGTTGCGGCAGGCGATAACGCAGTAGGGCGTCTGCGCAAAGTCGATCTCCTCGAGGGCCATGAACTGAATGTATTCGTTGTTCGTGTCGCTACCCTTGGCGTCGGCCAGCATGCCCGTAATGACGATGGCGCTGCGGAACTCCTTGGCCAAAGGCTCGACCGTCATAATGATGGGCGCCTCATCGCCGGAATCCAGGCGGAACGAATGGAAACAGTCGCTGGCCGTACCGGGGAAGTAGCTGAACGCAGCGCGGTACTCCCCCCGGGTGCTTCCCTTGAAATGGATGCAGCCGTTCTCGTCGGTGGTGTGCCGGTGGGAGTAGAGTTCTCCGTCGTCGCCGATGAAGTTGAGCGTGAGCGGCTCGTTGGCACGCGGGGCGTCGGTCTTGGCGTCCATCACCTGAAGCGTGCGCGGCAGGAACCAGGCGCCGTCGTTGTCGTCGTCGCTGCACGAACCTGCCAGCAGGCAGGCCGTGAGCAGCAACAGGATATTCTGGAATTTCATGGAATCGTCATTTACTTGTTATACTTGATAGATACGTGGCCCAGCCGGTTCGTGGCGTTGGGCACGACCGACGACTTGCCGTCGGTTCCGGTCAGGCTGGCGCAGCGCAGACGAATGCTGACCGACGCCTTGTCCTGCAAAGCGGCGGGCAGGGCGAAGTCGAAGACCTTGAAGCCGGGCATGTAATGAGGCAGCGCATTTTTCGAGTCGCACTGGCCGATGACGGTATAGCTGCCGCCCGGAACGGCCGTCCACGACGTACCGTCGGTCGAATATTCGACTACGAAATCGCGCGGTCCGGTAGCCAGCAGCGAATTGGTCTCGATCTGCAACGACAGTTGCGAACGGATTCCCGAGGTCGAGACGTTGCTGATAAGCCAGTAGGTGTCCGTATCCCACAGCGCCGAATACATACCGCCGCCCTTGACCGTATTGGCCGTACCCTGACCGTTCGAGTCGACGTCGCCGCGCGGCTTGTTGCCGAAATAAATGCGGCCGCTGCCGGCGAGGAAGGCGTTGTAGAAACCGTCGGCATTGCTCTTGTAGAGCGAGGCGGACGCCGGGCCGGTCGTCGGGGCGACGTGGGTCACGCCCTCCTTGAATCCGGCGGGTTTGACACAGGTCCACTCGACGAGCACCTTGCTGAAGCTGTTCTCGCGCGAAGGGTCGAGGGCGATCTCCGCCTGGGTGAGGTGACGGATCTGGAAAGCGCCCATCTCCCCGAAATTGGAGTTGTACTCGCGGGTCAGGATGCCCGTGACGGTTCCCGAACCCATCGGCAGCGAATGACGGCGGTAATCCACGCCGAAATTGGTCAACATGTACAGATGGTCGCCGTTAATATCGCGCAGGCACGTGCCGTAGTACTTGGTGAGATTCTTGCCGTAGACATTGACGCCGCCGCCGGATACATAGTATTCGTCGTAGTTAACAAGACCGCCGTAAGGCATCGCGATCTCCACGTCGCGCAGCCGGACCAGCGAGAAAAGCATCTCGTCGGTCAGATCGCGGATGTAAACCTCGCGGGGCTGTACGGGCGAACCGGCCTCTTTCTGCATGATATGTTCGGCGGCGATACCCGTGAAAACTTTATAGGTGAACGTCCCTTCGGCAACCTCCTTCACGGTGCTGCCCAGCAGCCAGAGCCTTACGCGGTCGTTGCGGGCGACGCCCAGGTCGATCGTCGACTCGAAGAGCAGCGCACGGCCTTCGGCGTCCTGAATCGAATAACGCCGATTCGGGAAGTTGGCATTACGGCCGTCGAGCACGATCTGTCCCGTGACGTAGACGTTTTCCTCCACGTCGCCGGCCCCGAGGGCTGCCGCAAAGGCGAAGTCCTTTTCCGTGGCGGCAGAGGGATTCATGCTGAAAGACTGGGTGATACGTACGGCCGCTTCGGTCGTGCGGCCGAACTCATCCTGATAGAGGAGCGAAATCACCGCGATGCGCCGTTCAGACGAGTCGTTCTCCCCGGCGTCGAATGCGAGTTTTCCGTCGGCGAGGGTCAGGTTTTCGATCCATGCCCCGCCTTCCTCGTCCCCGTAGCTGACCGAGAGGTCGATGCCCGAATCGATGGACGTTTCAACGGCGATTTCGTGGTGTGCTGCCGTGGCGGAAATCGGCAGGGCTTCGGTTTCGAGACGGATATACGACTCGACGGGCATTTGCGAAAGGATGAACGAGTCGCTGGCGTCGCCCGAGAGCGTCGTGGCCGTAATGACGGCCGTACGCTTCTCGGTCATCGAGGTATTCTCCGAGTAGGTGATGATCACCGAGGCGCTTTTGGCGCCCTTCGTCAGGTTGAGTGTAAACCAGTCCGCGTCGCTGTGGAGTTTCCACGACGTGTCCGAACGCAGGATGAAAGAGGCGGTGCTGCTCTCGGGGCCGATGACGACCTCGGGCTTGTCGAAATGCAGCGTGGAGGTCTCGTCGTCGTCCGAACAGCCGCAGAAGAGCGCTGCGGCGCTCAACACGACCGCCGTACGGGCGATAAACCGCTTGATGAAGTATGTGTTCATTGTTCAGTTTCTTTTAGGCATGGATATACGTTATTTGGCAAAGGACCACTCGATGACCACCGGAAAATGGTCCGAAGGGTACTTCTGCGAATACGAGGTGTTGACAATCGCCCATGACTGCACCTTCGTCCGGCCCTTGGTCACAAAAATATGGTCGATGCGCGAAGCCTTGGCCGGAGGTGTGGAGATATACTTGTAACCGTTGTAGGAGGGCCAGTCGGCGTTGACCTTATCGGTCGTACGGGCATAGCTGTCCACCAGCGTCCCGGAGGTAACGATCGTGTTGTAGACGTTGGTCTGCTGGTTCGAGTTGAAGTCACCGGTGCAGAAGGCCGGGGTCTTTCCGGCGATCTCCGCGACCTTCTCGATCAGCAGCTTGGCGCTCTCGGCCCGGGCGACGGTTCCGATATGGTCGAAATGCGAGTTGAAGTGGAAGAACTCCTTGCCCGTGGCCTTCACGCGGAAATGCGCCCAATTGCACATGCGCGGGGAATAGGAGTCGGAGAATTTCGTATTGGGAACGTTGGGCGTCTCCGAATACCAGAACGAACCGCTTTCGAGCACTTCGAATTTGTCGGTCTTGTAGAATATCGGATTGAAATGACGGCGCTCCACATTGTCTTCGCCCGTCACGCTCGTGCCGATCCAGGTGTATCCGGGAAGGGCGGCGGCCATATCCTCGATCTGGAACTTGTAGGGTTCCTGCGCACCGAAGATGTCGAAATCCTCGGCTTCGAGCAGCCGGCAGACGATCTCCTTGCGGTTCTCCCAGCGTCCGGCCTCCTCGTTGCGGTTGTCGTACTGGATGTTGTAGCTCGCCACGCGGATGGGTTCGAGCCATTCCAGCTGTGTGCCGCCGTTGCCGCCGCCGTCGTCGTCCGAACTGCACGAGAGGGCCGAGGAGCTGAACAGCAGAAGTCCGCAAAAAAGGGTCGATTTCAGAAGTCGGTTCGTAATATGGAAAGTATTCATGGTGTTTTGCTTTTATCAGTTTTTATATCGGAACGGGAACGGAGCGGGGTTGAAGAGCGGATCGGAACCCTGCAACAGCCACATCCGTGAATTGCGGTCGTCGCCCTTGTCCAGACGCTTGATCGCCTCGGAAACCTGCGCATTGTTGTTGTCGATCTCCGACTGCGGATAGCGGTAGCGCAGAGGCAGGTAGCCGTCGTTGTAAATCTGGTCGGTGTTGTGCGTCAGGTAGGCCGAGAAATCGGGATAGCCCGTACGGCGCAGTTCGAAATAGGCCTCGTTGCCGCCCTGCATGAAGAAATTGAGGTATTTTTCCGTGATGATCTTACCCAGTTTTTCGGTGTCGCTGCCCTTGAACTGCACCTTTTCGTGCCCCAGGTAGGCCCGGGTGTCGGCAGAACTCACCCCCAGGAACTCATGCGCAGCGCGGATGCCGTTCAGGTAATGGGTCTCCGGATCGTCGTCGGTCCAGCCCCGCAGGGCGGCTTCGGCGAGGATGAATTCCTGCTCGGGATAGCCGATGTTCATGGCCGAAGGACCGACCGGCTCCAGATACCATTTCGACTTCAAGCGCGACTGCGACCCGTTTTCCATGTCGGTATTGTTGTTGTCTCCCGTAGCGCCGGGATTGGGAATGACGCCCTTGTAATTCGCAAGGTCCGTGGGATCGGCATTCTTGCCGTCCAGCTTGATCATCATTTCGGCCAGTTTCGGCAGGCGCATGTCCCCGCGCTCCCGCATCCAGTCGACGACGAACTTGGAGATCCGGTACGACGAAACGAAATTGTTGTCGTTGTAATACTTGTAATTCTCCATATTGCCCTTTTCGTCGCGGATGGCGCTGTCGGACAACGCCCCCATGATCGGGTTGCCCTCCGGATCGCCGACGATGCCGGCGAACAGTTCGCCGACACGCTCCCCGGCGATGGTCTGCTTCATCGAGCAGTTGATCAGGATGCGCAGGCGGTAAAGATTGATCAGCTGACGCCACTTGCGAATGTCGCCGCCGAAGATCACATCGCCGTCGATTTTGGTATTGTCGTAGTCCCCCAGGGCCTCGTTGGCCGCTGCAAGCTCCCGCAGCAGCCCGGCCACGATCTCCTCCTGGGGATCGTATTTGGGAGAAAAGTTCGGATCGTCGAAGCGTCCCTGCGCAGCCTCGGTGTAAGGCACGTCGCCGAACAGTCGGGTGGTGTCGAAAATCCAGCTGGCACGGAAGTATGCCGCAAGGTGGATGTAACGGGGATCGTTGAGGCGTTCGGCTTCGCGGATCATGTCGTAGCACCAGGTCACACGGCGGTATTCGCTGATGAAATTGCGGCGCTGGAAGTTGAAATGGCCGCCGCCACCGCGCTGATCCCACTGCCAGGCCAGCCGGTAGGGCTGCACACCGTAGTATTCGATGCCGAAAGTCGTGATGCAGAGCTGTGTGAGGATGGTTTTCGGATGCACCTGCGTCGGCTTGTTCACGTCCTGGCTCACCTCGTCCATGGTCAGGTCGCAGGAAACGAACACCAACGGCAGGACGAAAAATATCGAGAGAAAGCGTTTCATATTCATATCCGTATTAGAGTTTGAGGGTAAGATTGAAGCCGATCATGCGTTCGGTCGGATAGGAGAAATTCTTGTAAGCCGCATCGGGGTCTTCGTTGTCGAGCTTCTTCCAGATGAGCAGGTTGGTGCCGATAACGGAGAGTTCAAGCCCCTTGAAAATCCGGCTGCCGGAGAGCAAATCCGAAAAATCGTAGCCGACGGACATCGTGCGGAGTTTGATGAAATCGCCCTTGAAAAGGTTGTAACCCATCGTGTAGGGACCGTTGAGCTTACCCATGTAGCCGATCCAGCTTTTGAAATAGACGGGCGTAGTCGAAGGGGCGTAGCCGCGCGTATCGTAGAGCACGTTGCCGTGATCGTCATACTCGATGTCGCCGTCGACCACCACCACGGCGTTCGAAGGGATGTACGACGGAGTTTTCGTCCAGTCCAGCTCCCGCTCGGGAGCGGCCGTGAGCTTGTGGGTTCCGGCTTCGATCATACGGGCGTTGAGGTCTGAACGGATGACACCGCCGACACGGCCCGCGATGTCGAACGACAGGCTCCAGTTGCGGTAACGCAGCGTCGACGAGATGCCGAACTCCCAATCGGCGCCGGCATAGCCGATCACACGCTTGAAGGGGTCTTCGATGGGACGCCCGTTGTTCTCGAAAACGATGAAATTGCCCTGCGGATCACGCTGCCAGACACTCTCGTAGAGCGCATCGGCACGGTCGCCCACCTTGAGGTTGTTGTAGTTATAGGCCCCGTTGTAAATCTTGTCGAGGTACTTACGGGTCTGGAACCAGTTGAAGCTGATGTCCCATTTCCAATCCTTGGTTTTGATCGGCGTGGCCCCGACCATCAGTTCGTATCCTTCGCGGCGGTAGTCGTTGCCGTTGGTGAGCATCTCCTCGTAGCCGCTCGACTGGTTGATGTCGACCTTCTGGATCTGGCCCTCATCGTAGGTGCGGTAATAGCTGAAATCGAAACGCAGGCGGCTGCCGAAAAAGCGCAGGTCCGTGCCGACCTCGAACGAACTCGTGAAATAGGGTTTGATATTGGGATCGATGATCGTGGTCGGAGGCGTGAACGCGGCATTGCCGTCCCAGTAGGTATTGAACGAATAGGTGTCCTGCAACATGTAGACGGTCGACTGGTCGAACCCGACCTTGGCCCACGAGGCGCGGACTTTCCAGAAGGAAACAGCCTTCGGAAGCTTGACCGCCTCGGTGATCAGTGCGCTGAACGCCACCGACGGATAGAAAAAGGAGCGGTTGTTCTTGTTGAGCGTCGACGACCAGTCGTTGCGGCCGGTGAACGAAAGGTAGAATGCATCGCGGTAACCCAGCGTGACGGACCCGTAAGCGCCGGCCATGCGGCGGCGTTCGATCTTCGAAGTGGTCGACGGGGTGTTCTGCGAGTTGGAAAGGTTGTAGAGATCGGGCTGCTGGAGTCCGCCCTCGGTCGTCGAAAAGAGGTAATTGCGCTGGTAGTTGAAGAGCGAAACACCCAGCATGGCGTCGAGGTCGAACTCCCCGAACCGTTTCTTGTACGAGAGCATGGCGTCGAGGTTGACGTCGACGCGGCGGTCGCTGCCGACCGAATAGAGACCGCGGTCGTTGCCCACCCAGGCGTAAGGTTTGCACTCCTCCTGGTTCTGGTGTTTGGAGTCGGTGGCGGCCTTGACCATGAAATTGAGGTCGTCGGTGATGTCGTAGTCCAGCGACGCCGAAGCGATCAGTTCGGGTTCGCTGTAAGGACGCGTGTACTCCTCGGCCACAAACCAGGGATTGTTGAACCACACGTGGTTCCAGTTACGCTGGGCGTAGCCTTCCTGCCCCTCCTCCCAGTAATTGCGCAGATCGCGGATGTCGTTGTTGGCGCCCATATACACCAGAATGTTGTAATACGGATGCGAATTGCCGTAACCGGACCAGGGACGGTTTTTGGAATAGGTATAGTTGTAGATCATGCTGGCATTGATATGCAGCTTCCTGGTGATGTTGTAGTTGGCCGCCATATTGACGCCGAAGCGCTTGAGATCGGTGTTGGGAGTCTGCCCCCGGCGGTAGAGCTGGTTGAGACTGATGCGAAACGACCCCTCCTTGAATTTATGGGAGATGCTGACGTTGTTGCTCGTGGTGAGGCCCTGTTGCAGAAAATTGCGGAAATTGTCCTTGTGGGAGACGAAAGGCGTCGGAATCCGCTTCCCCGTCTTGGGGTCGATCGGGCTGTTGTACTGTACGGTCTCGAAATAACCGCTCGGCGTGGTGGGGTCCTTCTGGTCGAGTTTCGGGCCCCAGGTCCACAGACCGTCGTATACGCCGCCGCCCTTGCCGTCGAGGTAGGAATACTGGCCGAAATCGCCCGTACCGTAGATGCTCTGCTGCTCGGGCAGGGTGAGGTACCCGGCGGTGAACATCGTCGAGGAGTTGAGCGTGATCTCGGTCTTCTCGCCGATGTCGTCGCCTGTCTTGGTAGTAATCAGGATCGCACCGTTGGCGCCGCGCGAACCGTAAAGCACGGCGGCCTGCGGACCTTTCAGGACCGTGATCGATTCGATGTCGTCCGACGACACGCCGCGGTAATAGGTCACGGGCGTTCCGTTGATGACGTAGATCGGGGTCTCGCCGCGCAGCTTGATCGGAGGATCTTCCAGAATGCCGGCGCGGGTGTTGACCGTAAGTCCGGCAACCTTGCCGTTCAGGGCGTTGATCGGATTATCGGTCTTCACCTTGTCGAAAGCGTCGGAGTTGACCTGCTGGAGCGAATATCCCAGGCTCTTCTCGGCTTTCTTGATGCCGAGGGCCGTGACCACGACCGTTTCCAGCGAGATGTCCGACGGTTCGAGACGGATGTCCACACGGGTCTGCACGCCGACATGCGTCCGCTGGGTCTTGTAGCCGATATAACTGAACGAGACGGACGCCCCGACCGGGACGCTGATGCGGTAGTTGCCGTCGGCATCGGTGACGCATCCGTTGGTGGTTCCCTCCTGGATGACCGTGACGCCGACGAACGGCATGCCCTTTTCATCGGTAACACGCCCCGTCAGGGCCACCGGCCGGGAATCGGTGCGGGGGGGGGGTTCCGGCAGACCGCGCCGCGGACTGTCCGATGATGACATGGCGGCCCTTGACGGTATAGGTCAGCGAAGTGCGCGCCAATGCCAGATCCATCACCTCCTGGATCGAGGCGTCGGCGACCTTCACCGAAACACGGATGTCCGCCACATCCTGGTCCTTGTAATTGAACAGATAGTCGCTGGAGGCTTCTACCTGACGGAAAAACTGCACGAGCGTCACCTCCTGTCGGGTATCCACGGTGATTTTCCGTTCCTGGGCGTGAACGACCGTCGTGCCCAGCAACAGCATGCACACGACCGCACGGCGCAGGACGGTGCGCAAGCAGCGTGTCTTCTGAAAAAATGCGTTGGTAAAGTTTGGTTTCATTGTTTCCGGGTTGGAAGTTTAAAGGTATTGGTACGTTGCCGCAATCGGGGCATCGGACCGAAGCAGAACGGCATCCGTTCGGGCGGAAGCCGCAAAAATCGGAAAGGCGAAGACAGGGATCTTGTCAGTTCATAGGCATCGGAAAATTTAGGAGTTCGGTATTATCGGGTTGGATTTTCAGCGTTTGGTAACGAAATAGACATTGTCGAGTTTGCTCCACTCCATGCCGGTCTGGCGGCTCACGATGTCGAGCGCCTGCTCGACGGACAGCCGTGTTTCGAGCGCACCTGAAAAGCGGGTCCGGCCGACGTCTCCCGCATCGGTGATGATGCGGACGTCGTAACGCGCGGAGAGTTGTTCGAGGACCTCCTCCAGAGTGAGCGATTTGTAGCGGAACAGATTGTCCTTCCAGGCGGTCGTGATCTCGGGATCGAATTCGCTGACGGTGATTTCGCCGCTCCCGACATGATAAACGGCCCGGCGCGAAGGCGTCAACCGCAGATTCTGATTTCCGGCGCGGAACGCGACCGACCCTTCGACCAGCGAAGCGCTGACAATGCCCTCTTCAGTCCGGTTGCTGGCATCGAAAGTCGTGCCCAGCACGGAGACCTGCACATCGCCCATCTCGACAACGAATCGTTTGTCCGGCATCTTCTCGACTTCGAAAAAGCCCTTGCCGACAAGCCGCACGTTCCGCTCGTCCCTGCCGAAATCACCGTCGTATTCCAGACGGCTCTCCTTATCGAGGGTAATGCGGCTGCCATCGGGCAGCTCGAACGACGAAATGCTGCTGCCCGTGATGAAGGCGAACCTTTCGGCAGCACGGGGACTGGACAGCGCCCATCCGCAGAACAGTCCCACGGCCAGCATGGCGGCCATCGACGCATAACGCCCCATACGAGTGGCGAGCAGGCGCAGCATGCCGCTCCTGCGCGATTCGGAGCCGGCAGCGATCCGCCGCTGCAATTTCCGGAACTCCCGCTCCGGGTCAATGCTGCGGGTCGTCGTCACGCGGGCGTTCCAATAGCTCCTGATCCGAGCGTATTCCTCTTCATGCGCGGGATCGGCGGCCCGCCAGGCGGCGAGGGCTTCGCGTTCACCGGCCGGGCAAGCCTCCGTGAGATCACGGACAAGCCGGGCGTTGAGTTCCTTTTCCGAAAGGGTGCGTATGTCTGTTTTTGATTTCATGTCTTATGGATTAAGTACCGGAAACGGCGGAATGTTCTTAACGGATCAGCAAATATTTTTCTTGCGCAGAGCCTCGCGGATCTTCTGCACGGCATGGCCCAGGTGCACTTCAAGGGTTTTGACGGAGATATAGAGCGTCTCGGCCGCTTCGCGGTGCGACATCCGGTCCTCGCGCACCAGTTTGAAGGCCAGCTTGCATTTGGGCGGCAGCGACTCGATGGCACGGTTTATCTCGCGGACGGTCTCGGCGGAAATGCAGTCGTCCTCGGGAGTCGTGCTGGTGCGGGCGAAAAGGTCCAGCGGCATTTCGTCCAGATTGACGGTGGGCAGGTTGCGTTTCCGGAGATAATTCAATGCCTTGAATTTGGCGATCCGGTAGATATAAGCATTGAAATTCCGGATTTCGGGAAGTTCAAGACGGTTCTCCCAGACCGCGAAGAACACATCGGAAGTCAGTTCCATAACAGCCCCGTCATAGCGGACATACAATCCGATATAACGGGCTATACGCTTGTAATAAAGCATATAAAGTTCCTGCAAAGCCTCCTGGGAAGCATTGCAGGCCAGGTCGTCGAGGATGTAACGGATGTCGGTCGGGTCCATGCTTTCTATTGATTAAGTACCCTAAAATCGCAAAAGTTCTTAATCGGAGAGGTGTTTTTTATGCGAATAACGGGAAACAATCCGGAAAAAACGCCCTGCTGACAGGGTTTCGGGAGAAGAATGCGAACGCAGTCTGGCCCGGAGGAGCATATGTTCCATCCGGGCCGGACAAACGAAAGAGGCAAGCCCCTGAAATCAATAACGGTAGTGCTCGGCCTTGTAGGGACCGTCTTCCGGAACGCCGATGTAGTCGGCCTGACGCCGGGTCAGGCGGGTCAGTTCGACGCCGAGGTTGTCCAGGTGCAGGCGCGCCACCTCCTCGTCGAGGTGTTTCGGCAGGCGGTAGACGCCGACCGCGTGCTCCTTCTGCCACAGCTCCATCTGCGCGAGGCACTGATTGGTGAAAGAGTTCGACATCACGAACGAAGGATGGCCCGTGGCGCAGCCGAGGTTCACCAGACGGCCTTCGGCCAGAATGAAGATCGAATGACCGTCGGGGAAAGTGAACTTGTCGACCTGCGGCTTGATGTTCAACTTCACGGCCCCGGACGTTTCGAGGCGCGCCATCTGGATTTCGTTGTCGAAATGGCCGATGTTGCAGACGATGGCCTGGTCGCGCATCCGCTCCATGTGCTCCAGCGTGATAATGTCGCAGTTGCCCGTGCAGGTGACATAGATGTTGCCCTCGGCGAGCGCACTCTCGACGGTCTTCACCTCGAAGCCCTCCATGGCGGCCTGCAAGGCGCAGATGGGGTCGATTTCCGTGACGATCACCCGGGCACCGTAGGAGCGCATCGAGCGGGCGCAGCCCTTGCCCACGTCGCCGTAGCCGCACACGACGACCACCTTGCCGGCGATCATCACGTCCGTGGCGCGCTTGATGCCGTCGGCCA